>SKEH01000275.1_pt1 | contig 33955 bp, 38 predicted proteins | sample 4826571 | NCBI WGS metagenome assembly SKEH01 (sample SAMN11008814, study PRJNA524170) | human gut metagenome | biome: Human fecal sample; material: Feces; isolation source: fecal sample from pouch patient p29 | host: Homo sapiens | place: Israel: Tel-Aviv | collected 2016-09-14 | reverse complement strand
TCCTCATAATGCTAATGATGCCCTTGTAGCTGCTTCTTACTTTATTACACAAGTTCAAACCATTGTCAGTCGTAATGTTGATCCCATTGAGGGCGGAGTTGTGACCTTTGGTTCTATGCATGCTGGGACAACCAATAATGTTATTGCTGAAACAGCTACCTTACATGGAACCATCCGAACCCTGACTCAGGACATGAGTCTTTTGATTCAAAAGCGGGTGCAGGAAATGGCTCGAGGAATTGCAACTTCTTTTGATTTAGAAGTAGATGTTACGCTCAAACAAGGTGGCTATTTGCCAGTTGAAAATGATTCTCAATTGGCTAAACAATTGATGACTTATTTTGAAAATGCGTCTGCTGTCAATTTGATAGACTGTTTACCAGCTATGACTGGTGAAGATTTTGGCTATCTGCTCAATAAAATCCCCGGTGTTATGTTCTGGCTGGGAATTGACACACCTTATGCACTTCATCATCCTAAGATGAGTCCCAAGGAAGAAGTTTTGTCATTTGCAGTTGATAATATTAGTGGCTTCTTGAAGACCAGAACGAATTAAAAAACCTTGCAGATTTAAGTCTGCAAGGTTTTTTAAGAAAAAGGGAAGGGCATCCAATTTCATTGAATGCCCAGGAGATTTATGAAAAAGGGGAAATAAAATAGGAAAGTTTATCTCCCCAACCACTTGGGGAAGTGGTTGTTTTAGGATGATTAAAGTATATATGAGAAACCTTAAAGAAACCTTAAAGTAAAATATTTATTTTATTAGAATAAGAACCCTTTTGTTACAAGCTTTTTTAATGTTTTATGGCCTTTTGGCTACTTATTTCCTTAAAAATTCTTTTTGTGTTTAAGCGTAGGAAAAAAATCTTAATCGTGTTATGATAGTAACATGATGAAAAAGGACTATCGTACTCAAGTCATTGAAGATTTGAAAAAACAAGATAAAGCCAAAAAAGTGCTCAGAGATGAGCAACTTTTGGAAGAACTTATTCAATTAGAGGCTTATCAAAAAGCACATGTTATTGCAACTTATTTAGCTTTTCCTTTTGAATTTGACACATCCTTGCTGATTGAGCAAGCTCAAAGAGATAATAAAAGCATAGTTGTTCCTAAAACCTATCCTCAAGGGAAAATGATTTTTGTTGTTTATGATGAAGCAGATTTACAAATTACTAAATTTGGCCTCAAGGAACCAAGAAGTGAGGAGGCTCTTGAAAAATCAGCTATTGATCTCATCCATGTTCCGGGGCTTGCTTTTAACAATGAAGGCTACCGTATAGGTTTTGGTGCGGGATATTATGATCAATACTTGGCAGATTTTCAGGGTGATACAGTCAGCACAATTTATTCTTTTCAACAGTTCACTTTTGAGCCTAGTTTTTTTGACATTCCAGTAAAGGAGGTGTTGGTCAGTGGAGACCTTTAAAAAATATCCTGCAACTTCTTTTTTAGTCCTGCTAACGACTCTCGTTTTTTTGACGATGCAAGTTGTTTATTTAGGACAAGCAAATACCACCTTAGCTGTTTTTAATTTTGGTGGGATGTATGGTGACTTGGTTGTTCACAATCCCAATCAGCTTTGGCGTTTGATCACTCCGATTTTTGTTCATATCGGTTGGGAACATTTCCTATTTAATAGTTTAGCACTTTATTTTGTCGGTCAATTGGCAGAAAATATTTGGGGCTCGTGGCGATTTCTGCTCCTGTACCTTTTGTCAGGAATTATGGGAAATATTTTTACGCTTTATTTGACTCCAAATGTAGTTGCAGCAGGTGCTTCAACTTCTTTGTTTGGGCTTTTTGCGGCGATTGTTGTCCTAGGTTATTTTGGACACAACCCATATTTAAAACAGTTGGGACGCAGCTATCAAGCTTTAATTGTAGTTAATCTTATTTTTAATCTTTTTATGCCTGATATTAGTATTGCAGGACATCTAGGAGGGATTATTGGTGGGATTTGCTCTGCTTTTATATTGCCTAGTTTTGCTGAAGGAAAACTTTTCTCTCTTAGGCAACGCTTGCCCATTTTAATTTTGTATTTAGGCCTTGCTTCTGGAATCCTTTATCTAGCCTTTAATAAATAATTGTCATAATAAAAACTCGGTTTAATCCGAGTTCTTTTGAGTCGATTTTTGGTCTAATTTTTTACCAAGTTCAATAATATAAGCTTTTAAATCTTCTTTAACTTGTGGATGTTTAAGTGCATAATCAATTGAAGTCTTCATGAAACCAAATTTATCACCAACATCATAACGTTTTCCCTTAAATTCACGTGCAAAAACACGTTGTGTTTTATTAAGAGTATCAATGGCATCTGTTAATTGAACTTCGTTGCCAGCACCGGGTTCTTGTGTTTCAAGAATTGTAAAAATTTCCGGCGTCAATAAGTAACGACCAATGATAGCTAGATTGCTAGGCGCTTCTTTAGGAGCAGGTTTTTCAACAAAAGTATCGACACTGTAAAGGCCACTAACTCCTTCTCCTTGAGGAGCAATTACACCGTAGGCAGAAACATCTTCATGGGGAACCTCCATGACTGCAATCGTTGAGGCATGCGTTTCTTCATAATCGTTCATGAGTTGACGTGTCAAAGGGATAGCCTTATCATCTGTAATATCCATCAAATCATCACCGAGCATAACAACGAAAGGTTCATTACCTACAAAGGCTTTAGCCTGAAGAACAGCATCACCTAACCCGCGTGGATGGCTTTGACGGATAAAATGGAGATTGATTGCAGTAGTATCATTAACGAGTTTAAGTAAATCTGTTTTTCCTTTTTGTTCAAGATTGTACTCAAGTTCAAAATTTGAATCAAAATGATCTTCAATAGAACGTTTTGATTTACCTGTAACCACTAGGATGTCTTCAATGCCTGATTTTAAAGCTTCTTCAACGATAAACTGAATGGTTGGTTTATCAACAATTGGTAGCATTTCTTTGGCAAGAGCCTTGGTAGCAGGAAGGAAACGTGTTCCTAAACCTGCCGCAGGGATGACAGCTTTTCTGACTTTTTTACTTGGCATATTATTTACTCCATTCATTTTCCGCTCTAAACTCATTTGACATCATAGAAGTGATAGCTTCTTTAATATTTTTGCCTTCATAAATTGACTGATAAATAGCACAGGTAATTGGCATATAGACGTTGAGTTCTCGAGAAAGTTCGTAGGCGACCTTTGTTGTGGAAATTCCTTCAATAACCATTCCCATATTTCTTTCAATGTCTTCCAATTTTTCTCCGCGTCCTAGAGCATCTCCGGCCCGCCAATTACGTGAATAGATAGAAGTTCCAGTAACAATCAAATCTCCAACACCAGACAGACCGCTGTAAGTGAGCGGATCAGCTCCCAGCTTGACGCCTAAACGTGTAATTTCGGCTAGACCGCGTGTGATAACAGCTGCTTTAGCATTATCACCATACCCCATTCCATGGAGTGCTCCTGCCCCAACAGCAATGATATTTTTCAGGGCACCAGCAGTTTCCACACCAATAACATCGGGATTGGTGTAGAGACGAAAATAGTTGTTGCTAAAGAGCTTTTGAACGTATTTGGCGGCTTCTAAATCTTTAGATGCCGCTGTAATCAGGGTAATATCGCGCACGATGGTTTCCTCAGCATGGCTGGGTCCGGAAACAACAACTATGTCGCTTCGAAGATGATTTGGAATTTCTTCTTCAAGAATGACAGATAAGCGTTCGTGAGTGCCCGGCTCCAAGCCTTTAGAAGCGTGCATAACAACGGCTTTGTGATCAAGAATTTGTGAAACTTGCTTGGCCACCAAGCGTGTTACTTTTGTTGGAACAACAAAAAGGACAGCATCAATATCCTTAAGAGCATCCTCTAAATCGTGATAAGCTTTGATTTTTTCATCTAGGACCACATCCTTAAAATAACGCTTGTTAGTATGATGTTCATTAATTTCATCAAGCTGTTCAGGAATATTTCCCCAGATACGGACTTCATGACCATTGTCGTTAAGAACTTGGGATAAGGCGGTTCCCCAAGAACCAGGACCTAGTACGGCAATTTTTTGTCTGATCATTTGTTTCTCCTGTTAGTTCATAAAAAGTTAAGTTTATTATATCATAAAGGTAATTCATTTGTCTGAAATTAGCTAATGGAGCTGCTTTATTTTGAAAGAACAAACTACTCTGTTTTGTCAGTAAAAAATCTGATTGGAAATGCTAATTTCTTTAACTATAAAGACGAAAAGCAAAAATGAACTTTTGCTTTTGCTTTGCGAATAATTTATAATAGAAAGGAATTGAATGGTTTTAACTTAATTGGTCACGTTGCTGATACAACAAGATAATAACTGTTCCAGAAAGATTTTTTAGATAAATTAAATGATAAAGGAAGCAAGTGATGAAAACACGTGGTTTTGAATTAATTACTGACTATACTGATGAAAATCTTTTGCCAAAGCGGGAAACAGCTCATGCAGCTGGTTATGATCTGAAAGTGGCAGAGCGGACGGAAATTCCTGCGGGAGCAATTGTTCTGGTCCCAACAGGTGTCAAAGCTTATATGCAGGTTGGTGAAGTTCTCTATCTTTTTGATCGTTCGTCCAATCCTCGTAAAAAAGGCTTGGTATTGATTAATTCAGTTGGGGTTATTGATGGCGATTATTACAATAACCCTAATAATGAAGGTCATATTTTTGCTCAGATGAAAAATATGACAGACCAAACAGTTGTGCTTGAAGCTGGAGAACGTGTGGTTCAAGGTGTTTTTATGCCTTTTCTGTTAATAGATGGTGATAAAGCGACTGGCACACGTACAGGCGGTTTTGGATCAACTGGAGGATAGGGGAAGAAAATGGCAGATTATTTATTAGTTATAGATATGCAGTCAGACTACGTTGCTGCTGGAAAAGCTTATGATAGTGAAGCGCTGACTGCGGCTGTTAATGACAAAATTGCTAGCTATTCAAGAGACCATGTGATTTATATAGTTAATCGTTTTTTCTGGGAATTAACAAGGAAACCGAAGAATTTTGCAATTGGCCTTTCCTTGGTGTCTGATAGAGTCTTTGAAAAGCGTCAAGCATCTTGCTTTACGAATCAAAACTTAACAAGATTTTTGGAGGAAAGCGGTGCAGAGAGTTTAGAATTTATTGGTGTTGATGGCAATGGTTGCGTCAATGCTTCAATTCTGGCAGCAGCACATAAGGGCTATCAAGTCTCAGTTGATTTATCCTATCTTGGCGTTATCAATAAGGAAAAATTTCAAAAGACACTGCAACAATGGCAGATTGCTGGAATAGTAACGAAAGGAGAATTACCATAGCTAAGAAAAAAACAACTTTTGTCTGTCAAGAGTGCGGCTATAATTCGCCCAAGTATCTGGGACGTTGTCCTAATTGCTCGTCTTGGTCTTCTTTTGTTGAAGAGGTTGAAGTTGCTGAGGTTAAAAATGCTCGCGTTTCACTGACAGGTGAGAAGACACGGCCAGTCAAGTTAAATCAGGTCACCTCCAGCCAAGCCACTAGAGTCAAGACCAATATGGAAGAATTCAACCGTGTTTTGGGTGGTGGTGTTGTACCAGGCAGTCTGGTTCTTATCGGCGGCGATCCCGGCATCGGGAAATCGACCCTACTTTTGCAAGTTTCAACACAATTAGCCAATAAAGGAACTGTTTTTTATGTTTCTGGTGAAGAATCAGCGGAGCAGATCAAGTTGCGTAGCGAGCGTCTCGGTGATATTGACAATGAGTTTTATCTCTATGCTGAAACTAATATGCAAAGTATTCGTGCTGAGATTGAAAAAATCCAGCCTGATTTTTTAATTATTGATTCTATTCAAACAGTGATGAGTCCTGAAATTTCCAGTGTTCAAGGTTCTGTTTCTCAGGTGCGTGAAGTGACAGCAGAATTAATGCAATTAGCTAAAACCAATAACATTGCGACTTTTATTGTTGGACATGTGACTAAAGAAGGAACCTTAGCTGGACCGCGAATGTTAGAACACATGGTGGACACTGTGCTCTACTTTGAAGGCGAGCGGCAGCATACTTTTCGTATCTTACGAGCCGTTAAAAATCGCTTTGGTTCTACTAATGAGATTGGTATTTTTGAAATGAGGTCGGGTGGTTTGGTTGAGGTTTTGAATCCCAGCCAAGTTTTTTTAGAAGAGCGTCTAGATGGAGCAACAGGCTCAGCTATTGTTGTTACCATGGAAGGAACACGGCCTATTTTAGCGGAAGTACAAGCCCTAGTAACACCAACTGTTTTTGGTAATGCTAAACGGACAACAACAGGACTGGACTTTAATCGTGTTAGTTTGATTATGGCGGTTTTGGAGAAGCGCTGCGGACTTTTATTGCAAAATCAAGATGCCTATCTCAAATCAGCTGGTGGTGTGCGCTTAGATGAGCCTGCTATTGATTTAGCGGTTGCGGTAGCCATTGCTTCCAGTTATAAGGAAAAGCCAACCACCCCTCAAGAATGTTATATTGGTGAAATTGGTTTGACAGGTGAAATTCGTCGTGTTAATCGTATCGAACAACGTCTCAATGAAGCTAGTAAGCTCGGTTTTACCAAGATTTTTGTACCCAAAAATTCCCTGTCAGGTTTAACGATTCCACAAGGTATTCAGGTAATTGGTGTGACAACTGTTAGTGAAGTCTTAAAAAAGGTATTTAATTGATTTTAAGTTCTTGACTATGACAAAGTCTTTTAAAAATGGTATGATACAGCTCTAAGCGATTAACTTAAATTTAGGACCGAGGAATGGTAATGTCTTATTTTGATAATTTTATAAAGGCAAATCAAGCATATGTTGATTTGCATGGAACTGCTCACTTGCCACTTAAGCCAAAAACGCGTGTTGCTATTGTTACTTGTATGGACTCTCGTTTACACGTAGCACCTGCTTTGGGGTTGGCTTTAGGAGATGCCCATATTTTACGCAATGCAGGCGGCCGTGTAACGGATGACGTTATTCGTTCTCTGGTTATTTCTGAGCAACAGTTAGGAACAAGTGAAATTGTGGTTTTGCATCATACGGATTGTGGTGCACAGACTTTTACAAATGCTGAGTTTACTGAGCAGTTAAAGCGGGATTTAGCTGTTGATGCTGGAGATCAGGACTTTCTTCCGTTTACAGATATTGAAGAGAGTGTGCGAGAGGATATTGCTCTTTTGAAAAATTCTCCTCTGATTCCTGAAGATATTATTATTTCTGGAGCTATTTATGATGTTGATACAGGACGAGTAAGAGAAGTCAATTAACTTCCTAATTAATTTTTAAGTCAATTTATAATAAATTGGCTATTTCATGGATAAAATTTCATAACTATTATTAACTTAGACTTCATCATAAATTTGTTTTAAACTTTTTATTGACAGAAATAGGGGGAAATTTTATAATGTGTTTGTACTAAAATAATAATACACACATGTACGTAGGAGGTTTTCATATGCCAGATAATCGTATGAACTATAGTATTGATAGCAATATGCAGTTTCCCTTGGTAGAAATTACTTTGGAAACAGGAGAATTTGCTTATATTCAACGCGGTAGCATGGTCTATCACACACCCAGTGTCACTCTCAATACCAAAGTCAATGGACGTGGTTCAGGACTTGGCAAGCTAGTAGGAGCAATTGGTCGTTCTGTAACGTCTGGAGAAAGTTTTTTCATTACTCAGGCAGTATCAAATGCTAGCGATGGTAAATTGGCCTTGGCCCCTTCTATGCCGGGCCAAGTTATTGCTTTAGAATTGGGAGAAAAACAATATCGCCTCAATGATGGTGCTTTTCTTGCCTTAGATGGTTCTGCTCAATATCAAATGAAAGCTCAGAGTGTTGGACGTGCCCTCTTTGGCGGTCAAGGCGGTCTTTTTGTTATGACAACAGAAGGTCAAGGTACCTTGCTTGCTAATAGTTTTGGTTCTATCAAAAAAATAGAATTACAGAATCAGGAAATCACAATTGACAATGCTCATGTTGTAGCTTGGAGTAGGGATTTGAACTATGACATTCATTTGGAAAATGGTTTTATGCAATCGATCGGAACTGGTGAAGGCGTTGTCAATACTTTCCGAGGAACGGGTGAAATTTATGTACAAAGTCTTAATCTGCAGCAGTTTGCTGGTGTCCTACAGGGTTTCATTACCAATACTAATCGTTAATTGAGGTCTTATAGCTCATATGACCATTATGAAGAGTCTATAAAAGCAGAAAAAATATAGAAAGAATTAGCAAAAATCACAAAATTAACTTGAAAAATGCATGTAACTAGAAATTAGGGATATGCATTTTTTCATGCGTACATCCTGAAGTGAAAGGAATTTTTTTCGCCCAACTGGCGAGGATATGCTATAATAAAAACGATTGAATTTTATGGAAAACAGGTTAGAAAGGTCTTTTTTTAGGTATTTTCTAGGATTTGTTATATTGAAATGACAGGAGAATAAAATGACAAACAAAATTCGTGTGCGTTATGCACCAAGTCCAACAGGATTGTTACACATTGGAAATGCACGTACTGCGCTCTTTAATTATCTCTATGCGCGTCATCATGGTGGCGATTTTATCATTCGTATTGAAGATACGGATCGTAAGCGCCATGTTGAGGATGGGGAACGCTCCCAGCTTGAAAATCTGCGTTGGTTGGGCATGGATTGGGATGAAAGTCCTGAAACGCATGAAAATTATCGTCAATCAGAACGTTTAGCACTTTATAAAAAATACATTGACCAACTCTTGGCTGAAGGAAAAGCTTATAAATCTTATGTAACGGAAGAAGAATTAGCTGCAGAACGTGAACGTCAAGAAGCAGCTGGTGAAACACCTCGCTATATCAATGAATTTCTCGGTATGTCAGCAGATGAAAAGGCTGCCTACATCGCAAAACGGCAAGCAGCTGGTATTGTGCCAACGGTTCGTTTAAAAGTCAATGAAGCTGGTATTTATAAATGGCATGATATGGTTAAAGGTGATATTGAATTTGAAGGTGGCAATATTGGTGGTGACTGGGTTATCCAGAAGAAAGACGGTTACCCAACCTATAATTTTGCCGTTGTAGTGGACGATCATGACATGCAAATTTCTCATGTTATTCGTGGTGATGACCATATTGCCAATACGCCAAAACAACTCATGGTTTACGAAGCACTTGGTTGGGAAGCGCCAGCATTTGCTCACATGACTCTTATCATCAACTCGGAAACGGGAAAGAAACTATCCAAACGTGATACCAATACCCTACAATTTATCGAAGATTATCGTCAGAAAGGGTATCTGCCAGAAGCTGTTTTCAATTTCATCGCTCTTCTTGGTTGGAATCCTGGTGGGGAAAACGAAATTTTTTCACGTCAAGAATTGATTGAACTCTTTGATGAAAATCGTCTTAGCAAGTCACCAGCCGCCTTTGATCAGAAGAAATTGGACTGGATGAATAATGAATACATCAAAAATGCCGATTTTGATACGATTTTTGCTTTGGCAAAACCTTATTTAGAATCAGCTGGTCGTTTGACAGATAAGGCTAAAAAATTGGTTGAGCTCTATCAGCCACAGATGAAATCTATTGATGAAATTGTGCCTTTAACGGATCTTTTCTTTGAAGAGTTTCCAGAATTGTCAGAAGAGGAAAAAGAATTCATGGCTGGTGAAACAGTTCCAATTGTTCTCCAAGCCTTCAAGGCAAAATTGGAAGCCATGTCAGATGAAGATTTCAAATCGGAAAATATTTTTCCGCAAATTAAAGCCGTTCAAAAAGAAACGGGCATCAAGGGGAAAAATCTTTTCATGCCAATTCGTATTGCCGTTTCAGGTGAAATGCATGGGCCAGAATTACCAGATACAATCTTCTTACTAGGTAAGGAAAAATCCATTCAGCATCTTGAAGATATGCTTGAAAAATTGAAATAAGAAAGAGGGGAAGATAAAGGCTATAACTGTAAGCTCTTATCTAAACTTTTTCAACCTTCATTTGGATAAGTCAAAGTCATTTTGATTTAGGTAACTAATAAGTGAGGTGTACAGATATGAAAGCAAAGGAACGTCGTCAGGCTATTTTAGAAAGGTTAGAAAAGACACAAGTTCCAATTTCAGCTGGGTATTTGGCCAAGGAATTGGGAGTTAGCCGTCAGATTATTGTGGGGGATATTGCTTTGTTACGAGCTGAAAATCATGATATTATGGCCACTCATCGAGGTTATCTTTTAGCTGAGCGTTTGCAAGTACCAAAGTCCTTCTACCATGGCAAACTTGTCTGTAAGCATGGGCCTAAGGAAGTCCGCTTGGAATTGGAGACCATTGTCAAAAACGGTGGTAAAATCTTAGATGTTGAAGTGGAGCACCCGATTTATGGCATGATTACTGCTCCTTTAAATATTGAGAATCAAGATGAAATTGATTATTTCATGGATAAGCTCTCTTGTTATAAAGGCAGCTTATTAAGCAGTTTGACAGATGGAATTCATTTACACACGCTTTCTTGTCGTGATAAAGAAACCTTTGAGAAAATCACTGAAGCGCTTGAGCAGGAGCATATCATCTTTAATAATTAAACTAGTGTCTTGACAGATGTAAACAACAGGTATAAACTAGATTTATCACTGATAAGGAGATTTCTTATGTCTAGTTCTGGTTCATCTGTCATACGTAAACGTATCCAAAATCTGACATTATCAGCTGTTTTAACAGCTTTTAGCATTTTAATTCCGATGATTATGCCTGTTAAGGTGATTATTGGTCCGGCTTCCTTTACTTTAGCTAGTCATGTTCCTATTTTTATCGCTATGTTTCTTTCACCTGAAGTTGCTGTTATTGTTGCTTTGGGGACAAGTCTGGGCTTCTTTATAGCTGGTTTTCCTTTTGTTATTGTCATGCGTGCTTTGACCCATCTTATTTTTGCAGCTATTGGTGCTTATCTCATTCAAAAATACCCCAGCTTCTTAAAGAATTTTAAAAACTCTTTTCCTCTTGCCTTTGGACTCAATATTATTCATGGTCTGGGAGAATTTCTCGTTGTTTTACTATTGACAACTACTAATCAGCAATCGACTTCCTATTGGTTTACGTTGATTGTTTTAATTGGACTAGGTTCCCTGATTCATGGAATGATAGATTTCTATTTAGCCTATTATTGTTGGAAATTTTTGAAGAAAACAGGAAGAATTTAAAGTCTATTTATATAGAGAGTCAAGCAGATACTTAGGATTGTTGCTTTGAGACTCTCTTTTCTTTTGCTTTAAGATAAGAGAAGACATTGAAAAAAACGTTTGATTATAGTACTATAATTACAATAAAGTAAAAAATGAAGGAGATGTTATGACAGAAGATATCAATAACGAAAATGTTCCAGAGGAAAATACCCCTAAAAATCCAACTGAGAGCAATTCAGTGTCAGGGGAGCAAACTGAGCAAGCAACAGATGCCAATCCAACAGCTGCGCCAGTTCTAGAGCAGGCTGTTGAAGGAGGAACTGCCAACCAAGAAATTCCTCAGCAAGCGCCAGTGCCTCCAACGGAATCAGTTGCTCCTCAAGGACAGCAAACAGCTTTTGAACAACAAGTTGCTTCGCCATTTACCAATCCAGTTAGTCCAACTGCACCAACTGTAACAGATCGCAAGGAACTCATTGTTCTTCCAATTATTTCTTTCGTTGTTTCAGTTATTACACTTATTTTAGCTTGGTTTGCCCCACTGCCAATTATCTATGTAATTATTGCCTTTCTTGGGCTTATCTATGCAATTGTGGGCTTAATTGTTAATATTCAACGTAAGAAAGTCTTATCAATTATTGCTCTAGTTTTGGCTTCTCTTATTTTCTTAGTCAGTGGGCTTGCTGTTTTTGTTCGTCAGGCCCAAAATAATCCGAATCCGACGGAACAAACAGAATCAAAGAAATCTGACGAAAAGGATGATACCGATGTTGACGATGATGATTCAAAAGACAGTACAGATGTTAAGGATTATATTGCAGATAGTTCGGATTTTAAATTTAAATGGACAAAGTCTAAATTTACTGACTTAAAATTTTCTAGCTATTCTAATAAAAATGGGGATAGCTTAAAATCAGTTGTTAAAAAGTTTGGTAAGGGATCTAATGCTACTATTTCTGGTGATAAATTAAGTTTAGAATATGAGAAAGGTGAAGGCAATAGTCGTAAAAGCGTTCACTTGACTTTCACCAAACAACGTAAACATAATGGTAAGTTTATTCTTTCAGATGGTTATATTTCTTTTACTCCTAAAGATATAAAGATTGTTTCTGAAAAATCTTATAAGTCTGACTGGACGCAAGCAGATGTTGATGCTTTAACGGTTGGTGATTCTAGTACCGGTAAGAGTGGGACTAATTTAAATGAAATTCTTAAGAAGCATGGCAATCCAACTGAAGCTAAAGAAACAATTTTAAATTATGGTGATGGTTTTAAAAAATCATTGGAAATTCTTTATAATTCTTATAGTTCTGATGGTGGTTCTAAGTTAGGTTATGTCTCGCTAAATTTTGTACAACAACTAATGATGATTATCTATTAACTTATAAATACCCTACGAAATAATTAATTAATTTTTAAGTAATAATAAAAAAGCTATTTTTACTAACTAACAAGTAAGAATAGCTTTTTTGATTTAAGAAACTCTTATTAGAAAATATATAAAAACAAATAAATTCAAAAATATACTTGACTTTTGAATAATTATGCAATATAATAAGTCTATCCTTTGAATAATTATTAAAAATAGAAAAGAGTTATTTACTATGTCAAAAGAGAAAGTTATTTTAGCCTATTCAGGCGGACTTGATACGTCAGTTGCCATTACGTGGTTAAAAAAAGATTATGATGTTGTTGCTGTTTGTATGGATGTTGGTGAAGGTAAAGATCTTGAGTTTATTCATGATAAAGCGCTGAAAGTTGGAGCAATTGAATCTTATGTCTTGGATATTAAAGATGAATTTGCTGAAGAATATGTCCTTCCTGCTCTGCAGGCTCATGCTTATTATGAACAAAAATATCCATTAGTATCAGCCCTTAGTCGTCCAGTGATTTCTAAGAAATTGGTTGAAATTGCTCATCAGACAGGAGCAACTACTATTGCTCATGGCTGTACCGGTAAGGGAAATGATCAAGTTCGGTTTGAAGTAGCTATTGCAGCGCTTGATCCAAAATTAAAAGTCATTGCACCTGTTCGGGAATGGAAATGGTCACGGGAAGAAGAGATTAATTATGCTAAAGAAAATGGCGTACCGGTTCCGGCTGATCTTGATAATCCTTACTCTGTTGATCAAAATCTTTGGGGCCGTGCAAATGAATGCGGTGTCCTTGAAAATCCTTGGAACCAAGCTCCAGAAGAGGCGTTTGGTATCACCAATTCGGTTGAAGAAGCTCCAGATAAAGCAGAATACGTTGATATTACATTTAAAGAAGGCAAGCCTGTTGCTCTTGATGGACAGGAAATGAAGTTGGCTGATCTTATTCAAAAGCTTAATGTTCTTGCTGGTAAGCATGGTGTTGGTCGAATTGATCATGTTGAAAATCGTTTGGTTGGTATTAAATCACGTGAAATTTACGAATGTCCCGGGGCAGTTACTCTTTTAACAGCTCATAAGGAAATTGAGGATATAACCTTAGTGCGTGAGGTGTCGCACTTCAAGCCGATTCTTGAAAATGAATTGTCAAATCTTATCTACAATGCTCTTTGGTTCAATCCAGCAACGCAAGCTATTCTTGCTTATATTACGGAAACACAAAAAGCAGTTAATGGAACAGCTAAAGTGAAATTGTACAAGGGATCTGCAAGGGTTGTTGCTAGAAAGTCACCTCATTCACTTTATGATGAAAATTTAGCAACCTATACATCAGCTGATAGTTTTGATCAAGATGCAGCTGTTGGTTTCATTAAACTTTGGGGATTACCAACGCAAGTTAACTCGCAGGTAAACAACAAATAAGGTTAAACAAGAGAGAATTATTTGCTTGAAAAGATTCAAGGTTGTTAATAGAGATGGCAGGCAATTAACTTTTGCAATGTCGGAGGCCATGGGTATTCTACATTAAAAATTCAAAAGAAAAGCTTATCAGATAATCACAGTCAGAGAGCTGGATCTGATACTCTTTTCTAATAAAAACTCCTGACACGGTATTCCTGTGAGGATACTTCAGGCTCAGAAAAAATTTCTGAGAGACTTGCTCTTTTTGAGAGGAGCTTAAATAAGTCTGAGACGAGGGTCCCAGACTTATTGTTATATTAAGGAAATTGGATTTAAACTTTTATCATTAGAAAAGAGAAAGTTATGACAACAAAAAATCACAAATTATGGGGCGGCAGATTTGAAGCTGGTTTAGCACAGTGGGTTGAGGAATTTGGAGCTTCCATTTCCTTTGATCAAAAATTGGCAGAATTTGATCTCAAGGGTTCTATTGCTCATGTTACCATGTTAGGGGAAAAAGGAATTATTTCTCAAGAAGATGCCGCAACAATCAAAGCAGGTTTAGAAGACTTGTTAGAAGAATATAAAGCTGGACAATTGAAATTTGATGTTTCCAATGAAGATATTCATATGAATATGGAAAGTCTTCTGACTGCTAAAATTGGTCCTGTGGCAGGCAAGCTTCACACGGCTCGTTCGAGAAATGATCAGGTAGCGACAGATATGCATCTTTACTTGAAAGCTAAGTTGGATGAGGTGATTGAAAAGTTAGCTAACTTGCGTACTGTCTTAGTTGACTTGGCAGATAAGCATGTTCATACTATTATGCCAGGCTATACCCATTTACAGCATGCTCAGCCTATTTCTTTTGGCCATCACCTTATGGCTTATTACAACATGTTTACCCGAGACAGTGAACGTTTTATTTTTAATGTTAAGCATACAGACTTGTCTCCGCTGGGAGCAGCTGCTTTGGCAGGTACGACCTTTCCAATTGACCGTGAGATGACAGCACAGCTTATGGGGTTTGCCGAACCTTACAGCAATTCACTAGATGCAGTATCCGATCGTGATTTTATCTTAGAATTTTTATCGAATGCTTCTATTCTTATGATGCATATGAGCCGTATGTGTGAAGAAGTCATTAGTTGGTGCTCTCATGAGTATCAATTTGTAACGCTTTCAGATACGTTTTCAACCGGCTCATCCATCATGCCGCAAAAGAAAAATCCTGACATGGCAGAGCTCATTCGTGGAAAGTCAGGACGTGTTTATGCTAATCTTTTTGGACTTTTGACTGTTATGAAAGCTCTGCCTTTGGCTTATAACAAAGATCTTCAAGAAGATAAGGAAGGTATGTTTGATACTGCTGAAACGATTACAGTTGCTCTTGACATTTTGGCTGGTATGCTATCTAGTATGATTGTTAATGACAAACATATGGCTGAATCAACTCAAAAAGATTTTTCTAATGCAACAGAATTGGCTGATTATTTAGCCAGCAAAGGCATGCCCTTTCGTCAGGCCCATGAGATTGTTGGGAAATTAATCCTTGAATGCAGTAAGAATGGTCATTATTTGCAAGATGTTCCTCTTGAACGTTATCAAACCATTTCTGACTTAATTGAGGAAGATGTCTATGAAACACTTAAATCACATACGGCCGTTGAGCGGCGTCATTCTCTTGGCGGAACTGGTTTTGAACAGGTTAAATGGCAGATTGCAGAGGCTAAAAAAGCACTTTAATTTTAGCAAAATTGATAAGTCAAAAATAATGAGATTTTTGGCTTTTTCTCATTTTATGATATAATAGTGATAATTTAGATATTGGAGTCATGTTTTGAAAAAAGCCTATCGCGTTAAAAGTGATAAAGATTTTCAGGCAATTTTTACTGAAGGACGAAGTGTTGCCAATCGGAAATTTGTTGTCTATAGTTTAGAAAAAGATCAAAGTCACTATCGTGTTGGACTTTCAGTTGGAAAAAGATTAGGAAATGCTGTCGTTAGAAATGCGATTAAACGAAAATTGCGCCATGTCCTTATGGAACTTGGTCCTTATTTAGGCACTCAAGATTTTGTTGTTATTGCTAGAAAAGGTGTTGAGGAACTTGATTATAGCACGATGAAAAAAAATCTGGTTCATGTTTTAAAACTGGCTAAACTGTATCAGGAAGGATCTATTCGTGAAAAAGAAATATAGAATTATTGGATTAGCTGTTGCAGCACTTTTGTTTTTATCGGCTTGTGGACGTAGTCAAGTTACCAGTCATTCAAGCGATGCTTGGGAGAAGTTTGTTTATTTCTTTGCGGAGACCATCCGCTTTTTATCCATCAATGGCAGGATTGGTATCGGAATTATTCTCTTTACCTTTCTTATCAGAACCATTCTTTTACCACTGTTTAACTTGCAATTGAAATCTGGACAAAAAATGCAGGAGCTTCAGCCTGAGCTGAAAGCTTTACAGACTAAATATCCGGGTAAAGACAGGGAAAGCCGTATGCGTATGGCTGAGGAAAGTCAGGAACTTTACAAAAAATATGGTGTCAATCCCTATGCCAGCCTTTTTCCTCTTCTTATTCAGATGCCCGTTCTTTGGGCTCTCTATCAAGCCCTTACTCGAGTTGAATTTTTAAAAACAGGGTCTTTTCTTTGGATGGATATTGGCGATAAAGATCCTTACTTTATCTTACCTGTCTTGGCAGCTATTTTTACTTTCTTATCTTCTTGGCTGACTAATAAGGCCGCCAAAGAACGAAATGGTATGATGATAACGATGAACATTATCTTACCAATCTTTATCTTGCTTATTGGCTTTAATTTAGCCAGTGGGGTTGCTCTCTACTGGGTAGTCTCAAATGCTTATCAGGTCTTCCAGATTCTGTTGTTAAATAATCCCTTTAAAATTATTGCAGAACGCCAGCGTCTTGAAGATGAAGCACGTGAATTGGAAGCTAAGAAAAGACGTGCTAAAAAGAAAGCACATAAAAAGAGAAAATAAGGAGAACAAATCATGGTATTATTCACAGGAAAAACTGTTGAAGAAGCTATTGAAAGTGGTTTGAAACAAATGGGTATTTCTCGTATGAAGGCTCATATTAGAGTGATCTCGCGGGAGAAAAAGGGCTTTCTGGGTTTTGGCAGAAAACTAGCTCGAGTCGAAATTGAAGGAATTAATGAAAAGACAGCCCATAAGGCTGATCAAAAGGCAGTACGTGGTGTACCGGATAGTATTAATAAGCAAAATACTCCTGTTTCAAGCAGTGCTGAAGATACGGTGGCTTTAAATCATCTGTCAAAAACTATTAAAGAATTAGAAAAAGAAGATGGTCAACCATTAGATAAAGAGATCAAAGAACAAGTCTTAGAGCATAAGATTTCTGCACAAGAAATGTTAGAGCAAAATGCTTTAACAACTAAAACATCGGCAGCCACTGCTTCTAGTGAAGCCTTCAATCAAAAAGGAAAGCAAACTTTTGAGGACTTTGTTGCTGATGCATTTGATGAAGTTGATAATGGTGCAGATATTGCTGTGGCGAGTGAAGAAGTTTCTCAATACATCCAAAAAATTATTTATGAAATGGATCTAGAAACAAGCATTGAGACAAGTCATAATCGTCGTCAAATCAATCTTCAAATTGAAACGCCAGAGGCAGGACGTGTTATCGGCTATCATGGCAAGGTTTTAAAATCATTGCAATTGTTAGCACAAAACTTTTTACATGATCATTATTCAAAACATTTTTCCGTCACTTTAAATGTTCATGATTATATGGAACATCGGACAAAAACACTTATTGATTTTGCACATAAAATTGCTAAACGTGTCTTAGATTCCGGTAAGGCTTATCAGATGGATCCCATGAGTAATAGTGAGAGGAAGGTTATTCATAAAACAATTACTGGCATTGAAGGAGTTGAAAGTTATTCTGAAGGCAATGATCCCAATCGTTATGTTGTTATTGCGTCGAAGGGCAATTAACGGCTTAAATATGAAAAAGAATTGGAGATAGGCTGCTCTCAAATTCTTTCTTTATAAAAAATCCTTTTTGATTACAGTTGCCTGCTATACTTAATTGAAGGAAGTTCTTATGTTGCTCACTATTTTTAGTATTTTAGCCATCTTATGTCTTGTTCTGTACTTTTATTGTATGGTAATTTTGCACCTAAAAAATAAAGGTGTTTATCACCCCATGACTCATGCAGTCAGTGATTATGGTATCGGACAGAATAAATCTTATTTTCAACTGGCAGGTTTAGCTAATACCTTTAGAAATCTTTTTTTAATTCTATCACTGATTTTCTGGAAGTATTCTTTTTCTTTTAAAAAGGAAGCTGTCTTATTGCTCATCTTGGCTATCATTGGTTATGCAGGGGTAGCGCTATTTCCGACAGATATTGAAGGTAGCAAACGAACAGTCAAAGGGATTATTCATTTACTTTTTGCTATTTTACAATTTACGGCCTTGGCAATATTTATTTTTAATGTTACAGAAGTTCTTAAACCTTTGAATGCCACTTTATTTTTGATAGCATCTTATATCAAAATAGTTGTGGAAGTAGGACTGTATGGTTTGGTCATTGCTTTATTCTTACCCTTTGTTAAAAAATATTTTGGCCTTTTTGAACGTCTTTTCCTCTATTCAAGTAACCTTTATATCTTGTTGCTTTGTGTTATGATGATTAGATATTGAATAGTTCAATTTTACAGATTTGTTTGATGTTATTCAATAAGAAAACTGTTCTGGCAAATAATCATTGGATTTTCCGTCTTATTAAAAACTTATGACACATACCAAGGAAAAATAAACCTTGACACTGCCCTTTCTTTATTATAAAATAATCTAGTATGTTTAGTAACTGATCACATAATAGCCGGCTAAACGAATACGAAAATCTATGAGGAGGTATTCAAAGTGAAACGTACTTTTCAACCAAGTAAAATCCGTCGTCAACGTAAACATGGATTTCGTCACCGTATGTCAACGAAAAATGGTCGTCGCGTCTTAGCTGCGCGTCGTCGTAAGGGACGTAAAGTCTTGTCAGCCTAATGGAAAGAACTTTTTTCTGTGTTAATGATAGGAGAATTATTTACCTAAATGCTATGGTGCGTCTCATGATCTATTTTCATTGGAATAAGTTTTCAAAGTTTGACAAATAAAGCAGAACCAGCAGGAACTCGAGCCTGTTGGCTTTTTATATGTCTCTCTGTTAAGGTGTAAGGCTAATGCATAAGAGGGGACAGACAGCTATTATTTTTCATTTTCAAAGGGGGGCTGTACTAAAATCAGCTCCATTATCTCACTCAGTAAACCATAATATTTTATTTAGCATATGTTATAATGATAGTATGCTACAAATATTTGATACTCACACCCACCTTAACGTGGAAGATTTTACTGGAAAAGAACAAGAAGAAATTGACTTTGCGCATGAACTCGGCGTAACCAAGATGAACATTGTTGGTTTTGACCAATCAACCATTAAGCGTGCTCTTGAATTGGCTGAGCTCTACCCAGAACTCTATGCAACTATCGGCTGGCACCCGACTGAAGCTGGTTCCTACATGCAGGAAGTGGAGGACATGATTGTCAGCCATCTGCATGACCCTAAAGTTATCGCTCTCGGCGAAATTGGGCTAGATTACCACTGGATGGAAGATCCTAAAGAAGTACAGATCGAGGTTTTCAAGCGCCAGATTCAGTTATCCAAAGACCATGACCTGCCCTTTGTTGTTCACACCCGTGATGCTTTAGATGATACTTATGAGATTATCAAAGAGGCGGGAGTTGGTCCGCGCGGTGGCATCATGCATTCTTACTCAGGCTCTTTGGAAATGGCTGAGCGTTTCATAGATTTGGGCATGATGATTTCATTTTCTGGCGTGGTCACCTTTAAGAAGGCTTTGGATGTCCAAGAGGCTGCGCAGCATTTACCATTGGATAAAATCTTGGTCGAAACCGACGCACCCTATCTCGCTCCTGTACCCAAACGTGGCCGTAAAAATCATACTGCCTATACTCGCTATGTTGTAGACAAAATCGCAGAGCTTCGCGGTCTCACGATCGAAGAAGTTGCCCAAGCCACCTACGACAATGCTATGAGACTATTCAGATTGAAAGACTAGAGAGAGGGAGCCCTTAAAGAACAAGGGCACTGTGGTGAAAATCACTTAGCAGAGCACTAGCGGCCGAAGGTCGCTCAATAAGACAGTTGCCGCCGTAGCAAAAATCTTCTAACAACTGTTTGTTAGAGGACGATGAAAACTTCAAGACCTTAGGCTTGAAGTTTAGCAATGAAACCAAAGGTTTGCTTGCGTCCATGCTACCTTAGGCAAGCTGTCAAAAAAATAGAATTTATGACAGAAAAAATCAAAATACAAGAAGTCCTCGTCGTCGAAGGCAAAGACGACACCGTCAATCTACGTCGCTTTTATGATGTAGATACATACGAAACCAGAGGATCAGCTATCAATGATGAAGATTTAGAGCGCATCGAAAAACTCAATAATCTGCGCGGAGTTATCGTATTTACTGATCCAGACTATAATGGCGAACGCATTCGCAAGCTGATTATGACAGCTGTTCCGTCCGCTAAACATGCTTTTCTCAATCGCGGTGAAGCAGTGCCTAAGTCCAAAACTAAAGGTCGTTCGCTGGGCGTTGAACATGCCTCTTTTGAAGATTTGCAAAAGGCTTTGTCTGGTGTTTTGGGTAACTATGATGATGAAAATCATTTTGATATTAGCAAGTCCGACCTTATGCGCTTTGGCCTTCTCATGGGAGCTGATAGCCGCAAGCGCCGTGAGTATCTTGGGGAAAAGCTGCGTATAGGCTACAGCAATGGCAAACAGCTGCTTAAACGCTTGGAACTCTTTGGAATTACTAAGGCGGAAGTTGAAGAAGTGATGGAAAAGTATAAATGAAAGAGGAGAAGGATAATGGAATATAATGTAACTGAAGCATTAACTAAAGCTGGAGTGGACTTAGCAACATTTGCAATCAAAGGAATTGCAACTATGGTAACCAGTAAAATTCAATCAATAAAGGATGTAAAAGATGCAGCAACATGAGAGCCACTTATGATGATTTGATTAACGAATTATTAGCTGAACGAGAACAAGCTATTCGAATTGCACAGTCATGTAAAGAAGAATACGAGAAAAATGAATATAGATGATGAGGATATTGAATATCTATCCAATACTCTTGAGCAAGTAATCTCATTGTTATATAGTTTTTCTGGTTTAAATGAAGCACAAGAACAATCAATGAAACAATTGGTCAAGTTATTGAACAAAGATACTTTAAAAATAATGCAGTTGCTCGGTTTTAATTATAAATAAGCGATAGGAGAGCCATTGACTGAAGTTTGTGCAACGATTATAAAAAATAAGTTGATAATTCAAAATAGTAAGGGCAAAAGGAAGTAGTGTCATAATTTCAGTTATTGTAATATGAAGTATAAACAATATATTAAAGTAAGGAAAATCGATGAAATTTGAACCAGAAGTTGCTAGAGATATTTTGTTGGATGTTGAAGAGCTACATCAATATCCAGATCCTTTTACATTTTCTACCCCTGAGAAATTCAACAGAGCGAAGAAATATGATATTGATACAATTGCATATCACTGCAATCTTCTTAAAGAAGCAGGATTTTTAAAATATGATCCTATATATGGAAATAATGAACTACAAATGGTGTTTATTAACGGTCTCACCTATGATGGTCACCAGTTCCTAGATTCTATAAGAAGCCCTAAGGTATGGAGAGAAACTAAAACTCGCGCTGAAAAATTAGGTGTATTTACTATAAATATCATATCGGACATAGCCTCAAGTGTTATTTCAGATATGATAAAACGATAATTATTGAGAAATAGAGAATTTTATGAAAATAGCAGACAAAACCGTTACTCGCGCGATTTTGGAGCGCCACGGGTTCACGTTTAAGAAATCATTTGGTCAGAATTTTTTGACCGATACCAATATCTTGCAGAAGATTGTCGATACGGCTGAGATTGACAAAACTGTCAATGTCATTGAGATTGGTCCTGGCATTGGTGCTCTGACCGAATTTTTGGCGGAGAATGCCGCTGAGGTTATGGCTTTTGAGATTGATGATCGCCTTGTCTCGATTTTGGCGGATACGCTGCGCGATTTTGACAATATCAAGGTGTTCAATGAAGATATTCTCAAGTCCGACTTGCAGACGTGTATCAAGGAATTTGCCAATCCTGACCTGCCTATCAAGGTGGTAGCCAATCTACCTTACTACATCACGACGCCTATCCTCATGCACCTGATTGAGAGTAAAATTCCTTTTGCGGAGTTTGTGGTCATGATGCAAAAAGAGGTAGCAGACCGCATTTCAGCTCAGCCAAATACCAAGGCTTATGGGTCTTTGTCAATCGCTGTGCAGTATTACATGACGGCTAAGATTGCTTTCATTGTGCCACGTACCGTCTTTGTGCCAGCACCCAATGTTGATTCAGCCATTCTTAAGATGACCCGCCGTGAACAACCGCTGGTGCAAGTGCAGGATGAAGATTTCTTCTTCCGCGTCGGCAAAGCTGCCTTTGTCCACCGCCGTAAAACCCTCTGGAACAATCTCACCAGCCACTTTGGCAAATCAGAAGAGGTCAAAGTCAAGCTGGAACAAGCCTTGGAAGCAGCAGACATCAAACCATCTATTCGTGGTGAAGCACTGACGATTACAGACTTTGCCAGATTGGCAGATGCTCTACGAGAAGTTGATTTGAAATGAAGGATTCTTATGACTAAGCCCAAACTAATCGCTGCTTTCTGCGCTGTTCTTTACTTTATACAAGCTTTCCTTCATTTCTTGATTTTGTTAGGATTGCCTTTGGGTGGTTTCTTTTTCGGAGGACTTTACACGGTCTTTCCGCTTTGGCTAAGACCAGCCAATCTCTTTTTCGCCCTGATTTGGTCATTTTTTGCTTATTTTTACTTGATCTATGGGCAAATTCTTCCAAGCCGCTGGCCCAAAGCAAAGCTGAATCTCGTTATGATGACAATGACCGGTTTGTCTTTATTAGCAACCGTTTTTAATCTTTTTATCAGCAGCAGCCCGCTTGAAAAGTATGGCACAGGCAGTGTGACAGCTTTGACCTTCTTGCTAGGTTGCTGCCTGCTTGTCTTATCAAAAAAATCTCGCTAAGTCAGTGAGATTTTTCTTATTATTTAAACTAAAGCAATCAATCATAATTTAAATCCATTTGATTAAATCATCTTACTGGAATATTTTAGCTTCTTTCAATGTTAAGGAAAGGACGGGATTTGAACCCGCGCATGAACAATGTCCACTTGCCGGATTTCGAGTCCGGTGCTGTACCAAGCTGAGCCACCTTTCCAAAATATAACGAGAAAGCACAATGAGGCATAACTTGTGTTAGGCACATTGTGGTCAAACAATTTTATAATATTTTTTGAATGAACTTGACAAGGCAATGAAATAAAAGATAATACTGAAGAAGTAGATTAAGTTAAACTAACGTTGTCAAGGCATTCAAAAATGCGGAGAAAGGGATTTGAACCCTCACGCTCATACGAGCACATGCGCCTGAAGCATGCGTGTCTGCCGTTCCACCATCTCCGCAAGTAATAATTATATTATACGCTTTTTTAAAAATTTGCCAATAGCTACCAGCAAAAAGATTGTTTTTTTGATATAATGAAACTATTAAGTTTAGTAAGGAGAGCGTTTGCAAGGAAAAATTATTGAGTCCCTAGCTGGTTTTTATTATGTAGAGTCAGATGGTCAGATTTATCAGACACGAGCGCGTGGTAATTTTAGGAAAAAAGGACATAAACCTTATGTTGGTGATGAAGTAGATTTTTCAGCTAAAGAAAATTCTGAGGGTTATATACTGGCTATTCATGAACGAAAAAACAGTCTAGTGAGACCGCCAATTGTCAATATTGATCAGGCAGTAGTCATTATCTCTGCTAAAGAACCTGATTTTAATCATAATTTGTTAGACCGTTTTCTCATTCTTTTAGAACATAGGAAGATTAGTCCCATAATTTATCTTTCTAAAACGGACTTACTAGAGGATTTAGATGAATTTAAAAAGGTTCAAAAGCAGTATCAAAAGATTGGTTATTATTTTGTTTATTATTTAGAAGATTTAACTCCTCTTTTAAAAGATAAAATAACTGTTTTTATGGGACAAACAGGTGTTGGGAAAACGACCTTGCTCAATACACTTGCCCCTGATTTGGCACTAGAAACTAATGAGATATCAGATAGTTTAGGACGAGGTCGTCACACGACACGCGCAGTTACTCTGTATAACATTTATGGCGGGAAAATTGCGGATACTCCCGGATTTTCTTCGCTGGATTACGAAATAACAAGTAGTGAGGAATTAAATGCTGCTTTTCCTGAACTTCTGAAGTTAAGTGCTGCTTGTAAGTTTCGTTCCTGCACTCATACGCATGAACCGGGGTGTGCTGTGAAATCGGCTCTGGCACAGAGAAAAATATGGGAAAAACGCTATCAAACTTATTTGCAAATTCTTAGTGAAATTGAAAATCGCCGAGAGACTTATAAAAAAGTATTAAAAAGAAAGTAGGTCTGTTATGTTGCTCAATCAAATTGCCCCTTCTATTTTAGCTGCAGATTATGCTAACTTTGAAAGTGAATTAAAGCGCATTGAAGAAACTGGTGTGAAGTACGTTCATATTGATATTATGGATGGACAGTTTGTTCCAAGCATTAGTTTTGGTGCCGGTGTTGTTGCTAGTATGCGTAAACATAGTAAGCTCGTCTTTGATTGTCATCTTATGGTAGTTAATCCAGAGCGTTATGTTGATGATTTTTCTCAAGCTGGTGCTGATATTATGACAGTACACGTAGAAGCCACCCATCATATTCACGGTGCCCTTCAAAAAATCAAGGATGCTGGTATGAAGGCAGGTATTGTCATCAATCCTGGAACACCAGTTGCTGATTTAGAATCTGTCTTGTCTTTAGCAGATCAGATACTTATTATGACAGTTAATCCCGGTTTTGGCGGTCAGGCTTTTATTCCAGAAATGTTGGAAAAAGTAAGAACTGTTGCTAAGCTTCGTGAAGAAAAGGGTTTATCATTTGATATTGAAGTTGATGGCGGCATTGACAATGAAACCATTAAGTTAGCAAAGCAAGCCGGCGCCAATATCTTTGTAGCAGGTTCTTACCTTTTCAAAGAAAATCTAGCTGCTCAAGTTGAAACTTTGAAAGCGGCTTTAAATGACTAAGGTAGCTCTGTTTTCTGGAGGCGATCTTACTTATTTCACGAGAGATTTTGACTATTTTGTAGGTATTGATAAGGGAAGTTCTTTTCTGTTGAAAAATCAGTTACCGTTAGACTTAGCTATTGGGGATTTTGATTCTGTCTCAGCAGAGGAATTTAAGCAGATTAAAGCCAAGGCTAAAAAGCTGGTGATGGCTCCTGCAGAAAAAAATGATACAGATACAGAGTTGGCTTTAAAAACAATTTTTGACTGTTTTGGCAGGGTTGAAATAATTGTTTTTGGTGCTTTTGGCGGTCGGATAGACCATATGCTGTCCAATATTTTTTTACCTAGCGATCCTGATTTAGCTCCTTTTATGCGCTGTTTTAAATTACGTGATGAACAAAATTTAGTGGAATTTTTTCCAGCAGGGCAACATCAAATTGAACAGGCAACTGATATGGTTTATATTTCCTTTATGGCAGCAAACGGCGCTCATCTGTCTATTCAAGATGCTAAATACGAATTAACAGAAGAGAACTACTTTCAAAAGAAAATTTACAGCAGCAATGAATTTAAGGACAAACCGATTTGTTTTTCAGTCGCTTCAGGTTATGTTGTTGTCATTCAAACAAAAGATAGGACCTAATAATAAATGGATATTCTTACTCTCTTACTGGCTTTGACAGCTTGTTTTATCAGCTCTGCTATTTTTCTAAAACTGGATAAAAATCAATCAGGACTTGAAAAAAAGTTAGATAACAATGCGGATAACCTTTCTGATCAAGTTTCTTATCAGTTGGAGGTTGCTAATAAAAATCAATTGCTTGCAATTAATCAGCAGTTGACACGTTTACAAAATGATCTCTCTCAACAATTAACTGACTTAAGAGAGGTATTACATCAAAATCTAAATGACAGTCGGGATCGATCGGATAAGCGTTTAGAGCAAATCAATTTACAATTAAATCAGTCGGTCAAAGAAATGCAAACTTCCAATGAAAAACGCTTGGAAGAGATGCGGCAAACCGTTGCAGAAAAATTAGACCAAACCTTACATACGCGCCTGAAAACATCTTTCGAAACTGTTTCTAAGCAGTTGGAAAATGTTAATCAAGGTTTGGGTGAAATGAAGAACATGGCACGTGATGTTGGCACCTTGAATAAGGTTCTGTCCAATACTAAAACACGGGGAATTCTGGGTGAATTACAATTAAGCCAAATTATTGAAGATATTATGACCGAATCTCAATATGAACGTGAATTTGCAACTGTGAAGGACTCAAAAGAACGTGTGGAATATGCTATTAAATTGCCGGGGAATCAGCAAGGAACCTATGTTTACCTACCTATTGATTCTAAGTTTCCACTGGAAAATTATTATCGTTTGGAAGATGCCTATGAGCTTGGTAATAAGGAGCAAATTGATCTTTATCGAAAAAAACTGCTAAGCAGTATCAAGACTTTTGCTAAAGATATTCAAAAGAAATATCTCAATCCACCAGAAACAACCAATTTTGGGATTATGTTTTTGCCAACAGAAGGGCTTTATTCGGAAGTTGTTAGAAATGCAAGTTTCTTTGATGCTTTGCGGCGTGATGAACATATTGTTGTAGCGGGTCCGTCAACTTTATCAGCTCTCTTAAATTCTTTGTCTGTTGGTTTTAAAACATTGAATATTCAAAAAAATGCTGATGATATCAGTAAAATTTTAGGAAATGTCAAGACAGAATTTGCTAAGTTTGGAGGTCTTTTACAGACAACCAAAAAACAACTCAATCAAGCTAGCAACAATATTGATAAACTTTTAATAACGCGCACCAATGCCATTGGACGAGCACTTAGAAATATTGAATTATATGAAGATGAAAACACTAAGTCGATTTTAGACCTTTCGCCGCTAGAAGATGAGGGATCAAATGAAAATTAATCAAATGAAAAAAGATGAACCTTTTGAAGGGTTTTATCTGATCAAGTCAGCAGAACTCAGAAAAACAAGAGCAGGAAAAGATTACCTTGCCTTTACCTTTCAAGATGATAGTGGAGAAATTTCTGGTAATCTTTGGGATGCTCAGCCTTATAATGTTGAAGAATTTACTGCTGGGAAAGTTGTCTTTATGAGGGGACGCCGTGAAGTTTATAATGGGACACCACAAGTCAATCAAATCAGCTTACGGCATCCTAAGGATGGAGAGCCTAATGATCCTAGAGATTTTAAAGAAAAACCGCCTGTTGATGTTGAAGAGGTCAAAGATTATCTTGAACAGATGCTCTTCAAAATCGAAAATGCTACCTGGCAGCGGATTGTCCGTGCCCTTTATCGTAAGTATAGTAAAGAATTTTTCAGCTTTCCGGCAGCTAAAACAAATCACCATGCTTTTGAAGTTGGTCTGGCCTATCATACAGCAACTATGGTTCGTTTGGCTGATAGTATCGGGGATATTTATGAAGAACTTGACAAAAGTCTTCTGTTTGCGGGTATCATGCTGCATGATTTAGCCAAAGTTCTTGAGCTATCTGGTCCTGATAATACCGAATATACTATTCGTGGCAATCTTATTGGTCATATTGCTTTGATCGATGAAGAAATTACTAAAGTTTTATCAGAATTGTCTATTGATGATACTAAGGAAGATGTTATTGTCTTGCGCCATGTTATTCTCAGCCATCATGGTCTCTTAGAATATGGCAGTCCTGTTAGACCTAAAATTATGGAAGCAGAAATCATTCATATGATTGATAATATTGATGCTGAAATGATGATGATGACGACTGCTCTATCTCGTGTATCAGAAGGAGAGATGACTGGTCGTATCTTTGCTATGGATAATCGTTCTTTCTATAAACCTAAAACAAACCATCAAAACACGAAAAAAGATGACTATTAGAGCTCTAATGTTCGTCTTTTTATTTTTTAATATGATATAATAAAAGTAAAAAACGAATGGTGATTTTATGAAATTGCGACGTAGCGAACGAATGGTTGTTATTTCAAATTATTTAATTAACAACCCCTATCAACTAACCAGCCTTAATACTTTTGCTCAAAAGTATGAAGCGGCAAAGTCTTCGATTTCTGAAGATATTGCAATTATTAAGAAAGCTTTTGCTCACGCTGATATTGGCCATATTAAGACGGTAACTGGTGCTAATGGTGGTGTTATTTTTACACCGACTATTTCAAATGATGAAGCGAGAACGGTTGCACAAGAACTTTGTCAGCGACTGGCAGAAAGCAACCGTATCTTGCCGGGTGGCTATATTTATTTGTCTGATTTACTATCGACACCAAGTATTCTAAAAAATATCGGTCGTATTATTGCCAATGCTTTTAAAGATGAAAAAATTGATGCTGTTATGACAGTGGCAACCAAAGGTGTTCCTTTGGCTAATGCCGTTGCTAATATTCTTAATGTCCCTTTTGTCATTGTACGTCGAGATTTGAAGATTACAGAAGGTTCAACAGTATCTGTTAATTATGCTTCTGGATCAAGCGATCGTATTGAAAAGATGTTTTTATCAAAACGCAGTTTAAATCCCAACAGCCGCGTTTTAATCGTTGATGATTTTCTTAAGGGTGGGGGAACCATCAGTGGTATGGTTAGCCTTTTGAGCGAATTTGACAGTCAGTTGGTTGGAGTGGCTGTCTTTGCCGATAATGCTCAGGAAAAACGTGAGGGCATCAGCTATAAATCTCTTTTAACAGTAATCAATATTGATGTTAAGAATAATAACGTTGAGGTTCAGTTGGGAAATATTTTTAGTAAATGAAATATAGCACATAGTGAAATTGAAATAGTATAGAGAAAGTTCATATAAGGTCAGTTTAAAAATAGCTAGAAGATATAAATCAAGGAAAAAGTGTTTGACAAAGCGATTCTGCTGTGTTATTATGATAAATGGTACTTTTTACTTTTGGTCTCTCAAAAGTGTACAGAGACGTGCTGACAAATGTTGCAAAGTACACACAGATTAGGACTGTCACCAAGTGCCTAATCACCCAAAAATAAAAAAATACAGGAGAATGTAGATGCCTACAATTAACCAGTTGGTTCGTAAGCCACGTAAGTCTAAAGTAGAAAAATCTGACTCACCAGCATTGAATATTGGCTATAATAGCCATAAAAAAGTTCATACTAAACTTGCTGCACCTCAAAAACGTGGTGTTGCAACACGTGTTGGAACAATGACCCCTAAGAAACCTAACTCTGCTCTTCGTAAATTTGCTCGTGTTCGTTTGAGTAACCTTATTGAAGTCACTGCTTATATTCCAGGTATTGGTCACAACTTGCAAGAACACAGTGTTGTACTTATTCGTGGTGGACGTGTAAAGGACCTTCCAGGGGTACGTTACCATATTGTTCGTGGTGCACTTGATACTGCCGGTGTTACTGATCGTAAACAAGGCCGTTCTAAATATGGTACTAAGAAACCAAAAGCATAAGGAAGGGAGATTAAGAAATGAGTCGTAAAAACCGTGCGCCTAAGCGCGAAGTATTGCCAGATCCATTATACAATTCAAAACTTGTAACACGTCTTATCAACCGTATTATGCTTGATGGTAAACGTGGTACAGCTGCATCTATCGTTTATGGAGCTTTTGAACAAATTAAGGAAGCAACAGGGAATGATGCACTTGAAGTCTTTGAACAAGCCATGGAAAATATCATGCCTGTACTTGAAGTACGTGCACGTCGTGTTGGTGGTTCTAACTATCAAGTCCCAGTTGAAGTTCGTCCTGAACGTCGTACAACATTAGGTCTTCGTTGGTTGGTGACTGCATCACGTACTCGTGGTGAACACACAATGAAAGATCGTCTTGCAAAAGAAATCTTAGATGCGTCAAATAATACAGGTGCCTCAGTTAAAAAACGTGAAGATACACATCGTATGGCTGAAGCTAACCGTGCTTTTGCACACTTCCGTTGGTAGGATACAACCCGCTTTGACACTTGTCAACAAGGGGAAACTAGACAAGCGCTTTTTGAGAGCTTGATCTTCTTGTTTAATTGACATGAAACAAAACATAAAGCGGGTAGGTTATGCCTATCCGCTTTTAATAACAAAGTAATAAAATAAAAAATAGGAGAAATAAACCTCATGGCTCGTGAATTTTCACTTGAAAAAACTCGTAATATCGGTATCATGGCTCACGTTGATGCTGGTAAAACAACTACAACAGAGCGTATTCTTTACTATACTGGTAAAATTCATAAGATTGGTGAAACACACGAAGGTGCTTCACAAATGGACTGGATGGAACAAGAGCAAGAACGTGGTATCACAATCACTTCAGCTGCAACGACTGCTCAATGGAAAGACCATCGTGTCAATATTATTGACACACCGGGGCACGTAGACTTTACTATCGAAGTGCAACGTTCCCTTCGTGTTCTAGATGGTGCTGTTACTGTTCTTGATGCTCAGTCAGGTGTTGAACCTCAAACAGAAACTGTTTGGCGTCAAGCAACTGAGTATGGTGTTCCTCGTATCGTATTTGCTAATAAGATGGATAAAATTGGTGCTGATTTCCTTTATTCAGTGAGCACTCTTCATGATCGTCTTCAAGCAAATGCACACCCTATTCAATTGCCGATCGGAGCAGAAGATGATTTTGAAGGTATTATTGATTTGGTAACAATGAAAGCCGAAATCTATACAAATGATCTCGGTACAGATATTTTGATTGAAGATATTCCTGCTGATTACCTTGATCAAGCTAAAGAATACCGTGAAAAATTGATTGAGGCAGTTGCTGAAACTGATGAAGATCTGATGATGAAATATCTTGAAGGTGAAGAAATCACTGAAACAGAATTAAAAGCAGCTATTCGTAAAGCTACTATTAATGTTGAATTCTTTCCAGTTCTTGCGGGTTCAGCTTTCAAGAATAAAGGCGTCCAAATGATGCTTGATGCGGTTGTTGATTACCTTCCAAGTCCGCTTGATATTCCTCCTATTAAAGGTGTTAATCCAGATACTGATGAAGAAGAAGAGCGCCCAGCATCTGATGATGAACCATTTGCTGCTCTTGCCTTTAAGATTATGACTGACCCATTCGTGGGACGTTTGACTTTCTTCCGTGTTTATTCTGGTATCCTAAACAGTGGTTCTTATGTGTTGAATACCTCTAAAGGAAAACGTGAACGTATTGGACGTATCCTTCAAATGCATGCCAACAGCCGTCAAGAAATTGAAACCGTTTATGCTGGTGATATTGCGGCTGCAGTTGGTTTGAAAGAAACAACAACTGGAGATTCATTAACTGATGAAAAAGCAAAAGTGATTCTTGAATCAATTGAAGTTCCAGAACCTGTTATTCAGTTGATGGTTGAGCCAAAATCGAAAGCCGATCAAGATAAAATGGGGATTGCTCTTCAAAAACTTGCTGAGGAAGATCCAACTTTCCGTGTGGAAACAAATGTTGAAACAGGTGAAACCGTTATTTCTGGTATGGGTGAGCTTCACTTGGATGTCCTTGTTGACCGTATGAAACGCGAATTCAAGGTTGAAGCTAATGTTGGTGCTCCTCAGGTGTCATATCGTGAAACTTTCCGTCAAGCTACGCAAGCACGTGGTTTCTTTAAACGCCAATCCGGTGGTAAAGGTCAATTTGGTGATGTTTGGATTGAATTTACTCCAAATGAAGAAGGTAAAGGGTTCGAGTTTGAAAATGCTATTGTGGGTGGTGTTGTTCCACGTGAATTTGTTCCGGCCGTAGAAAAAGGTTTGATTGAATCTATGGCTAATGGTGTTCTTGCTGGTTACCCAATTGTTGATGTTAAGGCCAAACTTTATGATGGTTCTTACCATGATGTTGACTCATCTGAAACAGCCTTCAAGATTGCTGCGTCGCTTGCTCTTAAGGAAGCTGCTAAAACTGCGAAACCTGTTATTCTTGAACCAATGATGTTAGTCACTATCACTGTTCCTGAAGAAAACCTTGGTGATGTTATGGGGCATGTCACTGCCCGTCGTGGACGTGTTGATGGCATGGAAGCACATGGTAATAGTCAAATTGTTCGTGCTTTTGTTCCGCTTGCTGAAATGTTCGGTTATGCAACTGTTCTTCGTTCAGCATCTCAAGGACGTGGGACCTTCATGATGGTATTTGACCACTATGAAGATGTTCCAAAATCTGTTCAAGAAGAAATCATTAAGAAAAACGCTGGAGAAGCTTAATTTCTTTAGTGAACATGCTACTAATTAATCCTTTATAAAAGAAATAATATGTTATAGCATTTCAATAGTGATTATTAAGAGAGAATAAGAAGTTTAAAGTAATAAATCTTGACTTCTTATTCTCTCTTTTTTCTTGCTAGAATAGGGAAAATCGTTTGCAATTTTCTTAAAATAATTATATAATAATTTTGTTGAAAGGTTGGTTTATATTTGTGTAAGTTAATCTTTTCACAATCGTCTAAAAGGCAATGCCTTTTAAAATAAATTTTTTTGATTTTCATAAGGAGGAAATCACTAATGGTAGTTAAAGTTGGTATTAACGGTTTTGGTCGTATTGGACGTCTTGCTTTCCGTCGTATCCAAAACGTCGAAGGTGTTGAAGTTACACGTATCAATGACCTTACAGATCCAAACATGCTTGCACACTTGTTGAAATATGATTCAACTCAAGGTCGTTTTGACGGTAATGTCGAAGTTAAAGAAGGCGGATTTGAAGTTAATGGTAAATTCGTTAAGGTTTCAGCTGAACGTGATCCAGAACAGATTGACTGGGCTGCTGATGGTGTAGAAATCGTTCTTGAAGCAACTGGCTTCTTTGCAAGCAAAGCAGCTGCTGAAAAACACTTACATGCTAATGGTGGAGCTAAAAAGGTTGTTATCACTGCACCAGGTGGTAACGATATTAAGACAATCGTCTTTAACACCAACCACGATGTTCTTGATGGTACTGAAACAGTTATTTCAGGTGCTTCATGTACTACAAACTGTCTTGCACCAATGGCGAAAGCTTTACATGATAACTTTAGTATCAAAGAAGGTTTGATGACAACTATCCATGCATACACTGGTGATCAAATGGTTCTTGATGGACCACACCGTAAAGGCGACCTTCGTCGTGCACGTGCTGCTGCAGCAAACATCGTTCCTAACTCAACTGGTGCTGCTAAAGCTATTGGTCTTGTTATTCCTGAATTGAATGGTAAACTTGACGGTGCTGCACAACGTGTTCCAGTTCCAACAGGTTCAGTTACTGAATTAGTTGCTGTACTTGATAAAAAGGTAACTGTTGATGAAGTGAATGCTGCTATGAAAGCTGCTGCAAATGAATCTTACGGATATACTGAAGATCCAATCGTATCATCAGATATTGTAGGTATGTCTTTTGGTTCATTGTTTGATGCAACTCAAACAAAAGTTCTTGATGTTGATGGCAAGCAATTGGTTAAAGTTGTTTCATGGTATGATAACGAAATGTCATATACTTCACAACTTGTACGTACTCTTGAGTACTTTGCAAAAATCGCTAAATAATACTCATTATTTTGTAAAAGGGGACCTTTGGTCCTCTTTTTCTTATAAAGGTTAAGAACTTGAAAAAAGCGATACTGTGTGTTGGTTAAAATTATTGCTATAAAACTATGATTTATTTTTGCGTTTTTTGGTCTATGAAGGAAATATCTGGAATATTCTCTTTTGATTCATTACCTAGCTGCAGTAAATTTTATAGCAAAACGATTTTAATCTGATTACCCGAATAAGGTTATTTTCAAGAAATAACTAATCTTCTCCCCCTCCTTGCAGTAATTGGAACAATGACTTTACTTAATAAAGAGCTATCGTCGCTCGCTTATTAAATAT
>SKEH01000274.1_pt1 | contig 34006 bp, 30 predicted proteins | sample 4826571 | NCBI WGS metagenome assembly SKEH01 (sample SAMN11008814, study PRJNA524170) | human gut metagenome | biome: Human fecal sample; material: Feces; isolation source: fecal sample from pouch patient p29 | host: Homo sapiens | place: Israel: Tel-Aviv | collected 2016-09-14 | reverse complement strand
TTGTATAATCCACAAAATGTATATTTATTTTCAAAGATATCTTTGCTAAGAATTTCCATATTAGTAAGGGCCTCATCACACTCCGTTGAAGTTTCGATATCATAACAGCCGAAGTAATTACTAGGATTGTAATCTAAGACTAATTTAGACTTATTAATTTTGACTTTCCCATGACCAAAAATAAAATATCTTTCTGATCTTTGATGATCAATGTAAGTATTATTGAAATGGCAAGTGGAAGTTAAATGGCCCCTAGTAGCGCCTACTAGTCCAGCGACAAAGTCCGTAAATGAAAAATTATCGATGTCACTATACTCATTAATAGCTAGATAATTGTGATCTTCATCAAAAAAATTATCAATAAAATAATCTCGGTTCATATTTTTACCCAAATACTTTAGCATTAAATCATTTAAAGATTTTTTATCCCTTTCTTTAGTAAACTGATTACGACTACCTTCTCTGTGCTCTTTTTTCATAAACTACTCTCCTTATTAATTTCCATTGTAATATCAATTCTATTTTTTAAGCTACTTACCCTTTACTCAACCAATTCAAAGCTTCTTGCAATATTTCTTGTCTGTTGCAGTCGCTTTAATGTAACTCTCCCATTTTTGTTGGTTGGCGTTTTCCAAATTTAGAAACTCTTTTTTGTCTCTGTAACAAAAGTTCGGAATAAATGGTATTTCTTAATTCTTGACCATTAAGTCTAATCCCTGAAATATTTACTGTTACAGACATAGTTGTGTCTTCAGGTAAACCTTTTGGGACGCCCATAATTCCATTATATCACTAGAATTTACATCCATGAAAGGTACTTCAATAGCTTGGAAGTTATCACAAATACAATATTCTTTGCCTTTATTTTTTATGTTTACTGAACTATATGTTATCTTCCATTCCATACCTGTATCTAGCCAAATTATACTCTCTTTTATTATCGGAAAAAGCCTCTTTATCTCTCACTGGTCAGATGAGAAAGACAATGACTAAAAGCAAGTTGCTACTGACCCACACATTCGAGTCGCAACTAATGTAAAAGAAAACCACTCTACTGTGAATAGAGTGGTTTTTGTGTTCCATTGGTAAAAATTGATATCGCTTCGCACAAACGTTTCAACATAGCAAAAATGAAAAATGCGAGTTTTAAAATCCATTTCCATTGCAATTGATTTTTAAAACTCGCATCACATCATTCGTTTCATTCATTCATCGTTTTCAGTTTTCCACGAAACTCAGCAATCGAATCGTAGCCTTTTTCTTCCATGATCACTGCTAATTCTTTTGTGATACGGTCAAAAATCGCTGGACCTTCTTTATGGAGTTCCGTGCCGATCTGCAGCATCGTGGCGCCACATAGGAGATGTTCATAGGCATCCTGCCCATTACGGATACCCCCTGTACCGATAATTTTGATTTCAGGGTTCAATCGTGTATAAAACGCTCGAACATTGGCTAACGCAGTTGGTTTTACATACTCGCCGCCTAATCCACCAAAACCGTCTTTTGGTTTGATGACCACTGAATCACTTTTCGGATCGATATATAATCCATTCCCGATACTGTTGATCGAATTGACATAAGTCAACGGAAATTGATTCAAGATCGCTGCCATTTGATCAAAATGTGCGAAATCAAAATACGGAGGAAGTTTGATTCCTAATGGTTTCGTGAAGCGAGCAAAGACTTGTTTCAATAAATCGAATGTAGCGTCAAAATCATATGCCAACTGAGGTTTTCCTGGAACATTGGGACAAGAAAGATTTAACTCTGTGATTCCTTTGAACGCACTATTTTCAATCATCGTGAGCATCTCTAAGTTTTCAGCTGCGCTCATACCCGCAATCGAAAAGAACAAAGGCTGTTTCCCTTCGTTTTCTTTCTCATATGCTAATGCGTAGTCAAGATAATAAGAAAAGCCAAGATTTGGTAATCCCATGGAGTTGATACTACCTAGTGGAACGTCAAAGTAACGTGGTTCTGGATTGCCGGCACGTTCAGTGAGTGTACAACTCTTGGTAATAAAAGCTCCTGCGGATGAACGGTCCAATTCAGCCAATTCGCTGACAGTCATACAGTGGACACCCGAGGCATTCATAAAAGGATTTGCAAAAGTGTGATTGAAAAAAGTCGTTTCTAGCGTCAAGTTATTCTCTCCTTTGATAAATCATTTTTTCCAGTGTATCATTCTCTCTAAAAAATGCAACTAAGAGTTGATAAAAATCAATCCTCTGTTTCTGTGGAAAGAACCTCACCTGTTTGACTATTTAATTTCACCTTCGTTGTTTGTTTCCCATTTTCGACTTTTACTTCCCAATAAGTGGTGCCTAAGTCTTTATCTAGATCCCAGTCAGTTGCTGTACCTCCACCAACTTTTTCAACTGCTTTTTGAGCAGCTTCCTCCGTTGACAACAAATTCGTTGTATCTAAAGCATCTTCTTCTTTCTTTTGGCTGTCATCTGGATCGAGTTTTTCAGGCATTTGAGCTTCCAGATCTTCTGTGTTGGCATCGATTTTTACTTCATATTCATTTTGGTCATCGGCACCTTCGATCTTGTAAAAATAGCTTCCCCAATCACTATCCAATTCTAAACTCGTCACTGCAGCATCTGGGTATTTATTTTGGAAAAGTTCAATTGCTTTTGTGACAGAAACTTTGATCACTTGATTTGTCTCATTTCCTGTACTACTTTGACTGCTTTCTTTAGCAGAAGTTCCTGTACTTGTTGTATCGCTTGTCTTAGTTGTCATAGTAGTAGCTGTCGTTTGACTTACAGATGTGTTCTCAGACTTTGTCGGCTGGCAACCTGCAAGTAGAAATAAAGAAAATAACCCACAATAAATAACTTTTGGTTTCATTTTTTCATATCCCTTCTTTCATAAATAATCCGGTTTCTTTCAGTATACAGAAGAAAAAAGTAAAAGTCATTTTTATACTATTTGTTCTTTTAAATAAAAAAAGCAGCAAAGAAATCAAAAATGCCTCTCAAAAGTTAGTTTGTTCTAACTTTTGAGAGGCATTCATTTTTTTTACTACTTTCAACGATTATGCACGGTGCATTGGAATATCATTGTTACCTGGTTGAACTAATAGATATTGGATTACATCAATATTGCTTGATTCAAAGGAAGCTGCACAAGCTTGCAAATACATATCCCACATTCGGTAAAAAGAATCACCCATTTTTTCAGTGACTTTGTCTTGTACCGCGTGGAAATTTTTCGTCCAATGTTCTAGTGTTAATTGATAGTCACGGCGTAAGCTTTCCAAATCGATCAATTGAAGATCGTTTTTAGTGATATTATCGACTAATTCAGTGACACCTGGAACATAACCACCAGGGAAAATATATTTATTGATCCAAGCATTTGTTGCGCCACCTTGTTGACGACTGATTCCATGGATCAACGCGGTTCCTTTAGGATTCAATAAGTTTTTCACTACTTTGAAATAACCTTCAAGATTATCAGAACCGACATGTTCAAACATCCCTACACTGGTAATATGGTCAAATGTTTCGCCTTTAAGCTCGCGGTAGTCCATGAGTAGGACACGGCATTGATCTTCAAGATGTTCTTCTTTGATTCTTTTAGTGATGTGGTTATATTGTTCTTCACTCAATGTGATACCCGTCGTTTTCAAGTTATACTCTTTCGCTGCAGTATACATCAATGTTCCCCAGCCGCAACCGATATCAAGTAATGTTTCATTTTCTTTAATGAACAATTTGTCTAGTATATGGTGTACTTTATTGATTTGTGCTTGTTCAAGCGTATCTTCTGGAGTTTCGAAGTATGCACAAGAATAAGTTAATGTAGGGTCAAGCCACATTTCATAAAAATCATTTCCTAGATCATAATGAGAGTGGATATCTTCTTTGTTTTGTTGCTTGGTATGCTTCTCTTTTTTAGGAAGCCATTTTAGATAATCTTTTCCTCGTAAAAAACTATTTGCTTGTTGATAAGCATCATTGATCAATGCTTGGATACTTCCCTCAATCTCGATGCGATGATCCATATAAGCTTCACCTAACGCAAGAGATGCATTGTTGGTGATCTCTTTCATAGGGATTTCTTCGTGGATATTGATTTTGATTTGGGGAGGATTACCCGTATCTCCGTATTGTTTTGTCGTACCATCCCAATAAGTAACTTCAACTGGAAGTGAGAAAGAATGTGAAAATAATTGATTGTATAAAGTCTTCTCTAACATGATTTTCCTCCTTAAAAAAAAACTACCCTATAACGTTAATACTAAAAATTAAAAGAATCAACTAAGAAGGTCTCTTTTTTTCAGAAATTTTTCTCAAAACACGTCAAATTTTCATTTTTTTCGCATACATTTTCTCATAATTCAAGATAGTCGTCACTTGTTCGGCTCATCTTTAAATCCAGTCTTAGCAAAAATCCATAAAAGCAGCAACACAGCAACCGTTGATTGGATTCCTAACATCAGTACAAAATCAAAATGGACCAACCCTACTACAGCAGAAATAATTGAACCAACCCCGATCACATTCAGCATCAGATTCGCACTCTCTTTAAATGTATGAATGGAAGAGAAACGACTTTTTCGTGTCATCCACAAAAAGAATGCAGCGCCAAATAGGATCAGCGCAGTCATGATGAACAAAATGATCCCAAGACTCAAGCTATATGAAAGGATGATCGTCGGCCGATTGCTGGCATAAAACGCTTGTTCAAGAAAGAGTTGAAATTCTTGCGGCGTAGTCACACTAGCAGGGTCAAATGAAGAAAGATAATTCATTTGATATGTTCTGGTTGTATCCCCTTCTTTTTGTTGGATCGTCCATTTGTTTTTTTCAAAGTTGATGAATGCATTTTTTTCTGATTGTTGTGCTTTTAATAGATCAGTACCAATGAGTAGTTCATCCGATTCACTAATGATCATTGGCGCTGACTCTAATTCACCATTTACTACTTTTAATTGTGAAAAACGATTGACTCCTGACTGATCGATCAGCGATTCAACTGTCAAAAATTGTGCCATAGGAATTGCTTTTACTTGATTGGCATAAAATAGGGTAACAGGCACAACCATCAATGATACTAAGAAAAGAAAGATCAAACTGAAGTTAAGCCACGAAAGCTGTTTTCTTCCTGCAAACAACTGCCTAGGTCCAATTAAAGCAGAAAAATAATTCAATGGGAATGTTTGCATATTAACACCTCTATCCTTTTGTTCCTCCAGAAGTTAATCCTGTGACAAAGTTTTTTTGTAAAAAGAAGAATAATAAACAAATCGGTAGCGCAATCAAGATGGCTCCAGCGGCAAATAATGAGACCCGCTGATTCGTTACATCCGAGATGAACGTTTGTAACCCTACAGCGACTGTTTGGTTTTCTGGTGTACGAAGCAAGAATTTCGCTAACATGAAATCACCAAATGGTCCCATGAACGCCCATAAAGCTTGAACTGCGAGCATCGGTTTGACCAACGGCAAAACGATCTGCAAGAAAATACGGAAATGACCTGCTCCATCTAATTTAGCGGATTCATCTAAATCGATTGGGACTGTATCGAAATACCCCTTCATCAACCAGGTATTCATTGGGATTCCTCCCCCGATATAGATCATCGTCAAGAACCAATAGTGATCTAATGCACCGAGTAGAAACGCCATCACATAGAAGGCCGTCAATGCAGCCATCGTCGGAACCATTTGGATCACCAAGAAGAACATCAAACTTGATTTTCGACCAACGAAACGATAGCGGCTATACGTATAACCAGCCAATGTCACCACCGTTACTTGGATAGCCATTGTCAAGATCGAAATGACCAACGTGTTTTTATACCATGTGCCATATAACGTTTCGCTGAATAACCGAGTAAAATTATCAAGTGTCCAATCACTCGATAGATCTAAACTGAATGCTGCAATATTTCCTGATTTGAATGCCGTACTAGCAGTGATCAGCAATGGATAAATAATGATGATCGATAGAAGAATAAGAAATAGATAGGTAAAAAAATGAGAAACTCTTCGTTGGAATTTTGCGCTTGAATTAAATTTTTTCATCGTTTAGTCCTCCATATTGAATGCATTTGTCTTTTTGAACACCAGCAAGGAGACACAGATAACGATCGCAGAAATGATCAACGTGATCGCAGAAGCCATGGAATACTGTGGAGACGTTCCTGTTGTCAATTTATAGATCCATGAGATCAGAATATCTGTAGAACCGGCACCGCCACCAACACTACCAGGACCACCATTATTAAACAGATAGATCATTGAGAAGTTATTGAAGTTTCCTGTATATTGAGTAATGAACGTTGGTGCAGCTACGAGAAAAATCGCCGGCAAAGTGATATTTGAAAAACGTTTCCAAGCATTTGCTCCATCGATTTTTGCTGCTTCATATAGATCCTCCGAAATCGACTGCAATATCCCTGTAACCATCACATAGATATACGGGAACCCTAGCCAGCCTTGGACCATGATGATTGCTACTTTTGTCCAATTAGGATCTGTTTTCCATGAAATAGCAGAAATATCGACAAATGGCAGATTATTCAAAAAAGGAATGACCTGTGTATTGATTGCTCCGACACTGTCGTTGAAAATATTCGAAAAACTCATGATAGTGATAAATGCTGGCACAGCCCATGGTAAAAGGAAAATGATCCCAAAGATCCGACGAAACTTGATGAACTTTTGATGTGCCACTACTGCTGTGAAAATCCCTAATGTGATTTGTAGCGTTGTTGCACAAAGTGTCCAGATCACTGTCCAAGAGAACACAGATAGGAATGTGTTTCGATAAGAGCTTAAGAAAAAGATACTAAAGAAATTTTTTGCTCCCACCCAGTCAATCAGACTAGCCGGAGGGATATGCTTGAAATCATAATTTGTGAATGCGGTGAACAATGTCACTAATACGGGAAAAATAATGGTAAAAATCATTAAGAGATATGCTGGAAGCGTAAGTAAATAAGGAAACCCCTCATCCCCTACATTATGTATGACTTCCTTCATCGTACGATTTACTTTTTTATTTTCCTTACGCAAAGTAGCGACTCTTTTTGCGTCTAGTAGATTCAATCCATAAAAAATGAAAAAGATGATCGTAATGATCAATTGGAGCGTTCCTTGAATCAAAATAAATAGAGAATGGTCTTCCATCGGTACGCTACCTAATGTGATCAATCCTATCAATGATTGAAACCCACCTAAAATCATTTGGATGATGAATGCTAGAAAAATAACGATAAAGACAATTCCTTTAAATCTTTGTCCATTGGCAAATTGCCCTATGCCGGGGATAAGTGATAGTAAGGTCACTTTTTTTACATTGACTTCATTTTTGTCTTGTTGCATCTTGATGCCCCCTTATACTGCTGATCTATACAAAACTTGCTACTTAATGATCCAACTCGTCAAACGGCTATCCCTGTCTTTTGACAATAAATCAAAAACTCTCAAAATAAGAAAAACTATTTCGAGAGTTTTCTTTTTTCTCACTTCTATCAAAACGCTTCTTTTACAACTTCTACACTTTCTGATAAAAGCTTTGCTTGGAACATCTATTTTTAATGGAAAACTCTATTACTTTCTAGTGCGTGATTTTAATATTTTTGTTCAATTGCTTCTTTGATTGTCTTAACTGCATCAGTTGCAGATTCTTTTGGTGTCTTCGTTCCAGAAGCAGCATCGAACATCAAGTTTTCAGCACCAGTCCAAACTTCTGCCATTTCAGGGATGTTTGGCATTGCTTGCGCATTTTCATACTGGTCAATAACCGCAGTAGTCAACTCGTCATTTTTTGATTTTGCTGTTTCACGTGCAGTTTGGTTTGCAGGGATCTCATTGACCATTTCAAAGAATTTTTCTTGGTTCTTTGTGTTTGTCACATAATCCAACCATTTTTGAGAAAGTTCTTTGTTCTTAGAGTAATTACTTGCAACCCAGCCTTTTCCGCCACCAAATGGTTGATATGCTTCACCGTTGTCCAATGTTGGGATTTTTGCTACGCCATAGTTCATTTTATTGTCTTTATATGTTTGTGCTTGCCAAGGTCCGTCAATGATTGCTGCTGATTTGTTATCCATGAATTGTTGGCTAACGAAGTCTCCAGCACTCTTGATATCTTGCATTCCTTTAGGCCATACATTTTGGAACCAGTTTGTTGCATACGTGATCCCTTCAATCGAACCAGCGTTATCCAAACCAATATCAGAAGGATCTGTACCGTTATCACCGAACACATAACCGCCATAACCAGCTAATAAGCCATAAGAATAATAGAAGTCTGTCCATTTCGCTAAGAAGCCGGTATTTTTACCTGATTCAGATTCAAAAGCAAAACGATCATCTTTTGCTAATGCTTCTAAGTCTTTGAATGTTGTTGGTGCTGTTTCTACTAGATCTTTGTTGTAATAAAGTACCAATGTTTCAATAACTGCAGGTTCTCCGTAAATTTTGCCATCGTAAGTGACCTGAGCTTTGTCTGTTTCGTCATAATCCGCTTCGTTCCCTAGTTTTACCTCTGCTAGGTGTCCTTGTTGCCCTAACGCACCGATTCTGTCATAAGCCGCCATCATTACGTCTGGTCCTTTTCCTGCAGGTCCATCAAGCGAAAGTGCTTCCAATTGTTCGAACATGTCTTTTTCGACTAATTTGATTTTTACATCATTTTCTTTTTCAAAATCACCTTTGATTTCATTGATGTAATCTTTGTATCCAGAATCGACCGATACCGTTAAAGTCTTTTCGTCGCTTTCGCTGCTGCTTGTTGAAGAACTTCCGTTACCACAAGCTGCTAAACCACCTAGAATACCAAGTGACACTAAACCTAACCCCAATTTTTTCACATAGTTTTTCTTCACTTTCTTTTCCTCCGCTTCTTTGGATTCGTTGCTATATAAAAAGTATACTGTTATAAAACCACCTTTTGCAAACGCTTTCTGCATGTTACCGGTAACAACTTATTCACACATAATCAAAAATCCATATTGTTGGATCTCTGCTTTGCCATCATTCAGCAGTTCGCTGTTTTGACTGAACATGACTTCGCTTTGTTGCTCAATGAGGTACGCTTCTTGTCCCTGATTGAAGATGGCATGGATTTTTTGTCCATTTAATTCTCGTGAAAAATGGATGACATTTCGACTGTCATCGACCAACTCCCAACAGGTTGTTCCATTGATCAAAATCTCAGATAGTCGTTTACGCAAATAAATCAATTCTTTAGTAAATCCATATAATTCCAAATCCTGTTGTTCTTCTTCCCAGATCATACATTTACGACAATCTGGGTCTTCACCGCCAGTCAAGCCGATTTCTGTGCCATAATAGATGCACGGTGCCCCTTTTTGCAGAAACATGAATGTCAAAACTGACTTCATCAGCTCTTTATTCTCCTGACATAATGTCAAGATTCGAGCAGTATCATGGGAATCTAATAGATTGAACGTTCCCTCATTGACCTGGTCTTGATACAGCATTTGCTGATGATTCATTCCACTTACCATTTGCTGCGCACTGATCTTTTGCTTCACAAAATAATCTTTTATAGAATCCGTATAGGCATAGTTCATCACTGCATGGAATTCATCCCCTTGTAACCAAGCTTGTGAAGAATGCCAGATCTCACCTAAAATATAAATATCCGGTTTGATTGCAGTTACCGTTTCATGGAATTTTTTCCAAAAATGATGATCGACTTCATTCGCTACATCTAGGCGCCAACCATCGATATCGAATTCTTTCACCCAGTAAGCCGCTATTTCCAGCAGATATGCTTGCACTTCTTTATTTGCTGTATTCAACTTCGGCATGAAAGGCGTAAACGCAAACGTGTCATAAGCTAAATTCGCCGCAGTTTCGGGGATTTCCGTCATTTGGTACGTATCTACAGGGAAAGAATGGATATGGAACCAATCTTTATATTCAGAGTGTTCCCCGTTTTTTACGACATCTTGCCATTGTGGCGAATCACTACCGATATGATTGAACACCGCATCAAGCATGATTTTCATCCCTTTTCGATGCGCTTTTTCAATCAATTCTTTCAATTGTTCTTCCGTCCCGAATGCGGGATCAACTGCGAAATAGTCGATCGTATCATATTTATGGTTCGACATTGCTTTGAAGATCGGACAAAAGTAAATTCCATTGATTCCTAGATCCGTCAGATAATCTAGATGATCGATCACCCCTTGAAGATCCCCGCCAAAGAACTCATCGCGGTCAGGCGCTTTACTGCCCCAAGGCAACGTACCTTCAGGATCATTACTAGTATCGCCATTTGCGAAACGTTCTGGGAAAATTTGATACCAAACGGTTTCTTTCGCCCATTGTGGAACTTTGAAGCGATCGATCTCATGGAAATAAGGAATGCGAAAATAATAATTTGCCTCTGCTAAAGTAGCTGGCTCGTAAGGGAAAATACCTTGATCTCCATAAAAACACTCCATTCCATCGATTCCAACGATATGGAAGCCATACTGTAAGCGTCTCGTATCACTCGTTTGTTCGATCTCCCAATAGTCATGTACGAGTGTACTCAATCCTTTTTTCATCGGAACTTCCTGTAAATACCATTTCTTAGACGTAATGGTATAAGGATCGCCACTGATAACATAAACTTTTTTAACATCGTCCTTACTAGTACGCAGACGAATTCGAAACGTATCTTTTTCGTACAAAAAAGCATATTCACTTTCTGGACGGTGATAAATTGCTGCCGTATTCATATATTTCCTCCTTTTTTTAAGATTACGTACTCACTATAAAAGACCAAAAAGAAAAAGACAACGCTTTCAAAAATGTTATCGGTAACAGAATTTATTTTAAGAAAAGAAAAAAACAGTTCCAAATAGTGAAAAATCACCTCTTACTTAATGGAACTGCTTCGTAAATTCCTATGAAATCAATCGTTCTTTTTTCGTGCAATACCGTTCGATCTTTTTTGGCGCCAAAGTTATCCCATTACCGCTCCCATTCGGAACAACCAGTTTGCCATCCCTCAATACTGCAGGTTCTTCAACGATATCATCATGATAGTATCGCTTCGAAGCAGAGATGTCTCCTGGAAAAGTAAACTCCGGCTGGCTTGCAAATTGTAAATTAAGGGCTCTTCCAACACCCGATTCAAACATCCCGCCTAGCCAAACAAGCAAACCCTGTTCACGACAATAATCCACAATCATTTGAGCTTCAGTAATGCCGCCTACTCTCGGAATCTTCAAGTTGATGGCTCGGCAACTACCTAAAGCATGAGCTGTTTTGACATCCTCTAGCGTACGGATATTCTCATCTAAGCAAATCGGCGTTTTTAATCTTCTTTGCAGTCGTGCATGATCAACAAAGTCCCGTGTAGCAAAAGGCTGTTCGATCATGGACAGCTCCAACTGATCCAGTTCATCGAAAAGTGCTAGATCATTTATCGTATACGCAGAATTAGCATCTGCCATCAACAGTAGATCTGGAAATTCTCTTCTTAAAAGTTGTAGTGGCCGAAGATCATACCCTGGTTTTATCTTTAATTTCAAACGTGTATATCCTTGTTCGACATATGTTTTTGCTTTTTTCAAAAGCTGTGCATCACTATCTTCCATCCCCATACTCACACCTACTGAAAGTTGCATTTGTCTTCCAGCAAAAAGCTGTTGCAGACTAACACCCTTTCTTCTTGCGTAAAGATCCCAAACAGCCGTTTCAATAGCTGATTTTGCCATGAAATTACCTTGTACTCCTTGAAAAAGCGAATGAACTTCAGTGGGTGCAGAAAATACATGATCCTGTAATAAGAGAATCAGCTCTTTTTTGATGATGGCACGACTCATCTCGATCGTCTCTTCGATATAATTCGCTTGATCAAATGAAACTAGTTCTCCTACTCCTTGGTTCCCCAATTCGTCTTTTAGTATGAGTAAATCAAACTTCTTTTCAGTCAATACGCCATAACTCGTTTGAAATGGGGCTATCAAAGGTAAGTGTAACTGAAGAAGTTCTGCTTTTTCAATTCTCATTTTTTCTCTCCTCCAACCAATCACTCATCACCGATTCAAACAAGCTAGGCTGTTCGATATGGATACAGTGACCACTCTCTTGAACAACAACAAATTCAAAACGGTCGTTCTTTGTAACTAGTTTCCGCCCGATCTCTCTAAATTTCCAATCATATTCACCGGCAAGAAACAGTACCGGTACCTGTAAATCTGGGAGGAAAGGCCAATAATTTTTCTGTTTACCCGTCCCCATATACCACAGACTCATGGCGAGTCCGAAACGCTTTTGCCCCAGTCTTTCTTTTTCTATCTTTTTTCTTACTGAAAGAGGCAAATGCTTTTGACTTTCGAATAACGGCAAAGCTGTCCAATGCTCAACAAAATGAGAAAGTGGCGCCGTCATAATGTTTTGAGCAAGGCGATTGTCTTTCTTTTGACGTTGCCTTTTTAGCGATGCCGTTTCGATCCCTGGTGTCCCACTTTCTAAAACCACCCCAAGAATCCCTTCAGGTTGCTCAAGTGTCCATGCTAGAGCTGTTCTTGCCCCCATTGAATAGCCAAGTAAATAGAAAGAGTCTATATGCAATTTTTTAACTAGTTGAGAAAGGTCCACAACCAATGACGACAGTTGATACCGATATGGATGGACAAAGACATCCGTCTTTCCATGGCCAATCAGATCAATCCCTAAAAGATTGAATGAAGGTATTGAAAAAGTAAAGGTAGCCATCGTACCAGTAAAACCATGTAAGCATACTAGCACCGGTTGATTAGGTTTCCATTGATTCAACTTGCTGTAGGCGTAGTCGACTCCATTCACTGTCATCTTTTCAGTACGCATTTTTCTCACCATATTCTCTCAGTATGTCTTTCCACAGCAAGACAGGATCTTCTTGTTTTCCTGCTACTTCAACTAACGCCCAACTCGCCTGCTTGCGGCTTTCTTCAATGCTTTTTGCAAATTCAGCCATTGATTTTGGTTGATAATAATAGCCATCATATAAATTTGCTACTTTTTGTAAGTCAAGATTCAGTGGTGTTGCAAAGAGTGGATCGAAATCTTTTTTTGTCAAACTGTTTTGTGGCAGGAAAGAAAAAATCCCTCCGCCATTATTGTTCAAAACGACCAATGTGACGGGCAACTTTAATTGTCTGATCATTTGAAGCCCATTCATGTCATGGAACAATGCCAAATCACCGATCAATAGAAATAGGCGTTGCTTTTGAGTAGCTGCTATGCCGGCCGCTGTTGAAACGATCCCGTCAATCCCATTTACACCACGGTTTCCATAAATCACGAAGGAACGTTCTGTTGGTGTTGCCAATCGGTCAATGAAGCGGATGGCGTTACTGTTAGAGAGAAACAAGCTTTCTCCTTTTTCAATCAGCTGAAATAATTTTCTGCTTGCTGAACTCTCGCTAAAAACAGCGGAAGCTAACTGTTCTTCGATTACTTCATGTGCGTTTGTTGCGTAAGATTGCCAAATCGCTGACCATTCGCTCGATTCAGGAAAAGCAACTTTCTTAGCAACTTGTTGCACCGCTTCTAAAAAGCTTGGTATGCTAACTGGCAAATAGTAATTGCCTAAGTGTAACCAGTCTTGTCGCTTTGCACGTTCATCAATGACCACATACGTTGCTTTTTCTTGTTTTTCAACAAAAAGCAAGCTGTTTTTTGATACAGGCAAATTACCAAATTGCCAAATGACTTCTGGCTGCTCTGTGATAGGCCGTGAAAAAATCAGTTCAGCGTGGGGAAGATAGTTTTTGCTTAATTTCCCGCACGCACTTAGATTCGTTAGCGGGTCCCCGATGATTGGCCAATCAACGATTTCTGCAAGTTCGATCAGTTGCTGCGCTTGTTCAATAGTCAATTCTCGACCGACGATGATCAGCCCCTTTTTGGTTAGCCAAGTTGGCAACTCAGGCAGTTCAAAACACAAGGATTTTCCAGGCTGGATATCCGTTCTAACAAGATCAGTAGTATCCGTTTGCGTTAAGTCTGGCAATAGAGGTTCTCGAAGTGGTAGATTGACATGGACTGGTCCTGCTGGATATTCTTTAGCGATTGCAACAAGTTCGCTTCCTTGCCAAAAGCTATAGCGTTGCATTACTCGTCCAGCTTCTGGAAGAGCTAACGACAAAAATTTCTTCACATGACTCCCATAGAGGTTATGTTGTTCCATTGTTTGTGGCGCCCCAGCTCCTTGCGCTTCAGGTGGACGATCTGCAGTCAATACGACTAGCGGAATCTGAGAAGCTTCTGCCTCACAGATTGCTGGATAATAATTTGCAGCAGCCGTTCCTGACGTACATAATAATCCCACAACTGTTCTCTCCCCTTTTGCTAAACCCAAAGCAAAAAAACTTGCCGAACGTTCATCAACATTGATATACGTCTCGATTTCTGGATCACGATGAAGCAAAAGAGGAAGGGGTGTAGAACGAGATCCAGGGCTGATCACGATTTTATTTAGCCCCGATTGCTTCATTCCATGGATAAAAGCCAGTAGGTACTTCGTCATTTCTTGTTTTGTCGTCATTCTTTCACTCCTCTTAGCATCGGTTGAAATTTCAACTGTGTTTCTTGGCGTTCTTCCTCTGGATCTGAATCACCAACAATTCCGCACCCTGCATATAATCGCCCAGAATTTTCGCTGAAAACGCCTGAGCGAATCCCTACAGCAAACTCACCAATGTCTTCCATAACGTCACACCAACCGATAGGTGCCCCATATAATCCTCTTCCAGATGGTTCCTTCTTTGCAAGCCACTGTATTGCCAATTCCTTTGGTTCTCCACCTAACGCTGGGGAAGGATGGAGTGCTTGAATCACATCGAAAAGAGAGACTTTTGGTTTCCTAATCCCAGAGATTGTCAGATAAAGATGTTGGATATCACGGTTTTTTAAAAGTTTTTTGTTAGAAACACTCAAGTTTCCTTCTGTATAATTTGCCAACTGCTTTGTCAATTTCTTCACGACAATGGCATGTTCATTATTGTTTTTTGAGTTTTTTAAAAGTTTTTCCCCAAGTATTCGATCTTCTTCGTCATTTTTTCCACGAGTAGTCGAGCCCGCGATGCTTGCCGTAAAAAAGTGAGTAGCTGAAGCATGGAGTAAATGTTCAGGAGTTGCTCCGACAAAACATCTTTTTGTTGTTTCTAAAGCAAATACGTAAGTGTTCGCTTGTTGCCTGATCAAATTGTCAATCAAACGCTCAACTGAAAAATGCTCCATCCTCAAGTCCATTTGTCTTGCAAGCACCACTTTTTCCATTGGATTTCTTGGGTCACGTATTTCTTCTACACTTTCTTTGATGGACTGAAGAAATGTTGTTACATCTAATTCTTTTTCTAACAAAACTTGTGTTTGCGGAAAAGATGGAGTGACCTTCTCAAGTAGCTGATCCAATATCTGTACCCAATCTGTTATTTCATCAAAAAGTCTTTTTAAAGACTTTCCCTTTTTTTTTTACTGTTATAACAACGTTCAATTCTTTTTTTACTTGTTTGATCAATACACTAGGCAACACAAAATATCCCGTTGACAAGTCCGCCCAAAATGCTTCTGTTTCCCGATTATTTTTATTGAAAGGAAAGCCCCCGAAAAGCACTGGTCGTTCTTTTCTCTCACCCATAAAGTAAAAACTTTTAAAAAATTCTTTTTTGAGCTGCTTGATTTGTAGTACATCCCCTATGGTTGGCTCATCTAAAAGATTTTTACCTAGCCCGACCAATCCAAATTGCCGATCTGGTGTTTGCCAAAAAAAGCGTGTTCCTTTATAGGCACTTGCCTTCGCAAAAATTGCTTCAAGTGGTTGGTAAGGAATCATGTAACTATAGCTTAAATAACGTGTTCTCTTAGGAAGATCATCAAACATATCTTCAGTAAAGTCGGTAATCAATATATTTCACTCTTTCTTCGGTCAAAAAAATTCGTTTTATATTTTTTCCTGAAGCCGTCTTTGGTATAGTGTGAACAACAAATAATTCATCTGGATGTTTATACGACGCTAATGGTTGTAATAACTGGCGAAGTTCTGGCTCTTCTAGAGGATCAAGCAACTTTATATATGCTACGGGGCGTTGTCCCCAAGTATCGTCTGTTTTCCCGACGACGACCGCCTCACTTATCTTCTCACTTCTCAATAACGCCTCTTCGATTTCCGCTGGGTAGATATTTTCTCCACCTGAAATGATTTGTTCATTCATCCGGCTAACAAGAAACAATTCGCCCTCTTCATCTAAATATCCCCAGTCCCCGGTACAAAACCATCCATCTGACGTCCAAACTTCGTGGACATGTTCATCATCGAGATAATTGGAAATGATTGAGGGACCACGTAGCAGAATCTCACCCGCAACATACGGTTCGATAGTCCCCTTTATTTTTACACGCACATTTGCCAATGGATAGCCTGATGATCCAGGTTTACATTCCTTATTTGTGGCAACAACCTGTGAACAAGTTTCTGTCATTCCATAAGACAGTACAATCGGCAAATGCTTTTCTTGACACGCACGAATCACTGCTGTGTCTACAGGCCCACCTCCTAATAAAACTGTACAGAGCTGTTTTGGATAGCCTCCTACAGGAATTAGAGGGAGTTGGTCTTTAAGCATCTTGGTAACCATTGAAATGTGGTTCACCTTCCCCTTTAAGATGATCTTATTGATTTTCTCAGCATCGAAATTAGGCAAAAGGTATACACTTATTCCCAAAACAAGTGAACGTAGGACAATCGATAACCCACTGATATGGTACAAAGGGACACAGCATAACCAAGAATCGCCAACTTTTACAGACAGCTTTTCTTTCGTAGCTAAACTACTCGCACAATGATTGGCAAAAGTCTGTGGCACTCCTTTTGGCTTTCCTGTTGTTCCTGAAGTATACATGATCGAAGCAATCGATTCATTCATATACCCACTATCAATCGTAGAATCAGTAGAAATAGCTGCTACCTCTTTGATCTTGGGTAAGAAGATCATTTGGATTTCTCTCATAGCTTGCTTTACTGGTGCAATTAGCACATCCGTCTGTGCATGACTCAATTGGTCCAAGATCTCATTTTTAGTCAACCGTGTATTCAAAAATTGGATCTCGATCCCTAGCTCCCAGAGTCCTAAGATCGATAGGTACATCTCCTCGCAGTTTTCACTTAAAATTGCCACTCGCTGCACATTTTTATCTATTTTTTGTAAATAGTACTGGGCGTATTTTTGGACATAGTGATTTAATTCACTAAACGTTAGACAGCGATTTTTAGAATAAAGAGCTGGTTGTTCTGGATGAAGCAAAGCTTGTTGTTGTAACCAGCTATTTGGTCTTTTACTATGGGAATTTGGGAAATTGTTCAAAATCTGGTTCTCTTTTTTCTTTGAATGCATCTCGTCCTTCTTGCGCTTCATCCATTGTATAGTAAAGTAAAGTTGCATCACCTGCTAATTGTTGGATACCTGCTAGACCATCGGTGTCCGCATTCAATGAGGCTTTGATCATCCGCAAGGCTAACGGACTTTTCTTCAGCATTTCCTCTGCCCATTCGATTGTCACGTCTTCCACCTTATCCAAAGGAACAACGGTATTGATCCAATTCATAGCTAGCGCTTCTTGTGCCGAATATTGTTTCGTCATAAACCAGACTTCTTTTGCTTTTTTATGCCCGATGACCCGTGCTAAATAGCCCGAACCGTACCCACCATCAAAACTACCGACATTAGGTCCCGTTTGACCAAATTTTGCATTTTCAGCTGCAATTGTGATATCACACACGAGTTGCAGCACATTACCGCCACCAATGGACCACCCTTTGACCATGGCAATGATCGGTTTAGGGATTATGCGAATCAACCGTTGCAGATCAAGAACATTTAATCTTGGAACTTGATCCTCGCCAACATAGCCGCCATTTCCTCGAACTTTCTGGTCTCCACCAGAACAAAATGCAAGATCTCCCGCACCCGTCAAAATAATTACACCAATATCTGAACGATCCCGACAAATAGTAAATGCCTCGATCATCTCAAAAACAGTTTTCGGGGTAAACGCATTATGGACCTCTGGCCGATTGATTGTTATTTTTGCTATTCTATGGTATTGCTCAAAAAGAATTTCTTCATATTCTTTGATTGTTTGCCAATTTCTCATGTTATTCCTCCTCTATTTGAACATACCCATTATACACAAAACTCAAAGAAAACGTTTGTAATTTTATCATTACTTAAAAAAATTCTGTTATACTAAGCAAAAATACTTAAGGGATTGAATATGATGAATTTAATTGATTATTTAAAAATCGAGACAGTTGTACTCTCGAAAAAACGAGTGGAACTTCTACTCTCTCTCGCCGATATCCATCACCAACCGTTCGGGTACTTACACGGGGGGGTCAGTGGTGTTTTAGTCGAGACAGCTTGCAGTATGGGTGCAAATCAGCACTTGGATTCCTCGCACGCCGCTGTAGGGATCGATCTTCATGTGCAACACTTAGACAAAGCTAGGTATGGCACCTTGCGAGTCATTGCCATCCCAAAAAAAATCGGTAGAAACATCCAGTTTTGGTCGGCAGAAGTATTGCTAGATGAACATATAATGATTGCCAACGGTACTTGCACATTAGCAATCAAAGAAATCACGTCTTCTTGATAAATGCTTATAAAAAATAGTTCTTTAGTAAAAAAACACTTTCCTTTACCGAGAAAAAAGACATGTTCCCCACTTAGAACTAGACTTTTACCATTTCCCATTCGCAAAAAAGCTTATTACTAAAGGTACTTCACTCCGAGAAACAAACAAGGATTCACAGAAATTGCTTTTTGATTTATGGTGAATCCTTACTTATTTTCCGTTGATTCTTTTTCTGTTCCCTCCGTTTATCTACATTTAAGACATGAAATAAAAGCGTTTCTTTCCTTTATTCCATTTACTTTTTTAAGAAACCTCTTCAACTTCTTCCCTTTTTTTTATTCTTCCTTTAACATTTCTTAATGAGTCCTTATTAGCCTAAAGCAAGACAATAGTAGCAAAAAAAGTTAGGCGCATCCAACTTAAATGTTAAACTATTATTAACTTTTAGAGATTATTAGGTTATACTAATAACATAACAATAAAATTAAAATAGAATGAGGAAGTGAATGGATGAATAATATAAAAAAATCACTTGGACTTACATAAAAATAGTCTTTGCGTTAACGATCTTAGGGGTAAGTATCAATATGTTCTTAGGGCCCCATCATATTGCAGCAGGCGGTGTAAGCGGGCTTGGTATCCTCTTAGAATCTGCATTAGGATTTGACCGTGCAATGGTCATCTTGGTACTGAATATCATTATGCTAGTATTGGCTCTTCTTTTCTTAGGCAAACAACCTTTCTTTAAAGTTCTCTTTGGAAGTCTTGTCTTCCCGCTGATCATTGCCATCATTCCTGAAACAATGATTACTCCTGATCGTTTGCTCTCGGTCATCTTCGGTAGTGCCATCTTTGCACTCGGTGTAGCAATTTTGTACAAAAATAACTCATCAAGCGGCGGTACAACGATCCCTCCACTGATCTTCAAAAAATATTTCCATTTAAATACCTCAATTGGCCTACTATTTACTGATGCTGTTGTCGTTTCGCTGAATTTATTCGTCTTTGGATTTGAAGAATTCTTATATGCGATCCTCTCTATCGTCATCACGTCAATCGTCATGTCTTATATCGAAACAGGAACGAATCGAAAAAAATCGATCATGGTCATGAGCGAAGATTCGCTAGAAGAAATCAGACGCCGTTTGAGTGCGGAGATTGGGCGGGGATTGACTCTCTTGGAAGCTAAAGGCGGGTATAATCGAAAGTCGAAAGAAGTGTTACTGATTGTTGTCACTGATCATGAATTTTCACGAATCAAACCATTGATTGAAGAAATCGATCCAACTGCATTCGTTATCGTCAATAGTGTAGCTGAGGTAATGGGTAGTGGTTTTACGTACCATCCAATCGAGTGACCCTGATCCATAAGAGCATGGGACAAAAGTAAGAAACACTTTTGTCTCATGCTTTAAAAACGAATAAACGGCGGGAGCAGAAGCAACTCCTTCTTAAATAAGCCGGAATCCACAAAAATTTAAAAAGCAATTTTCGTTAATTTCTTCTTATTTCTCGGAGTTAAACACTTCTGCCCCAACCTCTTTTTTAAGGTTACGTGTTTATTTTGATGTTATCCCAAAAATCTTTTTTCATTCTTTTTCTCCTGATCGTTTGCTGAACGATCCACACGAAACAGCATAGCCCCAGATTCCTGAAACAGACGTTTCTATTTTGGCAATCTGGGTCTTTCTTTAGCCATTCTTGTCCTTCTCCAAGCTATTATGTTTCTCTCAATGACCTTTTTAACGAGTACTGAAATCTTTTAGTTTGCTCTTTTCCGTTTAGTTGTATACAATTAAATTGTACACAACTAAATTTAAAGGAGTGTTTCTTATGAAAAAAATGTATTCTACAAAAATGATCAATACAGGTGGACGTTCTGGAGAAGTGCATAACCCTGACCATTCATTCGAATTAAATATTGCTGCCCCTGGACGTCGTGTCGAAAATGCGACAAATCCGGAACAATTGTTTGCTGCCGGTTTCAGTGCTTGTTTCAATAGTGCGTTGGAATTGATCAAAAACCAAAAAAACATTGCTGGAGCTTCTACTATCAGTGCACAAGTGTCATTGTATGCTGAAAACGAAATGAGCTTTGTTTTAGGTGTCGAAATTGAAGGACATGTTGATGGTCTATCATTAGAAGAAACACAAGAATTATTGGAAGCAGCTCACAAGGTTTGTCCTTATTCAAAAGCAACAGCAGGAAATATCGAAGTGACCTTGACAGCCGTTGAAGGCTAGACATTTTTAAAAAAATCAGCTATGCTAACAAAGGATTCTAATGAATGGGGTGAATGAAAATGGAAGACTTATATTTAGAAAATCAGTTGTGCTTCCCTTTGTATGCAGCCTCAAAAGAAATCACCAAATATTATACGCCACTATTGAAACCATTAGGACTAACCTATACGCAATATTTAGTAATGCTTGTCTTGTGGGAAAAACATCAAGTGACGATGAAAGATTTGGGTAAAATCCTTTGTTTAGATTCTGGTACGTTGACACCAGTGATAAAAAAGCTAGCAGAAAAAGAATATCTTACACGGGCAAGAGGCACTTTAGATGAACGGATCGTTCGCATCAGTTTAACGGATAATGGTAGGATTCTAGCAAAAAAAGCAGAATCGATTCCATCAGAGATTTTTGCTCATCTTCCTTTAGAACCTGATGAATTAGTCCTTTTGCAAAAACTAACAACTAAAATGGTGAATAATTTTCGTCATACTACTTGATTTGAAGTTACTGCTGACTTTTTGTATAAATTGTCAGCAGTTTTTCTTTCTTATTCTTGGAATCCACACTATAATCAATTACATAAGCTATTATTTCATTACACTTGGAGGTTGTTGTGTTGTCTGTTTATCAGCGTTTCCTGGCGAATGAAAAAGTTCGTCGTTTAACTGTTTTATTATCGATCATCGTTGTTCTCTTTCTTGTAAGGAGCATGATCACCACTATTTTACTTACCTTTATTTTTACCTATCTGATGATCCATTTAGTTCAAGTCATCCAACGGTTTGTGAAAGTTCCGACTGGCGCATTGACGATCATCATTTATGCCTTAGTCGTTTATCTGATCTATCTTGCATTTACAAAGTATATCCCTGTGCTGATCCATCAGACATTCGACATGATCCAATCAGTGATCAATTTCTACGAACATCAGCCAAAAGATGCTGATCCTGTTCTCTTGTATATCCATAATTACATTGAACGAAACGATTTTTTTGAGCAACTACAAAATGGTGCATCAATCGCATTAGGCTATTTACAAGATATCGGTAAGTTAGCCGTTGCTTTTGCCATGTCATTCATCTTAAGTTTCTTCTTTATGATCGAGAAGAAAAAAACAGTTGTGTTCTCCCGATTGTTTTTAAAGAGTGAATTTGCTTGGTTTTTCCAGGATATCTATTATTTTGCCTATAAATTCGTCAATACATTTGGCTTGGTTTTAGAAGCCCAATTCATTATTGCCTTACTGAATACATTATTGACAACCGTTGCCTTAGCCGCTTTTGGTTTCAACCAATTATTAAGCTTAGCCATCATGGTTTTCTTTTTAAGTCTGATCCCAGTTGCAGGTGTGATCGTTTCATGTGTCCCTCTTTCGTTCATTGCTTATTCTCAGGGAGGGATCAAAGATGTCGTCTATATACTTTTAACGATCTTAGTCGTCCACTTGATTGAGTCGTATGTCTTGAACCCAAAATTGATGTCAAGCAAAACAGAATTACCGATTTTCTACACCTTTATCGTTCTATTAGTTAGTGAACGATTCTTCGGCGTCTGGGGTTTGATCGTCGGAATTCCGATCTTCACTTTCTTCCTTGATGTCTTAAAGGTGAAGGAAATTCCTCAACACGTCACAAAGGAAACCAATCCCTGACCTAGCGCTTATTCGTATTTAGAGTGAGGTCGAAACAAAAGTCGTTTAGGTTTGAGAAATTAGAAAAAAACGAACAATACGCTTTTTGTATTGCTCGTTTTTTTTTGATATTTCCGAAAAACTTGACTTTGGGACACCGTTTATTTGAGAGAGGCTGGGACAGAAGTGTTTAACTCCGAGAAATAAGAAGAAATGAACGAAAATTGCTTTTTCAAATTTTTGTTCATTTCGGCTTATTTCCGAAGGAGTTGCTTCTGCTCCCGCCGTTTATTCGAGTGTTTGTAGCAAAATTGATTTTTAGATTTGTTCCACATTCACTCTTTTTTGATCATCTATTTAGTTATTAGTGGAAAAAAATGAAAAATCGTCCTATGATTAAATTACCATCATCAAAGGAGGCAATGTACAATGTGTACATCGATTACTTATTCAACGAAAGATCATTATTTTGGTCGTAATTTGGATTTGGAGATTTCTTATCATGAAGTGGTAACCATCACTCCTAGAAATTATCCATTTAAATTTCGGAGAGTGACGGATATCCCCACCCATTATGCATTGATTGGTATGGCAACTGTTGTCAATGACTATCCTCTCTATTATGAAGCAACGAATGAAACTGGTTTAAGCATGGCAGGACTAAATTTCCCTGGGAATGCGCATTTCTTTGAAGAAATGTCCGAAAAAACCAACATTTCTCCATTTGAGTTTATCCCTTGGGTCCTAAGTCAATGCCAAAATGTCTTCGAAGCAAGAGCATTATTAAAGGAAATCAACTTAGTCAACATCGATTTCAGTGAAGACTTGCCACTTTCGCCTTTACACTGGATGATAGCAGATCAAAAAGAGTCGATCGTGGTCGAATCTACAGTTGATGGATTGAAAGTATACGATAATCCTATTGGTGTATTGACGAACAATCCTACTTTTGATTACCAACTCTTTAATTTAAACAACTATCGACATGTCTCTACTCATACCCCAGAGAACACTTTTTCTAAAGATCTAGAGTTGACTGTCTACAGTCGCGGCATGGGTAGCATTGGTTTACCAGGCGACTTATCTTCTAGTTCCCGATTTATCAAAGCTGCGTTTACCAAACTAAACTCAGTTTCAGGAGATTCAGAAGCCGAAAGCGTTGGACAATTTTTCCATATCTTAAAATCAGTGGAACAACAAAAAGGGTTATGCGATGTTGGAAATGGTCAATTTGAATACACTATCTATTCCTCTTGTTGCAATATGGACAAGGGAATCTACTACTATACGACCTACACAAATAGCCAGATCACAGCGATCGATATGCATAAAGTAGAGTTAGACGATTCAAAATTGTTCACCTATCCGTTAATTGAACAAGAACAAATCAACTACCTCAATTAAACACGAAAAAAAGAGGCCAAGACAAAAGTCATTTAGGTTTGATAAATTTCAAAAAAAAACGAACAATACGTTTTTGTATTGCTCGTTTTTTTTGAAATTTCCGAAAAACTTGACCTTTGAGCACCGTTTATTTGAGAGAGGCTGGGACAGAAGTGCTTATTTCCGAAGGAGTTGCTTCTGCTCCCGCCGTTTACTCGAGAGTCTATAGCAAACCTGATTTTTTAGATTTGTCCCACATTCTTCATAACATGATCCATCTTTTGCAGGCATTGTAAATGTAACCTTTTCTTTTCAAAAGCTTCGATTTTAGCTCTGTAACATTCATGAGTCAAAAGTTTCCCTTTAACAAAGGTTCATTCTTATTTTCTTTTTAACTTCAAAATCGTGAATCCTAGAAGGACTAAACCAACAGGTATGAAGAATAAATTGGATTTTTCTGCTGTTTTAGGCAATGTTGATTGACGATCAGATAAAGAAGGATTTTCTTCGTTTCGGTAATTTTCATTACTATTATCATTCGCCTTTTCATTTTTATCGATTCGAATCCGTGGAACTTCTTTTACGTTCGCATCTGAATTTCTATCAAAATTTTGTGCTTTGATAATACCATTATTTATGTTTTTCCCATGACTATTGGCCTTTGAATGATTCGTATTCTCAGGAACTTCTCTGTTTGTTTCATCAGAAGGATTCCCATCAGTTTCCGTTTGGGGCGGTGTTGTTTCTTGGCCATGCCCTTCTGGTGTTGTGACTTCTTGTCTTGGTTCTTCTGGCTCTGTCACTCCTTGCCCTGGTTCTGTGACTTCTTGTCCTGGTTCTTCTGGTTCTGTCACTTCTTGCCCTGGCTCTTCTGGCTCTGTCACTTCTTGATCTGGTTCCTCTGGCTCTGTCACTTCTTGATCTGGTTCCTCTGGTTCTGTGACTTCTTGTCCTGGCTCTTCTGGCTCTGTGACTTCTTGATCTGGTTCTTCTGGCTCTGTGACTTCTTGATCCGGTTCTTCTGGTTTAATTGTCGGTTTATTTCCACCGACATTGCCATCTGTCTCTGGGATCTCAATTAGATCTTCGTCCCCTGGATCTATTGACGCTTCTTCAATCGTTTGTCGTTGGCTATATGGCGTCAGATGTTGGTTATCAGAAGGAGTACCATCTGCTACTTTAACTGTAAACAGTGCGGGCTTTGTTAATGGTCGATTAAGTGTTACAGTAAAAGAAAAACTTGCTGCTCTTTGATTGATTACAAGTGAACTAGGATCGTACCCAATCGTTAGTCTGGATCAACCCCTTCAAATAAAACACTTGATTGTAAGATAGGTGCTAAATCTCCTGAATAATCGACCGTTGCATTTACCGTGATCGTTTCGCCAACGGCCACTTTCATAATACCTGAATTCGTTGGTAAAAAGATATCTTGTAATGTGATACGATTGACATTCGCCCAACCTGGTTCTGTTGAACGTATGGTTATGGGATATTGTGGCGCATCTTCATCAACTTGTGCTGCGTCAACTGGTACTGCTAGACTAGCTAAAACAACAGAAGTAAATAAAACGTTTAAATATTTCATGCTCTTTCTCTCCCATCTTTTTTCTTTATTGCTCACAAGGAATAAGATAATACAAATTGTTAGGAGATTTTTACTGTCTTTTTGTTTAAAAACAAGAAATTTTCAGTAAAATTATTCAAGATTATATAAAATGGAGGAACGCGATGCAGACACAAGAAGCAATAAAAAAGTACTTATTGAAGAAAAAAAACGTGACCAAACTTGATCTTTTCCTTTTTCTATCGGAACACCGCTTTTTTATTACCACACATTATCTAGCCGATTATTTTGATATGTCTGATTCTAATCTTTTATTGTACATCCAAGAACTTGAACAAGACTTCACTACACTTGAGTTCGAAGAGATCGCTATCGTAAAGCAGAAAAATTTTATCAAATTAGCTTGTGAAGAAATCGATATCGCCAAGTGCTACTATGGACTACTAGGAAAATATTGCTCAGAATCTACCAATTACCAAATTCTAACTGCCTTACTAAGCGAGAATGGCAATACGATGACTAGTCTCAGCCAACAAACGAATTACAGTCCTTCCTATCTTTATTCCAAAATGAAGACAGTGAACCAATTTTTAGCATTATACGGTATCTCCTTCAAATTTTCGAATAAAGGAAGAAAAATCCTTTCTGGAACAGAAGTACAAATACAATATTGCTTTTTAGATGTTTATTGGAATATATTCGCCAATACTTCTTTTCCTTATTCCAATGAACCGGAACAAACAATCGCTTACACTCTCAATGCTTACTTCAAGAAGGATTTGTTGATTGCCTTGAATGGAGGCATGATCGACAAGCTGTACTTACTATTAAAAATATGTCAGGAGAATTTTCCAGCTACTACTTTGAAAAATGTTCAAAAAGAATTTACGGAACACGGCTACATCGAGTATTTAGTGGACCCTGTTTTCGATTTGCTTCATCCCAATTTGCCTATTGGTTATGAACAACGTATTCTGATCAATGTTTTAGCACGGTTAGCCATATCTAAAATCGAGAGCGACGAATTGAGCCAGTACCAATATGAACTATTATTGAAAGCCAAAGTTCCTCATATTATGTATTGTAAAAAAATGGTTGAGGCCTTCGCTACTCATTTCAGTTTGAACATACCAAGAGATCAGCAAGCCTTATATACGATGAACTTTGCTCGTAATAAAATCTTTAGTACTTTTTTGAATCACGATCAGCCAAATACACCTCTACCGACTTTTGTGTTGTATCAAGGCAAGAAAAATTTTACTGTCTTGCAAAATGAAATCGAGCGATTCTACCTGCAATTCAGAGGAGAACACCACCATTATTTACCTGAGATTCTCGAACGTGAAAATGTCCAATGGATCGTGGAAGATTTACTGCATCTTTATGATCGCTTTAAAGCACAACCCACTATCGTTATTGGGATCAATTACACAAAAGACTTTTACGTAGGTAAAGATCTATTGGTAAAAATCGAGCAAATTTTTTCTTCAGATTCGATCATCATCCAAAAGTACTATATGGAAGAATGCGATATCATCGTGAGCGATTCCCCCCTCGACCATCTTTCAAAAGATATCAAGAAAATCTATTTGTTAGATGGGATCGTTTCTCCAAATGATTGGAAAAGGGTAGTAACGAAAATCGCTGAATATATCTTTGAATTAAAACAAGAAAATGACTATAGTATTTGTCCGTAAAGTGTTTAGTCAAGATCCAACTTGCTTGATGACTGTATTTTTATCGCACCTTTTTTAGCGAAAAAATTTAATATAACAAAAAAACATTGACTTATTCTCTCTTTCTAAATTATATTTATTATAAATAAATAATTATTATTGGAGGTTTTATTATGTCAATGATCGGAAAAAAAGTTGAAGAATTTACAGCACAAGCTTATCGTAATGGAGAATTTATTGAGGTATCAGAAAAGAACATGATTGGAAATTGGAGTATTCTTTGCTTCTACCCAGCTGATTTTACCTTTGTTTGCCCGACTGAACTAGAGGATCTACAAGAGCAATACCATGAATTAAAATCACTTGGCGTAGATGTTTTTTCTTGTTCAACGGATACCCACTTTACCCACAAAGCTTGGCATGACACATCCGAAGCTATAGGTAAAATCAATTATACGATGATCGGTGATCCTTCTCATCACATCTCTCGAATTTTTGAAGTACTTGATGAAGAACAAGGACTTGCCCAAAGAGGAACGTTCATCATTGACCCAGATGGAATCGTACAAGCAATGGAAATCAATGCAGACGGGATTGGACGTGATGCAAGTACACTGATCGATAAAATCAAAGCAGCTCAGTATATCCGTACGCATCCTGGAGAAGTCTGCCCAGCTAAATGGAAAGAAAGTGGCGAAACATTGAAGCCAAGTTTTGATCTTGTAGGAAAGATATAGAGGGTCGTAAGATGTTAGATAAAGAAACGAAGCAGAATCTCGCCCACTATTTAGAGATGTTGGAATCTCCCGTTATTTTTTCAACAAGTACAGATGACTCTAATGATTCAAGAAAGTTACTTGAGTTCTTAAATGAGATTACCCAGATGTCAGAAAAAGTGACAATCGAAGAGAAAAAGTTGTCTCGCATACCAAGTTTCGAGATCAACCCATTAAATGGAACTAGCGGGATCGCCTTTGCTGGGATTCCTTTAGGTCACGAGTTTTCATCTTTTCTGCTTGCCCTGCTACAGGTCAGTGGTCGTCCTCCAAAAATCACGGATTCTCTAACACAACAAATCAAGCAAATTCAGCAGGACTTACATTTTGAAACCTATGTCAGCTTGACTTGTCATAACTGTCCAGATGTCGTCCAGGCATTAAATATTCTGTCTGTTTTGAACCCGATGATCCATCATACGATGATCGAGGGCAGCATGTACCAGAATGAAATCACTGAAAAACAAGTGTTAGCAGTACCTACTGTCTACTTAAATGGACAAGAATTTGCAAGTGGACGTATGACACTTGAACAAATCATTGAACAGATTACAGGTCCTCAAACAGTTACGCCATCTAGTGAGTCAACACCTTATGACGTTTTAGTTATCGGTGGTGGTCCAGCAGCGAGCAGTGCAGCCATCTACGCGGCACGAAAAGGTATTCGTACTGGTCTTGTAGCTGATTCTCTTGGTGGTCAAGTGATCGAAACGTTGGGTATTGAAAATATGATCGGGACGCCTTACACAGAGGGGCCGCAATTGATGAAACAAGTTGAAGAACATTTGCGTTCTTATCCGGTGGACATTATGACCAATCAGTTAGTGACCTCACTTCAAAAGCAAAACGATTCTTTTGCTGTTTCCTTGAAAAGTGGTCAAAAATTAACAACAAAAACTGCTATTATAGCAACGGGCGCACGTTGGCGATCAATCAACGTACCTGGGGAAAAGGAATTTAAGAACAAAGGTATCGCCTATTGTCCTCACTGTGATGGGCCATTGTTCACTGGGAAGGATGTTGCGGTGATTGGTGGCGGAAATTCCGGGATTGAAGCTGCCATCGATCTGGCAGGACTAGCAAACCATGTTTACGTATTGGAATTTCTTTCTGAACTAAAAGCAGACAAAATCTTGCAAGATAAATTAGCTACACTTTCAAATGTGACCATTTTATTAAATGCAGAAACACAAGAAATCACAGGAACTACTCATGTCGACTCAATCACTTACAAAGACCGAGCTACTGGGAAAAAACAAACATTGGATGTTGCTGGTGTCTTTATTTTGATTGGATTGGTTCCAAATACAGAATGGCTTTCAGCCCCTCTTGAGATGAACGAGCGTGGAGAAATCATTGTTGATCTGCATGGAGAAACATCGATCAAAGGATTATTTGCTGCTGGCGACTGTACAAATAGTTCCTATAAGCAAATCATTATTTCAATGGGCTCCGGTGCAACTGCGGCTCTCGGAGCATTTGATTATTTGATGAGGAATTAATATCCGCTAATAGAGCTAAAAAAAAGAGGTCGAGACAAAAGTCGTTTAGGTTTGAGAAATTGGAGAAAAAGCGAACAATACATTTTTTGTATTGCTCGCTTTTTTTAAATTTCCAAAAAGACTGACTTTTGGACGCTATTTATTCGAGGATCTGTAGCAAAACTAACTTTTAGATTTACTCCACATTCGATTGCTCCACTTTTGTTCCAATTGCTTATCCACTTCACTTTTAGTCGTTATTCTACCTATTCTTTCCACACTCCACTTCTTTTGTTTTTGACCTTCTATTCTTTAAAAAGAAAAATCCTCTTTACTACCCTTTCTTCATGTAAATCAATATAATGAAGAAAAAGGAGAAAGGAGAACCTATGACAAATAAACTTTACACTATGCCTTTTTCTACTGTCTATCCTCTTTACATTGCAAAAGTCGAGAAAAAAGGACGTTCAAAAAACGAAGTTGATCAAGTGATCGAATGGCTGACTGGGTATGGACAAGATGCGTTGAGCCAACAAATACAAAATAAAGTCGATTTTCGTACTTTTTTTGCTGAAGCACCCCATTTGAATCCTAAACGTGATTTGATTACAGGACTCATTTGTGGTATCCGCGTAGAAGAGATCGACGAATCACTTATGCAGAATATTCGTTATTTAGATAAGTTGATCGATGAATTAGCCAAAGGAAAGAAAATGGAAAAAATCCTTAGAAATTAAAGGCTCCCATAAGTTATCATTTGGTAAAAACAACTTTTCCAGTTAGAATAGAATCAAAGGAGGTTTGTGTTATGTTTGATATGGTGCGAAAGAATTTCCAACGCTACGCTTTTCTACGAGCAGCAATTTACATTATCGCCGGTCTGGCTATTGTGATCAATCCGACTGCGGTCTTTCACTTTATCGGCTATCTGATCACTGCATATTTTGCACTACTAGGGTTGATAAATATTTTAGAAGCGCATAAAAATAAAAAACAAACAGGTGATTGGGGATTTGGCTTGGTAAGTGGCATCGTCTTTTTGATCATCGCCTTGATCGTTCTAGTTTTTGCCTCTGCTATTGTATCGATCTTACCAATCATTCTTGGACTAGTGATTATTTCAAATGGATTATTTCAATTGTTCTTTGGCCTAAATACTAAGTCAAAAGGTTGGAGCTTATATAGTGTCTTGCTATTGATCGGCGGATTGATCTTATTATTCAATCCCTTCAAAAGCTTGATGTTCCTTTTCCAAATTTTTGGCGCTATTTTGATTTTTATGGGTATATCAGAAATTGTCAGTTTTTTCCGAGTACGTAAAATGTATTCGTAGGTTTCTCAAAGAAAGCAAAAAAACCTTTTGCACCTTTCGTGTTTAAAGGTTTTTTTGTTGAAATAGAGAATATTTTTTCTTGCTTTTTAAATAATATTTGTTATTAAACAGAAGTTTGATTATTCGATTGAAAGGATTGTTCTATTTTATGGAATTCATCGGTATTCTATGTCTTATTTTGATTTCAACGACTATTGGTTCGCATGTATCAAGACGAATCGGTATCCCGGCAGTGATCGGACAGTTATTAGTCGGTGTGTTACTTGGAGAAGCTGGGTTAGGCTGGGTCCATCCTAGTGTATTAGTCCATGATTTTTCTGAAATCGGGGTCATCTTATTGATGTTCTTAGCTGGTCTAGAAAGTGACCTTTCTTTACTGAAAAAATACTTTAAGCCAGGGATGTTCGTCGCGATTTTAGGTATATTGTTCCCTGTCGTGTTTGGTTGGTTGACAGGAGAAGCGTTCCAAGTTTCCAATAATGAAGCGATTTTCTTCGGAATCATTTTAGCGGCAACTTCAGTGAGTATCTCCGTTGAAGTATTGAAAGAATTGAACGTTGTCAACACGAAAGAAGGCTCGACTATTTTAGGCGCCTCTGTCGTTGATGATATTTTAGTGGTCTTGGTGCTAAGTTTTAGTTTATCCTTTTTGACTGGGGAGTCTTCCAGCAACCTTCCCCTTCCGCTGTTATTGGCTGAACAAGTCATTTATTTCATTTTCATCTTCTTATTGGTGAAATGGATCGCACCTTTTTTGATGTCCTTTGCTGAAAAAATTTACGCGAATTCGGCTATCATCATCGTTTCATTGGTTATTTGTCTAGGCATGTCGTTTGTTGCAGATTTGATTGGCCTAAGTTCTGTCATCGGCGCCTTTTTTGCAGGTATCGCTGTCAGCCAAACGAAAGTCAAACATGAAGTTTATCATAATGTTGAAGCGTTAGGTTACGCTGTATTTATTCCTGTCTTCTTTGTCAGTGTTGGATTAGAAGTTGATTTTTCAAACTTTGGTGAACAACTTCTATTTATTCTTGTATTGACAATCATTGCTATCCTTACAAAACTTTTTGGAGGCTATTTAGGCGCAAAAGTAGCAGGTTTTTCAACAAACAGTTCATTGATGGTCGGCGCAGGAATGATTTCTCGTGGTGAGATGGCATTGATCATTTTACAGATTGGACAGCAAAGCAAATTGATCGAGCCTCACTACTATTCTCCACTTGTCATCGTTGTTCTGCTAAGTACTTTGATTTCACCTTTAGTGCTTAAACATTTCACGAAAAAAGTGCATGAAGTATAGCAAAGCGCCTTATAGTATATTATGATTAGGGAAATGGATCTTCGTTAAACTAAAAGAAAAAAGAGGTTGCTCAATGGACAAGAGAATAAATCTGATCAGTGAGATGCTTGATTTAGCAAATGAAATCACTTGGTTAAACAAGCCGAAACTTGAAGAGGCCATCGAGGGATATCCGCTAAATGAAATCGAGTTGATCGAGAAGATAGCGAAACTTCCTGAACCCAATGTCACAAAATTAGCAGCTGCCAGCTACCTGACACGTGGCGCTATCAGCAAACAAACAAAGAAGCTTTTGGCAAAACAGTTAATTGAAAGTTACCAAAAACCAGAAAATAAAAAAGAACTATATTTTCGTTTAACGGAAGAAGGTAAGCGGCTGAACGACCGACATCAGCAGCTTCATCAAGAATTCCTTAAAGAAAATGAAGCCGTATTTGAGCAGATGTCTGCAGATGAATTCGATACCGTCTTCCGCTTTATCGGACGTTTCAGAGAACAGCTAAAAAAAACCGCAAAAAAAGAGGACTCAGCCATTTAAGGGTTGAGTCCTCTTTTTTTGTTGACAAGGAAACAAAAATCATCTACACTACTATTTGTTTACTAGGAAACAAAAAAACAAATAGAGGAGCATTCTTTTGACAACTATACAAACAAAACATTCATTGATCTTTGGTTTCACATCTGTCTTCATGGTGGGGCTTGGCTTAACGCTCATCACCCCTGTTGTCCCATCGTTAGTCGCATCTTATACCACTTCACCGCATCAACAAGCGGTGGCAGTTTCATTGCTGACTTCCGTCTATGCATTTGCTATGTTTCTAGCTAGTCCTATACTTGGTGCTTTAAGTGACCGTTTTGGACGAAGAATCGTTTTGATCAGTAGCTTGATTGGGTCTTCCATTGGCTACTTGATCTTCGGGTTCGGTGGTGCGTTATGGGTGCTATTTTTAGGTAGACTCATTGAGGGACTGACTGGCGGTGAGATTTCCGCGATATTTGCATACTTCGCAGATATCACCACTGAAGAAAATCGAACAAAATATTTTGGTTGGGTCAGCGCAGTTGCAGGTATCGGAACAGCTATGGGGCCATTGATTGGCGGTGCTCTCAGCCATTTTGGTTCTGCTGTCCCGTTACTTGTGGCTTCCCTCCTTACCTTCATCAATGCAATCTATGGTTATTTCTTGATGCCTGAAAGCTTGAACAAAACAAAACGGGCTTCTAAGATTTTTTTAGGACAACTCAATCCTTTCAAGCAGTTACGATCGATTTTTTCCATCACCTCGGTGAAATGGCTCATGGTCTGCGGCTTTTTTATTTGGTTACCTAATGGCTCACTACAGGCTATTTTTGCTCAATTTTCGATTGATACCTTTTCTTTGAAACCTCTCGCAATTGGCCTTACATTTTCTTTGATGGGCATTATGGACATCTTCTCTCAGACTTTTGTCATGCCCCTACTCTTGAAGTATCTAAAAGATCAGCAGATCATCCAGTTAGGGATCAGTAACGAAATCATTGGCTATGGTTTGATTTTTTTATCCGTTTTTATTCCGAAAGTCTGGCTTTTCATCATAGGAATGATCTTCTTCGGTTTTGGTGACTCCATTTTTGGACCTTCCTTCAATGGGCTGCTCTCCAAAAAAGCAGATGCTCGCGACCAAGGAAAGATCCAAGGCGGCGCTCAAAGCATCCAGGCATTGGCTAGAGTAATCGGCCCCATTATCGGTGGACAACTTTATGCCAGTATCCATCATGGACTTCCCGCGCTTATGGGTATCTTTTTACTGATCTACTCTCTCTTCTTATTAAAGCAGAAAAGTCGTTCCGATTTGACTCCCTATCAACGATAAAGAAAAAAGCTTCGATCAACCAAAGAATATCGGCTCTATAATTTATGGGACTGATGAATCAAAATTGATTCTTCAGCCCCATTTTTCATTTTAGGTATTAAAAAACATATCGTTCTCTAGTATGATTAAATCACCACAAAATAAACTACGAGAGGACG
>SKEH01000273.1_pt1 | contig 34012 bp, 32 predicted proteins | sample 4826571 | NCBI WGS metagenome assembly SKEH01 (sample SAMN11008814, study PRJNA524170) | human gut metagenome | biome: Human fecal sample; material: Feces; isolation source: fecal sample from pouch patient p29 | host: Homo sapiens | place: Israel: Tel-Aviv | collected 2016-09-14 | reverse complement strand
TAGATTTTCAGTAGCACTTTATTCATTTTTTGTAGACACTCATTGTCAAAAAAAAAAGAGATAAATTCTCTTTCTTTAAAATATATTCAATTGAAATATTGTGAATTTTGATTTATTTTCAAGTCTGAAAACACAAGATATTCTTTAATCTGTAAACAATTATTGGAATTAACAGTGAGCTCTTCACTTTACAGATACACAAATCATTATCGTTTATAATAAAAATATTATAAAATAAGATTGTAATTATAAATTGAGCTTTTACTTTTTATTTTTTGAATGATGAGAAAGGAGTCTCCTATGAATCCAAACAAGCAATCAACAACTTTTAACTATTATTTTAACATCACTGATAAAATGAAAAACTTTATTAAAAATAGTGGCACTAGTCCATCTGTAAAGTTTGAAAATAGACAAGATTATCAGCCTATTTTTGATAATAAGCGACAAGTCGGATTGACAATTAGTTCAAACGTTAGTCAAACAGAACATGAAATTGCTGATTTTTCGCTCACTCTACCTGGTTACCACTTTGAAGGTTGGAAAATTGTTCGCGATAGTCATTATGTGATCCCGCATAATATCTCCCGCGAGCAAGCTGCACTCTATGCTGGTGCAAATTCTGCCTTACACAAAACAGGAATAAGCCCCGATTTCCTTTGGACTGCAGGTGATTATCTTCAAAATGTTGGTAAAGAATATGATTTATATGCCCAGTGGACTCCATTAGAATACGAAATTCGCTATTCTTCTCGCACAATAAACAAGGTCGAACTCTCCTGGACCCACCCCTCAGATGTACGAACAGTTGAAAAAAATTTCATTCCCTATCTAAAACCCGAGTTGCGTGGCTACGACTTTGCCGGCTGGACAAGCATCATCGATTCCACTGAACAAACAATTTTTGAACCCTATACGATTATTCCTGCTGGTATTGGGCCAGTAAAACTTATTGCTCTATTTGAAGAAGTATTTTGAAAATTTGAGACTCATAGATAGCAAAAAAATACTACCAAGAACAGACTTGGTAGTATTTTTAATAGAAAATCGATAATATTCAATTTTCTTTTTAAACAAGAATAAAATTCTTATTTAAGTGTGATTGAAGCACCAGCTGCTTCAAGTTTTTCTTTAACTTCGTTAGCTTCTGATTCAGAAAGACCTTCTTTGATCATTGTTGGTGCACCATCAACGAGTTCTTTAGCTTCTTTAAGTCCAAGACCAGTGATTCCACGTACTTCTTTGATTACTGCAACTTTTTTGTCGCCAGCTGATGTCAATTCAACGTCGAATGAATCTTTAGCTGCTGCTGCATCACCAGCACCTGCTGCTGCTGCAACTGGAGCTGCTGCTGTTACGTCAAATTTTTCTTCGATTGCTTTTACAAGTTCAGAAAGTTCAAGGATTGTTGCGTTTTCAAGTTCAGCAACGATGTTTTCAATGTTCAATGCCATTTTAATATTCTCCTATTAATTTTTTAGTTTGTTGCGTAAATCCGCCGATATAAGTAATGTTGCTTATAATTAAGCAGCTGATTCTTCTTTTTCTGCAACAGCTTTGACTGCAAGAGCCACGTTGCGGACAGGTGCTTGAAGCACTGAAAGAAGCATAGAAAGAAGTCCATCGCGGCTTGGAAGAGACGCAATAGCTTGGATTTCTTCTTTAGAAGAAACTTTACCTTCGATAACACCAGCTTTGATTTCAAGATTTTCAGCATCTTTTGCAAAGTCAGCCAAAACTTTTGCTGGTGCTACAACATCTTCGTTAGAAAATGCTACTGCTGATGGGCCAGAGAATGCTTCTGACAAACCTTCAAGACCAGCTTTTTCAGCTGCACGACGCAAAACTGAGTTTTTAACGACTTTGAATTCAACGCCTACTTCACGAAGTTGTTTACGAAGTTGAGTATCTTGATCAACTGACAAACCACGTGAATCTGCAACAACGATAGATGCTGCTTCAGTCATTTTTTGTGCGTAAACATCAACCAATTCTGCTTTCTTAGCAATTGTTGCTTCATTTACTTTGTAATCGCTCATTTTTTTACCTCCATTTTATTTTGGTTGTAGAAATAAAAAATCTCTACACACAAAAGACATAGAGAGTTCAATTATCATTTTGATATTTGTCCTCGGTAGGAAGTTTATGACTTTCGTCCCCTACTGTCTTCGGTCAGTTCATTTAGAACCGTAAATAAGTATATCAAAGTTTTTTTGAAATTGCAAGACTAAACTTATTCTTTTTTTTTTTTTATTTTAGTTCATGCAATGTTCTTTTGGTTTTTTGAAAGATGAAAAAATTTGACGTTAACAATCTTTTTTTCCTTTTTTATTTTCTCTTTGCTATCATTTTCTATCAATTTCTGTGAAAGCCATAAAACTAATTCATAAGCAATTGCAAAAATTGATCCAATTCCCAGTATTGGTAAAATTTCTCTTATCCAATTCATTTTTAAGCCCTCATTTTAATCTATAATCTGTGATTCTTCAATTTCTTCAAAATTATCAACTACTGGTCCAATAATTCGGAAATTATCTTCCTGTCCTAGATAAAAATCCTTGTATTGTGGATCTGGATTGAGTGAATGAATTCTAAATTGTCCATCTTCTTCTTCAAATACTTGTTTGATATACAAACGTTCTTCGCCCAAATCTCCTTCAGCAATGGCGTAAATATCCCCACTCCGACCAAAACCCGTGTGTAAGAATGTTGCAATAGAAAAATTAGGGAATTCAGGTTCCATCGATTCCCCTTTTACTCTGGCTGCACCATCATATCGCCCAAGAGTTTCAGACGTGTAAGCTTTGTAGTGGCCCCCTGTATTGCTTTGAGATTGACCAAAACCTGCCGATAATTCTTCATCTTCAACAATGGCATAATCTAAAGAAGAACGTCTGTAAGTTTTCAAATTAATAAGCTCTGTTTTATTTTGTTCAATGAGAAAATCTGTAAAATTAATAACTGATTCTTGTTGTTCTCCAGTCAGTGAACGATAATTATCGATTAATTGTTTTTCTGCATTATTATCAGTTTCTTTGATTAATTCTTGAATAGGTAAATCATAGATATCTGCTAGTTTTTCTAATAATTCTAACGTTGGGTTGGTTGATTTTTGTTCCCAAAGTACATAAGCATTTTGCTTCATTCCTAGCTTTTCTGCTAATTGACTTTGTGTCAATTTTGCATTTTTTCTTAATTTTTTTAAATTCTGACCAAAATTCATAAACTCTCCCTTCCCGATTCTTTATCAATCTTTCTTATATTATATCGCTTATTTTATTTTTTGTCAATATTTTTTATCAGAAAAACTGATAAACGAAAAACCACTGATAGCAGTGGTTTTTCATAGCTCTTTTTGTAAAGTTTGAATTCGATACATGTCTGCATAATAACCATTAAGCTCTAAAAGTTGGTCATGATTTCCTCGCTCAATAATTTCTCCCTTGTTCAGGACTAAAATTTGGTCAGCATCTTTAATTGTTGATAAACGGTGAGCAATTGCCATTGTCGTTCGATTTTGCCGCATATTTGTCAGACCTTCTTGAATAAGCGCTTCAGTTTCAGTATCAATATTGGCTGTTGCTTCATCTAATAAGAGAATTTTCGGATTACGCACAATCGTTCGAGCAAAGTTAATTAATTGACGTTCACCGGCCGAGAAGGCAGCTCCACCTTCAATTACTTTGGTTTCGTAACCATTTTCCAAATCCTTGATGAATTTGTCAGCTTGAACAAATCGAGCCGCTTCTTTGGCTGCTTGGTCAGTAATCTGTGGATTCATCATTTTGATATTGTCAGTAACTGACGCAACAAACATAAAGGAATCTTGCAATACTAAACCAATTTTTTTCCGAAGTTCTTCTTTTGAATAACTTCTAATGTCCTGATCATCAATCAAAACTTGACCTTCTGTGAATTCATAGAATCTCATAAAGACATTGATAATACTCGATTTCCCTGAACCTGTATGACCTACAAAAGCAAGCGTTTCTCCAGGATTCACAATGAATGAGATATTTTTCAAAACTTGATGTTCTCCGTCATATGAAAAACTGACATTGCGAAATTCAATTTTACCTTCTTGAATGATTGGAGAATTGCTGACAGATTTTCTATCAGTAAATTTTTCATCAACATTTTTACTGACAGAAGTTGAAATTCCTTGTTGTGGCGCAAATTCTTTTTCTTCCATGATTGTCTTAATGCGACTAGAGGCCACCAATCCATTTGAAAAGTTTGATAAAGAATCCATCAATCCTGAAATAGGATTAAAGTAAATTTGTACATTACTGATGAAAGCATAAATTAAACCAGCCTCAACCACTGCATGTAGACTTCGATTAGAATACATCAACAAGACAACAACAATTGAGATGGCCATCAAAAAATTAACCAAAGGGCTCAACAAAATCCCATTAATCTGAATCACTCGTTTTCGATAACCATAATATTCATCATTTGTTTTTTCAAATTCATTGCCTAGTCTGCTCTCTTGACGAAATTGTTGAATAATTCTCATCCCAGAAATGTATTCATTTAATTTCGTATTCAATTCTGAACGCTTAGCAAGCATGGCTTGATAAACTTTTGTACTCACTTTTTGATAAATCAGTACTGCCAAAATCAATAGGGGAAGAATCAACAACATCACAAGCGCAATTTGGTGGTCAATAATAAACAAAGCAATGAAGGCAATGATAATAGAAAGCAAACTTGTTAATGCATTAAACAAAGTCTGCCAGAAATCAAATAAATCAGTGTCATTTGTGATTCTGGTGATTAACCAACCCGTCGGTTTTTGGTCAAAATATCGCATGCCTAGCTGATGAATTTTTCGATAAACTTTCTTACGAATGTATTGATTAACAAAAATCGAACCATTTTGCAGATAATTCCATTTGAAAAAGAAAGCAATTGAATTAATTATTGCTAAAATCAAATAAAGACCTGCAAAATAGAAGATAATCTGGTCAGTCGCTTTCATGGGTGTCAAATAAGAATCCATAAAAACGGACAAAACAAAAGGCATAAGTGAAGCCAGAGCAGTTGTAATTACACTAAAAACAAAAGCCCAAACGAAATACTTTTTGAAAGGTAATAAGAATTTGAAAATAAATTTAAAAACTTGCCAACTTTCTCTGACAGACATTTTGTCAGTAGATTTCTCCATTTTCTTCTCCTTCCCGATTTACTGACGAATCTGTCAGTAAATTTTCAACCTTATCAGTCGCTGCCAAATGACTTTCAATCTGTTGCATTTGCCACATTTGAGCATACCAACCTCCAGATTTAATCAAAGCTTCATGCAAGCCACGCTCAATCACTTTTCCTTCGTCTAGCACGAGAATTTCATTAGCTTCCATTACTGATGACAATCTGTGACTGACAACCAGCGTTGAACTTTCATGACGTAAGGCCTTCAGATTTGACAAAATTAACTGTTCAGTCTTGGCATCAACAGCTGACAGCGCATCATCTAAAATTAATAATTTAGGCTGAATAAGTAGCGCCCTCGCAATAGATAACCTTTGCTTTTGTCCACCAGAAAGCGAAACGCCACGCTCGCCAACCAAAGTATCATAACCTTCAGGAAAAGCAATAATATCATCATGAATTCCAGCTGCTTTAGCTGCAATTTCAACTTCTTCTTGACTCGCTGACATCTTAGCAAAGCGAATATTATCTCTGACAGACATCGAAAATAGAAAATGTTCTTGCGGAACATAACCAATCGCTGGCAAATATTCATCTAATTGATAATCCATAATATCATGGTCAGCAAAAGTAATATGTCCTTTGTAATGGTCAAACTCTCGCATTAAAAGTTTAATAATCGTTGATTTTCCTGCACCTGTTCGTCCGACCAAACCTAAAACATGACCTTCTTTTAAATTAAATTGAACTTTCTCCAGATTGCGCCCTTCATTCTCATTTGGATAAGTAAAACTTTCAATATCAAAAAGGAGTTGACCTTCTTTTGGCATTTTCAAAGTACCTTCGGAAATTTTTGATTCCGCTTTTTGAGCTAATAATTTTTCTACTCGACTGTATGAAGCTCTTCCACGTTCAATAACATTAAAAAGAACACCAATAGCAAACATCGGCCAGACCAAATTTCCGATATAAGTCATAAAAGCAACCAACTGCCCAATCGTTAAAACATGGTGAACAACATAGTAGCCCCCTAAAAGAATGGTTAAAGTATAAGATAAACCAACAATTAAAGTGATTAAAGGATCGTACATTGAGTCAATCCAATTGACCCTGATAAAGGCTTTATCAATATTATCTAACTTAACTTGGAAATCAGCCATATCTTGTTCTTCTTCACCAAAAGATTTGATTGCTTTCATTCCTGTAATCGATTCTTGGACTTTATCATTCATTTCAGAGAAGGTTTCTTGGGCATGTTCAAAACTTACATGAATTTTATCCCCTAAAACTTTAGATACTAGCGCGAGTAAAGGCAAAGGAAGGACAGCAATAATTGTCAAACGCCAGTCGATAAATAAGAGCATAGCAATGATTGTCATCCCGCCCGTCATTAAAGAATCTGCCCAAGTCAAAACACCAAGTCCAGCAACACTCTGTATCGCTTGTAGGTCATTTGTCGCATGAGCCATCAAATCGCCAGTCCGATTTCTCTGATAAAAAAGGGTATCCATTCTTAAAAAATGCCTAAAAAGCCGACTACGGATTATTTTTTCCAGTTTAAAGGCTTCACCCCAAATATTTGTAGACCAAAGAAAACGAAAGCCATATTCAACGAGTGCAGTAACCAATAAAATACCAGAAAAACTCAAAATTAAGGGTAAAGTAAGGTTACGCTTAACAATATGGTCAATAATTTTTCCGATAATTAAAGGCGGAATCAAGTGAGTTAAAGAAACAATAAAAAGGGCTAATAGACCAACGCCATAACCTTTTCTCTCTGCCTTAAAAAACCACCATAAATCTTTAAAAATTTTCATACAGTCTATTCCATTTTATTTTATAATATTCTAAATATTAGTATACCATAAAGAAAGCGTTTAAAACAGACTATATGAAGTGAGATTCCCACTTATTTACTATTTAAATAAAAAAAGAAACTTCAAATCAATGAAATTTCTTTTTTTATTAAGCATTATAAAATTTTACGACTTTGTTTTTCTTGAACACTGCAACAATCAAACCAAATACCAGAGCAAAGATGATGTACTGCAAAGCATTAAAAGGTAAAACTACTGTTAAAAGATAAGTTGGATTCAAAGTAACTGATAGAGAACCCATATTAAAAAGATGAGTTGCTCCAACAAAAATCTTATCAACATCGAAGCCAGCAGCTAAACGATAGAGAGGGAGTGCGTAGAAAACATTCAACACCATCATCACAAGAACTGATGCGATGGCTGCTAAAACCACACCAACTGTATAGTTTTTGATTGAGAATTTTTTCTTTGTAAAGAACCAAACAATTGCCATGAAGATTCCCAAAGCAATGAAGTTCATCGGCACACCAATCCAAGTTGATGGCCCTTGATTAAATAGGAAATACCATAAGATAGAGCGAATAAAGAGGATAATAAATCCATCACCCAATCCCAAAGTAAAGACTCCAATAAGTACTGGAATGATTGAGAGTTCAACTTTCATAAAATCAATTCCAGGCAATAGCGGAAACTGCAAAATCGGCAATAATAAGATTGTTGATAGTGCAGCAAGCATGGCAATTAATACCATCCGACGTGTTTTAGACATAAAAAAACCTCCAAATATGAGAAAATAATTCTTCAAATTTCGAGGAAGTTGATAGACATTTTTGGTTTGGCTAAAAACAGTAATCCAACCGAAGTTGATTACACTACAAAAATTGTTCATCTTCTTCCATCCAGACTTTACTGTCGCTAGCAGATTCTCACTGCTTCAATCGCCGTAGCGAATCGCGGAGTCATAAGGTCAAAGCCCTATTTACCGCCGGTCCCGAATTACACGGTGCCCTGAAGATAATTTTATTATAGCACAAAAATAGGTTGCTTATCAAGAATAAGATTTGCTTAAGAAATAAAAAAACAACTCTTTATCAGAATTGTCTTTTATAATAATCACTTAATTTCCTTGGGCTGCATTAATCAATTGAGAAACTTCTTTTTTACTCAAACGACGAAATTGTCCTGTTGGAAGTCCATCCAATGTAAGAGTTCCATATTGAATACGACTCAATTTTTGTACTGGAAGTCCTGCAGCCGCAAACATTTTTTTAACTTGATGATTTTGTCCTTCATGGATAGTTAAACTAACAATCGAATGATTTTTTGTTTTCTCTTGTTTGATAATCTCATAACGGGCGGGACTAACTTTTTTACCTTCAATAGTCATACCTAAAGTTAAAGGACGCAAGTTTTCTTTGTTCGCTTGACCTTCTACCTTAGCAACATAGACCTTATCAACGCCATGACGTGGGTGAGTCATCATATTCGTAAATTCACCGTCGTTTGTAAGCAAAAGCAAACCGCTTGTGTCCCAGTCCAAACGTCCCACAGGGTAAATCCGTTCTTTAACTTGAGGCATTAAATCCATTACCGTTTGACGTCCTTTGTCATCGCTAACTGAAGAAATATAGCCTCTTGGTTTATTTAGAAGATAATAAACGGGTTCTTCGTTATAAACTGCTACTCCATTAACTTCAACGATATCTCCAGTTGAAACTTGATAACCCAAGTTTGTCATTGGAACATTATTTACCGTTACTTTTCCCGCTAAAATTAGTTCTTCTGCTTTACGTCTGCTTGCCACACCTGCATGGGCCAAATATTTATTGATTCTCATTTTCTTCACTTTCGTTAAATAAGGTTTGTTCTTCTGCGGTAAATCTTGACTCATCTATTTCAGGTAATTCATCTAAATGATTAATCCCAATATAGTCTAAGAAAAATTCAGTTGTTGCATAAAGACTTGGACGTCCTGGTGCTTCAACTTGCCCGACCTTTTCAACCAAATCAAAAGCACGAAGTGTTGAGAGAACACCTGAGGAATTCACTCCTCGGAGCTGATCGATTTCGAGTCGAGTTAAAGGTTGCTTATAAGCAATAATTGATAAAACTTCAAGAGCTGATTTTGACAACGATTGATTAAGAGGAGTTTTGGCATAGTTTTTAAGAATTTCTGCAAACTCTTCTTTTGTAGCCATACGATATTTACCTGCAGTTTCAATAATCGTTAAAGCAGATTCTTCATCAGAATGATATTTTTCTTTTAAGTAATCAATTTGTTGCTGACAAGCTTGTTTAGACATTTCTGTCAATGCTGACAATTCTGCCAAAGTTAAACCAGATTCGCCAGATACAAAAAGTAAGAGTTCACAACTTGCTGTCTTATTCACTAGTTTCTTTTCTTTCTAAAATAATTTCTCCAAAAAGCTCTTCTTGAGAAAAAGAAATCTGTTGATTTTTGATTAATTCTAAAAGAGCCATAAAAGTGGTGACGAGTTCATCTTTATTAGTAGAGCTAGAAAACAAATCTGAAAATTTACATATTTTTTGTTCTGTAAATCTAGTACTTAACTCTAAAATCTTATCAGCAATTGTAAATTTCTCAGCTGCTATTTTTGTATTTTCGTCTTGAAAATGTTGTCTTTGCAACTCAAGAATTTTGGTAAAAGCTAGAAATAAATCTAAAGCAGATTTATCCTGCAAAAGTACAGTTTCATCAGTGATAATTTCTGTCTTAGTTTTTGAATAAAAGTGACTACGTTCCTGATGAAGTTCATCTAAATCTTGTGACAACATTTTATATTTCCGATATTCATCAATTTGAGCCAATAAATCATACTCAAGTTGTTCTGTATCTTCAATAAAAGTTTCGGTAACTGTCGGTAAAAGTCTTCTTGATTTAATTAACATCAGTTGACTTGCCATTAACATGTACTCTCCAGCTACTTCCAATTCAAGTTCTTTCATGGTTTGAATATAGATAAGATATTGCTCAATAACTGGTACCAATGGAACTTCAAAAATATCCATTTCATACTGACTTACCAAATGCAATAAAAGGTCGAGAGGACCCTCGAAGTTTTTAATTTTTATATTGATTTCTTTAATCATAGTTTACATAATAAAAATAGTGTAAATTCCTATCTATAATATTTTTCAAGCGTTGTAATAGTTGTTAAACCAAGTAGAGTTGCCAGTTCATAAATTGACTTCCCTGCTTTAACCTGATGCAAGATATACTGTTCTCTAATTTCTTTGGAAGAATAGTTCGTAAATTTTTTCAATTCAGTATAAAGAAATTGACGAGATTTTGCGAATAATTCATCAGCATTATTAATGGCTTTAACTCTTATGGCAAATTTTTCTCTAATTGGTAAAACTCGTTTTATTCCTGCTTTTTCAATCGTGAGATATTTAAAGTTCCAATTAAAATTTTCCCATTTCAATTTTTGTATCTCAGCAAAATTTAAACCAAATTCTAAAATTAATAAGGCTAAAAATTGTCCTGGACAGGTCAAAGGACCATAGAACTCAGGAAATTCCTTAATCATTGGATGATAACTTTGATCAGTCTGTGTTTTTTTTTGAACAACTTGTTTAATTTTAAAGTACTGGTCAACTTTTTGTCTTTGATATAGGAAAAGCAAATATTGATTTGCACTCGAAATCTTCCTTCGCTGTGCTGCTGGCGAAAGATTACTAATTTGAATTTTGTAAAGTTCTAAGTTTTCTGTTGTGAGTGACTTATCTTCAAAGAAAGCCTGCAAAGAAACTAAATCATAATGGTAATTTGAACGAGTATTCTCTGAAAAATTTCTGCTTGCTAAATACTCGTCAATCTCGTTTGGTAATTTCATAATATTTTGTAAAGTCGTGAGCAAAGGCACTAAAGGCCTTTAATATTTCTTGCCTAACAACAATCCCCATAAATTCCTGTCTTTTGACTACTGGGAGAAATGGCTCCTTAATTAATTTGTGCATCATTTCTTCCAAGGTTACTGATGGTCCAACTGTTTGAACATCTTTATTAACTATTTCCGAAATTGATGTATTATGTAATTTTTCAAAAAAGAAATTCTGTTCCATTTCAAATTCAACGATTTCTGTTAAACCCAAAACACCAACGTATTCTTTTTTTTCATTTAAAACTGGAACTCGTGAATACTTATACTGACTAAGCATCAGTTTTGCATGAGCAATATTATGCTCAGCATAAAGTACAGCAACATTTGAGGCAGGAATCATAAAGGTTTCACTTTGATTCAAGATAAAATCCTCAATCTTTTTATCAATCATGCAAATTACTCCTTAAAGAGCTTTGTAGACTTAGAGTCTGAACTGTAGTTCCGGGATAGGTTCATGTTGCAGATTTCGGTAAGAAACTTTGAACTCTTCTCCTTCAATCTCAATTATAGCATACATTTTGATATCATACTTCCCTCTAGGTTGTGCAACTGAACCTGGATTTACATAAAGTATATTATTAATTTTTTGTGCTACTGGTTGATGGATATGTCCAAAAAGCGCGATATCTGCGTTCTTTTCCTCAGCAAAATAAGAATAACGGTCTAATCCTAAACCAACATAAAAAAGATGACCATGTGTAATTAATACCTTTTTTCCTTCAACTTCTTGAGTAAGAAAATCATGATATCCACTATCATAATCACAGTTCCCAGCAACAACAGTTATTCCTTGCCAAATTTCATCAGAACTAGGAAGTTCAGAATCCCCACAATGAAAGATAGCAGTTGCTTCATTCAAATATTTTGATTTTATGGATTCAACCACATCGCGGTCATAATGTGAATCAGACATTACTACAAACATAAGCGTTCCTCTTTTACATAATTATATTTATGTTAATTTATTTAAACTTATTTGTCAAGCCACTCAGGAAGTTCAGCCATCAATTTTCTCAAGGCCTGTCCGCGATGAGAGACTTGATTTTTTTCTTTTTCTGATAATTCCGCGGCTGTTCTAAAAGCATCAACCATGAAAATAGGATCATAGCCAAAACCATTTTCTCCTTTAGGAGCGAGAGCAATATAGCCATCCCAATCTGCTTCCACAACTAAACTCTCACGGTCAGGTTTTGCCGCCACAAGCGTAGTATGAAAATGTGCGCTTCTACGTTCTGGAGTAATTGCCGTTGGAGCCAGTTCGTGCAAAAGTTTTGCGATATTTTTCTCATCAGTAGGATCTGGAGCTGAGAAACGATGCGACCAAATGCCAGGCAAACCACCAAGGACATCAACACAAAGTCCTGAATCATCGCCAATAACTACTTGCCCAGTAAGTTCAGCGATTTGTTCTGCTTTTAAACGAGCATTTTCTTCAAAGGTTGTTCCAGTTTCTTCAATTTCAGGAAGTTCTGGATAATCTGTTAAATCTTTGATTTCATAACCGAAATCAGCAAATAATTTTTTAAATTCTTTTGTTTTTCCTGAATTTCTTGTTGCGATAATAAGTGTTTTTTCCATTTATTTTTCCTTATTGAAATTCTCTATTTCAGTATGTTCAATCTGAAGTTGTCCGATGTTTAACCATTTTTCTGCAATTTCTCGAAATGAATTAACGCCCGCAGTAGTATAGAAACGATGCTCTAATGGTTGACGTTCTTGTCCATTTATTGAAAAATAGTTGAGCAGAACAGAGATATCTCGTACAGCTTCTGCTCCAGAATCAATCAAACGTACCTCTTTTCCCATTGTTTCTTGGATTAAGGAACGTAAGAGAGGATAGTGAGTACATCCGAGAATTAAGGTGTCTACTTTTCCAATTAGTGGAACAAGACTTTCTGATACAACTTTTCTAGCAATTTCAGATTCCATTTCATTTGATTCAACGATTGAAACAAATTTTGGACATGCTAGGCTATATACTTCTACTGCTGATGATTTACGAGCAATTGTTTTATGATATTCATCTGAACGAATCGAAGCTTGAGTGGCAATTACACCAATTTTGTTTGTTTTTGTTTTTTGAATCGCTGAGCTTGCTCCGGGTAGGATAACACCAATCACCGGTATATCTAGTTTTTCTTTTACAATTTCTAAGGCCATCGCTGTTGCTGTATTACAGGCCATTACAATCATTTTCACATCTTTTGATAGTAAAAAATTAACCATGTCCCAAGTGAACGCAATGATTTGTTCACGACTACGCGGACCATAAGGAGCTCTTCTTGTATCTCCTATGTAGACAATTTCTTCATTTGGGAGTTGTCTAAGGAGTTCGCGAGCAACAGTCAGTCCACCAACACCAGAATCTAAGAGGCCGATTGGTCGATTGTCCATTTTTCTTCTCCTTTTAAAATATCTAATTCAAATTCTCTCTTATCCAAAATCTGTATTTTTTAATATAATGGATACTTTATTTATGATGATAAAAGCAAACGCTGAGAGAGTTTAGAACTTGTGTTCTACTGCTTCGCTCAGCGTATATGATAGCTTATTTTTTGTTTGTGTCTGATTGCTTTGCAGCAGCACGAATTTGGCGAAGAACTTGTTGGACTTGAACTTCACTTGGTTTACGTCCCATAGATCCCATCATAAGACGAACAGCGTCTTCATTAAGGGGTGGGTTATCCATAAGTAATTTTTTTGTTTGGCGTTGTGAGAACCATGTTCCCAAGAAAAAACCTGCCAAAAGGCATACAACCATAAGCAAAATAGCTAAGATTAAATTCATTTTGAATCTCCTAATTTTGGCGAAACGCTTTCGCCATTGATGACATCTTATTATATCAAATTTTAGTCCTTTTGTCAGCACTTTATATTACTGACAGAAAGGATAAATGAGGCAAAAGTTACTGACGGAGCTGTCAGTAACTTTTTATTTCTCAAATTGTAAAATCAAAACTATCCAATGTTGCAAAATAATCAGCTGGCTTTTCTGCTCGACGAATTAAACGAGTCTTTCCATCTTCTTGAAGCAAAACTTCGGCACTTCTTAATTTAGCATTATACTGATAACCCATTGAGAATCCGTGAGCACCAGTATCATGAATCACTAATAAATCCCCTATTTCTATTTGAGTAAAGGCTCTTTCTTTTGCAAATTTATCATTATTCTCACATAAAGAACCTGTAATATCATAAATTTGAGTCGCTTCATCATTTTCTTTTCCAGCAACTGTGATGTGGTGATAAGCATCATAAAAGGCTGGACGCATCAAGTTAACTGCTGATGCATCAACGCCAACATATTTTCGATAAGTTTCTTTAAGATGCAAAACTTTTGTAATCAAATGACCGTGTGGAGCAAGCATAAAACGTCCCAATTCGGTATAAATTTTTAGATTTTCTATTCCGTTAGCGCTCAAAACTTCATCATAAGCTTTGTGAACACCTTGTCCGATTTTTGCAATATCATTTGCCTCCTCATCAGGACGATAGTTCACACCAATTCCGCCTGATAAGTTAATGAAATCAAGGGTAATTCCAGTTTCCTCTCGAATTTCTAAAGCAAGCTTAAAGAGCTTGCGGGCAAGTTCTGGGTAATAATCATTTGTCACTGTATTTGAAGCCAAAAAACTATGCATTCCAAATTTTTTCACTCCTAATTTTTGCAAATCTTTAATTCCTTGGATGAGTTGGGCTTTTGTCATTCCGAATTTAGATTCTTCTGGATTATCCATAATTTTTGTTCCCATGGCAAAAACTCCACCGGGATTGTATCTCAAACTCATTGTTTCCGGAAAAACAAAATCTGTCAGATTTTTCAAAAATTCAATATCTTCATAGGCATCAAGATTGATTGTCGCCCCCAATTGATTAGCAAATTGAAATTCTTCGGCTGGGGTATCATTTGATGAAAACATCATCTCAGAGCCGTCAAACCCACATTTTTCGGAAAGTAACAATTCGACATAAGAGGCGCAATCAACTCCACACCCCTCTTCATGAAGAATTTTTAAAATAGCTGGTGTGGGTGTCGCTTTTACAGCAAAAAATTCTTTAAATCCTTTATTCCAAGCAAAGGCTTTGTGAAGGTCACGCGCTTTTTGACGAATTCCTTTTTCATCATAAAGATGAAATGGTGTTGGAAATTCCTTTGTGATTTGTTCTAATTGTTCTTTTGTTACAAATGGTGTCTTCATCTCTCACCTCATTTTTAGATTATTTATAAGTATAGCATATCATCAAAAGCTTGGACACAAAAAAGTTCCTGCCATTTTTACTGACAGAAACTTTTTTTACTGACAGAATGATAAATTATGCTGTAGCGACTTTTATTAATTGTTCATCAACAATTTCGGCTGTTTTTCTTCCTTCACGGATTGCCCAAATAACCAAAGACGGACCTCGTCTGGCATCGCCTGCGACTAGAACTTTGTCATTATTTGTTCGATAGTCATCATAAATTTCTTGAACACCAAATTTATCCAGTAATCCTGTGTCAGTCCCAACAAATCCCATAGCAAGTAAAACTAAGTCAGCTTCAATTACTTGTTCAGTCCCTTCTACTGCCTTGAAGTCAGGTCCAACTTTGGCTACTTTTAAACCTGTAAGTTGACCTTCAGCATTAGTTTGGAAAGCTGTTGCAGTCATTTGGTAGGTTGTCAAATCACTATTTCCCACAAATTCTGCTTCTTTTTGCCCATAACCTGCTCTCAAGGTCATTGGCCACTCAGGCCAAGGGTTATTATCTAAACGATTAGTAGGTAAACTTGGTGTGATTTCTAATTGAGAAACCGAAGTTGCTCCTAAACGAACTGCCGTTCCGATACAATCGTTCCCTGTATCTCCACCACCAATGACAACTACTTTTTTTCCTTTTAATGATTGACTAATATTATCTTCGCCCTCTTCAAGGACAGTTTTAGTCGTTTCTGTCAGAAAATCAATGGCAAATCGAATTCCAATTGCTTCACGACCTGAAATATTTAAATCACGTGGAATTCCTGCGCCAATCGCCAAAATAATTCTATCAAAATCTACTGACAGGTCTTCGTAACTGATTGTCTTTCCAATCTCAGTATTCCTGACAAAAGTCACACCAAGTTCTGTCATTAAATCAATCCGTTTTTGAACGACTTTTTTATCCAATTTCATATTTGGAATGCCGTACATCAATAAGCCGCCCAAACGATCTGATTTTTCAAAAACAGTAACGCTATGTCCCAATTGATTAAGACGCCAAGCAGCTGACAGACCGGCAGGTCCAGACCCAATAATCGCTATTTTATAACCTGTCGGCTCCGCCGCTTTGCCAATTTCAGCCACCCAACCTTCATCATTTCCTAAATCACCTAAGAAACGTTCATTATCTTTAATGGTTACTCCTGCACCGTTTAAGGCCTCAGCACAAGATTTTTCACAAGGAGCAGGACAGACTCTGCCAGTAAATTCTGGAAAAGGATTGGTTAAAATCAAACGTTCATAGGCTTTTCTTTGTAGTCCTCGATAAATCAAATCATTCCACTCTGGAATATGATTATCATTTGGACAACCTGAGACAGCTCGTTTACCCCCATAAAATATCCCTTGATGGCAAAAAGGAACATCACAATGCATACAACGTGCCGCTTGTTTTTGTCGTTCTTCAGTAGATATGGGAACTTGCAATTCAGCAAAATCCTTTATCCGCTCCGCTAATTCACGGTAAGGATTATCATTTCTTGGATAATTTAAAAATCCATTTGGATCAGCCATTAGCTCACCTCCGTTACTTTTTTAAAGGTTGTCATCGTAAGTGCTTCGCCTGACAATCCCGTTTTAGCCAAATCTTCTTCAACATTTTTAATATGATGATATTCTCTTGGATAAACTTTGACAAATTTTTCGCGTTCTGTTTGCCAATGTTCTAAAATGAATTTTGCTTTTGCTGAATCAGTATAACTCAAATGTTTCTTCAATAATTCTTCTAAAACTTCATCACCTGAAGTTTCATCTAAAGCATAAAGATCAACCATTTCCCGATTCACTTTATTTTCAAAATTGCCTGCGACATCATAAACATAAGCGATACCACCAGACATCCCAGCCGCAAAATTGCGACCTGTTGTGCCAAGGACAACAGCGATACCACCAGTCATGTATTCACAACCATGGTCACCCGTTCCTTCCACAACAAAATGTGCTCCTGAATTTCGGACACCACAACGCTCACCTGCACGACCTCGGAAATAAGCTTCGCCACCGATAGCCCCAAAGAGCGAAACATTCCCCACAATAGAAGTATTTTCAATATCATAAGCGGCATCTAGAGGTGGTTTTACAATCAAACGGCCACCTGACAATGATTTTCCAATATAATCATTGGCTTCGCCAATCAAAGTAACCTCCATACCAGCGGTTGCGTAAGAGCCAAAGGACTGGCCAGCAACCCCTTCGTATTCATAGCAAACAGAAGCATCTTTTAGACCAAAATTACCATAACGTTCAGCAATCCAACCTGCCATCCGCGCGGTCGTTGTTCGATTAATATTTTTAATCGTGCCATGAACCGTTGCTTGAGAACCATTATTAAGTGTAGCCTCCGTGAATTGGTCTAATTCTTTCCAAGCACGAGGATTAGCAAAAGGATCACTATGTCTTGTTGCAATCGGTAAGGCATGACCAAGCATACGGCTAAAGTCCAAACCTCGCATTTTAGCCGGTAAATCTTCTTTAGCTTGCAAGAGCTCGGCATGACCTACCAATTCATTGATTGTTCTAAAACCAAGTTCGGCTAAAAGTTCTCGAACTTCCTCAGCCATAAATTCCATTAAACGCACAATGTGCTCTGGTTTTCCAGCAAAATTTGCTCTTAATCTAGGATTTTGTGTGGCAATACCTACGGGACAAGTATTTAAATGACAATTTCTTGTCATGATACATCCAATCGCAACCAAAGCTAAACTACCAAATGAATATTCTTCAGCACCTAGCATTGCAGCAATCGCAATATCTCGACCTGTGACTACTTTACCATCAGTTTCCAAAATCATTCGGTCACGTAAATTGTTCAAACTAAGCGTTTGATGTGCTTCTGCCAGTCCCATTTCCCAAGGGAGACCTGCATCTCTTGTTGAGTTTCTAGGACTTGCTCCAGTTCCACCATCATAACCAGAAATAACAACTTTATCAGCTCCCGCTTTAACACATCCTGTAGCAATTGTTCCAACACCAGTCGATGAAACCAACTTAACGTTGATTTTTGCATAAGGATTGATTTTTTTCAAGTCAAAAATAAGTTGCGACAAATCTTCAATGGAATAAATATCATGATGAGGCGGCGGTGAAATTAAACTTACCCCAGGAGTTGAGTTTCGAACTTCTGCCACCCAAGGAAAAGCTTTTTTGCCTGGCAATTGCCCACCTTCACCTGGCTTAGCACCTTGCGAAATTTTAATTTGAATCTCTTCGGCAGACATTAAATAAGCAGCTGATACACCAAATCGGCCAGAGGCGACTTGTTTAATTTTAGAATTATTGATTGTGCCATAACGTTTTGCATTTTCACCACCTTCACCCGAATTGGATTTTGCCCCAATAGAGTTCATGGCTTGAGCAATACATTCGTGAGCTTCTTGTGATAATGAACCAAATGACATGGCCCCAATTTTGAAACGTTTAACAATTTCACGAGCTGGTTCTACTTCGTTCATCTGAATGGACTTCCGATCAGATTTGATTTTCCAAGTGTGACGTAAGCTTGTCGGCGTTTTTAGAGCAATATCATTTAGATACTGACTATATTTTTTATATTTTTCAAAATCATTTTGACGGACAGCATTTTGAATTTGGTAAATCATTTGTGGGTCATAGATATGATGTTCTCCCTCATCTGCCCGGTATTGGAAAGAACCGCCTGTTTCCAATAAATCCTGTGCTCGATGTCCATAAGCTTTCTCATATCGCAAACGATATTCGTCCTCAATTTGGGCAAGAGAAAGTCCACCAATTCTTGTACTCGTACCTGTGAAGTACTTGTCAACGACTTCTTTAGATAAACCAATTGCTTCAAAAAGTTGAGCCCCTTTATAACCGACAATTGTTGAAATTCCCATGCGGCTCATGACCTTAACAATACCTTTTTCTGCCGCATGACGGAAATTTTCAAGTTGTTCAGGTGCTCCCATACCCCAGTCTGAAAGGGTTGCATATGCACCATAAGGATGAATTCCTGATACGCCATAGCCTACAAGCGCTGCAAATTGATGAACTTCGCACACCTCAGCTGTATCTACAATAATTGCAAATTTAGACGCATTATGACGTCCTAACATATAATGATAAAGTCCTGACAAAGCAAGTAAAATAGGCATCGGCACTTTATTTTCAGCAAAGTCACGGTCAGAAAGCACGATAATAGTTGTTCCTTGATTAATCAAACTTTCTGCCTTATAAAAGAGTTTGTTCAATGCATTTTCTAAAAGGTCATCCTTATCATAAAGGGTGGAAATAATTTCTGTATGATAATGTTCTTCCTTCAATGCTAAGATTTTTTCAAAGTCAGCCGTTGAAAGGACTGGACTGTCTAATTTTAACTTACGGACATTTTCACCTGTGATTTTTGCTGGATTCCCATCTTCTCCCAAATAGGTTTCTGTTCCAATGACAATTTGTTCCCTAATCGCATCAATTGGCGGATTGGTCACTTGAGCAAATTGTTGTTTGAAGAAATTATAAAGTGATTGAGATTGATCAGATAAAACTGCCAAAGGAGCATCAAAGCCCATTGAAATTGTAGGTTCATTGGCTGATTCCGCCATTGGTAAAAGCACTGTCCGAATGACTTCGTCAGTATAACCAAATAATTTCCATAAGGTATTCATTTTTGCTGACGGAATTGGATTTGTTTTTTCACTTTCTGTCAGTGCTGACAGTTTTTTCAAACCTGCTGACAGAAATTCTTGGTAGGGATATTTATTAGCATAATAACTCTTGACTTCTTCATTACGAATAATTTTTCCTTCGTCAGTATTTACTAACAACATGTTACCAGGTCCAAGAACTGATTTTTCAATGATTTCATCGGCTGGGATATCAACCACACCAGATTCGCTTGACAGAATGATAAAATTATCCTTTGTCACAAGATAACGACTTGGTCTTAAACCATTCCGATCAAGTCTTGCCCCAACGGTTTTTCCGTCAGTAAATACTAAAGCTGCCGGTCCATCCCAAGGCGCAATATGAGCAGTTGAATATTCGTAAAAAGCTTTCAATTCTGGACTTAAGCCAGTTTGTTCTCCCCAAGCCTCAGGAATCATGGTCAGTAAACTTTCTGGAAGTTCTCGACCATTTCGATAGAAATACTCCATACAATTTTCTAATTTGGCTGAATCAGAATTTTCTTCATTGTACATTTCAATATCGTTAACTTTCATCCAGTTTTCAGCTCCACGAAGCGTGTTAATTTCGCCATTATGTGCTAGAAAACGAAAAGGTTGAGCCCGATTCCAAGAGGGAAAAGTATTGGTAGAAAAACGGCTATGTGTTAGTGCAATATGACTTTTGAAATCTTCATCAGACAAATCAGGATAAAAGAGTTTTACTTGATACGCGTGAAGCATTCCCTTATAAACAACCGTCTGACTAGATAATGAACAAATATATAATTCCTCTTCGTCAAAACGTTTTTCAAGATTTCGTCTGATAATAAATAAATCATTTTCAAAATTAGAAATTTCGCTGACAGCTTTTTCAGATGATTTTTTCTCAATAAAAACTTGAACAAAAGACGGCATAATCCCTTGAGCCGTTGCTCCACATGCTTCAAAATTAAAAGGAACTGTGCGCGTGAATAAGACTTCATAGCCTTGAGCCTTAACAGCTGCCTTAATTGCTTCTAATTCTTGATGTTTTTTATTTTCCTTACGTGATAAGAAAAATTGCCCTACGGCATAATCACCAAGTTTTGGTAGTTCTACATCATGTTCTTTTGCAATTTTACGAAAGAATTCGTCAGGCAAAGCAAGTAAAATACCTGCCCCATCTCCTGTTTCTGGTTCAGCACCCGTTCCACCACGATGATTCATCCTTGTTAACATGGTCAGCGCTCTCTCAACTAAAAGGTGACTAGCTTTCCCGTCAATTTGGGCAATGAAGCCCATTCCACAAGCATCCGATTCAAAATCAGGCTGCCAAAGTGTCGTTTTCATGGCTTGTTTAGCTTTTTTATTCATAACACAACCTCTTTTATTTTACAATTTGGTTCTTTTATTCTACTAAAATTTCGATGAAATATCAATATATTCTGACAATTATATATAAATGTAATTTTTGGTAGCTTTATCAAAAATATAAAAGCCCTTACAATTGACTAAAAGAGACTAAAATTGTAAGATAAAAGAATGAATAAGAAACAATTAAAGACACTAATTAATTCAGGAAAAACATACGATGACGCCGATTTAGACTTGTCTGAATATCGTAACCATGCCCTTTTTGAAAGCCGCCGTTATAATCAAAAAATTAATAACAATGAGGGTTATCATCCAGAAATCTTAGAAAATCTTTTTGAACATTTAGGTAAAAATCCTTATATTGAATCTAATTTTCGCTGTGAATTTGGCTTCAATATAAGAATTGGCGATAATGTCCTCATTAATCATGATATGATTATTTTAGACTGTAATCAGGTCACGATTGGCAATAATGTTTACTTTGGCCCCCGCTGTGGTTTATTTGCTGCCAATCATTCGGAAGATCCAAGTTTAAGAACTGCTGGTGGGGTCTATTCAAAGCCAATTACGGTTGGGAACCAAGTCTGGTTGGGGGCAAATGTCAGCCTTCTTCCTGGTGTAAGCATTGGTGACAATAGTATTATTGGTGCAGGAAGCGTCGTTACCAAAGATATTCCAGAAAATGTGATTGCTGCTGGTAATCCTTGCCAAGTGATTCGTCCAATTCGAACAGAGGATCAAGAATGGATTAAAAAAGATAAATTATTTATTTCAAAATAAAAAAGCTAAAGAGTATTCTTTAGCTTTTTAAATTAATCAACTTTAACAATCCAGCCTTCTGGTGCTTCAACATCACCAAACTGAATGCCAACCAATTCATCATATAAACGTTTAACCGTTGGTCCTACTTCTGTTTCTGAATGGAAAATATAAGAATCTTCTCCATCGTCAATACGACCAATTGGAGAGATAATTGCTGCTGTGCCACAAGCTCCTGCTTCAACAAATTTACCTAAATCTTTGGCATAAACTTCACCCTCAATCGCTTTGAGTCCCAAACGATGTTCAGCTAAATAAAGAAGAGAATATTTAGTAATTGAAGGTAAGATAGATGGACTCAATGGTGTGATAAATTCATTATCAGCTGTAATTCCAAAGAAATTTGCTGCCCCGACTTCTTCAATTTTAGTATGTGTGCTTGGGTCAAGATAAATTGCATCTGCATAGCCTGAAGCTTTGGCACCAACTTCTGCTTGTAAAGAAGCTGCATAATTTCCTCCAACTTTGGCACCACCTGTACCAAGTGGAGCTGCCCTATCATAATCTCTTGAAATTACAAATTTTGAAGGAGCCAATCCACCTTTAAAATAAGAACCAACTGGCATAGCAAAAACGGTGAAAATATATTCATCAGCAGGTTTTACACCAATAACATCACCAACCCCAATCAAAAGTGGACGGAGATAGAGCGTTGCACCCGTTCCGTAAGGAGGCACAAAATCTTCGTTGGCTTTCACCACTTGTTTAACTGCATCAATAAACATTTCAGTTGGAACTTCTGCCATGCAAAGTCGACGCGCCGTATTTTGCAAACGAGCAGCATTTTGGTCAGGACGGAAAAGTTGGATTGAACCATCCTTTGTTCGATAGGCTTTTAATCCTTCAAAACCTTGTTGACCATAATGCAAAGCAGGTGATGATTCACTAATATGAAGTTGATTATCTCCTGTTAGTTCTCCAGCACTCCATTTTCCGTCTTTAAAACGAGCGATATAACGAAAAGGTAAGTTCCGATAGCTGAATCCTAAATTTTCCCAGTCTAAATTAATTGCCATAACATCCTCCAAATTTTTTTGTTATAATAGATTATATTATTTTCTGTAACATAAAACAAGAAAATATTCATGAAATTCAGTAAAAGTTCAAACAATTTTTTCAAATATAGTCAATTTCTCTATAAATGAATTTATAAAATTATTGAACAAAGGAGCAAAAATGAACTTATTAAAAACAAACTGGGAAGACTTTGGTTTATTTTTATTAGATAAAGCAATTACAATTTTATTAATTAGTATTCTTTTTTTTATTCTCTATCAAGCCGGCTCTCGTATCGTTAAACGTTTATTTAAAAATTATAGTGAGCAAAAATGGACAGATACTTCGAGAATTTTAACCCTCTCTCGACTGACAACCAGTGCCATCCATTATCTTACAGTTTTTCTTTATATCTATACTGTTCTAGGAGTCATCGGAATTCCTGTTGCAAATATCCTTGCTGGTGCTGGTATTCTCGGAGTTGCTCTAGGTTTTGCTGGGCGAGATTTAGTCGCTGATATTATCAATGGCTTCTTTATTATCGTTGAACATCAAATCAACGTTGGAGATACTGTGGCTTTTGCTGGCCTTGACATCGAAGGGGTAGTAAAAACTGTAGGAATTCGTTCAATTACAGTAATTGGCGCTGATGGCGCAACGACTTTTATTCCTAATCGAAATATTGCTGCCCTCAAAAACTACTCATACAAAGAAAGAACTGTTAATCTTGATGTGCCAGTAACAAGTGAAAATCTGATTGAAAGAAAAAATCAGATTATGGAAGTTAATGCAAACTATCCTCAACTTAAATATTTAGGAATTATCAACATTGAAGATAAACTCTTCTTAAGAACAAGTTTAACAGCCCCATTATCTAAGATTACTCCTTTAAAAATGGAGATTTTAGATAAATATTATGAAAAATAATCACTGACAGACTTATGACTAAATAGAAAAAACAAAATTTATCATCAAAATAAAAGCGATATAGATTAACTATATCGCTTTTGATTCTTCCTAAGATGAATATCAGTTTTTTTAGTGAGTAAAACCATATGTTTTATTTTCAGGTTCCTCATGGTATAGAATATGAGCCTTATTTAAAGCCTCAATTGCTTCTTGCATATCTTGAACATAGTTAAATGCCATATTCATCCCAAAATCTGCTCGAATCACTAAACGTTGAATGATTTCATTTTCCAAATTTTTAGGAAGTGGATAAGCAGGCACTTGCCATCCCTTCATTAATAAACGGTCTGCCAAATCATAAAGATTCCAACCCCGATTTGAATCTTCTTTTAATTTATAGCAGACAATTGGCAATTGTGACCCATCGTTCATAATTTCAAACATTCCAGTTTTTTCAATTTCTTTTGCTAAAAACATGGCTACTTTATGCGTTCTCTCATGAATAGCTTTATATCCATCAAATCCATAACGTACAAAATTATAATATTGACCAATTAATTGAGAGGCACTATGAGAAAAATTAATGGCCATCGTTGGTAATTCTCCTCCAAGATAACTTACTTTAAAAATTAATTCTTCTGGTAAATATTTTTTGTCACGCCACAAAACCCAACCTACACCAGGATAAACTAAACCATATTTATGACCTGAGGTATTGATTGAAATGACATTTTTCAAACGGAAGTCCCACTCAAGTTCTGGCTCAACAAAGGGAGCATAAAGCCCTCCTGAAGCAGCATCTACGTGAATATAAACTTTATAGTCTGTCTGTTTATTATATTCTTCAATCAAATTATCCAAAGCTTTGATATCATCATAACGACCAGTATAAGTAATCCCCATAATTCCAACTACCCCAATCGTATATTCATCAACATAATCCATCACTTTATCCAAATTGATTGACATATGTTCTCTATCCATTGGCACTTCTCGCATTTCAATATCCCAATAAACACAGAATTTTTCCCAGCAAACTTGATAACCAGATGAAATAACTAAGTTTGGCTTTTTCGCATTAATGTCTAATCCCAATTTTTCTGCTCGCTTGCGCCAAGAAAACTTCATGGCCATTCCACCAAGCATACAAGCTTCTGAAGAACCAATCGTTGAAGTCCCCATAAATTTTTCTTTTTCACTCGCATTCCAAAGGTCAGCGATCATGTTGACGCAACGGTTCTCAATTTCAGTTGTTCTTGGATATTCCGATTTATCAATCGCATTTTTTTCCAAGGTCTGACTCATTAGTTTGACTGCTTCAGGTTCCATATAAGTTTGACAGAATGTGGCTAAATTTAAACGAGCGTTCCCTTCATCTAACATTTCATCTTGAACTAACTGATAGGCCACTCGAGGCTCAATTGATTGTTGAGCTAATTTATATTTAGGCAAATCCACTTGTTCACTTTCTGAACCAAAAATTGGTTCCAAGAACTCTGCTTCATCGCGATTTTCTTTTCCGTATAACATAGGTACATCCTCCAATTTTTTAATGTTTTAAGATATGTTCTTCTTTTTTAATAATATGATGCTCACCACGAGCTGCTGGATAAATCGCGGGGTTCACATCTCTTGCTTTAAAGTGTGTTGGTTCTTCAATAGTATCATGTCCCCTTTTATCATGCAATTCATAAACAATAAATGGCAAGATAGCGGTCACAACAAAACTTATAAGAAGTATCATTTGGTAAGTATGAGTCTCATTTTTCGCAATTGATGCTGGAGGAACAAAGGAAATAAATAGAGCAAAAATTGATAATAAAAATCCAATTCCCGCAATGATTGTTTTTCCAACTCTTTTACCTGGAACATTATAAGTGCGCTTTAAATTGTGTTTTTTATAGATTAAAACAAAGTAACCAATAAAGAATAAGAGATAACCTACCAAATAAATCACTACTGTCAGTGAAATGGCAACTAAGAAAGATAAATTATTTCCTCCTCCTCCAAAAGTTAATACAGCGCCCCAAAGTGTAACAATGATTCCTTGAATCATAACTAAGGGAACAGGGACTTCATGCGTATTTGTTTTACGTAAAAATTTTGGTAATAAGCCTCTTTGTGCTGCTGCAAACATCCCTCTAGAAGGACCAACAACCCATGAACTCACTTCTCCCATAACACCAAAGGCAATCATTAGTGCAATTACTTTAACTAACCATCCCAAATGATGATTAAAATGTAAGATTAACGTTTGAAAAGTTTGAATTACCCCTGCACTTAATGATAAGTCTTTTTGAGGAATAACCGCTGCTACAGAAAATCCACCTATGGCATCTAAAGAAATAGCTAATATTACTAATAAAATCATTGCTAAGGGATAATTTCTCTTTGGATTTTCAAGTTCATTAATGTGCGAAGCTGAAGCTTCTACCCCCATATAAGCAAGAATAAAAGAAACAAAAACTACTAAAGTTGATACTTGTGAAAAATCTGGTACAAAAGCATGCTTATTAATTGGTATCTCTATAGGATTACCTCCGATAAAATATGCCGCAGCTAATCCAAACAAGATCATCGATGGAATCACTATCCCAACTACGAAACCAGCTTTTACTAATTTAGCAGTCCGCTGAGTTCCCCCTAATTGAGAAAATGTCAATCCCCAAAAAATGATTAGTAAACCAATAAATTTAATCAAGGTATCTGTATTAAGTGCCTGAAAATTTAACACATAAGAGAGGGCCCCTAAAATGAAATAGATCATAGTGACAAAGCCAACTGTAATTTGGAACCACTGAAAAAATATGGCTGCAAAACCAAAGCGCTCCCCTAAAGTTTGGCTCACCCAACTAAAAATTCCACCATTTTTCCAACCTTCAACCGTCGCCATTTCTGCTGCACAGAGCGCTACGGGCAAAAACCAGAGTAGTCCTCCGAGAAGTAAAAAGAACACCAAATGTAATTTTGACGTGGCAAAAGTTGGATACTCATAGACAGTCAAAACCATTGAAGCGGTTAATGCAAAAAAACCGAATAATGATAATTTTTTTTGATTCATCATACCTCCTTATATTTATGATTGAATTTTTTAAAAGACATGTTATATAGCCTCATACAACTCATCTTCATTTTCTAGTATATGCTCCAGAATAAAAAAAATCTCTTTTAAACTGTTGCTTTAAAGCAACAGCTCAAAAGAGACTAAATTGACTTTTTCAAATACTTTTCCATTTTTTTCTGGTAGAATTCTTTTATCTTCATTCCTCCAAATTCTTCCAAAGTTTCAAGCGCATAATTTATTTTTTCTTCTCCTACTTCTGCATTTTCAAAATTAAAAATAATGATACCTCTGGCAAGATGTCTTAATACTTCAGAATATAAATCGACACCTACAGTTCGATATTTTTTAGTCATTTCTAAAATATTTTCGGCTTTTGCTCTTTCTCCATTAGCCGCGTATATCGCAACGCTTTTATAGGCTATTTGCAATAGTCTCCTTCTATATTTTAAGACTCTACAGTAATTTTCACATCTTTTGTCAAAGTTAAAAAGCAACAATTCTAATTGATTGACATTGAGATAATCAGATACAAAATAGAATAAAGTTAGTTCAAAATATCCCCACTCTTCAATATTACAAAGATAAGTTTCAATTTCCTTAACTTCTGTCTGACTAATAGTCCCAAGCTTCGTTTTAACGGTAATCGTCAGTAAATGATTCCCTGTTTCTTTAACCTCAGAATATAACTCTTTTATTTTATCTCGATTTTGACTAAATTCAGCTTTTTCCAATTCTAATATAAAAAATTCTTGGAAATTCGGCATATAATTATTTACTATCAATTCGTACTCAGCTAATGGCACTTGCATTTCTTCTAACATCAAATCTATGCGCTCAAAACTCATCATACACTTTCCATGTTCAAATCTAGATATATTTGAACGGTCTATTCCAAGTTTACTAAAGTATGATAATCCTAAATTCTTTTGGTTTCGTAACTTTTTAAAACAATCTCCATATTTTTTATACATTCTCAACATCCCCCAAACTAATATTTTAATTGTTTTTTCAAGATTTATAACAGTTCATTAGCTATACTCTTTAATCAGTATATCAATGTAGCTGTTATTTCTGTATTTAAGAAATTACGCAATTGAGATTATAACTTATTTAGAACTTAGTCGTCAAATTTATACCAGTTCATACAAAAAGTATATCTTACATAATTTATAATAAAAAACATTTATATTACTTTATATTTCTCTTAGGCTATTAATAAAAACAGTGTGAAAGCTTATACTGGGGTCATCATCTGCTCTATTAGATTTTTGATATAAGTCTTTTGTTAAAATAATTATTATTAAAAAATATTGGAAATTATAACAGATGTAACTATACCAATTTCGAATATTTTATTAGTAACTAATTCTATAAAAAACTCTCTTTATTTATTATGTCATTTAGGTTAATATAAAATTAGTTTTTTATTAAAAAAGGAATAGTCTAAATAATTACTGACAGACCTGTCAGCAAAAAAACGTGAACAGATAACGTTCACGTTTTACATATTTTTACTGACAGAATCTACGATTTAAAATTGACCATTGTTTTAATCGGCTCATAGGACTTGCGATGAATTCTTGTGATACCATATTTTGTTAGAGCTTCAAGATGTTTTGCTGTTCCATAACCAGCATTATGTTCAAAATCATAATCAGGAAATTCACGAGCAAACTCTTTCATCATTTCATCACGAGTTACTTTAGCAACAATTGAAGCTGCCGCAATCGAGGCTGATCGAGCATCTCCGTGAATAATTTTTGTCTGTGCAATAGGTAAATCCAAAACCATAGCATCAATTAAGAGATGCTCGGGTTTAACAGATAATTTTGATACTGCTTGAATCATTGCAATTTTTGTTGCTTCATAAATATTTACTTCATCAATTTTTTCCGCATCAACAATCCCAATTCCTATTGCTAAAGCATTTTCTTGAATTTCAGATAGAATAGTATGATGTTTTGATTTTGGCACTTTTTTACTATCATTTAAACCCCGAATTTTACAATTTTTAGGTAAAATGACTGCCGCAGTCACTACAGGACCAGCAAGTGGTCCACGACCAACTTCATCAATACCTGCAATTAATTGAATTCCTTTACCGTAAAGTTCTTTCTCAAATTCCAACATTTGTTCCAAACGAGCCGCTTCTGCTAACTCTGCTAAAATTTGTTTTTTCCTACTTTTAAGTGCTGCTTGAACCCCAGCCCGTTCATCTGCTTCATACTCTAAGAATTCTTTTGCTGACAAGTCTGTCAGTTTGGCTAAGGTCGCTTTAATTTCTTTAATGGTTTGTCCCATTTTACTCACCAACTCTCAAAAATTACTGACAGCTTTTCTGTCAGTAATTTTACATAATATTATTTATGTTATTGACACTGAAAATCTGTCAGTAATCACACAATCATAAAATCAAAGTCCGTCAACTCCGACTTCATCCAAACAGAACAAGCCCAGTTTTCCATCTCGAACATCTTTGACAAACATATTATAGAAACGATCATAATCATCACGGAAACCAAATCTTGCAGTCAGCTCCATAATTAAGTCTGGAATTTCAAGCTCCAAATCTTCTTCTGTCATTCGATATCGTTTCATTGTGACTGTTCGATAATTCTTCAAAAAATAATTTATTCCAAAAATTGTTACCTCATCCATTGGCAATAAATCATCCTTAATTGCCCCAGTCAAAGCTAATTTTAAACCAACAAGTTGATCTTCAAATTTTGGCCAAAGAATACCTGGTGTATCCAATAATTCTAATTCTTTATTGGTTCGAATCCATTGTTGACCCTTAGTTACCCCTGGACGGTTCCCAGTCACTGCAACTTTTTTACCTGCTAAGCGATTCATCAAAGTTGACTTCCCTGCATTCGGAATTCCGATAATCATTGTTCGCAAAGTAGTATGAGCAATGCCACGCTCTTTATCATGAGCGACCTTATCAGCCATCAATTTTTTAGCAGCAACAGTTAATCTTTTTGCTGTATATTCTTCTTTAGAATTAATGGCTAAAGTTACAAAACCTTGTTCATCAAAATATTCAATCCATTGTGCTACTGCATTAGAATCAGCTAAATCAGCTTTATTTAAAGCAATAATTCTTGGTTTATCCCCAATAATTTGCCCCAACATCGGATTACGTGAAGAAATAGGGAGACGAGCATCAACCAATTCAATCACAAAATCAACATATTTTAAATTTTCTTGCACCTGACGACGTGCTTTGGACATATGCCCAGGAAACCATTGTATCACCATATTAATACTCCTCAAATCAACTGTAATCTCTACAGCTTTTATATATTTCTAATTTCACATTCAGATAAGAATCAAGACTTAGCTGAGTTTTTATTCTACTAAAAGAATACAAATTTGAATTCTAATTTTTGCCCTCTTTTAAACCCAAAAGAATATAAAAAATGGACAAAGATTACCTTATCCATTTTAGCATTTTTCAACTTTTTTTGTAATCCTCAATTTTCAGGATTCAGATTTTCCGATTTTTAATAAATCAAGACCCAAAGTTAATTCTCTTAAGACCTTTTTAAAAACCTCTACAGAGAAAGAGGGTGATGTTGTCAAAGTTAAGAAAGTTTCTCCCCGATCAGTAATCGTGTAGTCTGTATCATAAAAGCCATTCTTTTTATAGAATTTTAGACGTTTTACTCTCTGTTCATAATTATCTGCACTCGGATCAAGTCTCTCAATGTTCAAAGTAATATTTTTACCTGAAAATTTTTCTTTTAAAGTTTCTAAAATCGCTGAACCATAACCTTTAGACTGAACCTGATTATTAACTGCTAAATATAAAACAAAAGTCATCTCTTCATGACTCACAAGGTAAGAAATACCACAAAATTCATCATTTTGATAGAACGCCCAAAAATGTACATTTTTCTTCAAAGCCCAAAGTTTTAACAGCCAAATTGGATATTGTTCTTCTTTAGGAAAAGAATTTTTAACTAAATCTATGGCTTGACGATATTCCGGTAAAGTTTTAGATACATTTTTTATTTCTAAATTCATTATTTCTCCTCTACTTTAAGGGTAATATATCGATTATATCAAAAAAGATTTAGAGGTCATAATGAAGTCCTTTTACTATTAGTATAAAGTATCTAATCTAGTCTTATAAGCCAATTATTTAATGTTTGAAAGATTTCTTCTTGCTGTTGAAGATTAGAAATTGACGCCTTTTTATCTCCTTTTTGAAAACCATAGCTCCCAAATCCACTATGGTTTCCACCTTCTATCGTAATATACTTCGTTTGTTGTGGAAGATATTGTTTCGCCTTTTGATATGATGACCAGTTTAGGACCCCATCTTGAGAACCAACTATAGATAATATTCCTCCATTAAAATTAGTTAGACTTCCTTTTTTATCAGGATAACTAGCTAAAAAGAAAACTCCTTTTAATGATGAATCAGATATTCTTTTTTCTGCAAACCGACTTGCAATTACCCCACCTAATGAATGGCCACCGACCACATAATTATTGATTTTATTCGCTTTAATAATTGTAGAAGCTTTATCTGGATTCAACACCGCTAAATTTAAAGGTTCTTTTATTAGATAAACCGTATATCCTACTTTAGCAAGTTTATTTGCCCAAATACTATAACTCTTATTATCTACTAGAGCCCCCTGATAAAAGATAATGCTTGTTTTATTAGGATTTCCTTTAAATACTGAACTTCAGCTTTTTGTGAAATTTTTAAAGCTTCAGAAGTAGGATGATAGCTATTCGTCTTAAGGTAAAAAAATATAAAAGTAGCAATTATCAGTATTACCACTCCCGAAAAACCTAAAATTTTCTTTAACTTACTTTTTTTCATTCTTACTTCATTCTCCATATTGATATTATAATTATTATAACATGACAACAAAAACTAATACGATTATATATTTATAATAATAAGATAAAAAATCTATTTGCATTATCTTGCATTTTTATCATATTTTAAATTAAATAATTGCAGTATGTTGCTTATTTTTGTGGGCTATGTTATGATAGTTAAAAAGGAGAGAGAATGTTATTAGAAGAAAGACTATCCCAAATTAGCCATATCGTTGATAAAGAAGGTAGTGCCACGATTGATTTTCTAGCTCAAAAACTTGAAGTTTCAAAAGATACAATTAGGAGAGATTTAATAAAGTTAGAATCCAGAAAAAAATTGCATCGAGTTCATGGTGGAGCAATTCCAATCGGCAAAGAGGCTGAAATTTTGAATTATGAAGAACGCTCAAATATTTCCAGCAGTTTAAAGAAAAAAATAGCAAGTAAAATAAAAAATCTCATAAAAGATCATAGCACTCTTATTTTTGATTCATCAACAACCGTCGAAGCTGCTATAAAACAACTTGATAACTTCTCTATCTCAACCATCACAAACTCCCTCACCAATGCAATATTACTTTCGAAGTATGAGAACGCAACTGTACAACTTCTTCCCGGAAAATTAAACAAGAATCAACTATTCTTGTACGGCGCGGAAACCGTTGAAAAACTCTCTCAATATCAAGTTGATTTTACAATTTTAGGCGTTTTCGCTCTTTCTAATAATGGTTTATTTATTCATACTGAAGAGGAAGGCCTCGTCAAAAGAAAAATGATTCAACAAGGAAAGCAAGTCATAGCCTTAGCAGATCATACCAAACTTAATAAAGAAGGATTCTTTAAAATTTGTGATTTAAAAGAAATAGACTATCTCATCACCGATGAAAAAATTGAAGGTGAATTGATGAATAATTTAAATGATAATAATGTGAAAGTGGTGACTATAAATGAATAAAGAAATTGTTTACGAAAAAATAAACGAACCAAAGCTCTTTAACAATGTTCCACCGGTTACACTAACGGACAAAACATTAAAGGACCGAAAAGAAAAACTTTTAACAATAATGGCTAAAGAACAATACGATGCATTAATTATCTATGCAGACAAAGAACATGGCAGCAATTTTGAATACTTTACTGGATTTATTCCACGTTTTGAAGAAGGATTACTCATTATTGATAAAAATGATAAAGCCACACTTGTTTTGGGTAATGAGAATTTAAAAATGTCTAAACACTCAAGAATTGAAGCTAACCTTATTCATTACCCTCAATTTTCTTTGCCAAATCAACCCATGGATAACGAAAAAAGTCTAACTCAGATTTTTAAGGAGTTAGAACTTTATAAAAACAAAAAAATCGGCTTGATTGGCTGGAAGATGTTTACCACACAAAATGAAGAGCCTTCAGAATTATTTGATCTTCCCTACTTTATCGTAGACGCAGTAAAGAATTCACTCTCAACAGATACAATTGTAACTAACGCTGCTCACCTCCTCATTGGTCCAAAAGGAATTCGGACGATAAACAATGCAAACGAACTCGCGCATTATGAATATGGAGCAAATCTTGCCTCTCGTTGCATTCTAAATGCCATGAATCAGCTTAAAATAGGAATGAAAGAAAGTGAAATTGGCGCAATACTCTCTGACGAAGGGCAAGCCCATTCTGTAATTACAATTGCAGCTTCTGGAGAAAGATTTAAAAAAGCCAACTTCTATCCCACTTATAAAGAAATAAATTTTGGCGAACCAATTTCAATGACAACAGGTTTCAAAGGAGGCTTGTCTAGTCGAACTGGTTTTTTAATTAATGAGGAAAAAGAATTGCCAGATAATCAAAAACATTATCTTACTGATCTTGTCATTCCTTATTATAAAGGAGTCGTTTCTTGGCTAGAAAATATTTCCATCGGGATGTTGGGAAATGATTTTTATAAAATGATTGATGAAAATTTGTCAAAAGCAAAGTATAATTGGCATTTAAATCCAGGACACTATGTCGCTGATGAAGAATGGATGGCCTCTCCTTTCTATCAAAATTCAAAAGTGAAAATTGCTAGTGGAATGATTTTCCAAATTGATATTATTCCATCTGTAGAAGGTTTAGCAGGCGTAAGTGCTGAAGAATGCGTAGCTGTTGCTGATCAGTCACTTCAAAATGAGCTTAAAAATGAATATCCCGAACTATGGCAAAGAATTATAACACGAAGAAACTACCTCATAAATGAATTAAACATCAATTTAAGTCCAGATGTGCTTCCTTTATCAAATACAGTGGGCTACCTAAGAC
>SKEH01000272.1_pt1 | contig 34026 bp, 44 predicted proteins | sample 4826571 | NCBI WGS metagenome assembly SKEH01 (sample SAMN11008814, study PRJNA524170) | human gut metagenome | biome: Human fecal sample; material: Feces; isolation source: fecal sample from pouch patient p29 | host: Homo sapiens | place: Israel: Tel-Aviv | collected 2016-09-14 | reverse complement strand
GTATTACAGTAGAAACTGTCGCTTCTTTCTTTGATATCTATATGTGAACCGACTTTTCATAAATAACAGTTAAATGTAATTTTGCTCATCTATAATCCAATCATATTTTTTTATTAATGACACATAGAATTCATGTATATTCTACCCGTATACTTATTTTTTCAAAACTTGAGAAAAGAAAAAAGCTGGAACTATAATTGGTTCCAGCTTTGAATATTTATCTATGCATTACTACATATTTTCTTCAATTTTAGGTGCAAGCAAACTTTGCATCAAGGTCATATCAACAGGGCGGTACGTACTATCAATGCACTCTTCCCAATACTCTAGGTGCTTTTTATCAATATAGCTCTCCGAGTCTTCAACTGCATTACCATTTTCACCTTGAATTGAGTACCAGTAAAAGTACATATAGCCATCGGCATTTTCTTCTTTAAAAACAGTTTCAACATACATTTTCTCACCAGCCATCGTTGCAACTGTATCAGCATGATGAGCATTCAGGAATTTCATCCACTCTTCAGCCCTTTGTTCTTTACCTTTTTTAATTCTAAAGCGAGTTAATTCTATTTGTACCATTATCTATCTCCAAAAAATTACAACAAAAAAGCACTTACTGTAGTTTAGTAAGTGCTTTTTTTTATTTTAAGCTCTGCAATCTTACGGCAAAACGTTAATAAATATGAAATAAAATTAACGCTTACTGAATTGTGAAGCTTTACGAGCTTTCTTAAGACCTGGTTTCTTACGTTCAACCATTCTTGGATCACGAGTTAAGAAGCCTGCCTTCTTTAATGGACCACGGAAATCTGGGTCTACTTCAAGAAGAGCACGAGCAATACCTAAACGGATTGCACCAGCTTGACCTGAGAATCCACCACCATTTACGTTAACTTTAACGTCATATTGGTTGTCAGTTTCTGTCAAAGTCAATGGTTGCTTCAAGTCCTTAACTAAGTTAGGGAATGGAATGTATTCATCAATGTCTTTGTTGTTAACAGTAATTTTACCACTGCCTGGTACTAAACGTACACGCGCAACTGAATTCTTGCGACGGCCAGTACCTGCATATGCAACTTGTTGTGCCATTTAATTTAACCTCCTAGATTAATTTGTTAATGTCTAATTTTTCAGGCTTTTGTGCTTCATGCTTGTGGTCTTCACCAGCATAAACATGCATCTTCATGAATTCTTGGTGACCAAGAGTGTTCTTTGGAAGCATTCCCTTAACTGACAATTCAACTAATCTAACTGGGTTGTTGGCAAGTAAGTCACCTGCTGGGGTAGCTTTTAAGCCGCCACGGTAAGAAGAGTGGTGGTAGTAAATCTTGTCAGTAGCCTTTTTACCAGTTAACTTAAGCTTAGCAGCGTTAATAATAATAACGTTGTCACCAGTGTCAACATTTGGTGTATATTGAGGCTTGTTTTTACCTCTTAAAATAGTTGCTACTGCAGTAGACAGACGACCTAAAGATACGTCTGTTGCGTCAATAACATACCACTTACGTTCAATTTCATTAGGTTTTGCTAATTGTGTAGTACGCAATTTAATTTCCTCCGTTAATACGTTGTTTGAAAACAATAAGATTCCGGGGCCTATCGTGGACAAACATACTTAAATAGAATACGTCTATTTGAGCAGTTTGTCAATATTAATCCTTATCCAGTCGATATTTTTTGGGGATATCTTCATAAAAAACATGGTATAAAAATAGACCATTTGCTTGTGCAGTTTCTCTGACCTGTTCCCGATCTTTTGCTTCAATTATTCTAGGAAGATCATTCACCGGTCTTTTCCCATTGCCAATTTCTAATAAAGTTGCAACAAGAATTCGCACCATATTGTACAAAAAGCCAGAGCAAATAAAATCAAAAACAATTTCGTTTTCTTGCTCATCTTTTTGAATATTAACATAATACATTGTCCGTACTTTATTCTTTATTTGTCCACCACTTGCAGCGAAACTAGTAAAATCATGAGTACCAATTAGGTCAGTCGCAGCCTGCTGCATCTTTTCCAAATTAACTGGATACGGATAATGTCCTGTATAAAAACGTTTGAATGGATCAACAAAGCGATCTAAGCTAACGTGATAACGATACCATTTTCCTTTTGCACTATAGCGAACATGAAAACTTTCATCAACTATTTCACATTCTTTAAAAACAATATCGAGAGGCATAATTGAATTAAGAGCACGAATCATTCTTTCTGGCGGAATTCTTGTTCCCGGATAATCGAAATGAATAACCTGCCCTAATGCATGAACCCCAGAATCTGTTCTGCCTGAGCCTTCAATTGGAACATCTTGTCCCTTCGTCATTTTTTTCAAAGCTGCTTCAATTGTTCCTTGCACCGTTCTCTGATTGGGTTGAGATTGAAAGCCATGAAACAAGTGACCGTCATAGGCCAAAGTCATCTTATATCTAGTAGTCATTAATGTGTCCTAAAAACTAATAACAGTACAATTAAAATAGCAAAGTAGCCCAAATTCACTAAGTCATATTTTGACCACTTTAAAACGCGAAACTTGGTTCTACCGTCATCTCCGCGATAACCACGTGACTCCATTGCCGTCGACAGATCAATCGCAGTTTCAAGCGAACTAATGAACAGTGGTACTAAAAGCGGTGTTACAGCTTTAGCTCTGGTAATTAATCCACCATTATTAAAGTCCGCTCCCCGCGATCTCTGCGCATTCATGATTTTAAATGTTTCATCAAATAATGTTGGAACAAAACGCAACGCAATCGACATAACCAAAGCAATTTTATCAACAGGAACCTTTATTAGCTTCAGCGGTGTCAAGATCCATTCAATTGCATCAGCAATTTCAAGTGGCATAGTTGTAACCGTCATAACGGTCGAAATTAAAATAATTACCGTAAAGCGAATAAAAATGAATATCGCATTCTCAATACCATAGCTTGAAACTGCAAATATTGTCCATCGCCAATATACTTTTCCTCCCACAGTAAAAAAGAGCTGCAAAAAGGAAGTAAATAGTATCAACCATATTAACGGTTTGACACCATCCCAAAAAATCTTTGGCTTTAACTTAGTAGCAGCAACAGCAACTAAGCTAAATACTGTAACAATTAAATAAGAAAGAGGGTTATTCGCCATAAAAACAATCAGAATAAAAAAGATAGTGGCTAGTAATTTACCGCGTGGATCCATTTTATAAACCAGCGAGTTACCAGAAATATAGCGCCCAATTAAAATTTTACTCACGCACACTCACCCCTTTAAATTCTTTTCTATTTCTTTTACCAAATCGTGTTTTGTTAACGGTGGCTCAGCAAAAGTGAAATTTTCCAACTGTGCAGCGAAAAGTGAAGCCTTGGGTTCTTCTAAATGATGTTCTTCAAGCCACGCACGGCTTTTAAATACTTGGTCAGGGCAATCATGCATCAATAGCTTACCATGCTCCAAGACAAGAACGTCGTCAGCATAATTAGCTACATCATCCATATTATGTGTAACCAAAATAATAGTATGACCAGCTTTTTGATATTCAGAAAACAAATTCATCATCTGCTTACGTGCACGTGGATCAAGACCAGCTGCGGGTTCATCAAGGCATAAAATATCTGGTTCATAGGCCATTACACCTGCAATTGCCACACGACGCATCTGTCCGCCGGAAAGTTCAAAGGGAGAGCGTTCACCAATTTCATCAGGTAAACCAACCTTATTTAGCCACGAACGTGCACTTTCTTTAGCTTCCTCTTCACTAAAACCAAAATTTTTTGGTCCAAATGCTATATCATCAAGTACAGTATTTTCAAACAACTGCGACTCTGGAAATTGGAATACTAAGCTAACATGTTTACGAAGTTGTTTTAGGTTCTTGTTGGAAGTTTCAGGTGTTATCGTTGTTCCTGCAATTTCAATTTGTCCTTCAGTAGGCTTAAGCAACGCATTAAAATGTTGCATCAGCGTAGACTTACCACTTCCAGTATGTCCTATAATTGCAGTAAAAGAGCCCTCTTTTAACTCAAAGCTAATATTATCAAGCCCTTTTTTCTCTAATGGTGAGCCTGGTGAATATGTATATCCTACTTTTTCGAATTTAATTGACATAAGTACTTAATCAACTCTTTTTCTGAATTAACTTGTTCTGGTATTGGAAATTCATCCTCGAGTAATGCCTGTTTTACTTGCATATAAAAAGGAATATCTAAACCAATTTCTTTTAACAACTTGGCTTGTGCGAATACATCTTTAGGAGTGCCGTGGGTAATTAAATGACCGTCGTCCATGACAATCACATTATCTGCCAAGCTTGCTTCATCGATATCATGTGTAATTGCAATAACCGTTAAATTGTAATCATCCTGCATCTGATGAACTGTCTTTAAAATCCGATCTCTGCCTTCAGGATCAAGCATTGAAGTTGCCTCATCCAAAATAATTACTTTTGGCCTAATTGCAATAATACCAGCAATTGCTACCCGCTGCTTTTGACCGCCTGATAAGTTAGCTGGCTCAGTATGTGTATAATCCGTCATTCCCACAGCTTTAATTGCTTCTGGAACAAGCTTTACCATTTCCGACCGGGGTACTCCTCGATTTTCCAATCCAAAGGCTACATCATCAGCAACTGTTGCCCCTACAAATTGATTATCGGGATTCTGAAAAACTACCCCAACTTTATTTCTAATGTCCCAGACAGAATCATCAGTTAGTTTTGTTCCATCAACTTCGATAAATGAGTCTTCATTTTCATTCGGAACTAATAAGCCATTGATTAAACGGACGATTGTCGATTTACCACTTCCGTTATGACCGATAATTGATGTCCAAGATCCTCTCGGAATCTCAAAGCTAAGTTGATCAATAGCAGGCGAATCAGACTCAGGATACGTGAAGCTGATATTTTTGATTTTTATAATATTATCTGTTGTCATGATTTCACCTTTCTCACAGTATGATTTAATTGTACCAAAAAATAACTAAAATTCTTCGATGATCATGCTTTCTTACACTTTTTTATTTTTCTCTTTAAGACTATTAATCACATATTTCGCTAGATGATTATCAGTTCACCTGTTTCACACCGCATAACGTTATTGGTAAACTTTTTACTTTGTAATTCTATCTTTAAGAGTTAAATTTTCTATTACTGTATCTATTATAATAACTTACGGCTAAGGTGGAAACTAGACATTCAAAAAGATGATTTTTAAAAATAAAAATCCTGCTGATAGCTTAAGCAAGCTGACTCAGCAGAATAAAAAAGAGCAAAAAAAATCACCCATGAGGAGGGATAATTTACTTATCTAAGCTAGACTAAACTTTCGTCATCATCTTAACGCTTATTCTCACTCTCACGGGTAATTCTTAATAGCTATTAAGTTGGTTATCTAAATTAAACTAATTCTAGAATAACCATTGGAGCTGCATCGCCTCTACGAGGTTTAGCTAACTTCATAATTCTGGTGTAACCACCATTACGGTCTTTATAACGAGGTGCAATATCGCTGAAAAGCTTTTGCAATGCTGATTTTACAACAACTGCATCTTTTTCTTCTTGAATATCAGCAACTTCATTACGTACGTAACGAGCAGCTCTTCTTCTTGCAGCTAAGTCACCACGCTTGCCTAAAGTAATCATCTTTTCGGCAGTTTTGCGAACTTCCTTAGCACGTGTTTCAGTAGTAACAATACGTTCGTTCATGATCAATTGAGTGGTCATTTCTCTAAGCATTGCTTTTCTTTGTGCACTATCGCGACCTAATTTACGGTATGCCATCAGTTTACCTCCTTTTATTTGTTAGGTTAATCTTCTTGACGAAGTGAAAGTCCCAAATCAGTTAATTTGTTTTTAACTTCTTCTAATGACTTGCGTCCCAAATTACGTACACGCATCATATCTGCTTCTGTCTTATCAGTCAGTTCTTGCAGAGTATTAATACCAGCACGCTTCAGGCAGTTGTATGAACGAACAGACAAATCAAGCTCTTCAATTGTCATTTCAAGCTTCTTCTCTGCAGTGTCGTCCTCTTTTTCAACCATCACGTCATTGAATTGGGTATTTGCATCAGCAGTTTCAAACACTTTAAAGTGTGCTACCAAAATTTTAGCAGCAAAACTAAGGGCGTCATTAGGTTTGATTGAACCATCAGTCCAAATCTCTAAAGTGAGCTTGTCAAAATCATCTCTTTTACCAACACGAGTTGATTCAACTTGATAATTAACTTTTTCAATTGGTGAAAAGAGAGAATCAACTGGAATAACACCAATTGGCATATCTTCACTCTTATTTTCACTTGCTGCAACGTAACCACGGCCATTTTTAACTGCAATTTGCATGTGTAAGTGTCCACCCTCAGCAATAGTACAAATATATTGCTCTGGGTTAAGAACCTGCACATCTGAGTCGACTTTTAAGTCATCTGCAGTAACAGTAGCCGGACCTTCAACGTCTACTTCAATTGTCTTTTGCTCATCAGAAAATGATTTCAATTGAAGCTTCTTTAGGTTCAAGATTATTTTAGCAACGTCTTCTCTAACACCTGGAACGGTTGAGAATTCGTGTAAAACATCATCAATTTGAACATAAACAAGTCCAGTACCTGGAATAGATGTAAGTAAAACTCTACGTAATGAGTTACCTAGAGTAGTACCGAAGCCTCGTTCTAGTGGTTCAATGACAAATTTACCATAAGACTTCTCTTGGTCCACAACGGTAATATTTGGTTTTTCAAATTCAATCATTACTAGGCCCCTTTCAAAACGCAACGTCCTTCATTAAGAACAAAATTAAACACGACGACGTTTTGGTGGTCTAGAACCATTGTGGGGAACTGGTGTAACATCACGAATTGCAGTGATTTCTAAACCAGTAGCTTGAAGTGATCTGATAGCAGATTCACGTCCAGCACCAGGACCTTTAACGGAAACTTCTACATGTTTCATTCCTTGGTCCATTGCACTCTTAGCTGCAGCTTCTGCTGCCATTTGAGCAGCAAATGGTGTAGATTTACGGCTACCTTTAAAGCCCAATGCACCAGCTGAAGACCAGGCAATTGCATTGCCTTGAGCGTCAGTAATCATGACTAAAGTATTATTAAACGTAGAGTGAATGTGAGCAACGCCTTTTTCAACGTGCTTCTTTACACGACGTTTACGTGCTGTTTTAGGCATCAATAAACCTCCTTATAATTTTATTTATCTCTTCTTACTGCCCTTACGTGTACGGGCATTATTCTTGGTATTTTGTCCACGAACTGGAAGTCCACGGCGGTGACGCATACCACGGTAAGAACCAATATCAATTAACCGTTTGATATTCATGCTGACTTCTCTACGTAAGTCACCTTCAACACGGTATTTATCAACTTCTGCGCGAAGCTTTTCTTGGTCATCTGGAGTCAAATCTTTTGAACGTATGTCTTCAGAAACACCAGCATCCGCACAAATTTTCTGAGCTGTTGGTTCACCAATACCGTAAATATATGTTAATGCAACAACGATTCTTTTATCTCTTGGTAAGTCAACACCAGCAATACGTGCCATAAATTGCACCTCCTATTTTGTTTTTAACCTTGACGCTGCTTGTGCTTTGGGTTTGCAGGGCAAATAACCATTACACGACCATGTCTTTTAATAATCTTACAATGTTCACACATTGGTTTAACAGATGGTCTAACCTTCATGTTTCCCTCCGTTATTATTTTATATACCGATAAGTAATTCTACCTTTTGTTAAGTCGTAAGGAGAAAGTTCAACAGTAACACGGTCTCCAGGCAAAATACGAATATAGTGCATTCTGATTTTACCAGAAACATGTGCTAAAATTTCAGCTCCATTTTCCAATTCAACTTTAAACATAGCATTAGGTAAAGTATCAATAACTTTACCCTTTACTTCAATGACATCATCTTTTGCCAAAGTGGTTCCTCCGCATTTAAACAGTCATACTTTGAAATTATAACACGGAAAAGTAAATATACAAATTATTACTATTTACTTAAAACCGCATCAACACTTTCAAAGACTTTTTCTGGAGTTTGCTCACCGTCAACGACGCTGAGAATTCCATTCTTTTGATAATAGTCTTTTAAAGGTGTATTCATCTTTTCGTTAACTTGTAAACGATTCTTTACTACTTCTGGCTTGTCATCTTCACGTTGGTAAAATTCGTGGCTACCACAACGATCACATGTACCCTCAACTTTAGGCATCTTTGTAATCTTATTATATGTTGCACCACATTTTTTGCACATGAAGCGTGCTGACAAACGATTTACTAAAGTATCTTCTTTAACTTCAAGTGAGATAACATTAGTCAAAGGCTTATTTAGCTTTTTAGTGATTTCTTCTAAAAGTTCTGCTTGAACTATAGTTCTTGGAAAACCATCTAGAATGTAACCTTCCTTAATATCAGGTTGGCCCAAACGTTCTTCAACTAATCTAGCTGTAACCTCATCCGGTACCAAATCACCTTTGTCAATATAACTCTTAGCTTCAAGACCAACCTTGGTCTCATTAGCCATTGCTTCTCTAAACATATCCCCAGTTGAAATATGAGTTAGATGATACTTATCAACAATTTGCTCTGATACTGTTCCTTTACCAGCACCTGGCAAACCTAAAAGAAATAAATTAATCATTTATTCGTTCCTATCTGATGAATCCTACATATTCTCTCTTCATTAACAAGCCGTTAATTTGACGAGATAACTCCAAGACAACCCCAATTACGATCAATAAACTAGTTCCACCTAGTCCGATTGAACTTGGTAAGCCCCACAAATTAGTTGCAAGTTGTGGTAGCAATGCTACCAAACCTAAAAATACTGAACCAACTGTTGATAATCTAATCAACACCTTTGAAACGTATTTTTGAGTATCCTTGCCCGGCCATACACTAGGAATGTATGCACCTTGTTTTTGCAAGTTCTTAGCAAGCTTCTCAGGATTAACCTGAACAAAAGCATAAAAGAAAGTAAACAGTACAATCAACACTGTGTAAATTACTACACCAGGCGTAGTTTGCAGACTAAAGATTGTAGTCATTACCTTGTACCATTGTTGATCGCCTTGGGTTCTTTGAAAGGCCATTAAAATTGTCGCTGGTGTTACGATAAACGAACTAGCGAAAATTACTGGAATAACACCTGAAACATTAACTTTTAATGGTAAGAAACTTTCTGAGCCACTGGTAGTTGCTCGTCTAGTGTATTGGATTGGAATTCGGCGATCTGCCTGTTCAACCCAAGTAACAATTTGAGTTACGATGAGTATTGCAATGATAATCGCAATGAAGAACACAATTCCTTGCCAACGGTCACTCGCACTATTGTTAATAACTTCATCTTTATAAAGCTGCCATAGGCCGCGCGGAAGTCGAGCAATAATACCAGCAAAAATGATAACTGAAACTCCGTTTCCTAAACCTTTATCAGTGATTTCATCACCTAACCAGGTTAGTAACATTGTTCCGGCAGTCATCACAATTGCAATCTCAACATAGGATTGCCAAGTCTGTGATTTGACTAATCCCATCTCAGTCAAAGCGTTGAAACCAAGCGTGATTCCGATACTCTGAATGAAAGCAACAACCAATGCAAGCCATCTTGTCACATTGTTTGTCTTACGACGACCTACTTCACCTTGCTTTCCCCATTCTACTAATGTAGGAACTATATCCATTTGCAATAATTGAATAACAATTTGTGCAGTGATATACGGGGAAACACCCAGTGAAAAGATTGAGTAGTTATCTAGTCCACCACCGGACACAGTGTCCAGCATTGGGACCAAACCAGTTTGTGCAACTTGAGTAATCGCTTTTGCATTGACACCTGGAACAGTAATGTTAGCTCCAATGCGATAAAGCAAAAGAATAAAGAGGGTAAAATAAATCTTATTTCTAATTTCTTTATCCTTAAAGGCGTTCTTCAAAGTCGAAAACATTAGATCACCTCAACAGATCCGCCTGCAGCTTCAACTGCTTTCTTGGCAGCGGCGGAAACTTTGTTAACCTTTACGTTTAACTTAACTTTCAACTCACCATTGGCAAGTAATTTAACGCCTGATAATTCTTTCTTTACCAAACCGTTTTCTTTAAGACTTGCGATAGTTACTTCGTCATTGTCTTTAAACTTGTTTAAGTCGTCTAAATTAATAATTGCATATTCTTTACGGTTAACATTCTTAAAACCACGCTTAGGCATAGTTCTGAATAATGGCATTTGTCCACCTTCAAAACCTAAACGAGTGTGTCCACCTTGACGGGCTAATTGTCCCTTTTGTCCACGGCCTGAAGTCTTACCGTAACCACTTGAAGTACCACGTCCAACACGTTTTCTAGTATTGCGTGAACCCTCAGCAGCATGTAATTCATGAAGCTTCATTAATTCGGCACCTCCTCAATAATTTATTTGTTGATCTCTTCAACTGAGATCAAGTGTGCAATTTTCATCAATGCACCACGAGTAGCAGCGTTGTCTGGTAGAGTAGCTGTACTATTGATTCTACCTAAGCCCAAAGCTTTAACAATTTTTTGTTGATTAGGTAGACGGTGCGCAGCACTTCTAATTAAAGTAACTTTTAATTCAGTCATTTATATTGTCTCCCTAATCTAAATCTGCGTGACGAAGCTTTTCAACATCTTCACTAGTTCTAAGCTTCTTCAAACCATCAATAGTTGCACGAACAACATTAATTGGAGTGTTTGAACCGAGTGACTTAGAAGTAACATCTGCGATACCAGCCATATCCATAACGATACGAACGGCACCACCGGCAGCAACTCCGGAACCAGCTGGGGCAGGTTTAATTAAAATACTACCTGAACCATAGTGTCCAATTACCTCATGAGGAATAGTAGTACCAACCTTAGGAACAGTAATCATGTTCTTTTTACCAGCTTCAACGGCCTTACGGATTGCTTCTGGAACTTCTTGAGCTTTACCAGTACCAAAGCCTACACGACCTTTTTTGTCGCCAACGATTACCAAGGCAGCAAATCTCATTCGTTGACCACCCTTGACAACCTTGGTGACACGATTAATTGCTACTAACTGATCTTCGATGTCGTCTTTATTTCTGCGATTATTACGAGAATCGTTGCGGTTTGCCATGTATTTATCTCCTTCCCTAGAAATCTAATCCGTTTTCACGAGCGGCATCTGCCAAAGCTGAAATACGGCCGTGGTATAAGTAACCACTTCTATCGAACACAACATTTGAAATGTTTTTAGCTTTTGCTGCTTCGGCAATTGCCTTACCAACAGCTTGAGCCTGTTCTACTTTAGCTGAATCCTTTGCAACAGAATCATCTAAAGATGAGGCACTTGCTAGCGTTACACCCGCTACGTCATCAATTAATTGAGCGTAGATGTTTTTATTTGAACGAAAAACGCTTAAGCGTGGGCGCTCAGCAGTACCAGAAATTTTGCCACGAATACGTTTGTGACGCTTTAAGCGTAACTTGTTTTTATCTGGTTTTGAAATCACAATTTCACCTCAAAATTTATTTACTATTTACCTGTCTTACCTTCCTTACGACGTACATATTCGTCAGTGTAACGAATACCTTTACCCTTGTAAGGCTCTGGTGGACGTACATCGCGAATTTCAGCAGCAAATTGTCCAACATTTTGCTTTGAAATTCCTTCTACTTCAATTTCAGTTGCTGAAGTAGCTTTTACGGAAACACCTTCTGGTGCAGTCATTTCTACTGGGTGTGAGTAACCAACATTTAAAGTTAACTTGTTGCCTTGTGCAGTTGCACGGTAACCAACACCGATTAACTTCAAAGTCTTCTTATAACCATTAACTACACCTTCAACCATTGAAGCTAAGTTAGCTCTTTCAGTACCATGAAGTGCCTTATCACTTTCACTTGAACGTGAAAAGTTGATCTTGCCATCTTCTTGCTTGAAAGTAATCTTTGGATCAAAGTATCTAGTTAATTCACCCTTAGGTCCCTTAACGGTGATGTTGTCACCATCTTTGGTAACTGTGACACTATCTGGGACTTCAATTGTTTTTAAACCGATACGGCTCATTGATTGTTCTCCTTTCTGTCAAAATTACCAAACGTAAGCAACAACTTCGCCACCAACGTCTTTTTGTCTAGCTTCTTTATCGGTAATTACACCGGCAGAAGTTGAAACGATGGCGATACCTAAACCGTTAAGAACTTTAGGTAAGTTTTCAGCACTTACGTAGTTTCTAAGACCTGGCTTAGAAATACGCTTTAAGCCTGAAATGACACGTTCTCCGTCTGGACCATATTTCAAGAAAATCTTAATCATGCCTTGCTTGTTGTCATCAGTAACTTCGTAATCACGGATGAAGCCTTCGCGTTTCAAAATTTCTGAAATAGATTTTTTAATGTTTGATGCAGGAATTTCAACTGAACTATGCTTTGCCATGTTGGCATTTCTAATTCTAGTCAAGTAATCTGCGATCGGATCTGTCATGACCATTTATGCTATCCTCCTAACCGTATTACCAACTAGCCTTTTTAAGACCTGGGATTTGACCTTTGTGTGCTAAATCCTTCAAGCAAATACGGCATAAACCAAATTTACGATATACGGAGTGTGGACGACCACATCTCTCGCAACGAGTGTATTCACGTGAAGAAAACTTAGCAGGACGATGATTTCTAATTTTTTGTGATGTTTTAGCCATTAGTGTCCTCCATTATTTTGCAAACGGCATACCAAATTGACTTAAAAGCTCACGAGCTTCTTCATCAGTGTTGGCAGTAGTAACGATAACAACATCTAAACCTCTTGTACGATTAACTTTATCAAAGTCAATTTCAGGGAAGATAAGTTGTTCCTTAATACCTAAAGTGTAGTTACCACGACCATCGAATGAACGGCTTGAAACACCGCGGAAGTCACGAACACGAGGAAGTGAAACACTAATTAACTTGTACAAGAAGTCATACATTCTATCTCCTCTAAGGGTAACCTTAGCACCGATAGACATACCTTCACGTAAACGGAAGTTAGCGATTGACTTCTTAGCCTTAGTTACTAAAGGCTTTTGACCTGAGATTAAAGCTAATTCTTCGACAGCTTCATCCAAGTTCTTTGCATTAGTAACAGCGTCACCAACACCCATGTTCAAAACGATCTTTTCGATTTTAGGTACTTGCATAACTGAGCTGTATTCAAACTTTTCTTGCAATGCAGGAACAATTTTTTCTTTATATTCTTCTGCTAAATAATTTGCCATTTGTGTCCTCCTTCCTATTTCTTAGTTTCTTCTTTTTTGCTTTCAGACTTAGCAATAACCTTAACGTTTGATGCGTGGATTGAACCTTCAGATTCAACTACACCACCATTAGCATTGGTTTGAGAAGGTTTTTGGTGTTTCTTAATTGTATTAACGCCTTTAACAACCACACGGTTTTTCTTAACATTAACAGAAAGAACAGTACCTTCTTTGCCTTTGTCTTTTCCGGCAATAACTTTTACTTTGTCACCAGTTTTAACAAACATCAGTGCACCTCACTTAATTATAAGACTTCAGGAGCAAGAGAGACGATTTTCATAAAGTCGTGCTCACGCAACTCACGTGCAACAGGCCCAAAGATACGAGTACCGCGTGGGCTCTTATCTGCATTAATTACAACGCCGGCATTTTCATCAAATTTGATGTATGAACCATCTTCACGGCGTGCGCCTGATTTTGTTCTAACAATGACAGCTTTGACAACGTCACCTTTTTTGACAACGCCACCTGGTGTTGCTTGTTTAACAGTTGCTACTACGATATCACCAATGTTACCGGTCTTACGTCTTGATCCACCTAAGACTCTAATAACTAATAGTTCTCTGGCACCAGAGTTATCAGCAACCTTCAAACGGGATTCATTTTGAATCACTATTTAATCCTCCCCTCACTAAATCCGCAAAACTATACAGATTTCTTGACAATTTTTACTAAACGGAAGCGCTTTGTACGAGATAATGGACGGGTTTCCATGATACGAACAGTATCGCCAACTTTAGCTTCATTTTTTTCGTCTTGTGCGTAGTACTTCTTGGAGTACTTGATACGCTTCTTGTAAACAGGGTGATTCTTGTAAGTATCAACAACAACTGTGATAGTCTTGTCATTCTTATCTGAAACTACTCGACCTTGATATACGTGACGACGATTTCTTTCGATTGTTTCGCTCAAGTTAATAACTCCCTTCCACTAATCTTTCTTCAATGCATCTTCACTTAGAATTGTTTTAATTCTAGCGATGTTTTTACGGACTTTGCGTAGACGAGCGGTATTTTCTAATTGACCCGTTGCTTGTTGGAAACGCAAGTTGAAGAGTTCTTCTTTATATTGCTTTTCCTTGTCCAACATCTGATCAGTGGTTAGTGCTCTGATATCCTTAGCCTTCATTAGAATTGCCACCTACTTCCGAACTTCTTTTCACAAACTTACATTTAATTGGCAATTTTGTTGAAGCAAGTCTTAAAGCTTCACGAGCAACTTCTTCACTAACTCCGCCAATTTCAAACATAATCTTTTCTCTCTTAACTACAGCTACCCAACCAGCTGGTGCACCTTTACCGGAACCCATCCGGACACCAACACCTTTGGCAGTGTATGACTTTTGAGGGAAAATTCTAATCCAAACTTTACCACCACGCTTCATGTAACGAGTCATCGCAACACGGGCAGCTTCGATTTGTTGATTAGTAATCCAGTGAGATTCAAGAGCTTGTAAACCGTATTCGCCGAAAGCGATGGTCTTACCACCCTTAGCAGCACCACGCATCTTTCCACGGAATTCACGACGGTGCTTTACTCTTTTAGGTACTAGAGGCATTATTTGTTTCCTCCCTTCACAGCTTTTGCAGGATTTTTACTCTTTGAAGGTAAAACTTCTCCGCGGTTGATCCATACTTGAACACCAATTTCACCGTATGTAGTGAAGGCATTTACCCAAGCGTAATCAATGTCAGCTCTTAAAGTTTGTAATGGAACACGACCTTCAGTGTGCCATTCTCTTCTTGCCATGTCAGCACCGTTTAAACGACCAGAAGTTTGAACTCTGATTCCTTTGGCACCAGCACGCATAGATCTTTGAGTTGCTTGGCGCATAGCACGTCTGAAAGCAACACGAGCTTCAAGTTGAGCTGCAATACTGTCAGCAACTAACTTAGCATCAAGATCTGGCTTCTTAATTTCAACAATATTAACGTGAACTTGCTTCTTAGTTAATGCATTTAATTGTTTTCTTAAAGCTTCAACTTCAGAGCCACCTTTACCAATTACCATACCAGGCTTTGAGGTATTAATTGATACGTTGATTCTATTTGCTGCACGTTCAATTTCAATAGTAGAAACAGAGGCATCCTTTAATTTCTTTGAAATGAAGTTTCTAATCTTCAAGTCTTCATTTAAGGTTTCTTTATATCCTCTGTCAGCATACCATTTAGATTCCCAGTCACGAATTACGCCGAGACGAAAACCATTTGGGTTAATTTTCTGACCCATTAATATACCTCCCTTAATCGTTCTTTTCTGAAACTACAACAACTACATGACTAGTTCTCTTGTTAATTGGAGAAGCCATACCCTTGGCACGTGGTCTAAATCTCTTTAAAGTAGCACCCTCATTTACGTATGCTTCTGATACGTAAAGGTTAGCACTTTCAAGATCGTAGTTATGTTCTGCGTTAGCAATTGCTGAACGTAAAACTTTTTCAACGATTGGGGAAGCAGCTCTAGGCGTAAATTCCAAGATTGCCAATGCTTCAGCAACATCTTTGCCGCGAATCAAATCAACGACCAAACGTGCTTTTCTTGGAGCAATACGAACAGTTCTTGCTTCAGCCCTAGCTGAACTAATTTGTTCTGCCATTTAAGTGTTTCTCCTTCCTCTATTTTCCAGTGGCCTTGTCGTCAGATGTCTTGTGTCCATGGAAAGTTCTCGTTGGAACAAATTCACCTAACTTGTGACCAACCATGTCTTCAGTAATATAAACTGGAACATGTTTTCTACCATCGTAAACAGCTATAGTCAAACCAACGAAGGAAGGGAAAATAGTTGAACGACGCGACCAGGTTTTAATAACCTGTTTTTTCTCTGTGTCTGCTTGTGCATCGACTTTCTTCAGCAATGATGCATCAGCAAAAGGCCCTTTTTTAATACTACGGCTCATTAATTAACCCTCCTTCTGTTACTTGCTACCCTTACGGTGACGAATAATTAACTTCTCGCTAGCTTTCTTACTATCTCTAGTCTTAATACCACGAGCTTTCTTACCCCAAGGAGTCATAGGTTGTGGACGACCAACTGGAGCCTTACCTTCACCACCACCATGTGGGTGATCGTTAGGGTTCATTACAGAACCACGAGATTGTGGACGTCTGCCTAACCAGCGACTACGGCCAGCCTTACCTAATTGAATCAATGAGTGTTGTTCATTACCAACAACACCAATAGTTGCACGACAAGCTGACAAAATCTTACGAACTTCGCCACTTTGTAATCTAACTAAAGTGTACTTACCGTCATTACCTAAAACTTGAGCACTGGTGCCGGCACTTCTTACGAATTGTCCACCTTTGCCGGGTCTTAATTCAATGTTGTGAATTGAAGTACCAGTTGGAATGTTTGCTAATGGTAAAGCGTTACCTGGTTTAATATCTGAATTTGGACCAGATTCAACAACATCGCCAACTTTTAAGCCTTTAGGAGCTAAAATGTAAGCTTTGATACCATCAGTGTAGTGTAAAAGCGCAATGTTAGCACTTCTGTTTGGATCATATTCAATAGACTTAACAACAGCCTTTGCATTGTCCTTGTTACGCTTAAAATCGATGATACGGTACTTTTGTTTATGACCACCACCACGGTGTCTACTTGTAATACGACCATATGAGTTACGACCTGCAGTATGTGATTGAGATTCAAGTAAGGTACGTTCTGGCGTAGTCTTAGTAATCTCAGCAAAGTCGGAAGAAGTCATATTACGGCGACCATTTGTGGTTGGCTTATAAATTTTAATAGCCAATTGACTGACCTCCTATTACTTATTTTCTTCTTGATTTTCGTCTTTGAAAATCTTAATGTCGTTTGAATCATCAGTTAATGTGACAATTGCTTTACGCGTACGAGCAGTCTTACCAGTGTAGCGACCAACTCGCTTGTCTTTACCACGAACATTCATGATATTAACTTTCTTAACTTTGACATCAAAGATTTCTTCGACAGCATTACGAACTTGAGTCTTGGTTGCAGTTAAAAGCACGTTGAAAGTGTACTTCTTATCATCCATTAAGTTCGTTGACTTTTCAGTAATGATAGGTCTTAAAATGATATCATGTGCACTCATTTTCTCGAAGCCCCCTCAACATTCTCTTCAATCTTCTCAATAGCATCCTTAGTCAAGATCAATTTGTCATAGTTGACAACGTCTTCAACGTTTAAACCGTTGATAGGAACAACCTTAACCTTTGGTAAGTTTCTAGCTGAAAGTTGTACATTCTTGTCTTCTGAAACAACAAGTACTTTACCTTCAATATTTAAGCTGTCTAACATTGACTTGAATTCTTTAGTCTTAGGAGCAGACATTGTCAACTGGTCTAAAACGATCAAATTCTTATCAATCAACTTTTGGGAAAGAACTGACTTGATAGCCAAACGACGTTGCTTTCTTGGCATTGAATATGCGTAAGAACGTGGAGTTGGTCCGAAGACTACACCACCGCCACGCCATTGTGGTGAACGGATAGAACCTTGACGAGCACGACCAGTACCTTTTTGCTTCCATGGCTTTTTACCACCACCGCGAACAGCAGATCTGTTCTTAACTTTTGAGGTACCTTGACGCTTGCCAGCTCTTTGTCTGATGATTGCATCAAAAACTACGCTTTCGTTTGGTTCGATACCAAATACTTCATCTTTTAAAGTAACTTCACCGGCATCTTTACCTTTTTGATCGATAACTTTTAAATTAGCCATTCTAGTCCTCCTTCCTATTTACTATTCTTAACAGCAGATCTAACAGTAATTAATGAGTTCTTAGCACCTGGAACGTTACCTTTAATAAGTAAAACATTCTTGTCTGCTACAACTTTTTCAATTACTAAGTTTTCAATGGTAACTTTCTTCATACCCATGTGACCTGGCAAACGCTTGCCCTTTGGTACACGGTTAATGATGGAACCCATTGAACCAGGAACTCTGTGGTATCTTGAACCGTGAGTTTCAGGTCCACGTGATTGGCCCCAACGCTTAATGTTACCTTGGTATCCATGACCTCTTGTAGTACCAGTAACGTCTACGACGTCACCTTCCTTAAATGTGTCCACAGTAATTTCTGAGCCGACTTCGTAGTCCTTAAGCTCAACTCCGCGGATTTCACGTATGAAGCGCTTAGGCGAAGTCTTTGCTTTTTCAGCATGACCTTTTTCTGGTTTGTTGCTCAAAACTTCACGCTTGTCTTGGTATCCCAATTGAACTGCTTCGTAACCGTCTGATTCAACAGTCTTAACTTGCATAACAACGTTAGGAGTTGCTTCGACAACAGTTACAGGAACAAGGATGCCATCTTTGGTGAAGACTTGAGTCATACCGACTTTTCTTCCTAAGATTCCTTTGGTCATGATTACACCTCTTTCTTTTTAAAAATTATAATTTGATTTCGATGTCAACGCCGCTTGGTAGATCAAGCTTCATTAAAGAATCAACAGTTTTAGGTGTAGGACTTAAAATATCGATTAAACGCTTGTGCGTACGCATTTCAAATTGTTCACGTGAGTCCTTGTTCTTGTGTGGTGAACGAAGAACAGTAAACAAAACCCTTTCTGTTGGTAGTGGAACTGGACCTGAGATCTCAGCACCAGTTCTCTTAGCTGTTTCTACAATTTTAGCAGCCGATTCATCGAGAATACCATGTTCGTAAGACTTAAGTCTAATACGAATTGATTGACTTGCCATTGAATTACCTCCTCAACGTCTTCTTTTTAAAAGATGACTAGCCTCCGCAAAAATTCCCGGCACCGCCTCTGTGGCAATGCAGCCTGGTGTGCCGCAACCTTTTGCATCAACGCTTTACAACAAATATGTGCATTAGAGCATAGTATGCCCTAAGCGCACAAAGACTAGTATACTGATTTTATGGCTAGATATCAAGGGTTTTAGGATATTTTTCTCAATTTTGACCAATTAATTAATATACTTTTTTCAAAAATTAAAATTAAAATTTTTCAACAGCGCCTAAATTACTATCTATGGCTCGATATAGCAAGAAAATTGCTTATTTTTAAACAAAAAAAGAGCTATTGGATTTACCAATAGCTCGATTAAACAAATTGTTTAGTTAAAATTATTCAGCGTTATTGTTGTTACCGCCACGACTCTTAATAATTTCTTCTTGAATTGACTTAGGAGTTGCAGCATAGTGGTCAAATACCATAGTAAATGTACCACGACCTTGAGTTGATGAACGTAAAGTAGTTGCGTAACCAAACATTTCAGCAAGTGGAACCATTGCATTCAATACCTTGGCACCAGCACGGTCTACCATGTTGTCCATTGTACCACGACGAGCAGTAACTGAACCCATTACATCACCCAAGTATTCTTCAGGAGTAATAACTTGTACCTTCATAATTGGTTCAAGAATTACAGCACCAGCCTTAGGAGCAGCATTTCTTAAAGCAAGAGATGCAGCAACCTTGAAGGCAGCTTCTGATGAATCGACTTCGTGGTAACTACCATCGTAAAGCTTAGCCTTAACATCGATCAGTGGGTAACCTGCAAGGATACCGTTCTTCATTGATTCTTGCAAACCAGCATCAACTGATGGGATAAATTCACGAGGAACAACACCACCGACGATGGCATCTTCAAATTCGTAGCCTTTACCTCTTTCATTTGGAGTAAATTCAATCCAAACGTCACCGTATTGACCCTTACCACCTGATTGACGAACAAACTTACCTTGTGCTTTAGCTTCTTTAGTGAAGGTTTCACGGTAGGCAACTTGTGGTTCACCAATCTTAGCTTCAACGTGGAATTCACGCTTCATACGTTCAACCATGATTTGTAGGTGTAATTCACCCATTCCTGAAATCAAGGTTTGACCAGTTTCAGCGTTAGTTTCAGCTCTGAATGTTGGGTCTTCTTCAGTTAACTTTTGTAAAGCAACATCAAGTTTATCACGGTCAGCCTTTGATTCAGGTTCGATTGACACTTGGATAACTGGGTCTGGAACTTCCAAACTTTCCAAAATCAATGGATGATCTGGGTCAGTTAAAGAGTCACCAGTAGTAGTGTTCTTCAAACCGATAGCACCAGCGATATCACCTGAGAAGACTTCAGAAATTTCACTTCTTGAGTTAGCGTGCATTTGCAATAGACGACCAACACGTTCACGACTGTTCTTTGATGCGTTTAAAACGTATGAACCCGATTCAAGTGAACCAGTGTAAACACGAATGTAAGTTAAACGACCAACAAATGGGTCAGTAGCAATCTTGAATGCTAAAGCTGAGAATGGCTTATCGTCACCAGCAATCAATTGAACTTCTTTATCAGTCTTAGGATCATGAGCAATATAAGGCTTAACGTCTAATGGTGATGGTAAGTAATCAACAACACCATCAAGCATCATTTGAACACCCTTGTTCTTAAATGCTGAACCTGCAAAGACAGGGAAAGCCTTTAATTCCAAAGTTGCTTTACGAAGAGCAGCCTTTATTTCATCAACGGAAATTTCTTCACCGTTAAGGTACTTCTCCATAACTGCATCGTCAACGTCAGCAACTTGTTCAATTAACTCGTTACGACGTCTTTCTGCTTCTTCCTTGTATTCATCAGGAACTGGAATAGTGTCCCACTTAGAACCAAGTTTGTCTTCATCATAAACATCAGCAACCATGTTGATTAAGTCGATGACACCTTCAAAAGTATCAGCAGAACCGATAGGCATTTGAACAGCGATTGCGTTAGCATTTAGACGTTCATGTAAAGAAGTAACAGACTTATCAAAATCTGCACCAATTTTATCCATCTTGTTAACAAAAACAATACGAGGAACACCGTAAGTTTCAGCTTGACGCCAAACGTTTTCGGTTTGTGGTTCTACACCTGCTTGACCATCAAGAACAGTTACGGCACCATCAAGAACACGTAGGGAACGTTCAACTTCGATAGTGAAGTCAACGTGTCCTGGGGTATCAATGATGTTAATTCTGTAGTCATTCCATTGAGCTGTAGTAGCAGCAGACGTAATAGTGATACCACGTTCTTTTTCTTCTTCCATCCAGTCCATTTGTGAGTCACCTTCGTGGGTCTCACCAATTTTATGAATCTTACCAGTGTAATAAAGAATACGCTCAGTAGTGGTAGTCTTACCCGCATCAATGTGGGCCATGATACCAATATTACGTGTTTTTTCTAATGGAAACTCACGTTTATTAGCCATAAATTCATTCTCTCCTTATAAAATTAGAAACGATAGTGTGCAAATGCACGGTTAGCTTCAGCCATACGGTGTACATCTTCACGTTTCTTAACAGCTGAACCAGTGTTGTTTGAAGCATCAATGATTTCATTAGCTAGACGTTCATCCATTGTGTGTTCATTACGTAAACGTGCGTATGAAACAAGCCATCTTAAGCCCAAAGTTGTTCTTCTTTCAGGACGAACTTCAACTGGGACTTGGTAGTTAGAACCACCGATACGGCGAGCTTTAACTTCCAAAACTGGCATAATGTTGTTCATTGCTTCTTCAAATACTTCAAGTGGTTCTTTACCGGTCTTATCTTTGATAATGTCAAAAGCATCGTAAAGGATTGAAGATGCCTTAGCTCTCTTACCATCAAGCATTAAGTGGTTGATTAATTTAGTAACAAGCTTTGAGTTGTATACTGGATCTGCCAAAACATCTCTTTTAGCTATATGTCCTTTTCTAGGCATTATTTAACTCCTCCTTTAGTCTTTCTTAGCACCGTATTTAGAACGGCTTTGTTTTCTGCCATCAACACCAGCAGTATCAAGGGCACCACGAATAATATGGTAACGTACACCAGGAAGGTCCTTTACACGTCCACCACGGATTAAAACAACCGAGTGTTCTTGCAAGTTGTGGCCTTCACCTGGGATGTAGGCAGTAACTTCGATTAAGTTAGAAAGACGAACACGAGCATACTTACGTAAAGCTGAGTTTGGCTTCTTTGGTGTCATAGTACCAACACGAGTTGCAACTCCACGCATTTGTGGTGCAGGGTTGTTTACTAATTCCTTCTTCATACTGTTGTAGCCATAGCTTAAAGCTGGTGACTTTGATTTAGTCGTCTTAGTGTGACGGCCTTTTCTTACCAATTGGTTTATGGTTGGCATAAACTTTTTCCTCCTAAAATTTGATTATCTTGTTCACACACCCAGGAGTTTCTTTTTTAGACCTGAGTTATCTCCAAAATACACAAAGACTATTGTACTACCTTTTCAACAAAATGCAATTTTCTTTTTTGAAAAAGCAAAATTTAGTTTTCTGCGTATTTAAATATGTGAGGTGGAAAAATGAATTTACTTTATCAATTGACTAATTTTTTGATTGGGACTTGTTTGGCTTCCCACGCATGTGTAATTGCTGAAAGAGCAGGCAAAGAGGACTTTATTTTTACTCGTTCCAAATGTACTAATTGTAAACAGCAACTGAGCTTACTTGATGAAATCCCCTTAGTTTCTTATTTAATGCTCAAAGGTCGCTGCCGCTATTGCAAAATACACATCCCCTGTGAATATTTCTTAGTAGAATTTTGGGGTGGCTTTGCCTTTTGTAAAATTGATTTCAGTAGTATTAGTGGCATTAATACTGCACTTGTACTATTTAGCCTACTACTTGCAGCTATTAGCGACTATCAAAGTAAAGAATTTGATGTTGCATTCATTGTTCCAGCTTCCATTATTGCAACCATACACTTACTAGTAAATTTCCAAAAAATCGGTTCTGTTGATCTCATTCACTTTTTTTCTATTTTTGCTCTTTTTGTCTATGAAATCTTCAAAAATAAATTGGGTTCCGGGGATTTACTTGTTTATTTAATTTTAGCCCTTTACTTTAGTCCTCAATTTGCAAATTTAGCTTTTTTAGTCGCATCAATTATTTTAATTATCCTCTTTAAAAGTGATGAGCTAGATAGAAGAGCTTCTGTTCCGTTTATTCCATTTATTTATATTGGTGTAATCACTCAACTTTTGTGCAAATAAAAAATCTTTTAGGTCAAGTCTCCAATTAAAGATGAAAATCAAAAGATTGCTATTTAACCATAATATTCTAAATCATATTAATCCGGTGAAGTATGAGCCAGTTTTATCACCTATTTTCTTTTGCATTTTAACCTATGATAAAATCTTTTATATAAAAACATTTAGAATTTATTGAGGAAAAACAATGCACTATATTTTATCTGCAGCAATACGTGGCGCCATACCATTTATCATTATGAGTACACTTTCTGGAATTATGAAATTACAACATATCGATGATTATAGCGTCAGCTCGACATTTATTACGGGACTAATAATAACTGCAGTTGCAGCAACCTCTGTTATTTATGATGTCAAAAGTTGGACCTTAACAAGACAATCTATCGTTCATTTTCTAATCATGCTGGTTACCGTATATCCTTGTTTAGTATTCAGTGGCTGGTTTTCGACTAAATCAATACTAGATTTAGTAAAAATATTTGGTTTCTTTCTGATTGTTGGCATTATTTTATGGACAATATCATATATTCTATTTGGTAAGATGATTTTAAAGTAATAATTTCGAGCAAACAAAAAACTGTTCCGTTAGTAACTTCTAACGGAACAGTTTTCATTTATATTATTTTATGATTCTGTAGCTTGGTCAGCTTCCTTCATCTTCTTTTCAATATCAGCTATTGAATAAACAGATTTAGGTTTTTGAACATCAGCTTCAGGTTCCATATCACGGTAAATTGGAAGACCGGTTCCGGCAGGAATAATCTTACCAATGATAACATTTTCTTTCAAACCGAGTAATGGATCATTCTTACCTCTGATTGAGGCATCAGTTAATACACGGGTAGTTTCCTGGAATGAAGCAGCTGATAAGAAACTGTTAGTTTCAAGAGCAGCCTTAGTAATACCAAGAATAACACTCTGTGCAGTGGCAGGAATACCACCAGAAATAATAACTGAAGTGTTACGTTCCTTGAATTCACCAATATCCATGATCTCACCCGGAAGTAAGTTCGTTTCACCTGGATCAAGTACACGTACTTTCTGTAACATTTGTCTAGTCAAAACTTCGACGTGCTTATCAGAAATGTCTACACCCTGCATCCGGTATGCTTTTTGAACTTCAACCAGGATGTATTCTTCAGTTGTTAAGGTATCAGTAACTTGGATGAGTTCCTTTGGATCAATTGATCCGAGAGTTAACTTGGATCCACGACTAACCTCATCACCTTCACTAACTGCAACTGATGCAGTGTAAGGCACACTGTAGCTTCTAGTATCAATCTTACCTTTAACAGTAATCTCACGTGTATGCTCTGCTGGGTTTTCTTGAATTGAATCAATTATACCATCTACTTCAGAGATAATAGCACGTCCCTTTGGATTACGTGCTTCAAACAATTCTTGAACACGAGGAAGACCCTGAGTAATATCTTCTGCACCGGCAACACCACCGTTGTGGAATGTACGTAAAGTAAGCTGAGTACCAGGTTCACCAATTGATTGAGCTGCAACTGTACCAACTGCTTCACCAACTTCAACTTCTTCACCAGTAGCAAGGTTCATACCGTAACACTTACGGCAAACACCATGGGAAGTATCACAAGTTAGAATAGAACGAATCTTAACATCTGTCACACCAGCATCACAAATTTTATGTGATAAATCTTCATCAAGCATGACATTTGGTCCAACAATAGCTTCGCCAGTCTTAGGATCTTTAACAGTTTCAGCAGTAAAGCGTCCTAATAGACGATCGTATAATGGCTCAATTAATTCGTCACCTTCCATAATGGCATGAACATTGATACCACGGTCAGTACCACAATCATCTTCACGGATAATAACATCTTGAGCAACATCAACTAGACGACGAGTCAAGTATCCTGACTGGGCAGTCTTCAACGCTGTATCAGTCATTCCCTTACGAGCACCGTGAGTGGACATGAATAGTTCTAGAACTGATAGCCCTTCCTTGAAGTTTGAAGTAACAGGAATTTCGAACAATCCACCGTTAGGAGTGGCCATCAATCCACGCATACCAGCTAACTGAGTAAAGTTGGAAATGTTACCACGAGCACCAGAGTCGGCCATGATTGTAATTGGGTTACGAGGATCATAAATTTGGGCAATTTCGTCCTGAACCTGATCCTTACAGTCATTCCAAATGCTGATAACACGATCGTGACGCTCTTGTTCAGTAATTAAACCTCGTCTAAATTGCTTAGATACGACATCAACTTGCTTGTGCGCCTTAGCAACCTTTTCATCCTTATCATCAATTTCAGGAACGTCGGTCATACCGATTGTAATACCAGAAGTAGTTGAACTAGTGTAACCAAGCGTCTTTAAGTCATCAAGGTATTCAGAAGTTCTTTGAACCTTGTAGTACTTGTAAATAGTTGCGATTGAATCAGATAAGAAAGATTTCTTAAATGGAGTTGAGATCAAATCACCAGCAACATCATCAATCTTTTCATGAATATCCTCACCAGGCTCTAAGAAGTACTTAGCGCTTAATGGGTGGTTCAAGTTTTCTTCAGTTGGTTCATTAATGTAGAAGTAATCTTCTGGGAAAATTTGGTTGAAAATGATTCTACCGTAAGTGGTAATGAAAATACCATGTTCGTAGCCTTTAGGCCATGACTTCTTAGGCATTGAATCAGCGGACATACCAATAATAGTGTGATAGTGAATATCACCATTATTATATGCAACTGTTGCTTCATCAGGTGAATTGAAAATCATTCCTTCACCTTCACGACCCTTTTCGGCTTGAGTCAACCAGTAGTTACCTAAAACGATATCCTGAGATGGTGTAACAATTGGCTTACCATCCTTAGGTGCCAAAATATGGTGAGCTGCAAGCATTAACAAACGTGATTCTGCAACAGCTTCGTCAGATAAAGGAACATGAATGGCCATCTGGTCACCATCAAAGTCGGCATTGTAGGCTTCACATGCAAGTGGATGCAAACGAATTGACTTACCTGGTACCAAAACTGGTTCAAAGGCCTGAATACTCAAACGGTGCAAAGTTGGCGCACGGTTTAGTAAAACAGTTCTTTCCTTGATAACATCTTCTAGTACATCCCATACATCATCGTCTTCACGGTCAATCTTACGTTTTGCACTCTTAATGTTAGAAGCAATCTTGCGCTTAACTAATTCGTGCATTACAAATGGCTTGAATAATTCAAGTGCCATTGGACGAGGAACACCACATTGATAGAATTTCAATTTTGGTGAAACATCGATAACTGAACGACCGGAATAGTCAACACGCTTACCAAGTAAGTTCTGACGGAAACGACCTTGCTTACCCTTAAGCATGTGTGAAAGTGACTTAAGTGGACGGTTACCAGGTCCAACAACAGAACGACCACGACGACCATTATCAATCAGTGCATCTACGGCTTCTTGTAACATCCGCTTTTCATTTTGAACAATGATATTTGGTGCATTTAAGTCGAGCAGTCTCTTTAACCGGTTGTTACGGTTAATTACACGACGATACAAGTCATTCAAATCAGAAGTAGCGAAACGACCACCTTCTAATTGAACCATTGGACGCAAGTCCGGTGGAATAACTGGTACTGCATCAATAACCATCCATTCAGGCTTGTTACCAGAATCTTTGAATGCATCAAGAATATCTAATCTTCTGATTGCACGTGTACGCTTTTGACCAGTAGCAGTTTCCAATTCTTTCTTTAAATCAGTAACTTCTTTTTCTAGGTCAACTTTACGTAACAAGTCGCGAATTGCTTCGGCACCCATTTTTGCTTCAAAACGATTACCGTACTTAGCTTTTTCTTCACGGTATTCTGCTTCAGTTAAAAGCTGCTTGAATTCAAGTTCAGTGTCACCTGGATCAATGACAATGTATGCCGCAAAATAGATAACTTCTTCCAATAATCTTGGTGACATATCAAGAATCAATCCCATTCGAGATGGAATACCCTTGAAGTACCAAATGTGGGTTACTGGGGCTGCTAATTCGATGTGACCCATCCGTTCCCTTCTAACTTTAGAAGAGGTAACTTCAACACCACAACGATCACAAACGATGCCGCGGTATCTCACACCTTTATATTTGCCACATGCACATGCCCAATCCTTGGTTGGTCCAAAGATTCTTTCATCAAACAGACCATCTTTTTCCGGTTTTAAAGTACGGTAGTTGATCGTTTCAGGCTTTTTTACTTCACCATACGACCAGCTCCGAATTTTATTTGGAGAAGCAAGGCCAATTTGCATGCTTTCAAATTTATTTACGTCGATCAAAAGTTTAACCCCCTACTTATTTAGAAATCTTGTTATCATCGTCAGACTCATCAACTGGAGCTTCAATCTCGGCTGATTCTTCATCTTCTGATTTTGCGGTTTCTTCGGCTAACTTCTTCTTTTGTTGCTCTTCGGCCATCTTCGACAAGGTATCAATATTCAAATGTTCATTTGAATCATCATCCATGTCACGAAGTTCGATTTCATTGTGATCCATGTCAAGAACACGAATATCTAATCCTAAAGATTGTAATTCTTTAACAAGAACACGGAATGATTCAGGAACACCTGGCTTAGGAATTCTGTCACCCTTAACAATTGCTTCGTATGCCTTTACACGACCAACAACGTCATCAGATTTGTAAGTCAAAATTTCTTGTAATGTGTATGCAGCACCATAAGCTTCAAGTGCCCAAACTTCCATTTCACCAAAACGCTGTCCACCAAATTGTGCTTTACCACCAAGAGGTTGTTGGGTTACTAACGAGTAAGGCCCAATGGAACGTGCGTGAATCTTATCATCAACCATGTGGGTTAATTTCAGATAGTGCATAATTCCGACAGAAACACGGTTATGGAACGGTTCTCCAGTACGACCATCATATAAAACAGTCTTACCATCTTTGTCGATACCAGCTTTATGAACAGTATCCCAAACATCATTTTCACTCGCACCATCAAATACTGGAGTTGCAACATGGATACCTAGACTATTAGCAGCCCAACCCAAGTGCAATTCAAGTAACTGTCCGATGTTCATACGTGAAGGAACACCCATTGGGTTCAAGCAAATATCAACTGGAGTACCATCTGGTAAGTATGGCATATCTTCTTCAGGAACAACTGCAGCAACAGTACCTTTGTTACCGTGACGACCTGACATCTTATCACCGACTTGAATCTTTCTCTTTTGTGCAATGTAAACACGTACTAAAGTATTTACACCTGGGGAAAGTTCATCGCCGTTTTCACGAGTATACACTTTAACATCGCGAACGATTCCGCCACCACCGTGAGGTACACGTAATGATGTATCACGTACTTCACGTGCTTTTTCACCAAAGATAGCGTGAAGCAAACGTTCTTCAGCGGATAGTTCAGTCACACCCTTTGGTGTAACCTTACCTACTAAAATGTCACCGTCATGAACCTCAGCACCAATGCGAACGATTCCTTGACCATCGAGGTCTTTAAGTGCATCCTCACCAACATTAGGTAATTCGCGTGTAATTTCCTCGGGACCAAGTTTAGTATCACGAGCTTCTGATTCATAGTCTTCAATACTGATTGAAGTGTAGACATCATCCTTAACTAAACGTTCTGAAAGCATGATGGCATCTTCATAGTTGTACATGTTCCATGTCATGAAGGCAATTACTGGGTTTTGACCCAAAGCAAGTTCACCATGATCCATTGTTGGACCATTAACGATTACTTCGCCTTCTTCAACTTGATCACCTAATCTAACATTTGGTGTTTGGTTATATGACTTGGAGTTGTTAGAACGACGGTATTTTTCAAGCACATATTTATCTAAAGTGCCATCAGCGCGTCTAATTCTAACTGTATTAGCATCAACGTATTCAACAGTTCCTGCTGCCTTAGCAACAATTGCAGCACCAGAGTCATGCGCAGCACGGTATTCCATACCAGTACCAACAAGACAGCTATGTGGATCAATCAATGGAGCAGCCTGACGTTGCTGGTTAGCACCCATCAATGCACGGTTAGAGTCATCGTTTTCAAGGAAAGGAATACATGCAGACGCAACCGAAACAACTTGCTTAGGAATAACGTCCATGTAGTCAATCTTATCAGGACTAACTTCGACGTTATCTTCCTTATGACGAGCCAAAATTAAATCGTCCTTGAAAGAACCATCTGGATTTAATTTGGTGTTTGCTCCGGCAATAATGAAGTTATCTTCTACATCAGCTGTTAGATAATCAATTCGATCCGTAACTTTATGAGTCTTCCATGAAACGCGACGATATGGTGTTTCAATGAAACCGTATTTGTTAATAACTGCATATGATGCAAGAGAGTTAATTAATCCGATGTTTGGTCCTTCAGGAGTTTCAATCGGGCAAAGACGACCATATTGAGTATAGTGAACGTCACGAACTTCATATCCAGCACGGTCACGAGTCAAACCACCAGGCCCTAAAGCAGACATACGACGCTTGTGTGTTAATTCGCCAAGCGGGTTATGTTGGTCCATGAACTGTGAAAGTTGTGATGAACCAAAGAATTCTTTGATGCTGGCAACAATAGGTCTAATGTTGATTAATTGTTGTGGTGTAACAGTTGAAGGATCCTGAATTGACATTCTTTCACGAACAACACGTTCCATTCTTGCCAAACCAATTCTAAATTGATTTTGTAACAATTCACCAACACGACGAATACGACGGTTACCTAAGTGATCGATGTCATCAGTATCACCAATACCATCTTGTAATAAGAAGAAGTAGTTAATTGATGCCAAAATATCTGCAGGAGTTAAGTATTTAACGTCCTTATCGATGTGACCATTAGAAATCAACTTAACAACACGTTCAGGGTTAGACTTTGAATATACCTTAACTTCTTGAACAACAATTGGGTCAGGTAAGACACCTTCTTTTGAAGGTTCATAAGTAACCATCTTGAAGTCATCACGGTCAAGATACTCTTCTAAGCCGTCCATTACTTCATGAGTAACAACAGTACCCTTCTTAGCAATAATTTCACCAGTATCTGGGTCAGCTAAAGTTTCTGCTAAAGTTTGACCGTAGAGACGGTTCTTTAATGACAACTTCTTATTAACCTTGTATCGACCAACGGGGGCTAAGTCGTAGCGACGTGGGTCAAAGAAACGAGCATATAAGAGGGACCGTGAAGAATCAGTTGTCTTTGGTTCACCTGGGCGTAGACGCTCATAGATATCCTTTAAGGCTTCAGCGACACGTGAATCTGCTGGATTCTTGTGTACATCTTTATCCAAAGTGAATTGCAAAGTATCACTTTCACCAAAGATATCAATAATTTCGTCATCGGAGCCAATTCCTAAAGCTCTAATTAAAACAGTCAAAGGCAGTTTACGAGTACGATCAACACGTACATAAGAAACATTCTTAGCATCTGTTTCATATTCTAACCATGCACCACGGTTAGGAATAACAGTTGTGCCGAAGATCTCTCGACCATTCTTATCATAGTCGCCAGAATAGTAGACACTTGGTGATCTAACTAATTGGGAAACAATAACTCTTTCGGCACCATTGATAATGAATGAACCAGATTCAGTCATTAAAGGTAAATCGCCGAAGAAAACATCTTGGGTCTTAATTTCACCAGTTTTTTGGTTAGTCAGTTTTAAGGTAACGTGCATTGGTGCAGCGTAAGTTGCATCGTGATCACGTGCTTCATCAACAGTATACTTTGGCTTTTGCAGTTTATAGCCAACGTACTCAAGCGAAAGCTTACCTGAAAAGTCACTAATCGGCATAATGTCGTCGAAGACTTCCTTAATACCTTCATCCAAAAAGTTTTGGTACGATTCGGTTTGAACATCTGTCAAGTTAGGTAGCTTCAGTACTTCTTTAATACGTGAAAAACTACGTCTTGTTCGATGCTTACCGAAGTTCACTACGTGTCCATTTAACAAGGAGAAAACATCCTTTCTGTCAGAGAAAGCTAATATTACATTTTGGTTACAATTTCAAAAAGCGGGATTTTTAAGCATAAAAAAGACAAAAACAACCTTTGTCGTTTTTGTCCTTTATTATTCTGCTGGACAATATATCAGCAAAATCCTGAAAATCAGCCTTTTTAATCACGCACTAATATAGCAAATGATAACTGATTTGTCAATTGTTTTACTTAGAGCCAACTAGATTTTTTGGTTCTGCTTTAACTATTTCAAATTTTAATTTGTCATGGTTACAACCAATTTTGAGAAGATCGCCATCACCAAGTTCACCAGTAATTAGTTTTGAGGCAATTTCGTCTTCAATATCCTTTTGAATTGCGCGGCGCAAAGGTCTTGCACCCATCTCAGGATTATAGCCATCTTTAGCAATTTTATCCAAAGCAGCACGTGAAATTTTCAATTGCACGCCTTGCTTTTGCAAACGGACAATCAACTTATGAGTAAGTAGAGTGACAATTTGGCGTAATTGTTGCTGGTTAAGCTCATCAAAGATGATTGTTTCATCAACTCGGTTTAAAAATTCTGGACGGAAAAACTGTTTAAGCGCTTGACGAACACGATCTTTACGCATTTCAACTTGGCTTGAATTGTCAGCATTAAAGCCGACTTCTTTGGTATCAAATAAAGAACGCGAGCCTAAGTTGGAAGTCATAATAATAATTGTATTCTTAAAGTCTACTTTGCGTCCTTTTGAATCGGTCAAAAAGCCATCATCAAGTACTTGCAATAGTAGGTTAAAAACATCAGGATGGGCTTTTTCAACTTCATCGAGCAAAACTACAGAATATGGGTGGCGACGAACCTGTTCGGATAATTGTCCACCTTCATCATAGCCAACATAGCCTGGAGCTGAGCCAATCAGCTTACTATTAGCAATTTGATCCATGTATTCAGACATATCAATTCTGATTAAGTTATTCTCTGAACCAAAGATTGAGGCAGCTATTGCTTTGGCTAGTTCTGTCTTACCAACACCTGTTGGGCCCAAGAATAGAAATGAACCGATTGGACGATTTTCATCCTTAATTCCACTCCTACTACGACGAACTGCGCGACTAACTGCACGAACTGCATCCTCTTGTCCGATAATGCGCTTATGCAAATCTGCCTCCAGATTAGCCAGATGCTTTGATTCATCACGATTCATTTGAGTAACAGGTACGCCTGTCCAGTTTGAAACTACCTTAGCAATATCTTCTGGTTGCACTGTAGACTTTTTACTAGTCGCACTTTCCAATTTAGCGTTTAACTTATCTTGACGTAATTGCAAACTATTTTGTCTATCTTGAAGCTGAGCCGCTTTGACAAAATTCTGATTAATCGCAGCTTGATTTTTTTGCTCTATAACTTTTTTAATTTGTTCATTAAGTTGAACCAGCTGGTTATTTGAGCCCTTACCAGACTTGATTTTGACAGCTGCACTAGCTTCATCAATTAAGTCAATTGCTTTATCCGGCAAATAACGGTTTGAAATATAGCGACTTGATAAATCAATTGCATTCTCAAGGGCCGCATCAGTAATTGTGACATGGTGAAACTTCTCATATTTTGGTTTCAAGCCACTTAAAATAGCTAGTGTCTCTTCCTTAGAAGGTTCATTTAGACGCACTATTTGAAATCTACGTGCTAATGCTTGATCTTTTTCAACATACTTTTGGTACTCGTCAAAAGTTGTTGCACCTATCATTTGAATGTCACCACGTGCAAGCGATGGCTTCAAAATATTAGCTGCATCAATTGATCCTTCAGCTCCACCGGCACCAATTAAGGTATGCATTTCGTCAACAAACAGAATAATTGTTCCGTCATCAACAATTTCTTTGATGATTTTCTTCAGTCGGTCTTCAAACTCACCACGATATTTAGTACCAGCAACAAGACCTCCCAAATCAAGTGAGATGACTTTTTTGTCCATTAGGTCATGCGGCACTTTTTTATTAACTATTGCTGTCGCAATCGCTTCAGCAACAGCCGTCTTACCGACTCCCGGTTCACCGATTAGAACAGGGTTATTCTTGTTACGTCTAGATAAAATTTCAATTACACGAGCGACTTCTTTATCTCGCCCAATCACTGGATCGATTTTGCCATTTTCTGCTCGTTCATTTAAGTTAACTGACACTTGATCAAGGGTTGGCGTTTTGCTTTGCGAATTAGTGGAATTACTATAATCCGCACCATTAAAACTCGACCAACCACTATTATCAGATTGATCATTATCATCAATATTATCGATATCTTCACCTAGCGAGTGTAATAAATCATTGCGCAAACCAGGAAGATCTATGTTCAAATTTCGTAAAATGACAGAAGCAAGAATTTGTTCATTGAGAATCAAACCAAGCAAAATATGACTGGTTTTAATTTGAGCTGAACCTTCACGTTCAGCTAAGATTCCTGCATAAGATAATGCCATACTCAACCGAGGTGACATTTCCATATAAGTAGATTTACCTGCTGAACCATAGCCGGTATAACGTTCAATTTCTTCACGGATAGCTGTTGGCGTTGCGCCCCATGCACGCAAGTTTTTACCAGCCTCACCATCAGATTCAATTACCATCGCAAGCAGTACGTGTTCCGTACCGATTAAACGATGATGAAAGCTCTGTGCCTGTTCACGTGCAATTTCTAAAACTTGATTTGCACTTTTGGTATAGGATTTTTTCATCATAGCACCACCTTTAAAAACGATGTGTATCCACTATAAACTTTTTGGCTGAATTGTAAAATATTTTGTTTCAAGTAAAGTGCTTTTAGCGTAAAAACATTGCCACCATTATAGCAAAGACTAGCTAATGATGCTAATTTCTGTTTTCTTAATATAAGTGCTTTTC
>SKEH01000266.1_pt1 | contig 34460 bp, 37 predicted proteins | sample 4826571 | NCBI WGS metagenome assembly SKEH01 (sample SAMN11008814, study PRJNA524170) | human gut metagenome | biome: Human fecal sample; material: Feces; isolation source: fecal sample from pouch patient p29 | host: Homo sapiens | place: Israel: Tel-Aviv | collected 2016-09-14 | reverse complement strand
ATATAATATTATACATGTGTACGTGTTAATACATCTTATATTTATGGGGAGCTGTATAACATTGTCCATGATTAGGGGTGAAAGAAAGTGAAAATAATTTTAGTTAGCCATGGAAAATTGGCAAAAGGTATGAAAGACACAGTTGAAATGATTGCCGGTCAACAAGAAAACCTTGAAGCATATGAAGCTTATGAAAATGGGACCAGTGATGACAGTTTTATCAATGATCTTAAAAAGTCACTTGCTTCAAGCAAGAACGATGATGTGATTGTCGTAACGGATGTTTTAGGGGGATCAGTTAATAATGAGGCCACACAATTACTGAAGGATCATCCGAACTTAACAATTCTAACTGGAATGAATTTACCTCTGATTATTACATTAGTTACGACAGTCAATTCTGGAATTTCAGATGAAAAGGTTTCAGAAGCGATTGATGAAGGAAAGAAAGGAGTTTTGTCTGTTAATAAGTTAATGACTGAAGAAGATGATGAAGGAGATTTATTATGATTAAAGTAATAAGAGTTGATCACAGATTACTACACGGTCAAGTTGTATTTTCTTGGACAAAGTTTGCCAATATTGAGCGAGTTATTGTCATTGATACTGCAACCGCAAACGATGATTTTAAGAAAATGTCGCTGAAATTGGCTAAACCTGAGGATATTAAATTGAACGTGTTTAGTGTTGACGCAGCAATTGAAAAAATTGATCGAATTAAAGCGCTCGACGATAACATTATGTTGCTTTTTGAAAATGTAACAGAACTGAGTAAATTTATTGATGCCTATGGTCCAGTTGAAGAAATTAACTATGGCTTGATTCCTTCAAAAGATGGAGCTAAAAGATTTAGCAATGCAATTTACTTGTTGCCTGAGGAAGTTGAATTAACTAAGAAAATGTGCGACCAGGGTATCAAAATTTCAATGCAACAGGTCCCTTCGTCTAATAAGGAACTTCTAAATAATCTTATTTAGAAAGAAAGGTATAAAAAATGTTTTGGAAAGCGTTAATTGTCGGACTAATTGGTGTTTTTGCCATGTTCGACTCCAGATTATTAGGACGTGAAAACTTTGAACAGCCACTGATTGTTAGTACTTTAGTGGGACTAGCCTTAGGTGATCCAGCAAAAGGATTAATGGTTGGTGCAACCTTGCAATTGGTTTCAATGGGAATCGTTGCTGTAGGTGCAGCTACACCACCAGATATGGTGTTAGGTTCAGTTGTTGCTTCGGCTTTCGCGATTCTGTCCAACACGAGTGCTCAAGCAGCGTTGACGGTTGCTTTACCAGTTGCCGTATTAGGTCAAATGATTGGTATTGTCGTTAGAATGCTGTTTTCTTCCTTTAACCAGTTAGCAAATAAAGCAATCGATGCTGGTAAATTCAAGAAAGCTCGTAGCTACCACATTGTATACGGTCCAATTATTTATGCTCTGCTCTACTTTGTACCAATTTTCTTGGCTATTTTCTTAGGAACAAATGCAGTCTCGAGCTTCGTTAAATTGATTCCAGCTTGGTTGACAAATGGTTTGACCCTAGCAAGTAAGATTTTGCCAGCATATGGATTTGCACTATTAATGTCAACGATGATTGATAAGAAAAATGCAGTTTACCTATTTCTTGGTTTCTTCATTGCTGCATACGGCAAGATGTCAGTAATCAGTGTTGCAATTTTTGCAGTTATTTTAGTTGTTATCCTAAACAAGTTTATGTCTGGAAATGACAATAATAACTCTCAACCATCATCCAGTGACAGTTTAGATGACTTAGAAGAATTATAGGAGACAAAAATGGCTGAACAAAAACATACAGATAAACAACTACGTCATAAGTTCTCGCAATTCTTTTGGAGAGCATGGGCAATTCAGACTTCATGGAACTATGAAAGTCAAATGAACATGGGTTTTATGTACGGCATGGCACCAACAATTGATGAGATTTATGGTGAAAATCCTGACACTCCAGAAAAATTGCAGAAGAAAAAGGATGCATACCACCGTCACATGGCCTTCTTCAACTGTACACCACAGTTAACCTCATTTGTTTTGGGATTATCGTCGGCAATGGAAGAAGAGTATGCAGCTAACCCAGATACTTTTGATCCTGAATCAATTAACAGTGTTAAGACTTCATTAATGGGGCCGTTATCAGGAATTGGTGATTCTTTCTTCCAAGGAACAATTAAAATTATTGCTTTTGGTTTGGGAATCAATATGGCACAACAGGGTAACCTGTTTGGCCCAATTTTGGCAATGATTATCTCCATTATCCCTTCAGCAATAGTTACTTACTGGGGTGGTAAGTGGGGTTACCTACAAGGTAAGAAGAACATTCAGAAATTGATCAGCAACGGTACAATCAACCGAATCATGTCATTAATGAATGTGATTGGATTAATGGTTATTGGGGCAATGATTGCGACAATGATTGGAATTACAACCCCAATTAAGTTTGGCAAGAGTTTTGTTTTACAGACTACATTGGATTCAATCTTCCCGCAAATGCTTCCATTAGCCTTTACATTTGGGATGTTTTACCTGATCAAAAAGAAAGTAAATACTGCTTGGATTATGGTCATCTGTATTGTGGGCGGTATCCTACTTAGTGTATTGGGGATATTTAGTTAATTTATTGGTAATTAGTAATTTTAGAGAATATATTTTAGGAGAAAAAATTTATTATGGATTTTGGAAAAGTTAAAGCAATTGTTTAAGACATTAAGTCAAAGCAACCAGAAATTGACCGTGTAATGTTCGTTGGTTGTGGTGCCTCAATGGCAGATTTGTATCCTGGCTATTACTTCATTGCTCATGAGAGTACTAAGTTATTGTCATCAATTCAAACTGCTAATGAATTTAATTACGACACACCAAAAGGAGTAGGTGATCACACTATCGTTATCACAGCTTCTTTAGGTGGTAGCACACCAGAATCAGTTGCTGCAACTAAGAAAGCTAGAGAACTTGGTGCACATGTTGTTACCTTGTCAATGGCTGAAGATTCACCAATCATTAAAGAAACTGAATATAAAGTTGTTCACGGTTTCCAAGAAAACTATGCTGCTAAGACTGAAAAGATGACATATTGCTTGGCTTTAGCAATTGAAATTGTTAAAGAATTTGAAGGCTATGAATTTTACGATGAAGCCCTAGCTGCCTTTGATGGTATGCCAGACTTAATCCAAAATGCAGTTAAATCAGTTGGCCCAGCTGCTAAAGAATTTGGTGAAAAGTATAAAGATGAGAAGACAATTTATGTATTGAGTAGTGGTGCTTCACTTGGCGTTGCCTATTCAACTGCTTCATTCCTCTTTATGGAAATGCAATGGATTGCGGCTCCAACTGTTCACTCTGGTGAATACTTCCACGGTCCATTTGAACTGACAGAGAAAGATGCGCCATACTTGTTATTTATGAATGATGGTAAGACACGTCATTTAGATGCTAGAGCATTAACCTTCTTACAAAGATTTGATGCACAAATCACAAATATTGACGCTAAAGACTACGGCTTAAACGAAATTGCTAGTGAAAATGTCATTGATTACTTTAACCCAATGATTCATACAGGTGTAATGCGTGTCTTTGCTGAAGAATTAGCTAAGGCAAGAAAGCACCCATTAACTAAGCGTCGCTACATGTGGAAACTTACTTATTAATTAAAACAATAATTATCGAAAAGGATCCTATTTTAAAAATAGAATCCTTTTTTCTTTTCTAAGGGTTTAATACTTATCCTACAGTTAATAAAATGAGAGGAATTTTTAAGATGAATAGTAATACGGTAAATGAAGCTGTTAAGCTGGCAGCAAATCATCATCAAGGAAAAATAACCAGTATTTACTTTACTGCATGTGGTGGTTCGCTGGTTGATTTTTATGTTTCGAAGTATTTTTTAGAAGCAGAAGCTAAAACAATAACTACTGGTTGGTATAATGCAAGTGAATTTGTAAATATTCCACCGGCAAAGTTAGGTAAAGATTCGATTGTATTTATTTGCTCACACAGTGGTGATACAGCTGAAACGATAGAAGCAGCCAAAATTGCTCAAGAAAAAGGTGCATTTACAATTGGTTTGACTTTTAATAAAAATGCTAATTTACTGAAATATTCGAATGCTAAAATTATTTATGAATGGGGTAATGAGGAAGAAGTCGTCAACAACCCGATGGCAATTACACTAGATGCAACAGTAAAACTGCTACAAAACTTTGAAGACTATCAATATGCTGCCAATTTTGACAAAGGTTTTAAAAAGATTGATACTGTGATTTCAAGAGCAATCAGACAAGTACAACCGAGAACAAAGAAGTTTGCACAAGTTTATCAAAATGAGACAATGTTTTATGTTTTGGGAAGTGGACCGTCTTTCGGACATGCATATGGATTCTCTATCTGTTCGTTAATGGAAATGCAATGGTTAAACTCTTCTGCCATTCATTCTGGTGAATATTTCCATGGCCCTTTCGAAGTTACTGATAAGAATCTTCCTTATATTTTATTAAAAAGTTTAGGTAGAACGCGTGTATTAGATGAATGTGCCGAACGATTTTTAGCAAAGTATGCACAAAAAGTAGAAGTTGTTGATGCTAAAGAACTTGGTTTGGATTTAATTGACGATAAAGTTTCAGAGTACTTTAGTCCAATTTTGTTTTATACTGTTCTATGTGAATATAGAGCTAAATTGGCTGTTGTCCATGATCATTCATTAGACATAAGAAGATACATGGGCAAGGTGGAATATTAATATAGGTAGTGGTGACTTTAAGTGAAGGAAACGGGTTCTTTATACTCTCAAGTGATGGAGAAGATAAGACAGAAAATTATTAGTGGGGAATATCCAGTTAATAGTAAATTGCCAAATGAGTTTGATTTAAGTGAGCAATTTGATGTTAGCCGTGTTACTTTAAGAAAAGCAATTAAAGGCTTAGCTGATGATGGGTTGGTGGAAAAGATTCAAGGGGTTGGAACTTTTGTCCGACAGCCACAGAAAGTTAAACGCATCGTTAGTTCTTCGGCCGTAGAGAGTTTTTCAGAAATAGCTGAAAAAGAGGGCTTTAAAGCTAGTGTCGAAGTAGTTAAGGTCAAGGAAGTAGAAACACCTACTGAATTAAAGGATGTTCTTGAAAGTCGTAGAGCACTGTTTATCGAACGGGTCCATTCGGTCAATGAAGAACCAATTATGCTTGAATGTAATTATTTTCCCTTACCTCGTTTTAAAAAGTTGAAGGACGAAGATTTACATAAGTCTTTGTATCAAATATTGCGTGAAAAATATCAAATCGATAAATTGAATTCACGTGACATGATTATCAGTGTTGCATTGGCAAGCTTGAGTGAAGCAAAGCTTTTGAAAAAATCGATTGGGTTCCCCTTACTACTTTTGCAGGTTTGTGTTGAAGACGAGAATCATCAGGTGGTTCATGCTGGTCAGCAATACGTTATTTCTGATCGATATGAATTCCATGTGTAGTAAAAGGTAAGCTTTTTGATTGGTAATTGTAAAAAACGCAAAAAAGTTGATGAAGGAAATAAAGTGGTAATAACGTATAATTAGTTTTAGAATTAAACATAAACCATAAAGAGCCGTTAGGTAAAGAATACTCTTGAGGAAGATAAATGAAGAAAAGTAAACTTGCCCTTGTCGCGATTAACCTTATTTTTTTGGTAACTGTCCCAGTACTTGGATTGACTGAGTCAAATCAGGTGGCAGCAGCTACTGTTAAAGGCTATGTTAAAACTAGAAGCAATAAAAAAGTGCGCTTATACACGATTAAAGGCAAGCACTCTAATTTTTATGCAAGTCCAAAGTATCGTTATCCATATAGTTCGAAAAAGAAAATTGGTAAGCAAAAGCGTGTAGCATACAAAATTGGTAGTAATTCCCACTGGATTTTAGCTAAAGATGCGACTGTGATAAAACAACCGAGTCCTGAAAAATATGTTCAAGCCCAGCTACAAATGCCAGCGGGATATACCAAGCTAGAGCTGTTACAAGCTTATCAGGGCAATCCTAGTCAGGCTTTTATCAATGCCTCAATTAAAGGGATGAAGACTAATAGCTTTAGTCGCATTAGTGCAGCTGAAAATGAAGAAGATAACCATAATATGGTAGACTTGGCTAAACCAACACCAGAACAAATTGATACTTTAACCACTTTTTCACTCCGCTTAATTAATCAGGCTAGAAGCCAACTAGGTCTTGAATTGTGGCAAGACAGCGTTGGTGCACGAAAACTAGCGCGTGACATAGCAATCCAATATACTGAAAATAATAAAACAATCAAGGATAGCCATTACGTTACTGGGATAGTTAAAGCATGTAAGTCCAATGGACTAAATCTTGATGATAATTATGTCGAAGACATGGCAGGTTTTTATAATCCTAATAGAATAATGTCAATGACAGAATTAAAGAAAAGCGTTTATTTTGGTTTGAAACAAATGATTTTTGGCTATACAGGTAGTGGTGAAGAGGGTCGAAATGATCGCAGCAACTATCAAGAATGGGAACATGCAGGCGACCTATTTAATACTCAGGGCTCTCTACATGATGGTGATTATAACTATTATGGTTTTAGCCTTTCCCATAATAATGATATTTGCTCAATGCACTTTATCAGTATTCCAACTTATATTGTAAAAAATAATACGTATAATACTGGCTTTAAGCCATAATGAATTTGTAAAGAAGATAGTCGAAATTTGACTATCTTTTTTGTTAGCAAATAATAAAAAAATGCTAAAATTAATTATCTTGAATAAAGTGAGGGTTAGAAAATGCCAACTTATATTAAATTAGCGCAAAAAAGCGATTTACCAGAAATAATGAAGATAATTGACGAAGCAAAGCAATTAATGAAAAACGATGGTACTCCTCAGTGGCAAGAAGGAAAGCCTAATGAAGCAATATTATCTGATGATATTGAAAAAGAACGTGCATATTGTTTAATGGTTGATCACGCTATTGCAGGAATTGCTGTTTTAATGACGACCCCTGAACCGACGTACGAGCAAATTGAAGGTGAATGGAACAATGATGTTGATCAATATGCGACAATTCACCGCATTGCGATTTCGACTAAGTTCCGTGGCCAGCATCTAGGAAAAATTTTTATGTCCAACTTAATTTCTCGTGGAATGATGCTTGGAATACATAATTTTAGAATCGATACACATGCTGTTAATAAGAGAATGCAAGGTCTAATTAAAGCTACCGGCTTTGAAGAACGTGGGGTTATTTATATTGATCAAACTGAAAACGGTGCTAGAAACGCTTATGAATTAAACCTGTAGTTTTAGCTGAGTTAATAAGGTAATTACGGATATGAAAAAATAATTTTCCCTCTTGACTTACGAACAACATTTTTCTATACTATTAAATGTTGAGCGAACAAGTAAAAGCTCAAAGGAATGGGTTATAGCCAAGTGGTAAGGCACTAGTTTTTGGTACTAGTATGCGCTGGTTCGAATCCAGCTAACCCAATTGTTCTTACGAACACCCAACCCAAATAAAGGCAGTTCATTTAATTATGAACTGCTTTTTTATTATAAAAATTAATAACAAATTAAATAAATATGGTAGAAAAATAATTTCGTTAACTGTATAATTTAAAAAAAGCAAGAAAACAGAAGTTAGGGTGAAACATATGGTTAACTTAATTAATTACACTAAAAAAGGTCTAGCAGATCTTCCTTCAAATCCAATTTTGAAGTTTTCCGATTACGCAAGTAAGATTCCTGATGTTATCAAGTTCACTTTGGGTGAGCCTGATTTCGACACACCAGAGCACATCAAGCAAGCTGCTATCAAGAGTGTTACTGATAATCACTCGCACTATGCCCCATCAAATGGAACAATTGGTTTGCGAAAAGCTGCAGCTAACTTTTTGGCTGAAAAATATGGTCAAAAGTATGATCCAGAAACTGAAGTTTTGGTTACTACTGGTGTTTCTGAATCAATTTTTGACACAGTTTTAGCGTGTCTTAACCAAGGCGACGTGATGGTTGTGCCTACTCCTGTTTTCCCACTTTATATGTCTGATGCCAATATCATTAATCAAGGAGTAGAAATTGTTAAAGTTGATACTTCTGATGATGGCTTCAAGTTAACACCAGAAAAATTACAGGCTGTGCTTGATCAATATGGTGACCGTGTTCGGATGCTAGTAATGAACTATCCTACTAATCCAACAGGGGTAACTTATACACAAGATGAGCTTGATGCATTAGCTGATGTGATTCGTGACAAGCCAATTTTTGCCTTGTGTGATGAAATTTATAGTGAACTTTGCTACGACGGTCCACACGCTTCAATGGAGAAATCATTGCATGATCAAGTTATTGTGATGAATGGTGTCTCAAAGGCATGGGCAATGACCGGATACCGGATTGGAATTGTTTGTGCGCCAAAGGACGTTTTGGAACAAATCGCTAAGGTGCACCAGACAATCGTAACGACTGAACCTACACCAATGCAGGATGCGGCTGAAGAAGCTTTTAAAAATGGGATGGATGATTCCAAACCAATGAAAGAAGAATTCCAAAAGCGGCGCGACGTTTTATATAAAGGTTTAACTGAAATTGGCTTTGAATGTGCAAAACCTGAAGGTGCCTTCTACATCTTTGCTAAAATTCCAGAAGGACTAGAGCAAGACGATAACAAATTTATTTATGACTTGGTTGATAAAGCTCATGTCGCTGTTACAAGTGGTTCATGCTTTGCAAAAGGTGGTGAAGGCTATATCCGTTTCTCATATGCAGTTGCCATGGCAGAGATTGAGGAAGGCCTAAAACGAATTGCAAAATACGTTGAAGAATATAAGAAGTAAAATAGCATAATTTTTGCTTGCAATTACGCATGTTTTTAGATAAGATAGTTAACGTGCGTAACGGAGGAGTAGCGAAGTGGCTAAACGCGGCGGTCTGTAAAACCGCTCTCTCTGAGTTCGGCGGTTCGAATCCACCCTCCTCCATTATCAGTGGGTTATAGCCAAGTGGTAAGGCACTAGTTTTTGGTACTAGTATGCGCTGGTTCGAATCCAGCTAACCCAATTAAGATTACAAACTAAAGGCAGCTCTTGATAGTTGCCTTTTTACTTTCTTTTATTGACTGTTTAAAATACAATTTTCATGCGAGAACAATGACTTGGCACTGAAAAAGAGTAGGATGATAGCTAGTTTGCTTTTTAACTAAGAAAGGAATTTTATGTCGAGACTAGTTAAAGTTGGGGCTGGAGGTAGTGAAATCGGCTGGCACGAAGCTTTAAAAGATTTACGTGCAGATGATGTATTACTTCTAGAACCGGGCTTTTATGAATTACCACAGGATACCCTGTTTTCAGACATTACAGTTAAGGGTACTGGTAGTTTGCCAGAAGATACGACAATTCTTGGCTATGTTAACATTGCGGCTGATAGTCAGTTTGTTAACTTAGAGAATTTATGCATCAATACTAATACAGATTCAAACAGCTTATTTGTGCCCGCTGAAGCAAACACTTATTTAACATTACGCAATTGCATAATTAAGGGTTACGGTAACGATACAGCAGCTATTGCTGCTAACGGTAAAGTGACCTTAGAACTGTATTCGACCATGATTTTAAATGGTTCACTATCTATTTTTGCAAACGCCGATTTTCGCTTAGAAATGAATGATTCTTCAATTGAACATGTTTCGGAAGAATTTGGTACTTTGGCACTTGAGGGTCACGGTACGGCTATTATTAACAACTCTCGTATTCAAGGTAGTATTGATACTTTTACAAAAACAAATGCGGAAATTGATTTAAATAATTCCGTTACAAATTCAATGCTGCTTCAGGGTGAAGTTTGGCTGAATATGTTGAACAGTAAAGTCGTATCCGATGATGATACTTCTATGTATATTACTGATAAAACCTGGGCTAACATCATTGGTTCGGATTTTAATGGTGGAATCTATCTCGATAAAACTCCGCACGTGATTATTCAAAACAGCCAACTTAACCGAATGATCGCAGTTAATGATACAGAAATAACAATGATTAATTCTATTGTAGTTAATCATGCTGACTTTCAAGATAAGGCAAAGTGTTCGGCACGCAGAGTAACTTTTAATGGCGGGGCTGAGTACCAATACTTTTTAGCGCTTGGTGATCAAGCGTTTTTAGAAGGTCATGACCTGATTTTTAATTCTAACGGGGCGGATTTGGCAGTGAAAGATGCAGCCAAGATGCATGCCAGTGTGATTGCCAGTAGTGATGACTCGATTGCTGTTGAATGCAGTCAAGGGGCTAGTGTGCAACTTTTGGGTATGAAGTGGACCAACAAGAAAAAATAGCGCCAAAAAATTAATTTGATTTAGCTTGGCTAAAATAGACCAATTTGGAATATAATATGGTCATACATGGAGGTGTGATAATTGGAAGAACCAATGTACATCAAAATTCATAATCAAATAAAACGTGAAATTGAGAATCACGTATACAAAGTCGGCAGTAGAATTCCAGCCGAACGACAATTGGCGCAAAAATTTGGTGTTTCGCGGATGACTTTACGTCAAGCAATCAAGACACTTGAGGATGAAGGAATCCTTGAACAGCGCATTGGTAGTGGCACTTATGTGGCTAACCAAAAAGTTCAAGAAAAAATGTCTGGTATCATGTCATTTACTGATATAACTCATGCTAACGGACAAACACCGTCAAGTAAGCTAATTTCGTATCGAATCGGTAAGCCTTCATTGTCAGAAACTGAACGTCTCGACTTGGCTCCTAACCAAGAGGTCTTGCGAATGGAGCGTATTCGCTATGCCGATGATGTGCCTATTTGTTATGAGGTTGTAACTATACCACAGAGCCTGATTGCGAAAATGTCCAAGGCAGATATTTCATCGCACCTCTACCAAACGTTAGAAAAAAATGGTTATAAAATAGGTCGAGTAACAGAACATATTTCTGCTGCGATTGCTAATGAAAATTCTGCCCGTTTACTTGATGCCAAAAAAGGCGAGGCGCTGATTACACGTCTGCAAGTAACTGAGCTCTCCACGGGATTACCTTTTGAATATACCAGGGCCAGCTATGTAGCTGATCGTTTCGAATTTACTTTTTCTAAATAAAAAAACTCTGAACTGCTTTAATTATGATATGCCGCCCAAATTTGGGGGCATATCATTAGCTTAGTTCAGAGTTTTTTATTTTAAATCTTGTTTGATTTTAGTAGAAGAGATTCCAGGTGTACGAGGCAAATAAACGACGTCACAATATGATTTGAGAAAATCAAATTTACCTTCCCAGTCATTACCCATTACAAAAGTGTCAATATCATACTTTTGTATGTCGGTGGTTTTTTGGTCCCAGTCTTGTTCTGGAATAACTTCGTCAACGTAACGAATAGCTTCTAAAATAAACTTTCGTTCGGCGTAATTGTTGTATGATTCTTTATGTTTTTGCAGCTCATTGAATTCATCGGTCGAAAGACCGACGATCAGGTAGTCACCTAGCTCACGAGCGCGCTTTAGTAAGCGAACATGACCATAGTGCAATAAATCAAAAGTGCCATAAGTGATAACTTTTTTCATTTGTAGTGTTACTCCTCTTACTTCGACAACTAAATATTATCATATTTATAGAAAAGGTAAAACATAGTCCGAAATACCAAATTGTCTGCTAAAATAAGGTAAATTAATCGCAGGAGGAAACTAACATGAGTAAAGTAAGCGTTTTAGGCGTTGACTTTGATAATAAGAGTTTCAAGCAATTTCAGAATGAACTTATCGGTCGGATTAATACTCACCAATCTACCTTTGTAGTAACTGCAAATCCAGAAATTGTCATGTCAGCGAACGAAAATCCCGAATTTATGAAGATTTTGAATTATGATGCGGATTATGTCACTCCTGATGGAATTGGCGTGGTTAAAGCCGCTAAAATACTGGGAACACCATTAAAAGAACGAGTAACAGGCTATGATTTATTTTCTTGGCTAATGAAATTGGCTAACGAACGTAGCCTAAGGGTTTACTTAATTGGGGCTAAACCTAAGGTAATACACGCAATTCAAACTAAAATTGCGCGTGAATATTCTGATATCCAGCTGGTTGGTGCAGAAGACGGCTACTTTAAAGATGATTTAGAAGTAGTTGCATACCAAATTGAGCGTGCTGAACCAGATTTGGTTTTTGCAGCCCTAGGATCACCTCGACAAGAACAACTGCTTGATATTTTGCGTAAAAACCTATTACCTGCTTTGATGATGGGCGTAGGTGGCAGTTTTGATGTCTTTTCTGGAATGGTTAAACGGGCACCTCAAGTCTGGCAAAAAGCACACTTGGAATGGTTTTACCGTTTGCTAAAAGAGCCATCACGCTATAAAAGAATGGGAAAGATTCCTAAATTTATGGTAGAAGTTTATAAGTCTAAAAAGGACCGAAGATAAGCATGAAAGTTTTGCATGTTAATGCTGGCCTCGAATCTGGTGGCGGGTTAACGCACATTATTAACTTATTAACTGAAGCTAAGCTGCAAGGTAAAGATTTTACTTTATTATGTTTAGCAGAAGGACCGGTGGCGAAAGCTGCAAGGGAGGCAAAGTTAAATTGTCATGTACTAGGCTCAAGTAGTCGCTACGATTTGACCGCGCTCAGGCGCTTAGCTACTTTTATTAACGAAGGCAATTATCAAATTGTGCACACTCATGGTGCGCGTGCCAATCTTTTTATGGCGCTAATTAAACGCCGAATTACTGCTAAATGGTGCGTAACGGTTCACTCTGATCCATATTTAGATTTTGAGGGAAGAGGACTAGCAGGTAAAGCTTTTACCAAAACTAATGTTAAGGCAATCAAGGCGGCAGATTGCGTATTTGCGGTGACGCAGAAATTTGCTAATTTACTCACAGAACAAGCTCATGTTGATGGAAAGAAAGTTCATGTCATTTATAACGGAACTTTTTTCCATCAAGATAGCGACATCCCAGCTAAGTATGAACACCCTCATTTTAATATTGTTAATGTTGCGCGAGCTGAAAAAGTTAAGGGTCAAGAATTGCTGCTAAAGGCTTTAAAAAAGCTGGATAATCAAAATGTTCATCTATATCTTGCTGGTGATGGTACACAGCTAGATAATTTGAGGACCTTAACACAAAAATTGGATTTGGGCTCACAGGTAAACTTTCAAGGCTTTATGACACATAAGCAATTGAAGCATCTTTATCGCCGTATGGATCTGGCTGTTTTAACATCGTATTCGGAGAGTTTCCCGCTTGTTTTGCTAGAGGCTAGTGACAACTTGCTACCACTTCTTTCAACAGCAGTCGGCGATATTAAAAAGATGATTCCGGATGGACAACACGGCTTTGTTGCCGAAGTCGGAAGTGTTGATTCAATTACCAACGCTTTGAAAAGTGCTGTCGCTATGCCACCGGCTGAGCTTAGACAAATGGCTGAGCGTGAAAAGAAATATGTTGCGGCTAACTTTTCTCTGGCACAACAATTAGCAAGTATTGAAAAAGTTTATCAAACACTGCTAGCAGTCCATTAAATTGTTTAAACTGGGATAAGTGGTTATAATTAAGAACAAAAAATTTATTGTAATCAAGTTAAGAGGACACAATGTTTTACCAAGAACTAGACCAAGATGATTCTTTAACCCTGCATACTGATTTGTACGAAATCAATATGATGTATACCTACTTTAAAAAGGGTATTTCTGAGCGTAATGCTGTTTTTGAAGTATATTATCGTGAAGAACCATTTGGCAATGGCTATTCAGTTTTTGCGGGCTTAGAGCACGTAATACTATATTTAAATAATCTGAAATTCAAAGAAAGTGATCTCGAGTATCTAAAAAATGAAGTAGGATATGATGATGACTTTATTGACTACCTGCGCAATCTGAAAATGAAATTGACAGTGCGTTCAATGAGTGAAGGTGAAATTGTTTTTGCCAATGAGCCGCTTCTTCAAGTAGAGGGACCGCTTGCTCAATGTCAATTGGTTGAAACAGCAATTTTAAATATTATCAACTATCAAACATTATTGGCCACCAAGGCAGCAAGAGTGAAATTGGCTGTTCAAGGCGATGGCGTAATGGAATTTGGTACGCGTCGTGCACAAGAAACAGACGCTGCAATTTGGGGAACCAGAGCTGCATATATTGGCGGCTTTGATTCCACTAGTAATGTCCGTGCAGGGAAACTGTTTGGTATTCCTGTTTCTGGGACGCATGCACATTCACTTGTTGAAGCTTTTGGCAGTGAATATGAAGCATTTAAGGCTTACGCCGAAACGCATCATGATTGTGTTTTCTTAGTTGATACCTATGACACAGTCAGAAGTGGTGTTCCTAATGCCATTCGAGTAGCAAATGAAATGGGCGAAAAAATTAATTTCCAGGGTGTTCGAATTGACTCTGGAGATATGGCCTACATTTCAAAACAGGTTCGTCATGAGCTAGATGATGCGGGCTACACGGACGCAAAAATTTATGCTTCAAACGATTTAGACGAGACAACTATTACTAGTTTGAAAATGCAAGGTGCCAAAATTGACGTTTGGGGAATCGGTACTAAGTACATTACCGCTTATGATCAGCCTGCACTCGGTGCTGTTTACAAGCTAGTATCAATTGAAGACGACAGTCACCAAATGCGTGATACGCTCAAAATATCTTCAAATGCGATTAAGGTTTCTACGCCTGGTAAAAAGCAAGTTTGGCGTATTTCTGCTAATACTGCTAAGAAAAATGAGGGTGATTGGGTTGCACGTGCTGGAGTTGATCCAAGAAAATTTGATTCACTTTACATGTTCCACCCGCAATATAACTACATTAATAAAGTCGTAACTGACTATACTGCTGAGCCACTGCTGAAAGATATTTTTAAAGACGGCAAGTTAGTATACAAGCAACCTAAATTGATTGAAATAAAACAGTTCTGCGCTGCTAATTTAGACGGCTTGTGGGATGAATATAAACGTAGCCTAAATCCACAGGAATACCCAGTTGACCTCTCACAAGATCTATATGATAGTAAAATGAACTTAATTCAAGATATTCGTAACCATATTAATGAAGGAGAATTAGGTAAATGAGACCATTGCAAAAAGAAATAATTGCCTATGAACATGTTTTACCAGAAATTGATCCCAAAAAAGAAATTAGACGATCCGTTGACTTTCTCAAGGATTATTTAAAAGCCAATCCATTTTTAAAATCTTATGTTTTGGGAATTTCGGGCGGACAAGATTCAACCTTAACTGGTAAATTATGCCAGATGGCAATTACCGAAATGCGAGAAGAAACTGGCGATAAGTCATATCAGTTTATTGCAGTGCGCTTGCCATATGGTGTTCAAGCTGATGCCCAAGATGCAGCTGACGCGGTTGAGTTCCAAAAACCAGATCAGGATTTGATTGTTAATATTAAGCCTGCTGTTGATGCAATGGTTGCTAGTTTAAATGAAGCTGGACAAGAAATAACTGATTTTAATAAAGGCAACATTAAAGCGCGTGAACGGATGGTTGTGCAGTATGGCATAGCTGGTGCTAATAATGGTGCTGTTGTTGGAACTGATCACGCAGCTGAAAACTTTAGTGGTTTTTACACAAAATATGGCGATGGTGCGGCTGATCTTACGCCTCTTTTCCGTTTGGACAAGCGACAAGGTAAAAAAATGCTCAAAGAACTTGGTTGTCCTGAGCATTTATACTTAAAGACTCCTACAGCTGATCTGGAAGAAGACCAACCAGATCTTCCTGATGAGACAGCTTTGGGAGTAACGTATCAAGAAGTTGATGATTACCTTGAAGGACGAGAAGTGTCAGACGAGGCCGCTGAAAAAATTGAGGCACTCTGGCGAAAGAGTGAGCATAAGCGCCGCATGCCAGTTTCGGTATTTGATGATTTTTATAAGCACAAATAAAAAGTGGTCTAAAAATAACAAGATTAATTTGCAAACTCAGTATGTGAATAAGCTGCTAGATCTGCTTATTATGCATTGACAAAGATTGTGCAAGTAGTACAATTACTGTTAACTTAAGATATGTTTTTTAAATTAACAGTTCAAAGAGAGAGCTAATTGGTGAGAAGGGCTTACTGTTATTTAAAAAATGCTCCTTATAGATTTAACGAATAAAAATAATTAAGAGGTAACAAACACTGTTGCAATTGAGGTGGTACCGCGTTTTAAAGCGTCCTTGAATTTGGCAACGGTGTTTTTATTTTTGGATAAAAAAGGGAGAGATATTGATGAAGAAACTAACAAGTTCGGAATTTAGACAAATGTTTTTGGATTTCTTCGAACAACATGGTCATATGGTGATGCCAAGTCAATCACTAATTCCGCAAGATGATCCAACACTACTTTGGATTAACTCTGGTGTTGCAACAATGAAGAAATACTTTGATGGTTCTGTTGTACCTAAAAATCATCGAATTACTAGTTCACAAAAATCAATTAGAACTAATGATATTGAAAACGTAGGTAAAACAGCACGTCACCAAACCTTCTTTGAAATGCTTGGTAACTTTTCAGTTGGTGATTACTTTAAAAAAGAGGCTATTTCTTGGGCTTGGGAATTTTTGACTAGTCCAGAATGGCTTGATTTGGATAAAGAAAAGCTTTACTGCACGGTTTACCCTAAAGATAGTGAAGCACATAAAATTTGGCTTGAAGTTGGCATGCCTGAAGATCATATTGTTAAATTAGAAGAAAACTTCTGGGACATTGGTGAAGGTCCATGTGGTCCTGACTCCGAAATCTTCTATGATCGTGGTCAAGAAAATAATGACGTGGCAGAAGACGATCCAGAGAACTTCCCTGGTGGTGAAAATGCGCGTTATCTAGAAATTTGGAACATTGTGTTCTCCCAATACAACCACTTGGCAAATGGTGAATATGTTGATCAACCGCATAAAAACATTGATACGGGAATGGGACTAGAGCGTGTACTGTCAATTTTACAAGACGCTCCAACTAACTTTGAAACTGATTTATTCTTGCCAATCATCCACGAAACAGAAAAGATGACTGCAAATAAGAAATATGGCGAAAACGCAGCAGACACTACTGCCTTCAAGATAATTGCCGATCACGTTCGAACAGTCAGTTTTGCTATTGCTGATGGGGCATTACCATCAAATACTGGACGTGGCTACGTTCTACGTCGATTAATTCGTCGTGCCGATTTAAATGGTCAACGCTTAGGTATTAAAGGTTCATTTCTTTATAAATTAGTACCTGTTGTTGGTAAGATTATGGAAAGCCATTATCCAGAAGTTACTGATCAGAAGGACTTTATTGCTAAAGTAATTAAGAACGAAGAAGAAAGATTCCAATTAACTCTTGATTCCGGTTTAACTCTACTTGATGACTTAATTGAAAAGGCTAAGAAGTCTGACGATAAAACAATTTCAGGAAAAGATGCATTTAAGTTATTCGATACTTACGGTTTTCCTTACGAATTAACTTTTGAAACTGCACAAGATGCAGAATTAGAAGTTGATAAAAAGGGCTTTGACGCTGAAATGAAAGCTCAAAAAGAACGTGCACGTAAAGCACGTGGTGATTTGCAATCAATGGGTGCACAAGATGAAACTTTAATGAACCTAAAAGATAAATCTGAGTTTGAGTACGGCGTATACGAAGACAATGCAAAATTGATTGATATTCTTGTTGATGACAAATTAGTTGATCGTGCTGATGGTGATCATGCAGTCTTAATCTTTGATAAGACTCCATTTTACGCTGAACGAGGCGGTCAGGTAGCCGATCACGGTAATATTTACAATCGTGAAGGTGAATTAGTTGCTCAAGTAACTGACGTACAACACGCACCAAATGATCAAAACATGCACTTTGTTGATGTTGTTTTGCCACTAGAAAAGGGTGAAGAATACACCTTAAAGATTGACCGTGTTCGTCGTGAAGGTTTACGTCATTCACATACAGCTACGCACTTATTGCACGCTGCTTTAAGAAGTGTGTTAGGTGAGCATACTCATCAAGCAGGAAGTTTGGTAGAACCTGATTTCTTACGCTTTGACTTTACTGCTATCGAACCAATGACCGCGAAAGAAATTAAATCGGTTGAAAACTTAGTTAACCAAAAGATTTGGGAAGCAATTGAAGTTAAAACAACCATTACTGATCCAGAAAAAGGAAAAGACATGGGAGCTTTAGCCTTATTTGATGGTAAATATGGTGATAAGGTCCGCGTTGTTCAAATGGAAGACTTCTCAATTGAATTCTGTGGTGGTACCCACTGTGCTAATACCAATCAAATTGGTGTCTTCAAGATTATTTCCGAGTCAGCAATTGGTGCGGGAATGAGAAGAATTGAAGCAGTGATGTCCAAAAAGGCATATGAATACCTATCAAACCGTTCCGAATTATTGGACGAAATTCAAGCAGAAGTAAAATCAACTAAGCCTGAAGATATTCTTGATAAAGTTGGTAGTCTAGAACAAGAGCTGCATGATAGCCAAAAACAAGTTGAAGACTTGAACTCTCAAATTAATCAAGTTAAAGCTGGTTCAATTTTTAATAACGTCGAACAAGCTGGTGATTTATCAATTATTGCGCAAAAAGTTGACGTTAACGGTATGAATGACTTACGTGAACTGGCTGATACCTGGAAGAGTGAGAACAAATCAGACGTTCTAGTTTTAGCTGCAGGTAAAGATGGCAAGGCCAACATGATTATTAGTCTAAATGACAAGGCGCTAGATGCAGGTCTCAAAGCAGGTGACCTAATTAAACAAGTTGCCCCAACCTTTGGTGGTGGCGGTGGTGGCCGTCCAAACATGGCTCAAGCAGGTGGTAAAAAACCTGAAGGGCTTGAAGATGCCATCAAACAAGTAATTTCAATCGTTACAGAAAATTAAGTGATTGAGTTTAACAGGTTTTTCAAGTAAAATTATGCTAGGAGGAATGATTATGAGTTCGCTAGATAAGACAATGCATTTTGACTTTAATGAAAATAAAGGCAAGAATGTCTATGACACTCTCCAAGAGGTATATAATGCCCTTGAAGAAAAAGGATACAATCCAGTTAACCAGATTGTCGGTTACTTACTGTCTGGCGATCCGGCATATATTCCACGGCATAATGACGCACGTAATTTGATTTTAAAACATGAACGTGATGAAATAATTGAAGAGCTTGTAAAAAGTTATCTTGGCAAAAATAAATAATGCGCTTGCTTGGTTTGGATGTCGGTTCAAAGACAGTCGGAGTGGCAGTTAGTGATGAATTGGGAATAACCGCCCAAAAAGTTACAACCATTCAGATTGATGAAGATCGGTTTAATTTTGGGATGCGTCCTTTAAAGAAAATCGTTCGTGAATATAATCCGTCCGGTTTTGTGCTAGGATTGCCTAAGAATATGGACGGTTCATCTGGTACTTCTGTTAAAAGAAGTAAGGCATACGGTCAAAGATTGCAAGAAAAGTTTGGCTTGCCGGTTTATTATTCAGATGAACGCTTGACCACAGTTGAATCCCAGCGTGTGCTGGTTGATGAAGCTGAAATTCATGACCGCCATAAACGTAAAGAAGTTATTGACCAAATGGCCGCGGTTTTAATTCTGCAAAATTATTTAGACCTAAATCGAAAGGATTAATATGACACAAGAAATACAAGGCGATGATCGCCAATTAACTTTAGTTGATGAAAATGGTAATGAGGAGTTATACGAAGTTTTATTCACTTTTCATTCAGACGATTATGACAAGTCTTACATTTTACTTTATCCAGCTTCGACGGATGAAGATGAGGAAATCGAAGTCCTTGCATTCAGTTTTGATGCTGACGCTGATGGAGATGTAACCAGCAACGATTTGCATGAAATTGAAGCAGACGATGAATGGGATATGGTTCAGGGTGTACTCAATACTTTCTTGGACGATGACCGTTTAAACGGTGAATAAATGAAAAAGACTGGCGAAGCCAGCCTTTTTTTATTAATAGAGATTTTAAATAGATGAATAATAAAATATTAGAAACACTAGAATTTGCAAAAATCACTGAGAAATTGCAAAAAATGGCGATTACGGCTCCAGCTAAAAAAATGGCGGCTAAGCTTTTGCCAAGTGCTGATTTTACTCAAGTTGAAAGAGAACTAAGTCAAACACTAACCGGTGCAAACTTGTTGCGCATAAAAGGGCAGATGCCGTTAACTGACTTCATGGATGTTACGCCAAGTACGAAACGTTTGCGAATTAAGGCTAATTTGAATGCCCATGAATTGGGTAACTTGCTACTGGTGCTAACTCTGGCTAATGACATTAATAACTTTGTGGCTGATGTAGATGAAGAAGAACTTGATTTATCGGCCATTGAAACTATTTTAGCAGAGTTAGATGTACCAGATACCTTATTCAATCAGTTAAAAAAGGCGCTTGATTATGACGGTGAAATTCTTGATAGTGCCTCCACTAAGTTGGCACAGCTACGTCATGAACTAAAAAATAATGACCGTGAAATCAAGAATCGAATGGATGCTTACACTAAGGGAAGCAGTAGCAAGTATTTGTCTGAACAAATTGTGACAATCAGAGATGAGCGCTACGTTATTCCAGTTAAGCAAGAATACCGAAATAAGTTTGGCGGTGTAGTTCATGATCAAAGTGCCAGTGGACAAACACTGTTTATTGAGCCTAGCAGCGTCCTGAACTTAAATAATCAACAACAAAACTTGCTTGCCGAAGAAAGACGAGAAATTGAACGCATTTTACGTAATCTTTCTGATTTAGCACGCGAAGAGGTTGATCAAATTGATACTATTTTTTCTGCAATTGTTCAATTAGACTTTATTCAGGCTAAGGCCAGGCTTGCTCATGAAATGAAAGCGACCGAGCCTAAATTAACGCAGGACCACTCACTTTCATTTATTAAAGCGAGACACCCTTTAATCGATCCTGAAAAAGTTGTGGCTAATGATATCCGTTTGGGCGAAGAATTTGACACAATTTTAATAACGGGACCGAACACAGGTGGTAAGACAATCACTTTGAAAACCGTTGGTTTGTTGCAGTTAATGGCACAAGCAGGACTATTTATTCCAGCAGCTGAAGGCAGTAAAGCAGCAGTTTTCCGTGATATTTGTGCTGATATTGGTGATGAACAGTCAATTGAGCAATCGCTCAGTACCTTTTCATCCCACATTAATGGCATCATTGATATTATGAAAAATGTTGATGATCAAACTTTGGTTTTAATTGATGAAATTGGTGCGGGAACTGATCCAGAAGAAGGGGCCAGTTTAGCAATTAGCATTTTAGACTTTTTGCGCAAAAAGCAGGCTAAAATTATTGTAACCACACACTATCCGGAGCTGAAACTGTATGGCTATAACCGACCAAAAGTTACTAATGCTTCAATGGAATTTGATTTGAAGACCTTATCGCCGACTTATCGGCTACAAATAGGGATTCCTGGCCACAGTAATGCCTTTGCAATTGCGCGTAGATTGGGGATGCGCGAAGACGTGGTCAAAAGCGCCGAAAGCCTCATGTCAGATGATAATGCCGACATTAATCAAATGATTGAGGAATTGACTAAGCAGACTAAGGCAGCGACAGATGCTCGCAATCATTTAGTGACAAGTCTTGATCGTAGCAAAAAGCTTGAGCTTAAACTGCAGCAAGCACTTGACTGGTACAATCAACGCGTCCAAAAGCAACTAGAATTTGCTCAGGAGCGTGCTAATGAGGTTGTCGCAAAGAGCCGTAAAAAAGCCGAAAAGATTATCGAACAGCTTGAAAATCAGCAGGGCAGTGTAAAACAGAATGAGCTGATTGAGGCTAAAAGTGAATTTAACCAGCTTGAAAAACAGAATGAAAATCTGGCGCATAATCGTGTTTTACAAAAAGAAAAACGTCGTCACCATGTCAATGTTGGCGACAAGGTTAAGGTGTTGTCATACGGCCAGACTGGTACAATAACTAAAAAGATGTCAGAGCATGAGTATGAAGTACAAATGGGCATTATTAAGGTTAAAGTCAGTGACCGTGACATTGAAAAAGTTGGTGTGGATAATGAAGCAAAGAAGCATTCAACCAAGCTAGTCCGCGCTACTGGTGCTAATCGGCGCAGTAATGCACGTAGTGAATTAGACTTGCGTGGACAGCGCTATGATGAAGCAATGACCAATCTTGATCGTTATATTGATTCAGTTTTACTGGCTGGGCTTGATGTAGTGACGATTATTCATGGTATCGGAACAGGTGCCATTAGAAAGGGCGTTTGGCAATACTTAAAGGCAAGTAGACACGTCAAAAGCTTTAACTACGCTCCTGCAAACGAGGGTGGCAATGGAGCAACGATTGTTCACTTGAAGTAGCGCGTTTAACTTGTAAAAAGTAAGTTACATGCTATAATTAAATTACTTATAAAAAGCTACAACTATTTAGGGAGGTTTTACTCATGGTTGATGAACTTACAGATCAAAACTTTGAAGAAGAAACTAAAGATGGCGTTGTCCTAACTGACTTTTGGGCAACATGGTGTGGTCCTTGCAAAATGCAATCACCAGTTATTGATGAATTAGCTGAAGAGCGTCAAGATGTTAAATTCACCAAGATGGATGTTGATGAAAATAAAGATACACCAAGTTCTTTAGGTGTAATGGCAATTCCAACTTTAATCATCAAAAAGAATGGTGAAATTGTTGATCGTTTGACAGGTTACACACCTAAGGCAAAGCTTGATCAAATTTTGAATCAATACACAGATTAAAAGTATAGAAAAAACCTTCTGCAATTAGCAGAAGGTTTTTTGATTGTTCTAACTTGGAAAGTGACGAACAGATCACTATTAGTTGTTTCTAGCTTGTAAAAGATCACGAATTTGTTTTAAGTAATCTTCTGAAGTAGGTTGAGCTGGTTTTTGCTCAGCAGGTTTAGGTCTAGTTACTTTGTTGACTGCTTTAACAAGCAGGAAGACAATAAAGGCGATAATTAAGAAATTAATCACCGTATTGATAAATGCACCATATTTAAATGTTGCACCGCCAACTTTCAAAACTAAGTTGGATAAGTCGATTCGACCGATAAATAGACCGATAAGTGGGTTGATTAGGTTGGATACTAATGAATTTACAATATTGGTGAATGCACCGCCGATGATAACACCGACTGCTAAATCAATTACATTGCCACGTTCAATAAATTGCTTAAATTCTTTCAGCATAATTTTTTCCTCCATTCTCACTTTAATCATAGAGCAAAGATGGCAAGAAACTCAATTAAACTGCTTTTTAATTTAATCAAATTTGGCTGCTATGTGAACTAAATTATTTTTGTGATCAATTTCTAATTCGCATTCAGTTGTGCGGCCAGTTTCTTTTTCAACTGCCTCCGCAATGATTCCCGCTTCAAGCGAAAACTCTTGGCTGTCACTATTAAGCCGGTCGGTAACGCTTTGGCCTGTTAATTCAAAATCAATTTCTGTTCTGCGTTCCTTTATTTTAGTTAAAGTGCCAAATTCAGTTGTTTCAAAGAAACTATTAACATCTTCAAAGGAAGCTAAATCGTATTTACGAGCGATTCTTTTGCCGCCCCAATATAAAATTTCTTCGCTCGTTTCACCCAAAATAGTTGGTAATAAAAAGTCGCGATATAACTGATTAACAAAATATACGTGTTCACTTTGTTGCTGATTGTCTTGCATTAAGAATTCATCCCTTTTATTTTCTTATATTTTACCTTAAAATTGATTGAAATAGAAAAAAATAAGGGGATTTTATATTATGGATAATCGGCCAATCGGGTTGTTAGATTCAGGTGTTGGCGGTTTAACGGTAGTTAAAAAAATTATTGAGCAAATGCCAAATGAAGCAACAGTTTTTATTGGTGATAATGCACATATTCCATATGGTGATAAAACTAAAGCTGAAATTACTGAATTAACGAGACAAAGTGTTGAATTCTTATTGAGTAAAAATGTTAAATTGATTATTTTTGCCTGTAATACAGCGACTAAGGTTGCACTAGATGTTATCCAAAATGAAACTAACACTAAGCTGATTGGTGTGATTAAATCTGGCAGCATCGCTGCAATACGTGCGACTAAAAATAAGCATATCGCTGTTGTCGGAACTCAAATGACGGCGTCATCGCACGCTTACAAAAAAGAAATTACGGCTCTTGATCCTACAATTGAAGTTACAGAATTAGCTGCTCCTAAGTTAGTGCCACTAATCGAAAATAATGCTACACCAGCGGATATTTTGCCTGTTTTAAAGGAAACACTAGAACCATTACAAAAGAAGAGTTTTGATACATTAATCTTGGGCTGTACCCATTATCCAATTATTCAAAAGCAATTTGCACAGTGTTTACCTAATAACGTGCAATTAATTAACCCTGCTGATGAGATTGCCAGATATACAGAAGAATTATTGCAGACCAAAGGAGCAACATGCGAACGGCCAAATTTGGGCAAGCATGAGTACTTTACAACTGGGGATGTCAAAAAAGTAAATAAATTGGGAGCGCAAATTCTCGCTGATCCGAATTTCAATGCAATTCAAGTATAAAAGGGACAAAAAATGAAAGAAATTTTATTTGCTACAACTAATCAAGGAAAAGTAAGGGAACTTCGAGAAGCTTTTAAACAGGCTAAGATTGACGTTCAAATCAAGACTAATGCAGATTTAAAGCATCCACCTGTTGTTGAAGAATACGGAACGACTTTTGAACAAAATGCGAAGCTAAAAGCACATGCTTTGGCCGAATTTAGTAACATGATTACGATTGCTGATGATTCTGGTTTGATGGTTGATGCACTTGATGGTGCACCTGGGGTGCGCTCAGCACGTTTTGCTGGTGAAGAGCACAATGATCAAAAAAATAATGCTAAATTGTTAGTTGAGCTCGGTGGAGTTCCATCAGAAAAGAGAACGGCCAAATTTAATACAACAATTGTGGCATCCTATCCGGGCGAATTTGAACATGACTTAGTTGTTTCTGGACAGTGCGCGGGTCGAATTCTGGTGGCACCAGAAGGTGAAGATGGTTTTGGTTACGATCCACTTTTTTATGTGCCAGAAAAAGGTAAGACTTTTGCTCAGATGACGGTTGCTGAAAAAAATGGACTATCACATCGTGGTCGAGCAATCCAAAAGCTGCTTGAGGAATTTCCGACCTGGCTAGCCCAGTTTTAAACAAAAAAGGTTAATTACACTAAAGTATGTTGTTTGTTACGAACTTAATGTAATTAGCCTTTTTTTATTGCGCTAAATTGATGTCATGTGCCTGTAAAGTTTTTAAATACTCAGATAAATAGCGGTCTTGCACTGCTTTTTCATTGCCTGGCTTGACTTGAAAATGAACAACATATTTCACTGTTTGAGCAGTTTGAGAAGTAACCCCAACAATTAATGGTTTTTGAATAAGCGCTTTTTCTTTGCCCTCATTTTGTGAGTTAACCTGATCGATCAATTCTCGAACATAATTGAAGTCATTATCAACTTTTAACTGCAGTTCAATGTCGAGTCCTATACCACCGTGTGCGAGATTCTGAACAATTGAGATGTTACGATTAGGAATATAGATAATAGAACCATCGGTGCCTTTGAGTCTAGTAGTTCTGAGTCCCAGTTGAATCACTACACCCGTTTGATTGTTTATTTGAACAAGGTCACCCACGTCAAATTGATCTTCGCTTAAAATAAAGAAGCCGTTGACGAGGTCACTAACAAAGCCTTGTGCGCCCATCCCTAATGCAAGTGAGAAAATACCAGCGCTTGCGAGCAAGGTGCCGATTGGAACACCCAGAATTGATAAAACTGCAAAGAGGTAAAAGAAAATTACAGTGTAGGAAAAAATACTGTTAATCAGGGCAGCAACTGTCTTAGACCGCTTATTTTGGGGTCTTTTGCTGTTTTTCCAATAATGACTAATTATTTTTTTGCCAAAATGAGAAATTAAGAAGAAGATAATTGTGGAGATGGCAAGCTGCCAAACCACAGTCAACACTTGCGTACCAATTTGGTCCCAATTAAATTTTAAATTTCTTTGATTTAGTTGAAATGTCGGTTTCATGGTTTCCCGCCTTTCTTATATGCATATTAATCATAGCAAAATATTACATATAGATTGAGATTGAAGCATTTTCATGCTAGACTTTTTTTAAGGTATAGAATTGGAGGTAGAAGATGGAGAATATATCTTATGGTGAAGTAGCAGGGTTAATTGCCGCTGCGGCATTATTAGTTTTGGTACTTTTCACAATTCCTGTACTTATCCACGCTGCAAAAGCAGCAAAGCAAGCGAATCAAACAATCAAAGCTGCCAACGAATCACTTGAACAAATCTCAAAAGATGTTGATGTTTTGGCCCATCAAACAAGTGACTTGCTTGATAAGACCAATGTGCTTTTAGCAGATGTCAATGTTAAGATGGAGACTTTAGATCCTGTTGTCAAGGCTGCTGCTGATTTAGGTGAAAGTGTATCAGATGTGAACGCCTCTTCGCGTAAGATGGCAAAGCGGGTTAGCAACTTTCATTTAAATAGTGGTAACGGGTTCGTATCTTCTGCTTTATCGTCAATGTTTGCGCGTAGGAAACGTCGCAAGGGTAAAGAATAGAAAAAAGGAGTTTTTTACAATGAAGAAATTTACAAACTTTGTTTTAGGTGCAATCATTGGTGGTGCAGCAGGTTTTCTAGCTGGCTCATTATTAGTTAGTGATGAACAAATCGATGATTTGAAGAAAAAAGTTAAGGACAATGACACTGTTCAAGACCTTAAGAAGAAATATGACAATGGTACTGAAGTCGTGAAAAATCAATTAGCTTCATTCCCAAAAAGTGTTGAAGATGATTCTGAACTGAAAGATTTTGATGATATCGTGATTGATAACTCTTCAGACGATGATCCAATGTTAGCTGATAAAGCTGAGGATTCAGTAAGTGATTTACACAACGCTGAAGCACCTGAGAGACCAGATGCTTTTCCTAAAGAAGATCCTTTAGCAAGACCATAATTAAAATTGCTTAATAAAAAATGCACTAGCAGGAAGTTAAATTCTGTTAGTGCATTTTTAGTTCTTGTAAATCTTAATCACTAAGTGGGATGTATTTAAGTTCCTTGCTGGTATGAGTAAATGGTTCATAACCGTCTTTAGTTACGACACCGCAGTCCTCGATTCTAACACCAGCAACGCCTGGAAGATAAATTCCTGGTTCAATCGAGAAGCACATGCCTTCCTCGATTACCAAGTCATTGCCACCAACAATTGAAGGGTACTCATGAACGTCTTTACCAATTCCGTGACCTAAACGGTGAATGAAGTATTCGCCGTAGCCAGCCTTTGTAATGATGTCACGTGCAACTCCATCTAACTCAGAGGCGGTCATGCCAGGCTTAACTGCATCAATTGCGGCTTGCTGTGCTTCACGATCAATTTCATAGATTTCTTTAGCTTTAGCACTTGGTTCACCGTAGGCAACTGTTCTACTAGCGTCTGATGCGTAGCCGTTATGCATAGTTCCAAGGTCAAATAAAACGAGTTCATTAGGTTGAACTTTATTCATTGTTGGACCTAAGTGTGGATTAGCTGCATTTGCCCCGGTTTGAACAATTGTTTCAAAACTTTCTTGCATAACACCTTTTTGCACCTTTAATTGATATTCAATTTGTCCAGCAATATAGCGCTCGGTTACACCAGTTTTAATTGCGTTAAAACCAATCTCAAAAGCAAAATCTGCTTCGCGTCCGGCAGCTTGTAATTGTTTAACTTCTTCTGGTGTTTTATATAGTCGAATTTTAGCAATAAAGTTTGAAACATCACCATCAAAATTTGCGTCTGGGAATTGTTCATGCATCAGTTGGAAATGTGCTACAGACAAATTATTTTTCTCTAGTGCCCATTTTTGGTATTCTGAAGTCCTACCTTTAATTTTATCTGCAATTACTGCCCATGGGTCTTCTGAATCAAGGTAGCCGAAGACATCACCATCCCAAGCAGAATTTTTAGCTTCTTCAACATTTAAGGCAGGAACGAAAACAAATGGATCGCTATCTTTAAATGCTAGAAGAGCAAAGATACGCTCGTGTGGTTCCATGTCGTAGCCAGTAAAATAAGCGATTGTGGTTGGATTGGAAATATAAGCAACATCATTGCCAGATGCTTGCAGCCATTCTTGTAATTTGTTTAAATTCATAAACTTTTCCTTTCATATCAAGTAATTAATTATGAAAAGTATATCATGTTATAGCAATGAAAAAATGAAAGAATAGCTGTAAACGTTTGCACTTTTTGGGAAATCATGATAAATTTGTTAGGAGTATTCAAGATAGGGGATTAGAGATGCGTAAACAAGATATTACAATTTATGACGTTGCTCGCGAAGCTAAAGTGTCGATGGCGACCGTTTCACGAGTAGTTAATGGCAATACCAATGTTCGTAAAGATACACGTGAACGTGTATTAAAGGTGATCAACCGGCTGCACTACCAGCCAAATGCAGTAGCGCAAGGGCTTGCCTCTAAACGAACAACAACGGTTGGACTAATCGTTCCAGATTTAACTAACCTTTACTTTGCTGAGCTTTCAAAGGGAATCGATGATATCGCATTACTGTACAAGTATAATATCATTATTACTAGTATTGAAAACCGCTTAATGAAGGAAGATCAAGCAATTCAGGGTTTATTGAACAAGCAAGTTGACGGCATAATTTACATGTCAGATAATTTACCAGAAGAAGCTGCCGAAGCTTTCAAGCGTACAGATACACCTGTTGTTTTGGCTGGTACTAAAAGTAATCACCAAGAGTTTCCGTCAGTTGCAATTGACTACATGAAGGCTGACACTGAGGCATTAAACTTACTTTATAACGATGGTAAGAAGAACTTAGCGCTTGTACTAGATGACCCAGATACAGTCGTAAATGCAGAAAATCGCATTCCAGCATATAAGAAGTTTATGGCTGACCATAATTTGGGTGAGGGGCACATTTATAGCAATATTAAAGATCATTCTGATGGCTATAATCTGTATTCCCAATTGCGTCAGGATGGCATTGATGGTGTAATCGTTACCCGAGATATTACCGCTGTCGGCATTTTAAATGCCGCAACTGATGCAGGTACAAAGATTCCTGAAGAAATGGAAATTGTTACTGCTAGTGCAACGCAAATTGCTTCTGTCGTTAGACCAGCTCTGACTGCCATTCGTCAACCGCTTTATGATATTGGTGCTGTGGCAATGAGATTGCTAACTAAGCTAATGAACAACGAAGAAATTGACCAAAAGCAAATTGAATTGCCATATGAATTGTTGAAAAAGCAAAGTACGGCAAATAAATAATAAACAAAAAATCGATTCATTATTGAAGTGAATCGATTTTTTGTTACTTTCAATTATTTAATTTCCAAGTTGCTCTAATCTGTTGAGTAAAATTTAGAGTCTTTGGTGCTTGCAAAGGTAAATATTCCAGTAGAGCGATATTAGTGTAGCGATTAATTCTAGGTAGTTTATTGTAATTATGCCAACTAGTTCCGTCAAAGAAACCATAGAAAAGAATATCGCGGGCCTTAACCCAACCTAAAGAGGTGTGCAGCCACATGCTTTTCGGACTGCCATTAAAGTTCTGAATTTTATACAAAGTATTAATTGGCATTTCTTTTTTGGTTTTTGCTTGATTTTCAGGTAAGCGATAAATCGGTACTTTGTGTTGGGGCTTGGCCAGTATTTGCTTGTCCTGGTACGGAGCAACATCCTGTGGCTTCAAATCAAGGTTAACAAACTCTGCGGAAATGAAAGTCTGATTGTCAATTTGATAATAGAGCTGATTGTGAGCACGGACACCGTACATTACTTCCAATTTTTGACCAGGTTTAACATACTTTTTTTGTTTAACTCTGACATACGGGTTCATCATTGTTGCAGTTTTTTCTTTACCGAAATAGATGCCGTTACGATGAATTTCGTATTTTTTAGTGCCTTGCTTAGCCAGCTTGTATTTAAAACCAGTACTTGGAAAGTTGGTTACAACACCATCTATATTTTTATTAATCAGCCAATGCCATAATTCAGGTGATTCATCCATTTCTGCCCAAACATAAACTTGTTTGTTGATGCGGTGAAGCCAGTGAATTAGCCAAGAGTGATTCAAAATTAAGTCCGACGAAACATTGACCGCATCGACTTGCGGTAAATTACTAAAGTTGATTCGTTTAAGGCTACCGACAAGTAAAATTAGGTATGCGTCTGGCATGATTTTCCGAAAGTGAAATAAGCTGGCTGCAGAAAAAGAGTGAATCATAACTCTTTTTTCCATATGATACTTTTTTATCGTTGCAGCAATTTTATCTTCTAGTTGGTAAGACGGATCAATTGAGTGATCAATTTTGGTTTCTAAAACAAATTTGGTATTTGGCTTTTTTTGGTAGTGTTCAAATAACTCATCCAGACTCATCACATGTTCGCCATTATCATATGTTAATTGGCTGAGTGCCTGCCAAGTATTTTGTGATACAATTGCATGTGTATGAGTAACTCGATATAAATCATCATCATGTGAGACAACCAGTTGCCCGTCTGCTGAAAGATGAAGGTCGAGTTCAACGTAATCAGCACCTGAATTAAAGGCGGAATCATCGCTCTGGATTGTTTCTTCAGGATATTTCGTGGGATCGCCGCGGTGCCCGACAACAGTAAAACCACTACTTGTCAAAAAGATTATGGTAAGAAAAATAGCCGTAAATACATGGCTTTTACGTTTCATGTGTACACCTCTATTGTTTATTACGATAGCATGGTTACACATTTTTTGCTATATTTAACAGTTTAATTTTAGGGATAATTTAGATGAAGCAAGAGTATGAAGAATTAGATTTAATTGAAGAAATCACACGCAATGATGGCAGTAAATACTTTGAAATTTCCAACATTGATCAAAATGGGATAGCTGAACTAGCGGTTGATCACGGGAATATAAAAAATGTGCGAATCTTGCAACTAAATATTCCACGTACTAAAGCGTTAATCACTTATGAAGAGTATATTAACAAAAACTACCACCTTGAAACATTAACCAATGAGGATGATTGGAAAAATCCTGACTGGGTTGAATGGGATAAGCCCAAGGGTAAAGTCTTGGATGCGTACGAAATGATTTTGAAATCGAATCAGATCGGTTAGGGGACAAGAGATGGAAAAACTTCGCATTTTACACACTAATGATTTGCACTCACATTTTGAAAATTTTCCTAAAATCGGTCGTTATCTGCAAAAGGCGCAACAAGATAAGACTGTCGACCAGGTGCTAACGTTTGATGCTGGTGACTTCATGGATAGATCCCATCCGTTAACTGATGCAACTTATGGTCAAGCTAATATTAAATTGATGAATTCGTTTAATTACGATGCCATCACAATTGGCAACAATGAGGGAATATCGAACTCGCATGAAGTAGTTGAGCACCTTTTTGATCATGCCAATTTTCCTGTAGTTCTTGCTAACTTACGTGAAGAAGATGAATCAATGCCGCATTGGGCGGTTCAAGATAAAATTCTGACAACCAAAAAAGGCACAAGAATTGCATTAATTGGTTTAACGGCTGCTTATCCCTTATCTTATGAGCCTAATCATTGGCACGTTAAAATGCTAAAAGATGCGATGGATGAAGTTCTACCCAAAATTGAAGGAAAATATGATGTTTTAATCCTATTGACACATGTTGGTCTTAATATGGATTCCTTTTTGGCCCATAATTATCCACAAATTGATTTAATTATTGGTGGTCATACGCATGACCTGTTACCACATGGCAGAAATGTAAATGGTGTTTGGATTACTCAAACTGGTAAATGGGGTCATTATGTAGGAAATATTCATGTGGAAATTGATGACAAGCACCATATTCAAAGAATCTCACCACATGTTGTAGCTACAAGTTCGATGAGAGAACATGATGATGATCAAAAAACCATTTTAGGTTACCGAGAACGTGGAAAAGAAATCCTAAGCCAAGAGAAAGTTGCAGTTTTACCAGAAAAATATGATGGTGACCGTGAGGCAGCAATTGATGTGTCTCTAGATGCGATTGCTGATTTTGCTGGAACAGACCTTGCAATGCTAAGCACTGGCTTGTTTTTAGAACCCTTTAAAAAAGGCATCATAACTAAGTATGATTTGCAAAAAATATTACCTCATTCAATGCATGTTGTGCGTTCAAAATTAAAAGGTAGTGACCTATGGCGCCTTGTCATGGAAATTGAAAAAAATCGCCATTACCTTGATCATTTTCCACTTCAAGGAATGAGTTTTCGGGGAAAAGTATTTGGTCAAATGCACTATCGCGGAATAAAGTTTGATCCACTAAGCAAAGCCGTTTTTGTTGAGGGGAAGGAAATAAACCCAGCAAAAGAATATCAAATTGCTGTTTTGGACCACTATGTTTTAGTGCCTTTTTTCCCTACGCTTGCAATTGTGGGGGATAATCAATTTTTATTCCCACAATTTTTGCGTGAAGTAATTGGTGATTATTTAGCTAAAAAATATCCGATAATAGGAAGTGAAACTAATGGTGGACCAAAAGAGCCCAATTGATGAACCAAAAAAAGAAAATAAGTTTGAGGAACAGCAGCCGCTTCGTCATCCACTTGCAGCGGTCAAAATAGTTGGCAAGCAAATCAAAATTAACAAGCAACTGTATCAAGTACTTGTGGATAAACAAGAAGCGCTTGATACTGACCTTTTAAGTAAAAAATATGACCCTTATTTAGATCAATATGATTATATTGTGGGTGATGTTTCGAGTGAACATTTGCGCCTAAAGGGCTTTTTTAAAGATAAAGTACAAACGGCAATTGACCGCAAGGAACAGACAATTGCTGATTATTTGATGGAATACTGTAATCCTGGTGGCGGCTATTTTATTTTGCAACTGGTGAGCCCGGTGCATCACTACCGAAATACTAAGTTTAAAAGACGTACCAGTGTAACCCGCTATAAGAAGCAAACTGCACCTAACAATAAGACTGCTACTTTTAAAAAGTATAAAAAGAGTGCGTCACGCATCAAAAAACCAAAAACAGTTACAGTGAAAAAGGCACAAGCTAATAATCACACTTTTGTAATCAAAAAGAGGAAAGGTAGCAATTAAGTGAAAGATTATCAATTGTTTTTAATTGATCTGGATGGAACAATCTATCGCGGAAAAGAGACTATTGCATCCAGTGTAAGATTTGTTCATCGACTTGAGGCAGCTGGCAAAAATTATCTTTTTTTGACTAATAATACAACGCGTACACCGCAAATGGTTGTAGATAAGTTGGCTGGGCATGGAGTAGCGACAGATACTTCACATGTGTATACGCCTTGCATGGCGACTACTAGTTATTTGCTAAATAAAAAAGAGACTGATAGTGGCAAAATTGGTGTTTATTTAATTGGACAAATTGGTTTATGGCATGAATTCCTCAGCCATCCCGAATTCGAAATCAACGAAGAGAAGCCAGATTACGTAGTGGTAGGAATGGACACTGATTTGACTTACCACAAAGTTCAAGTTGCTACTAACGCAATTAGAAATGGCGCGAAGTTTATTGGGACAAATGCTGATGTCAATTTACCGAGTGAAAATGGCTTACTACCCGGAAACGGTTCGCAGTGTGCGATGATCGCTACGGCAACTGGAGTAGAGCCACTGTTCATTGGGAAGCCTTCCGAAATTATCATTGAACGTGTTTTGCAAAAAATGGGTTGTTCAAAAGAAGACGCACTAATTGTGGGTGATAATTATGATACAGATATCAAAGCTGGATTTAACAGTAAAGTGGACCAACTGCTAGTTACAACGGGCATTACTCAGCCAGAAGATATTGCAGATAAAAAGCAACCAACAATTTTAGTTGACGACTTGGATAAGGTTAAACTATGAAAAAAAGCAATTCCATTTTAGCCGTAATGTTTCATTTCATATTCGGTATTACTAGTAGTGTTGTTGGTGCAATAATTGCAAGCTGGCCCTTACTACTTGTTTTTGTCATTGTTCAAAAGACTTATAAAACTGTCAACCTATCAGTTGGGCAAGTAATTCATAACTACAATCAACTGATGGGTTATTTGGTTTGGCCATTTAAGCAGCATTTGCATATGAGCAATTTCCCAACTTCAGTAATGGCGGCGCAACACTTTGCGGAAGTAAAGAGACTGTTTATTTTAGCGGTTTTTGCGTTTTTGTGCTGCCTAATAATTTTCTTAATTACTAAAAACAAAAAAAGCAAAGCACTTAAACTTGATAAAGTTTGGGCTTTACTCTTTTTACTTTTACCAATTGTTGTATTACCATTTGCTTTAACTAACTTTGACGATTTTTTTATTACTTTTCACCATTTATTTTTCGCTGGTAGTAACACATGGTTATTTGATCCATCAACCGATCCAATTATTAACGTACTTACAGAAGGCTTTTTTGCGTCATGTTTTGCTGTGGGCGGAATTATTTATGAATTATAT
>SKEH01000186.1_pt1 | contig 34511 bp, 31 predicted proteins | sample 4826571 | NCBI WGS metagenome assembly SKEH01 (sample SAMN11008814, study PRJNA524170) | human gut metagenome | biome: Human fecal sample; material: Feces; isolation source: fecal sample from pouch patient p29 | host: Homo sapiens | place: Israel: Tel-Aviv | collected 2016-09-14 | reverse complement strand
ATTAAATCACCCGACCAGCGGAAGTCGTAGTCGTTGTCCATCCGCTGGTTGAAGCGTCCAATGTTTCTGAGCAGGTACATGGCGTGGGTGACCCCCATTTCGGCGATCGCCCGTGGTGAATAAATCGCCACGTTGGTGATCGTGATCCCGTTTTGGGCCGCCGCTTGAAGGTCAAACATGTCGACCCCGGCCGTCCGGGTGCTGATCTGCTTGATCCCCAGCTCGTGAAGGGCGCGATAAACCTCTTCATCAATCCGGCTGGTCTGCTGCACGCTGACCCCGTCGTAGCCCTTCGCCATGGCAACCGTTTCCTTGGTCAGGGGCACCATCTCCATGGTCACCTGGTTACCAGTTTCCTTGGCCCATTCCTCGGCGTAGGTCCGTTCGTGCTCGTGGGTACTGTACATTAGAATCTTCATTTTGGTACTCCTTTGGTTAGTTTGCTTATTTCAAATTTATGATAGCGCGCCGGGGTACCGTTTTCAAACTGAAGCACCATAGTCCTTGATCGCCTTCACGATCGCTTCGGCGGCGTGACCATTCCCGTACGGGTTGGCCGCCGTCGCCATCCGGGTGTATTCCAGCGGGTCCTCCAATAGACCGTTCAGGGCGGCCTTGATCCTTGCCGGGTCGGTCCCGACGAGCTTCAAGGTCCCGGCCCTGACCCCTTCCGGCCGTTCGGTACTGTCGCGCAACACCAAGACCGGCCGGTTCAATGACGGTTCCTCTTCTTGGATCCCGCCGGAGTCGGTCATGATCAAGTAGGAGCGGGCGGCGAGGTTATGGAAGTCAACCACGTCGAGCGGGTCGATTAGATAAACGTTGTGCACCCCGTCAAAGACGCGGTGGGCGACTTCTTGAACCGCGGGGCTCAAGTGAACCGGGTAAACCAGGTCGACGTCACCACGCTCCTCGACGACTTGGCGGATCGCCGTTAGCGCTTCTTCCATCTTCTCCCCCTGGTTTTCCCGCCGGTGCATCGTCAACAGGATCGTCCGGTGGGCCGGGTTGAGCTGCTGTAATAAGTCATGGTGGTAATCCGGGTTGACCGTGTACTGCAGGGCGTCGATCGCCGTGTTGCCGGTGATCACAATCCGGTCGAGCGGGTGGTTTTCTCGCTTTAGGTTAGCGGCGGCCAGGTTGGTCGGGGCAAAGTAGAGGTCGGCAAGGTCGTCAGTGACCTGGCGGTTCATCTCCTCGGGGTAGGGCGAGTACTTGTCCCAGGTCCGCAACCCGGCTTCGACGTGGCCCACCTGGCCCACCGGTACCCGGTGGTAGAAGCTAGCCATGGCGGCGGCCATCGTGGTCGTCGTGTCTCCGTGAACCAGCACCATGTCGGGGTGCACGCTTTCAAGGATCGGCCCCAAGCCGGTTAACACCTTAGTGGTAATCGAGGTCAACGTTTGGCGCTTTTCCATGACTTTTAGGTCAAAATCCGGCGTCAGGTCAAAGATGTCCAAGACCTGTTGCAACATTTCCCGGTGCTGGCCGGTGACCACCGTAATCGGTTCGAGGTCCGGATCTGCCGCCAGGGCCTTGACGACCGGCGCCATCTTGATGGCCTCCGGGCGGGTGCCAAAAACGGTCATGATTTTCTTGGTCATTATTTCCATCCTTCCACGGCCACCAGGGTCGTTAAGGTCGCCCCGTAGTAGTCATTTTGGTTCAATCGTTGGGCGTAAATACTCTTTTCGCTGTTAAAACCGCCATCGCGGTCATTAAGGTCACCGAGTAGGTGCCCGCTAGCCACATTAAGGCCACCACTAGCGCAATGACGCCGCTCAGGACCACCATTCCTGCCTCAACAATGTGTCGCTGTTTCATTAACTTCTCCCTCCGTTAATAATATTAACGTGCGCTAAATTTGTATAAATCAATCTTAAAATGATAACGTTTATCAATTTATGGTTAATAAAAATAAATTAGTATAAACACCTTTATTTTTAACGTCAAGATGACAATTTAGTAACGTTCAAAGTTCACACAAAAAAATAAGCGCCGGGAGTGTCCCGACGCTTATTAATATTTATTATCTAATAATCAGACGCTTTACTGACGGTCCTTGAGGTGCATTCCGTCATCGTCTGCTTCCGGGCCAAGGAGCTCTTGATTATTATCAAGCTCGGACTTGCCGGCGTAGTGATGGCGTTGTAGGTAGATCATCGAAACGAGCAATAATATTACAAAAACGATCGTGATCGCAAGTAAGACGCTGTTGCAAAAGGCCACGTAATGTGCTCCCAGGCCGCCGCTAATCCCGTTGCGCAGTCCCAGGATCGAGTAGGTCATCGGCAGGTACCAGTGGATGACGTTATAAAACTTCATCGTCACCTGCATCGGGAAGGTCCCCCCTGAGCCCCCGAGTTGGAGCATCAAGAGGACCATCGCCACGAACCGGCCCGGGTTATCGAAGGTCATCGATAAGAACATGACTACGGCCATCGAGGCCCAGCCAAACAAGATCAGGGTCCAGAAAAAGGACGGCACGTGTAGGACTTGGAGGCCCAACAGCATCATAATGCCGCCTTCCGCCAGAGCCATCACGGTGATGCTGGTCATCCCGACGGCTAACTTGCTGGCCCACCAGGCGCTGGCTTTACGGCCAAGCAAGGCGACCCGGCGAATCGGGTAGACGAAGTTAAAGATCAAGGCCCCCACGTATAGAGCCACCGACAAGACGTACGGCGCTAGGGCGTGGCCGTAGTTTGGTACGTAGCTGTAATTGGTGTGCTTAACGGTGGTCGGGGCCGCAAACATCTTGGCGGCCTTCTTGCTTGGTTGCACCGCATTAACCTTTTCGGCGCCACTAATTAACTTATCAGCTAGCTCACCGGCCCCGGCGTTTAACTTCGCCGTTCCGGCCACCAGGGCTGGCGAATTATCGACCAACTTCTGGGTGCCGCTAGCCAGGGCTCTCACCCCACTGACCAAGCTTGGTACTTTGGCGTTGAGTTGAATCAGGGCGGTGGCTAATTGGTTGGCCCCACTAACCAGGGCCGCCGAATTAGCGGTTAACTGACCAGTCCCGGCGTTAGCTTGGTTAACCCCGGCCGTGTACTGGCTAACCCCGCTTTGGAGTTGGTTGGCCCCGCTGGTCAGACTGGCTGAGTTGGCACTCAGTTGACTAGCACCGCTAGCGGCCGTGTCCACCCCGGCCGTGTATTGGTTAATTCCGGCTTGGGCCGTGCTCATCCCGCTTTGCAGGCTGGCCGCCCCGCTGGCCAAGCTGTTAGTCGCCTGCTTGAGGGCCGCCAGTTGGCTTGGCATGGCAGACAACGCCCCTTGGTAGCCCTGCAGGGTCGTCAACAGTTGGTTAGCCTGATTCAAAGTTGTCTGGGCGTCGCTCAAGGTCGTCTGTAAGCTAGCCAGGTTGTTAAGCTGGCTTTGCAGGCCGCTCAGGCTGGTGCTCAAGCTGTTGACCTGACTTAAAGCCGTCCCCAAGCCCTGGATGGTCGTCACGTTGGACTGGGCCTTTTGGGCAATCGCATCTAGCTGGGCCTTAGTGGTGGCGTCGGTCGTCGACTTGGCCAGGTCGCCAGCCGACTGGGCGATCGCGGTGTCGTTTTGGTACACCTCGCTCAGGGAGCTAGCCGCCGAGCTGACCCCACTTAAGGCACTCAACGCCGTTTTTAACTGGTTCGCTTCGGTGCTGACCGAGGAAAGGGCACTCTGGGCTTGGGTTAAGCCGGACTGAAGGCTGGCCAGGCTACTCTTCATTTGGCTGGCCTGGTTCATGGCGGACATGATCCCGGTGAAGTCCAGGCTGCCCAGCGAGCTGTTAACGGTGGCGTTTAACTGGCTCGCCCCGTTGCTTAACTGACTAGCCCCCTGGTTCAGGCTGGCCGCCCCGCTGCGCAGGCTGGCCGAGTTGTTCTTTAAGGTCGTCAGGCCACTGCCGAGTTGGTCCACCCCGCTGGTGTACTGGTTGACCCCGCTGGCCAGGGTGGCCGTCCCCGCGTTTAAGGCCGCCGAATTGGCGCTCAACTTGGTTAAACCGGCCGCTAACAGGCCCACCCCGCTGGTGTATTGGTTAACCCCGCTAGCTAAGGTCGTACTTCCCGAAGCCAATTGACTGGCGCCGCTAGCTAGGGGCGTCACGGCCGCTTGCAGGGTTTGGACCCCGTTGTTAACCGTTGAAACCCCGGCGACAAACTGGTTGGTCCCCGAATTTAAGGTCACCATCCCGGTGCTAATCTGCTTAGCCCCGCTGGCGGCCTGATTAAAGCCGGTCCCCACCTGTTTGACTAACTTGATCATCGTGGTGGCGTAGGAATGGGTCACCTGGGCGCGAATCTTTTGGTTGAGCTTGGTCATCGCCATTTCGCTAATGACTTGGCCGATGTAGTTCAAGGAGCCGTTAGTTTCGTACTTCAGCTCCATTTTCTTAGGACTCTGATCCAAGACGGTGGCGGCGTTTTTAGAGAAGTCCTTTGGAATCGTCACCACCGTGTAGTACTTACGGTGGGCTAGCCCCTCCTTAGCCGTTTGCTTAGACACAATCTCCCACTTGAGCTGCTTATTCTTCCTTAATTCCTGAACCAGCTGGGCGCCGACCTTTAGGGTTTGCCCCTGGTACTTAACGGCGCGATCCTCGTTAACCACGGCGACCGGTAAGTTTTGGGTGCTCCCGTACGGGTCCCAGACCGACTTCAAGAAGAAAATGCTGTACAAGAAGGGAATAAAACAAATCACGATAACTGATAACAACAGGAGGCGATTACGCCGAATATGCCGAAATTCGGCCTTGATCATTTCCCACATTGATCTTTTCCTCTCTCTCAATTGATTTTGGTTTGAAACTATTGGACCAGGGCGTGTACCGACCGCTTTATGAAGGTGACGACCTCTGCTTTCGGGACGTGGTAGTTGTTTTCTTGCCACCAGTAAAAGGCGCCCATGATTGCCCCGCTCAAGACGTAGGCCAGCATTTCCGGGTTCTCCGCCTTCTTGAGGGCGACCACGATCGTATTTTGGCTCGGCGACTGGCGCCGGGCCAGTAAGATCTCGGCAATCATCCGGACCAACTCGGCCGAAAAGGAACTCCGCATCCCCCCGTTGGCCAGGTTGGAAAACATAGCCCGGTTGGCTTCGATTTGGCTGACTAAGGCTTCGATCAGGTCGTCTTCGGTGGCGGTTTGGTCAACAATCCGCTCCACCCAGGCCCCTAAGGTTTGCTCGAGTAGGTCGTACTTATCATGAAAGTAGCGGTAAAAGCTGCTCCGGTGCAGGAGGGCCTCGTCGCAAATCTGATCGACAGTGATCCTTTCAAATGAGGTGGTCAGCAGTAGATTCATCAAGGCGACTTCAAAGTCCCGCACGGTTCGGTTGGCTTTCATTTCCCGGTCCTCCCTTCCAAACTAACACCCCACATTATAGAGTGGGACACCGATCTCTAACAGGCTAATTTTAGGATTTTCGTTTTATTATAAGACAAATGTCACAAATTGTTCCAAAGTTAGTTTTAGTAAAGTTTTACGAAAAACAGCCGCAGGCGCCCTTAGCTATGCTACAATAGGGAACGTGGAAAACGCTTACTAATTCATCAAGGAGATGTTTTTGATATGCAAATTACGACTTCAACCTTTGGTACTTGGCAAGGCCAAGACGTCATTAAGTACACGATGGAAAACGATAACGGCGTTCAAGTTAGCGCCTTGAACCTGGCCGCTTTACTGCAGGCCTACGCCGTTCCAACGAAGGACGGCGGCCACAAGAACCTGGTGCTGTCCTCCGACACGGTGGCCGGCTTCATGGACAACGGTCTGTGCTTAAACAAGTCGATTGGCCGGGTGGCAAACCGAATCGGCGGCGGCCACTTCTTCATAGATGGCAAAGAGTACCAAGTTGAACAAAACGAGGGGAACAACAACATCCACGGGGGTTCCCACGGGTTTAAGGACCAAATTTGGGACGCCGTGACCGACCAAGTCGACGACCAACTTCAAGTGATCTTCACCAAGACCTTCACCGAGGAAATGGACACCTTCCCAGGGACCGAAAACGCCAGGATCGTCTACACCCTCCACAAGGACAACAGTTTGACGATCGACTTCTTCGCTTCTAGCGACCAACCAACCCTGTTTAACCCGACCAACCACACCTACTGGAACATCAGCGACGACGACACGATCGAAAACATCAAGCTGACCTTAAACTCCAAGCACCACCTGGCCGTGGACGAAGGTAAGATCCCGACCGGCGAAAAGCTGGTTAACGAGGGCACCCCATACGACTTCGCCACTGCTACCCGGATGGGCGACGCCTTGGCCCAAATGAAGGCCCAAACCGCTGAGGGCGGCTTTGACGACTACTTCGTGGTGGAACCAAGCAATACCCTGGACCACATGCCGGTCGCCATCATGAACGACCCGGCTACCGGGCGTGAAGTTAAGATCTACTCCGACCGTAACGCCATGATCATGTACACGGCCAACGGCTTGGACAATGACGTCAAGGACCTCGACCACCCCGCTCAACCGTGGATGGCCATGGCCCTGGAAGGTCAAACCCTCCCCGACGCCATTAACAACCCGGCCTTTGGTGACACGGTCCTGCGCCCGGGTAAGCCGCAACACTACCAACTGCAGTACGTGGTGAAGTACTAAGGTGGAAGTGCGACCAACCTTCTCGACGGGCCGTATGACTAAGCTTGGGTGAAGGTTGATGCGGTACGCATCGTTCTTCAGCCTGCTTAGGCACTAGGCACGTGGTTGGAAGCACGTTATGGAAGTGCGGACCAGCCATTGGCAGGCCGTGGGCTAAGCTAGGGCAAATGGTTGGCGCCCCAGGCGACGTTCTTTGCCCGTACTTAGCCACCCAACAAAAAAAGCACCCCGCGGGGTGCTTTTTTTGATTGGTTAATGGCGGCGCCGGGCCCGTTCCCGGGCCCCCAGCGGCTGGGTTGGTGCGCCCGTCGTGGTTGAACTATCAGTTTGACCCTGGCGGTCACGGTAGGCCACTTGGGCGACCAGGCCAAAGTCGCCATCGGTCAGGATCGTTGAACCCCGCCGACCCGGGATCTTGCGTGGCCCCCCGGTGACGTAGAGGCTGGCCAAGTAGAGGTCAAACTGGTCGTGGGCGGTGTGAACGTCGGTCAAGCCGACCCGCTTGATGTGGCCGACCGGCCGTTTTTCCATCTGGTTTAGCCCCATGTAAATCTCCAGGCGGTGGCCCAAAGGATCGTGAACCAGTTCAAAGTAAGGTGGCTGCTGGCCAACGTTTAAGGCGTCGACCGGCTGGCCGGTTTCTTGGTACTGGGTGATAATCCCGTCGGCGTCCAGGCCGTTGTAGTCGGCGAGTAGGACCCCTTCTGCGACTAGGTGGTCGACCACCTTGCGGAGGTTTTCTTGCTCGCGGGAATCGATTTCGACCTCGGCTTGGATCACGTCTTCACCAGTGAATAACCCGTTGGACGCCCCCATTGCTTGCTTTTGCAGGGCGGCCAGCTTTTCGAGCCGCTGACGCTCCTTTTCTTCGGGGGTCTCACGCGTCGTCCCGGTCAACTTAGATAGCCAAGGCGACAGGAAGTCAAAACGCGAGGTTTTCCCCAGGAAATAATAAACGGCGTTCAAGTAGAGGTAGTAAGTTACCCCCACCACGGCCAAGAAGTACAAAAAGCCCCGCAGCCAGGACTGGTTCTTTAGGAGCATGAAGGTGACGTAGATCAGGTACAGGTCACCAAAAAAGGCCAGGCCCACGTAAATCCGGTTTTTAATCTTGACGCTGAGGTTAAAGTAACCCAGCGACCCATTGATCATGTCCAGTAATGAAAACATGGCGTCCCTCCTTAGTTAGTGGTTGTCGTGGTGGTTCCCGCCGTGTTATTGGTGGTCGTCCCCGTTGTGGTGTTATTGTTCGTGGTGTTGTTGGTTGACGACGAAGAATTGGGGGTGTTGGTGGTTCCCGTGCTCCTAGTGGACGAGCTAGTGGTGCTCCCGCCGTCATTAGCCGTCGTGTCGTTATTATTGGTGGTCGTGTTGTTAGTCGTGTTGGTCTTGTTAGCCGACGAAGAATCGGTCGTGTTCCCCGGCGTTTGACTACTATCCTTATCACTGCCGTCATCGCTCGGCTTGCTTGCGCTACTGGCTGACCCGGAGTTCGTTGACGTCGAGCGGGAACCCGAAGAAACTACCACCGCTCCGTTATTGGTGTTGGTCGTCTTGTTGACCACCACGTTGGTCGCCCCCAAGGCGAGGACCACCGACACCAGGGCAAACGGTGTAATAAATGGTGGTGTGTTTAATGGCATTTCGTTCTCATCCCCCTTTTTAGCATTACAAATTATACACTAGCCGGCGATTCGTAACGTTTAAAAGATTCTTATATTCCCGTGAATTTATTTTGACCCGGCTTCCTTAGCGCACTGGGCGCAAAGACCGTAGAGCTCAAAGGAGTGGCCGGTGATTTGGACCCCCGGCAACTGTTGTTCATAAAAATTGGTCGGCCACTTAGGCATCTGAATCTCTTGGACCCGGCCGCACTTTTGACAGATAAAGTGGTGGTGGTGCTGGTGGGCCCCGTCCTCACAAGAAAACTTCACCGCCTTGCAGTTGCTCCGCTGGGTGATTTCCACCAGGCCAATTTCCTCAAATTCCTCGAGGTTGCGGTAGATCGTGTTGTGGGAGATCCCGGGGTACATGTCCCGCATCAAGCGGTCCACCATTGTGATGTCTAGGTAGTGGTCCGGCTGGTGAACCAGCAAATCAATCAGGGAGCGGCGTTGCTTGGTTAAACGCAACTGGTGATTTTTGATGATCGTTTCGGCTTGGGTAATGAGTTTATCCACGGTTATCCCACCTTTTTTTAGTAATGATTACGTTTTTGAAACTAGCTTGATTGTACCACCCCGGGGGCGACCTGGGCGACTAATGCGTCCAGGCTTTGCGTGGTCTGGGCCCAGTCGTCATTGACGATCACGTGGGCAATCCCCTTCAAGTAGTCCGGTAGCGATTGATCGCGGCGGTACTCGTTAGACGTCAGGCGTGACTTCACGGCATCCAACTGGTCGCCCCGCTCCTTAATTCGCTTGGCTAGGGTTTGCGGATTGCTAACGGTCAAAAAGATCACCACCGCTTGGTCCCCCAGGGCCTGGTGGTAGGTCAAAGCGCCGGCGGTATCCAAGACGATCACGTCGGCCGGGTGCTTGGCCCAGCCGGCCTCTAGCCCCTCGTAAGAAGAGCCGTAGAGGTGGCCATCGTACTCGACCCGTTCCAGCAAGTGGCGGTCCTTAATTGACGTGGGGCTTTCAAAGTAGTAATCGACTCCATCAACTTCACCCGGCCGCGGGGCACGGGTGGTGTGGGTGATCACCTTAGCCATTTGGTAGGTATCCTTTAGGTACTTGGCCACGGTTGTCTTGCCGCTCCCGGCCGCCCCGGTGATCACAAAGACGGGCTTAGTTGTTCCCGCCATTATGCTTCCTCCAGGTGGGCGTTGACCTGGTCAAGCAGGTCCTTTAAGTTATCGTAGGTCAGCCTTTGCCGCGCCGTTTGGTAATCAAACCAGCCGGCGTTTTTAATTTCTTCGGCCTGCAAGTGGAGGCCGGCCGCTTGATCAAAGTCGGCTAAGTACAGGGTCATCTGCTTGCGGTTACCGTTGGGCAGGTCGTATTCGGTGTAAACCGAAAAGCTGGTGTCGACGGCGACTTGGAGGCTGATTTCCTCCTTAATTTCGCGGGTCGCCGTTTCGACTAGGCTTTCGCCCGCTTCCACGTGTCCCTTGGGAAAACCCCAGAAGTTGCCCTTGTTCATGCTTTGTAAGAGAAGGTACTCGATTCCTGCTTGGCCATGCCGGTAAACGACGGCGCCGGCGGTTACTTCAATTGCCACAAAACTCACCTCATTAAAATTTAATTGACTTTTAATAATATGTTCTCTATCATGTTTAAGTAGACTTTATCATAAATTATAGCAAAGGTGGTTAGCGATTATGAGTCTGAAGATAATGCGAAAGGAGAGCCTTCAAACCTATTTGGGGGCCGACCAAAAGTTCGTGAAGTCACTGACTGCCTTCGACCTGATGACCCTCGGGATCGGGGCAGTGATCGGGACCGGGATCTTTATCCTTCCCGGCACGGTAGCAGCCAATGATGCCGGGCCGGGGGTGACCCTGTCCTTTTTAATGGCCGCCATCGTCTGTGCGTTGGCAGCCATGTGTTACGCCGAATTCTCCTCGGCCCTTCCGGTTGCCGGGAGTGCCTACTCTTACGGTAACGTTGTGTTTGGGGAGTTCATCGGTTGGGTTTTGGGCTGGGCCTTGATTTTGGAATACATGTTGGCGGTCGCCTCGGTATCAACCGGGTGGGCGGCCTACTTTAATTCCCTACTCGCCTCGTTTGGGATTAACATCCCGACCGCCCTTTCTGGGCCCTTTGATCCGGCCCACGGTACCTACATCAACATCGTCGCCGTGGCCATCGTCTTGATCGTCACCCTGATCTTATCGCGGGGGATGCGGTCTTCGATGCGGATCAACAACGTCGCCGTGATAATCAAGATCTTGATTATCCTGGTCTTCATCGGGGTCGGGTTGTTCTTCATCAAGCCGGCCAACTACCACCCCTTCTTACCATTTAAGATGGGTGGGGTGATGCACGGGGCGACGACCGTCTTCTTCGCCTTCCTGGGCTTTGACGCCGTTTCTTCCTCGGCCGCCGAAGTTAAGAACCCTAAGAAGAACATGCCACTGGGGATCATCGGCACCTTGGTAATCGCCACGATCCTTTACATGGGGGTCTCCGTGGTCTTAACCGGGATGGTTCCGTACACCAAGTTAGACGTTGCCAACCCGGTCGCCTTTGCCTTAAAGGCCGTTAACCAGGGTTGGATCGCCGACCTCTTGTCGATTGGGGCCTTGGTCGGGATGTTCACCATGATGGTAACGATGACCTACTCCTCCTCACGACTGGTTTACTCCATCGGGCGTGACGGGCTCTTGCCAAAGTTCTTGAGCAAGCTTGATGAACACAGTTCCACGCCACAAGCCGCCCTTTGGATCGTGGCCGTCATTATCGCCGCCATGGGGGGACTGGTTTCCTTAGACCAACTGACTAGCTTGGTTAACATTGGGACCCTGCTGGCCTTCACCTTCGTTTCCTTTGGGATCATCCCACTGCGCAAGCGCAAGGACATCGGGAACAAGGGGGGCTTCCAAGTGCCGTGGTTCCCAGTCTTACCAATTCTGTCTGGGATCGCCTGCTTGGTTATGATCGCCCTCTTGTCGGTTCAAACCTTCATTGGCGCCGGCATCTGGTTTGTGATTGGGATTATTCTTTACTTTAGCTACGGTTACCGCCACAGCAAGTTGGCGCATGATTAAATAGTTAAGTGCTCCCCATAATAGCTAGATAATACTAACGAACACAGCAAGAGAGCCTGAGAGGAAACGCGATTTTCTCTCAGGCTCTTGTTGTATCTTCAGAAGATTAGACAGATAACGTGCTCCCCAACCGCAGGCCTAGTGGCTAAGTCCGGCCACAGAACACCGCGTTCCGCGATAACCTGTGTCCTATCCTTAGCCCACGGCCTGCTTGATAGGTTGGGTCGCACTTCCATATTACGCAAATCTAAACATTTGCCCTGTCTTGTTTTTGCTCCTCACCCGCTACACAGCTAACTTGCCACTTCTCGCTGTTGATTGCGTTATAATGATACAAATTGCCAATTTTGAAAGGGTGTTCATTGTGAAAGTCAACCAATTCTCACTGATTCAAACCGACGACGCCACCCGCCGTCACGAATTAAAGGCCCTCCACCTGCTAATGGACGGCGACGAAAACCTCTCGGCCAGCCAGCTCCTGTTGGCCCTCCTTTTGCGAACCCACCTGGAAACCACCAGTGACGCCGGCCGGGCCGCCTGGTTAAAGAGCCTCCTGGCCACGCCAACCACCAACGCCTACGACTGGTTTAAAGAAGACGAGCAACCAACCGACGCCGTGTTCTACCTGCTGGCCCTCCAGCTGCTCGACTTTGAAGTCGCCGTCGACTTCCCGCTCGAATACCCCCTGCTGGGGATCAAGCGTAGCAACCTTCCCCACCACTACCACGAGGAATGGGACCAAGCAGCGGTGATCGATTCCTTCTACCTGCTCTTGTTGACCCGAACCAAAAACGGGATCAGCCTGCTCGACAAGCTGACCAGCCAGGGGATGCTCACCTGGACCTACCACCTGCCGGCCAGCCAAAAGCCGATCTTTTTCAACGGTAAACCAGTCGCCTCCTTTAACCCCCACCGCTTCATCCACGAGGTCGTTTACGTCCAAACCGACCTCGACACCGACTTCGATGGGAAGGCCGACCTAGTTAAGGCCGAGGTAATCCGCCCGGCTGATTCCAACCAGGGGCTCAAGGTCCCGGTTCTCTTTACCGCGAGTCCGTACAACCAGGGTACCAACGACGAGTGGGGCGAAAAGATCACCCACGACGTTAACGTGCCCCTCACCCACAAGGATCCTGACGCCGACAGCCCGGCCGAAGCAACCTTCCCGACTCCCGCCCAGCACCGCGACATCCAGGGAGTCGGGCCGGCGAGCGAAAGCTTTGCGGCCACCCCGTCATACACCTTAAACGACTACCTGGCCACCCGTGGCTACGCCGTCGTTTACTCGGCCGGAATCGGGACCAAGGACTCCGACGGCCTGCAGACCTGTGGCTCGCCGGAACAAACCGAGGCGATGAAGGCGGTCGTCGAGTGGCTTCACGGCGACCGGGTGGCCTTTAGCGACCGAACCAGCAACCAGAGCGTGGTCGCCGACTGGTCCAACGGACACGTGGCGATGACCGGGCGTTCCTACCTGGGAACCTTGGCGACGGCGGTCGCCACCACCGGGGTCGCGGGGCTCGATGCGATCATTTCAGAAGCTGCCATCTCCTCTTGGTACGACTACTACCGCGAGGGCGGCCTGGTGGTGGCCCCAGGCGGCTTCCAGGGCGAAGACGCCGACGTCTTAGCGGCCGAAACCTTCAGCCGCACCAAGTCCGCCGCCGACTACCAACACATCGAAAGCACCAACCAAAAGTACCTCCAGCAAATGACCGCCGCCCAAGACCGGGCAAGTGGTAACTACAACGACTTTTGGGCCCAGCGCAATTACCACCCCCACTTCTCCGGCATTAAGGCGGCCGTGATGATGGTCCACGGCCTAAACGACACCAACGTCAAGCCGGTCCACGTTAAGGCCTTAGACGACTACTTAAAGGCGGCCGACCACCCGGCCCACCTGATCCTTCACCAGGGTCAACACATCTACATCAATGCCTTTGCCTCCCTGGACTTTAGCGAAATGGTTAACCTGTGGCTGGCCGATAAGCTGTGGGGCGTCAAAAACGACGCCGATCAAGTCTTACCGCGGGTGCTCTTCGAAGACAACCGCCAAGAAGACAACTGGCAAGTCGCTCAGGCATGGGACGGCCGGATGAACTTTACCTACCACGTGGCCGACCACCAACTGGTGAAGGGCGCTGCTACTTCAGCCAGCCCCATCACCTTTAACGACCACCAAGCAGACGCCACCTACCAAGACTGGTGCGCCCACCCGGCCAAGTGGCAAACCGCCCTGTTAAACGACGACGGCCAGTTTTCGGCCCACTTTGCCACCGAGGTAATGGCCGGCGACCTGGTTTTACGCGGTACCCCGCAGCTGACCGTTGACGTGGCCACCAACCTCGACCACGGCCTCTTATCGGCGTACCTAGTTGACCGCGGGACCGCCCGGCGCTTAACCAAGAACCCGGTCCTGTTGGGCAAAAACGCCATTCCGCTGGGCTACCAATGGAAGTACGATGACCTGCGCGAGTTCAAGTTGGAAAAGGAGCCGAGCGACTACCACGTCATCTCCTACGGCCACCTTAACCTGCAAAACCGCCACAGCCTCGCCAAACCGGACGACTACCAACCAAACCAAACCGTCACCCTAACCCTGCCCTTACAGCCGGTCTACCACCACTTAGAGGACGGCCACCAGCTGGAGTTAATCCTCTTTGCCACCGACTACTTGATGACGGTGCGGGGCAACGAAAAGGCCACCTACACGATCGACCCGGCCACGGTCGAACTCCGGCTCCCGGCCGACTTTGCCTAGCGACCGTTTTCAACTGCTTAAAATTTGCGGTACAATGGAAACCGTTAGTTGATGACGCAAAGAGAATGGGAGTTGAAAATTTTGAAACAAGGCACAACGATTTTGACGCTTGATAACGGCTACCACCTGTGGACCAACACCCAAGGGGAAGGTACCATCCACCTCTTGGCCCTACACGGTGGCCCCGGTGGTAACCACGAATACTGGGAAGACACGGCGGCCCAACTGCAAAAGCAGGGCTTAAACGTCCAGGTCCACATGTACGACCAACTGGGCTCCCTGTACTCCGACCAACCGGACTACCAAAACCCGGCGATCGCCGACAAGTACTTGACCTACGAATACTTCTTGGATGAAGTCGAAGAAGTCCGCCAAAAGCTAGGCATCGACAACTTCTACTTGATCGGCCAAAGCTGGGGTGGGCTCTTAGTCCAAGAGTACGCGGTTAAGTATGGCGACCACTTGAAGGGAGCCATCATCTCCTCCATGGTTGACGAAATCGACGAATACGTTGCCCACGTTAACCAATGCCGCGAAGAAGTCCTGCCGGCCGAAGAAGTCGTCTTCATGAAGAAGTGCGAAGAAAACAACGACTACGACAACGACCGCTACCAACAAGACGTCCAGGTCTTAAACGAAAACTTCGTTGACCGTAAGCAACCGTCCCGCCTGTACCACGTCAAGGATTTGGGCGGTACCGCCGTTTATAACGCCTTCCAAGGGGACAACGAATTCGTCATTACCGGTAAGCTCAAGGACTGGCACTTCCGCGACCAATTACCAAAGATCACCGTGCCAACCCTGTTAACCTTTGGGGAACACGAAACGATGCCACTGCAAACGGCCGAAACGATGGCCAGCCTGATTCCAAACTCCAAGCTGGTCACCACGCCAAACGGTGGCCACCACCACATGATCGACAACCCGGGTGTCTACTACAAGCACCTGGCCGACTTCATTCGCCAGGTCGAAGCGGGCACCTTTAACAAGTAAACACCATTTGGGGGAACAGCAATGAAAAACTTCATCTTCGACGTTGACGGTACCCTGATCAACACCTACGAAATGTACATGCCGGCCATGATTGACGTCTTGGCCAAGTACGGTTACACCTACTCGCCAGAAGAGGCCGAACGCATGAAGCACGACCTCTTTGGAATCACCGGTAAGGACGCCCTGGTCATCTCCCAGATCCCGGAAGACCAGCACGAGGCAATTTTAGCCGACTGGTTCAAGCTCTCTTACGAACGCGAGGACCGGACGACGATCTTCCCGGGCGTAGAAGACACGCTGGCCAAGTTAGCCAACCGGCCGGGAACGTCCCTAGCCGTGGCGACTTCTAAGTTAGGCGCCGAATACCAAGAACACATCGCCGCTAAGTTTGCCTTTGCCAAGAACTTCAAGACGGCGGTCACCTTTGATGACGTCAAACACGGTAAGCCGGCCCCGGACATGATCCAAGTTGCCTTAAAGCGCCTGGGTAACACCGACTTAAGCGAAGCCGTTTACGTCGGTGACACGGTTAACGACCTGCTAGCCGCCCACGCCGCCGGGATCAAGTTTGCCGCCGCTTTGTACGGCTCCGGCGATAAGGATAAGCTGGCCGACGCCGACTTCATGCTGACTTCCCCTGAACAGTTGTTGGATTTATAAAAAGAAGTGCGACCCAACCGTAAAGCAGGCCGTGGGCTAAGGATAGGACGGGGGTTGACGCCCTGGCGTCGTTCTCCGGCCAGACTTAGCCACTAGGCCTGCGGTTGGGGAGCACGTTATCTCTGTAACATTCAAAAAGGTTGAGAGCCGTTACCTGCTCCCAGCCTTTTTGTTTTCACTAGGTTGGGGAGCACTTCCCTTTTCATCACCCCCAAAGTCCGGTAAGATAGAAGGTACGAAACTATTGATTAATTTTTCGTTTGATTAGCCGTGCATTGGGGATATACGCCGGTTAATCAAACCACGGGAGGATTTAAAATGTACGATTACCGCCAGGACTTACAAACCGTCCTGAACAGCTTTGGGAGCCAAGCCCCCGAGCTAACCAACGGACCAGCCGCCTTGCGCGCGCTGGCGAACCTGATTGAACAAACACCCACGAAAACTACCGCAGACGCTAGTGCTCCGGCAACAGAAACGGTCGCCACGCCACCGGAGGCTAACGTTACCCCAGTTGAGGAGGACCAGCCAGAAGCGGCGCCGGAACCAGAGGCCACCCCAGCCCCATCGTTAAACCAACCCACGGGTCAAGACGACCTTGAACCAGTCAAATACAGTGGCGAACAGTTCAGCGCCCACCAAACCATCAAAAACCTGATCCTGGATTTTGACGGCTGCCTAAACCAGCTGGTCAAAGATCCCCTGGCCACGGTGAACTTTGCTCCGGTGGAAAAACGGCTCACCGCCCTAATTGACGACCTGAGCAAAGAAGACCAGGAAGCCCTGGCCGGCGAACTAGGCCTGGCCAAGAGCCATTTAAAGCGGCTCAAAAAGGTGACCGCCAGCCTGCACGGCGCCATCACCAACTTGTTCAAGGAGCAGGCACCAACGGCGGAGCCAACAGACGCGCCGGAAGTTAAGAAAGCCACCACAGCTAAAACGGACAACCCCGCAGTTAACGAGGCGCCGGTAAGCCCAGCGCCAGCCAAGCCTGCCTCAACGGCGCCAGCGACTCCTTCACCGGCCGCCAAGTCCACCCCGGCAGAACCCAGCTTTGCGGAACTTTTTGCCGCTTCAGTCGCCAAAAAGGAACGCCAGGCGGCTAAGCGACCATGCTTAAAGGCCCACCACTACCTCGTACGGCGGCAACTGAATGGGGCCATGCTGATGGACGCCGATCACCAAGATATCGAACACATCACCGAACCGCTTGTCCGCCAGTTTGGCATTCAACACGGTGACGAAGTGGTCGCCACACCCGGCCACCGCGACGGCACCCTAATAATCAAGAAGGTAGTGGGGCACGCTAAGGACGTGCCGGCTTCTACCATTGCCACCTTCGGGTACGGGAAGGTCGAAAAGCTGGGTCCGGGCCAACTGGTCGTCCGCCAAAACGTTAGCGGCGCTCCCCTCGTCATCAATGGCCAACAGACGAGTTACCAAGTGGAAACGCTTAGTATCGAACGGATGGAGATCAACGAAGGCTCCATCGTTGAACTAGCCTGGTACACGGGGCAACCCGCCGACGTTAACCCCTTTGAACCCCACATCCGTTGGCACTACCCGGTCGAAGCTAGTGCCAAGCCAACGATCGCCAGTCAAATCCGGCAGGCAAAACCGGCGCCAAAACAAGTTGCCAAGCCCAAACCAGTGGCCAAGCCGACTTACGACCTGGACCTGAAGGGGAAAAAGGTCGCCATCATCGTGGGGCGCGGGCAAAACCACGTCCTCTTTGAACGGATCGTCAAGCGTTACAACGGTAAGCCACGGATTGTGGATAGCTTTATTCCCAAAAAGCGCCTGATGGAACGCCAACTTAAGGGCGTCGACCTGATTGTGATGATCGCCGCCTACAGCAAGCACGCCACCTCCTGGTCGGCCGCCGAGATTGCCAAGAAGTACGACCTGCCGTTTACCAATACCTCCTCATTTTCCGTCCAGTCCTTTGAACGGGCCCTCTACCGGGCGGCGATGGGGATGCGGGCCTACGAACCGGGTGGTACCGATCAGGCAGACTACCGGTTAAGTAAATAAGAAGTACGACCCAACCTCCTCGACAGGCTGTATGACTAAGGATAGGACACAGGTTAGCGCGTCAGCGATGTTCTGCGGCCAGACTTAGGTACTAGGCCTGTGGTTGGGAGCACGTTATCTGTGGAATAGGCAAAAATCAAATTAGGGATTGGGAAGGATTTCTCAACCCCAGTAACAAAAAAGCACCCCGTGGGGTGCTTTTTTGTTTATCGGTTGGGTCACACTTCCTAAAAATCATAATCCTCATCGGACATCGCCTCGGCGTTGCCCATCAAGTAGCCGGCCCCAACCTGGGAGAAGAAGTCATGGTTGGCCGTCTCCGTCGAGATCCCGTTCATCACGATCGGGTTAATGTCTTCAATGGCGGCGTGGTTAAAGATGGCGGCAAAGCCCATGTTGTTCATCGCCTTATTGGCGTTGTAGCGGACGAACTGTTTGACATCCTCGACCATCTGAATGGGAGCGTAAACGACCTCGGTAAAGGCGAACTCGTTTTCCAACAGGTCAGCTAAGAGGTCATCCATCCAGGCCCGGAAGCGGGTTTGCTCATCCGGGGTCAGTTCGGCAAAGGCCTGTTGGAACTTGTAACCCAGGTAGGTACCGTGGACCGATTCGTCTCTGATCACCAACTTGATGACCTCTGAAAGGTTGGCCAACTTGTTGTTACCCCGGTACCACAGCGGGGTGAAGAAGTTGGAATAATACAAGATCCCCTCCAAAAAGACCGAAGCGACCTTTTTTTCTAGGTTATTGCCATTTTGGTAAATCTCGTTAATGCGCCGAACCTTATATTGCATCCGCGGATCATTATTCATCCAGTGAAAGGTATCGTCAATCGTCTTTTGATCGTTTAAAGTGCTCAGGATCGTCCCGTAACTCTTGGCGTGGATCGATTCCATCATCAAGAAATCGTTGATCACGCCAACTTCCTTGCGGGTCCGGGCGTCCTCTCGCATCACGTTGACCCCCTCTTCTGACTGCAGAGTATCAAGCAAGGCCAAGCCCCCGACGACCTTATTGATGACCCCCTTTTCACTGTCGGTTAGGGTTCGCCAATCGCCGCGGTCGTTTGAAACCGGCACCCGGGTGTCCAGCCAGAACTGGGCGGTTGCCTTGTCCCAGACGTATTCGTCAAATTCGTCTTCTTCGACGTTCCAATTTACGCTTGTATAAGCCATTGTCTCCTCCTAAAAATCGTAATCGTCATCGCTCATGAACTCGGTGGCGTCGGCGTCTTTGATCGTTTCAACCACCACCGTTTCCTGAGCTTGATTTGCCAGTTGATCGATTTGGTGGGCTACCGGGCCACTTTCGGCTGGTTGTTCACCCAGGCCAAGGGCCACTAAGAGCATCCGCCACTGGAAGTCAACCAAGTCGTTAGCCGCCCCGGCGTCTTCTAACAGGGCCTCGTTTTGCTGGTGGGCGAGCTTGATTAACGATTGGGCACCCTTCGTTAGTTGCGCTACCAGGGCCTCTTGTTTCGCAAAGGGCAGCTCAGCTATCCCCTGGCGGAATTTGTAAGCCAGGTAGTCACGAAAGATCAGGTTCCCGGTCAAAATATTTTTCAGCATTTGGTTAGTTTGGGCCAGGGCCGGCTGGGTCAGGACCGCCCAGTCAAAACCGGCACACAGGACCGTGTCGGCGATCAAAAAGAGGCCGCGGCGCATTAGGTCGTCTCCTTCAATTCCCTTCGTTAAGTCGGTCAGCGCCGCTTGAAGAGGTGCCTGACCGTCAGCCCAAGCGTAATAAGCAGCGGTGGTTTCTTCATCGGTCAAGCGGCGGAAGATCGTCGTCACCGCCTTGGTGTGGACCGACTCCATGAAGGTGATCAAGTTTAAGACCGCCTCTTCTTGTTGGGTCCGCCGTCCCGCCCGTAGGCTCGGCGCCCCCAGTTCGGACTGGAAGGCGCTCAAGAGGGCCCGGCCGGCTAGGGCGTGCCCCACTTGGGCTTGTTGCTGCGCCGTCAGGGCGTGCCAGCTAGGTTGATCGTCGGTAATCGGCACCCGGGTGTCCAACCAGAAGTTATTGGTTAACTTTAACCAGGTGGCTTGGTCGACCTGGTCTTCTTGTTCGTCCCAGTTAATTGCCTTGTAGTACAAGTAATCCATTGCTTCCTCCTTAAATCATGCAGGATTCACACTCGTTGGCGGTGTGAATTTCGTCGTCGGTGGTAAAGGTCCGAATGTAGTACAGCGACTTGATCCCCTTGGTCCAGGCATAGTTACGCAGCCGGTTTAGGTCGCGCGTCGTCATCTTGGGTTGGTCAGGCTTTTTCCACTCGTACAGGCCGGTCGGCAAGGTCGAGCGCATAAACAGGGTTAGGCTCATCCCCTGGTCGACGTGTTTTTGGGCCACGGCGTAGGTGTCAATGATCTTGCGCTGGTCGAGGTCGTAAGCCGGCGTGTAATAAGGCAAAGTCTCGTTGGAAAGGTACGGGGCGGGATAAAAGAGTGCACCGACCTTGTTTTCCTGGCGCTGTTCCACCAGTTGGGTGATCGGCGTCAGCGAGGCTGAAGTTTCGTTAACGTAAGAAATCGAGCCATTCGGCGCCACCGCCAGCCGGTTACGGTGGTACAAACCATCCGTTTGCACCGCTTCTTTTAAGGCTTGCCAGTCGGCCGTCGTCGGCAGGTGAACGCCTGAAAAAGCAGCCCTGTTCTTTTCAAACTTAAGGGTGAAGGGCTTAGTCACGTAGTCGTCAAAGTAAGAACCATCGGCGTAACGCGAGTCTTTAAAACCCGCGAAGGTCTCGCCCCGTTCCTTAGCAATCTGGTGGCTGGCCAGAAGCGAGTAGTAATTCAGGGCTAAGAAGTAGGCCTCGGTAAACTCGAGTGCCTCCGGGGAGCCGTACTCAATCTGCCGGCGGGCCAGGGCGGTGTGGAGGCCCATCGCCCCCAGGCCGATCGTGTGGTAGAGGCGGTTGCCCTTAGCAATGCTAGGGACCTCCTCAATGTTGGTGGTGTCAGTGACGTTGGTCAGCGCCCGCACCGCCACTTCAACGGCACGGCCAAAGTCCGGGGCCTGCAGCATGTTATCGATGTTGGTCGAGCCCAGGGTGCAGGAAATATCGGTGCCGACCGTTTCGTAAGACAGGTCGGACGTCAAAGTCGACGGTTCCTGGGGCTGGAGGATCTCGCTGCAGAGGTTGGACATGATGATCTTACCGGCGACCGGGTTGTCCCGATTGGCGTGATCGATGTTTAAGATGTAGGGGTAGCCCGATTCCTGTTGGAGGCGGGAAATCTTTTGCTCCAGCTCGCGGGCTGAAATCGCCGTCTTCTTGATCCGCGGGTTGGCCACCAGGCGGTCGTACTCCTTGGTCAAATCAACGTAGGAAAAGGGGGTCTTGAGTTCCCGCTCGACGTCGTAGGGGCTAAATAAATACATTGGGGCGTTGGACTTGAGCAACTGGTAGTACTTGTCTGGCACCACCAGGCCCAAGGAGAGGGTCTTGACCCGGATCTTTTCGTCGGCATTTTCCTTTTTGGTCTCCAAAAAGGCCATGATATCAGGGTGAAAGACGTTTAAATAAACCACCCCGGCGCCGTTACGTTGCCCCAGCTGGTTGGAATAAGAAAAGGCGTCCTCTAACAACTTCATCACCGGCAGGACCCCAGACGAGGCGTTTTCGATCTTCTTAATCGGGTCACCAGCCGCCCGCAAGTTCGACAAGTTGACGCCAACGCCGCCACCAATCCGGGACAGCTGGAGAGCCGAATTGAGCGCCCGACCAATCGATAGCATCGAGTCCTGGACGTCAATCAAAAAGCACGACACCATCTGGCCGCGCCGCTTCTTACCGGCGTTTAAAAAGGTGGGCGTCGCCGGCTGGTAGCGCTGATTAATCAACTCGTCGGTCAGGTCCTTGGCTAACTGTTGGTCGCCGCGGGCCAAGTAGAGGGCGTTGGCCACCACCCGGTCGTTATAGTCCTCCAGGAATCGCTTACCGTCGTTGGTCTTCATCGCGTACTGGGCGTAAAACTTGTAAGCCCCCATGAAGCTCTTAAAGCGGAAGTGGTGGGCGCGCACCCGGGCCTCTAATTGGTCAATGAATTCCGCCGGGTACTGGTCGAGAACCGCCCCGTCCAAGTAGTCGTCAGCGACCAGCTTCGCCCGCCGTTTTGCGGGGCTTTGAAAGCGAACCGTTTGGGGAATGATGTGGTCTTTAAAGTAGGCCTTTAAGGCGTCCTGATCGTAATGGACGGCAATCGAGCCATTTTCCGGGATGTTAACTAGATTGTTGTAGTAAAAATAGGATTGTGGATCCGTTCGTTCTTCCGTCATGCTTGTTCCTCCTCAAAGGCCTGGGACCGTTCCAGTAGCAGTTGGCCGATCCGGGTGATGTCGTTGTCGCTGCCCCGTAGTTCAAAGTCGGTCAGGTAGGGAAAACCGAACCGCTTGGCGTACTGCTTAGCCGTCAGGGCGAACTGGCGGTTAAAGTTACGGTTGCCGCTGCCGATGATCCCGTAACAGCGGTGGTAGTTGCCTTCGTAGGCGAGGTAGTGGCCCAGCGCCGGTGATAAAATCTCGCTGTAGCCGTTATCGCGACCGTTGCCACCGTTTAAAAAGGCCGGCAAAATCGTCACGAAGGGCGCCGTCAGTTTTTGGCGGTCCGGTTTCTCACGGACGTTAATCGAATTCACCACCACCCCCAGGTCTTGGTAGTAGTCCGTTAAGCGCCGCACAAAATCTCGGGTGTTGCCACTCAACGAGATATACAAGATATTGATTTCTTTAGCCATTCATTGCACTCCAATCACAAGATGTTGTGGTTGTGATTGTACTAGATTTAGTTATTAATTAAAATTAGAATAATTTAATATTATTCGTGATCAACCACTTTGTTCCCCACCGCTATTCCTGATTAACGGGGCCTCCCCTCTGCCCTTTCTTGACCACCGTCACGGATTCGATGAGAAAAATTTAATTTAACACCGAACTCATCACCGTTCAGATTGTCACTTCGTTAACTAAGTGATCGACCGGTCGGGATTACGACTTGGTTAAACTTTGGTTACCATTACCTGGAAGGTGGTCACCGCTCGTGAAAGTGTGCTACAATCCAGCTATTAGTGAAAATCAAAGGAGGATCAGAATGCGGTCTTCATTAAAACGCGGCCTGCTCGCCGTTGCCCTCGCCTTAGTCGTGGCGATCGGGTTTGCCAACCTCTTGGGTAACCACCGGGTCGATACCGCCAACGAAGCCAGCTCTTCAAGTACATCAGAAACTAGTTCGGTCATGCGGACACCAATTGACTGGCAAAAGTCATCGGAAACGGTCGCCTACCCGGACGTCAACGCCCACCCCGACCTGTGGATCAAGGTTTCCAAGAAGAAACAGCGGGTTTACCTAATCGATAACGGCAAGATCTTATACACGATGTATTGCTCAACCGGGACCGGTAAAAACGATACGCCAACCGGGACTTATTACATCCAGGCTGAGCGGGGGACTTACTTTTACAGTCAACAGAGTGGTGAAGGGGCCCATTACTGGGTTTCCTGGTTAAACCACGGTGAGTATCTCTTCCACTCCGTCCCAACCGATGAATCCGGTAATTACAAACTTTCTGAAGCAAAACAACTCGGTAAAAAGGCTGCCTCCCACGGTTGCGTCCGTTTATCCGTGCCGGACGCCAAGTGGTTCTACGAAAACATCAAGGAAGGCACCAAGGTTGTGATCACCAATGATTAAAAAACTCGCCAAAGCCTTTGGCCTGCCCAGCTTGCTTTACTTACTGGGGGTGGGGCTTTATAACCTCTCCACCCACCAGACTGGTCTGGCCCCGATTTCTTGGGCGCTAGGCTGGCGGGTATCTGGGTCGGGATGATCATTCTCTTGATTGGCTGGCCGTTGGTGCTATATTTTAGGCAAAAATAAATCCCCAGCTAAGGAAGAACTCCTTAACTGGGGATTTTGACTTCTATTACACAGATAACGTGTTCCCAACCACAGGCCTAGTGCCCAAGTACGGGCGGAGAACAGTGCGTGCCGCACTAACCCCCGTCCTAGCTTAGTCATACGACCTGTCGAGGAGGTTGGTCACACTCACTTCTTAAACAGTGCCGCCATCTTAGCCGCCAGCTCCGGGTCGAGGCTGTCGGCGAGGGTGGTTTCTTCTTCCTTGGCTTCTTCTGCTTGGTTGGCGATCTTTTCCTTGACGAAGTCGATCACCGCTTGCTCTCCGACTTGGATCAGGTTAACGTCCAAGCGGCCGCCGGCGGCATCGGCGTGGCCACCACCGCGGAAGTACTGCTCGGCAAACTGAGCTACGTCGACCTTGCCGTTAGACCGCAGGGAAACGCTGGTAGGGGCGACGACCATTGCCGCGTCGACCTCCGGGTTTTCCTCCATCAGCCGGTGGGCAATCTCGGACTTGTAGTCGCTAGCGTAGACGATCCCCCACTTGTGACCGGCGATTTCTTCGATCATCAGGTCCTTTAAGTGCCCCTTTAAGTAGTGGTCTCGGCGGTCATTCAGCGTCTGGACCAGCAGGTCGTTTTGCTGGCGGTACTGCTCCCAGCCCTGGGCAAAGACCTGCTCGACAAACTCGGCCGAGTGACTGAGCGGGTAGAACCAGAAGAGCTGGTCGAACTCGTCGGCGGCCACCCGGACCTCCTGGCTCATGTTCGGGTCGTTTTGCCAGTCCCAGGTATCGTAGGCCCGGATCAGCTCGATCAGGTAGGCCAAGTCGCGGCGCCGGTCAGCACTAAGCTGGTCAAACCGCGGCTGGGTGGTCAACCAGTCCCAAGCGAGGCTAGCCGCGCTCGGGTTAACGTCCGCATCTGCTTGGGTGACCACGTTAGCGGCGTGCTTCTGGCGGGCCTCGGCCTCGCTTTCGTGGTGGTCAAACACCAGCCAGTGATTGGCGAAGTTGGCGTTTAGTTCCTGGAAAGTGTGCTCGGAGTCCGGCGTCATGTCCATGATGTACACATCGGTGAAGCTACCGGCTTCCGGGCTGTGCAACCAGCGGTCAAAGTACTCGTCGATCCGGCCGGCACCGATGTTATCAATGTCAAAGGTCGTGTCCGGAAAAACGGTCTCCTGAACGGCTTGGAGCAGGTACGGCGCCCCAAAGCCATCCAAGTCGTTGTGGGAAAAAATCTTAATTCGTTCAGTCATCGTGGTCCCCCTTGTATAAGGCCATTATACCAAGGATTGGCGTGGCTGGTTCCTTGGCGGTTAAATTCTTGTTTAACAGTGCGCACCCCTATTTTTTAAGGCTTAATTTTTCGACGTTTAAGACCTTATCCAGCCAGCCGTTGGTAAAGGACTGCTCGTGGGAAACCAAAATTAAATTGCCCGGGAAATTTTGCAGGGCCCGCTTGAGCCCCTCCTTGGTTTCGTCGTCGAGGTGGTTGGTCGGCTCGTCTAGGATCAAGAAGTTGCTGGGCGTCAGCTCCAAGAGGGCCAGTTTGACCTTGGTCTGTTCCCCCCCGGACAAGAGGTTCATTGGCTTTTGGGCGTTGGCGGCGTTGATGCCGGCCTTGGCTAAGCGCTGGCGAATCGTCTTGGGTAACATGGTCGGGAACTGGTCTTGGATCGTTTGTAGGGGCGTCTTGGTTGGGTCATCCCAAATCAGGTCCTGGTCAAAGTAGCTAATCTTCGCCGACGGGGAGAAGGTACTGGTCCCTGATAGCGCCGGGATCTTACCCAAAATCGTCTTGATCAAGGTTGACTTACCGACCCCGTTAAAGCCGGAGAAGAGCAGCTTTTCGCCCCCGGTCATCGAAAAGGTAACCGGCGCCAAGAGTGGCTTGCCGTAACCAGCCTGGATGTTTTCGACCCGCAAGGCGTTGGCCGAGCCGGTGTTTTCGTAAGGTAAGTTAAAGGAGGCCTTCAAGTTATCCTCCGGCGGGTCGATCCGGGTCATCCGGGCCAGCATCTTTTCACGCGACTTGGCCATCGTCGACTTGGAACCGGCCTTGTTCTTCCTGATGAAGTGTTCGGCCTTATCGATGACCTCCTGTTGTTTTTCGTACTCGCGCTCCTGGAGGGCCTTTTTCTCCTCTTTTTGGCGCATCGCCTGCTTAAAGCTGCCCCGGTACTTGGTAATCTTGCCAAAGGAGACGTCGACGATCGTGTTGGTGACCCGTTCCAAGAAGTCGTAGTCGTGGGAAATGATCATCGCCGCCCCGGCGAAGTCGTTTAAGTACTCGATCAACCACTCAATGTGGGCGGTATCTAGGTAGTTGGTCGGTTCGTCCAGAAGGATCACGTCCGGGTTTTCCAAGAGCATCTTGGCCAAAATAATCTTAGAGCGCTGCCCCCCGGACATCTCGGCAACCACGTGCTCCTTGCCCAGTTCGTTTAAGCCCAACCCGGCCATCACCCGCTCGATTTCGGTCTCCAGCCCGTAGAAATTATGGGCGTCGAGTTCTTCTTGCAAGCGCCCGGCCCGGGTCAAGAGCCGGTCGTCCATTTTCGTGGCGTAGTCTTGGTAGAGTTGGTTCATCTTGTCGTTGATGGCGTACAAGTCGGCAAAGGCGGTGTGCAAGAAGTCGATCAAGTTCATCCCGGCCGGAATGTCGACGTACTGGTCCAAATAGCCGATCTTGGTGTTTTTTTGCCACTGGACCCGCCCGGCGACCGGTAAGAGCTGGCCGATCAAGATCTTAATTAGAGTCGACTTGCCGGCCCCGTTTTGTCCGACCACCCCCATGTGTTCGCCACGTTCCAATTGGAAGTTGGCGTCATCGTAGAGCTTTTTATCGGCGAAGCTCATCGTCAAACCGGACACGTCTAGTACTGCCATGAAAATCAATCCCCCGTTTTCAGTCTAATGATTAATTGTAACACTAATAGGAAGTGCGAACCAACCAGTCCAATAATCGTGCACATGGAAGAAATCTCCCCAGGCCCTATTCTCGCAGGTTACACAGATAACGTGCTCACCAACCACAGGCCTAGTGCCTAAGCAGGCCGGAGAACAACACATTCTGCGTTAACCCCCGTCCTAGCTTAGCCATACGGCCTGTCGAGAAGGTTGGTTCGCACTCACTTTCTAACAAACAAATTAAATTATTCTCATTTTTTGGTTGACAGGTTGAGCGCCCCTCCGGTATAGTGGTTACAAATCAAACGAGAGGAGCGGTCAACATGAGTAACCCATTTATCCAAGTGAATAACGCCTGGCAAAGCCGGTAACTCAGGTTGACCGTTTACGGATGCAACCTGGGATCTTTCAGATTGCATCTGTACCGGCTTCAAAGCATACTTTGGCGCTCGTACGGATCCACGTACGGGCGTTTCTTTTTTCCCAAAAGGGGCCCGTTAAACGCGGACCCCTTTTATTTTGGAAAGGAGAAAAATCAATGAAGCGGATGTACACACTGATCGTCTTGCTCGTGGCCTTTTTGGGGGTCGCCTTCTTTAAGGAGGGGGGCAGCCTCACCACCACCAGCAAGCCTAAAATCGGGGTCTTAACCCTGATGCACCACCCGGCCCTGGACCAAATCTACAAGGGCTTTGTCGACGAACTAGCTAAGGAGGGCTACAAGGACGGCAAAAACGTCACCATCGAATACCAAAACGCCCAGGGCGACCAGTCAAACTTAAAGACGATGGCCACCAAGCTGGTGAATGACCACTCCACGGTCCTGTTTGGGATCACCACCCCAGCCAGCCAGGCCCTAGCCAACGCCACCACGAAGATCCCGATCGTCTTGGGGGCGGTCACCGATCCGAAGGGCGCCGGCCTGATTAAAAATGATAAAAAGCCGGGCGGCAACATCACCGGGATCTCCAACCAGGCCCCGGTCGCCGATCAACTGCGCTTGGTCCACCAGTTCATGCCAAACGCCAAGACCCTCGGGATCATCTACACTTCTTCGGACCCGTCAGCCGAATCAGAACACAAGCAATTCGTCGCCCAGGCTAAGAAGATGGGCTTAAACCTTAAGTCCTATTCGATCGCTAACTCCAACGACTTGGACCAGGTTTCCCAGCAAATGCTGTCTGAAGTTGACGCCGTCATCGTGCCCACCGACAACACGATTGCCGGGGCGATGCAAACACTAGTTAAAAACGCCGACGCCGCTAATAAGCCGGTCTTCCCGGCGGCCGACACGATGGTCAAAGACGGCGGGGTTGCCACCTACAGTATCAACCAGTACAAGCTCGGGGTGGCAGGGGCCAAGGTGGTCGTCGCCATTCTAAAGGGCAAGGCCAAGCCGGAAACCACCGCCATCGAATACATTCGTCACGGGGAACCAGTCTTAAACCTCAAGCAGGCTAATAAGCTGGGCCTCAAGATACCAAAGGCCTTCGAAAAGGCTGCCGAAGATCACGGGGAGGTATTTAAATAATGACTCTAATCACATCCGCCATCGGCCAGGGGCTCTTATGGGCGCTACTTGGCCTCGGCCTTTACCTTAGTTTCCGCATTTTAAACATTACCGACATGACCGTAGAAGGGACCTTCCCGCTCGGGGCGGCCGTCGCCGTGACCCTGATCGTCCACGGGGTCAACCCGCTCTTGGCTTCACTAGCCGCCACCGGGGCCGGAATGCTCGCCGGATTAGTCACCGGGCTGTTAACCACCAAGGGAAAGATTCCCAGCCTCTTAGCCGGGATCCTCACCATGACCGCCGCTTACTCAATTAACCTGCGGATCATGGGCAAGTCCAACACCTCCCTGCTCGGCCAAACCACCCTCTTTTCCAACGGTTTCTTAAAGAGCCTGCCCCAGTACTTTGACTCGGTGGTGCTCGGTTTCACCGTGATTGTGATCGTGACGGTTTTAGTAATCTTCTTTTTAAACACCGATTACGGCCAGGCCTTCATCGCCACCGGGGATAACCCCACCATGGCCCGCTCGATGGGGATCCGGACCGACCGGATGACGATCGTTGGCTTGATGATCTCTAACGGGATGGTTGGGCTGGGGGGTGCCTTAATCGCCCAGTCCAACGGTTACGCCGACATCAACATGGGGATTGGGACCATCGTGATCGCCCTGGCCTCGATCATCATCGGTGAAGTAGCCTTTGGCGAACTGACGCTGGGCCAACGCCTGGTCGCCGTTACCCTGGGGTCGATCCTCTACCGGTTGATCCTCCTAGCCGTTTTGCAACTCGGTTTTTCGGCCAACGACCTCAACTTACTCTCCGCAATCGTCCTCGCCTTATGCATGATGATCCCGCAAATTGACCGGATCTTAAACATCAAAAAGCCAATCTTAAAGGGGGTTGCCACCCATGACTAAACCAATTCTCGAACTAAAAAACGTCACCACGGTTGTCAACTGCGGCACCGCCAGCCAAACCACGATCCTCAAGGGGATTAACCTGACGATCAACCCCGGTGACTTCATCACGATCGTCGGAACCAACGGGGCGGGGAAATCAACCCTCTTCAACGTAATTGGTGGCAATCTGACCGCGGACGGCGGCCAACTACTCCACAACGGCCAAGACATCACCCACCTCTCCCAGGAGGGGCGGACCAAGTTCTTAGCCCGGGTCTTTCAAGACCCCAAACTAGGAACGGCGCCGCGGATGACGGTGGCCGAAAACCTCTTGTTAGCCGAAAAACGCGGTCAGGCCCGCCACCTGGTCTTCCGCCGCCTCAAGTCCCGGCTGACCGAATTTAAGACCCTGGTCGCCACGATGAATAACGGGCTGGAAAACCGCTTAATAACGGCCACCGGCGCCCTGTCTGGGGGTCAACGCCAAGCGCTCTCCTTTTTGATGGCGACCCTAAAGCGCCCCGACATCCTCTTGTTAGACGAACACACCGCCGCGCTCGACCCCCACACCAGTGCCACTTTAATGGCGGCGACCGACCAGCGGATCCGCGAAGACAAGTTGACCGCCCTGATGATCACCCACCACATGGAAGACGCCATCCACTATGGCAACCGTCTCTTAGTCTTGAAGGACGGCCAGATCAAAGCCGACCTGACCGGCAAAGACAAGGCGACCCTGACGCCGGAGAAGTTGGCGGCGTACTTTGAATAGTTGAGTGCGACCCAGCCATTAGGCAGGCCGTGGGCTAAGGATAGAACACAGGTTATCGCGGTACGCGGTGTTCTGTGGTCGGACTTAGCCACTAGGTCTGCGGCTGGGGAGCACGTTATGAGTGAGTGCGACCCAGCCATTAGGCAGGCCGTGGGCTAAGCTAGGGTTGGGAGAAGAATTTCTCCTAGCCCTTTTCTTTGTCCTCCCCTATCATTTCGGGCACAATAACTTTAAAAACGGAGGGCTGAACAAACCATGAAAACCAACTTCACGAACCGCCTCGCTCTTGCCATGCAAATTGACCCCGCCGTCCTCTGGGAGCACTTTCCAAATGGCGTAACCATTAATGATCTCCAAAGGGTCAACGAGATACTGTATCCTGACGCCCCTGCTAACTTTCACTACTGCTTACCAGAGGATGTTGCCTACCATTTAATTGACGCTCCCAGGGGTGAATTAGAGAGATTTTGGTTAGGAATCACAATGCTTGGTTCACTAGATGGCCCCCATTTGGTACCAATCCCGGATGTTATTTCCGCCTATCACCACTTCGTTGACCACCGCAATGATGGTTATTTTGACTAAGAACTAAAAAATAAGGGACCGGGAGAAAAGTTGTTTCCTCTCGGTCCCTTATTTCATTGTTGGGTTGAAGAATAATCGATTAGCGGGCCATGATTCGCTCGCCGTGTTGGGTGATGTCCAGGCCGACCGCTTCCTCCCTGGCCGAAACCCGAACCGGCATCACGAGGCGTAGGCCCTTGATGATCAGCCAGCACATTACCCCGGTAAAGACCATCGTGGCTAGGGTAGCAACGATTTGAACTAAGAACTGGTGCATCCCGCCGCCGTACAGAAGTCCGTTGTCGGTAACCTGGGAGTTAACCTGGCTAGTGGCAAAGAGCCCGGTGGCGATGCTTCCCCAGATCCCGGAAACCCCGTGGCAGCCAAAGGCGTCTAGGGTGTCATCCAGGTGCAAACGTGGCTTAGCGTAGGTGACGAAGAGGTAGGAACAAATGGACGCCCCCAGGCCGATCATGACCGCCCCGCTGATGGTGACGTAGCCGGCCGCCGGCGTGATCGCCACCAACCCGCAGACGGTCCCGGTGCAGGTACCGACTAGGGAAACCTTCCCGGTAAAGCTGACTTCCAGTAGTTGCCAAGCGACCATGGCTACCGCGGTGGCCACCGTCGTCGTTAACATGGCTTGAACGGCCACGTTGTCAATCGCTAGGGCCGAACCGGCGTTAAAGCCGTACCAACCGAGCCACAGGATGGAAGTCCCGATCAAAACCAAGCCCAAGTTGGCCGGTTGGTCGTTGTGACGTTGCAAACGCGGCCCGACCATCCAGGAGAGGACCAAGGCCGTCACCCCGGCGTTGATGTGGACGACGGTCCCGCCGGCAAAGTCGAGCGTCCCTAGCTTACCGAGGATGCCGCCGCCCCAAACCATGTGGACTAGCGGGTAATAAACCAAGAGCGACCAGAAGATGACGAAGGCGACGATGAACCACGGCCGGGCCCGACCAACCACTGCCCCGATGAAGAGGGCCGGGGTAATGATGGCAAACATCATTTGAAACATCGAGTACAGGCCGGTTGGAATCTTGGTGGCCGTCAGGGCAAAGATGTTAACGTGGTGAAACATCGCCCAGTGTAAATTCCCGAACAATCCCCAAACGTTACCGGAAAACGACAGGGAGTAGCCAACGATGATCCACATAATCACGGCGACTCCGCAAATGAAGTACACCGACATAAAGGTGTTGACCACGTTCTTCTTTTCGCTTAACCCTCCATAGAATAAGGCCAAGCCCGGTGTCATGAAAAAGACCAGGATGCTTGCGACCATCACGAACAATACGTTTGCTGCGTTCATCTTTCTTCAACCCCTTCCGAATTAATGTTGATAAGATTAGACCATTCTAATCACCTTCGCAAGGGGCGCCGCTTGGTTTGTGGATATCTTTTGTTTGGTGGGGTTCAAACGGGGATTTTTTAAGTTGGTAGCGGTTCCAACTTCTTATTTTTTCGACTAGACCAATTTTGCACTTGCACGCTCCTTCGCAATTCTCCTACAATGGATATAATATTTTTTAAGAAGGGAAACCCACCATGGAGCAACTATTTGAACACACTTCGATCCGCCGCGTCTACTTTACGCTGGCGATGCCGGTCGTTTTATCGATGGCCGTCACCCTAATTTACAACATGGTCGACACCTTCTTCGTCGCCCAAACCCAAAATTCCGCCCTGGTCGCCGGGGTTTCGCAGGGGGCCCCAGTCTTCACCCTTCTAATTGCCATTGGTGACATCTTCGGACTGGGGGGCTCGTCCGTGATCTCGCGCCTCTTTGGGGAAAAACGCGATCAAGAGGGGCGCAACGTGTCTGGCTACGCCTTTTACGCCGCCTTTTTCTGGGGCATCATCGTCTCCGCCCTAATGTTAATCTTTAAGGACCAGGCCCTGCACTTGCTCGGGGCCAGCAAGGCCACTTGGAAGTACGCCGATGAATACTACACCGTGATGGCCTGGGGGGCGGCCTTTGTCGTCTTTGGCCTGGCCCCGAATAACATCTTGCGCACCGAGGGGTTAGCTCTAGAATCAATGAAGGCCTCGATGACCGGAACGATTATCAACATCGTCTTAAACCCGATCTTCATCTTCACCCTCGGCCTGGGGGCGGCCGGGTCGGCGCTGGCCACCGTCACCTCCAACGTAATTGGTGACCTTTTAATGATTTACTACCTGCGCACCAAGTCCCAAAAGCTGACCACCTCGATCAAGGAAACCAAGGTCTCCTGGGACCTCAAACGCCAAATCTACGCGATCGGAATCCCCGCTAGCATCACCAACGTCATGGCCACCCTAGCGATGGCCCTAACCAACCGCTACCTAATTGACTACGGCGCCGATTCCGTCGCCGCCATGGGGATCGCCCTTAAGGTATCGATGATCATCAACATGATCTTCATTGGCTTCGCCTTCGGGGCCCAACCGCTGATCGGTTACGTTTACGGTGCCAAGGATCGGCGCCGTTTCCAGGGCGCCCTGCGCTTCGACCTGTTAGTGGTCTGTGGTTTTGCCCTGGTCATGACGGCGATCATGTTCTTCTTAGCCCCGATCATCATCACCTGGTTCATGAAGGACCCGACGATCGTCAAGGAGGGGGCCATCATGGTTCGCTGGCTGGTTATCTCTTCAACTCTAGCCGGCTTCACCCTGGTCTTTACAACCGTCTTCCAGTCAATGGGCAAGGCCCTGCCCGCCCTGCTCTTGTCCCTGGCTCGCCAAGGGATCATCTTCACCGTGGCCATCGTCATTCTCGCCCACTTCTTCGGCTACCACGGCATTATCGCCGCCCAGGCCGTGGCCGACCTTTTGACCGCCATCTTAGCAATCGCCCTCTTTGCGCGGTATAAGCCGAAATTCTAGTTAAAAGAAACGGGACCCAACCTCCGCTGTAGGCAAATTTAAAAGCCCCGCCGCGTTCGTTAAACGAACGTGACGGGGCTTATTTTGGATGCTTAGTTTTTTACGGTTACTCAGATAACGTGCTCACCAACCTTCCCCCTAGCTTAGCCCACGGCCTGCCAATGGTTGGTCCGCACTTTAAACGCAGTACACCAATGGACTCCATTGGTTCTGGCGACCCCGCTGAAGTCCTATTGGTGTTTGCGGGGGTGCGACTACGAAATCAGAGATTTCTGTCGCACTCCCTATTCCGTGGCCGCCTGCAACGCGAGGGCAAAGTCCCCGATCGTGGCCGAACCGTTGTTTTTGGCCATCGGCATCGTGATGTACTGGTCGAGGTCGCCCACTTCCACGTAGTCGTTTAAGAGCTTCTTGAATTCCGCCCGGACCTTCTTTAAGAAGTCTTCGGAGATGACCCCACCACCGAAGACGATTTGGGCCGGCCGGTACATCAGGGTCGTATCTAAAGCCGCTTGGGCCACGTAGTATGCCATGATGTCCCAAACGTGGTCGGTCAGCGGTACTTCCTTCCCCGGCTTGCCTAAGCGGGCGTCGAAGGTTGGCCCGGAAATCAAACCTTCCAAGCAATCGCCGTGGAACGGGCAAATCCCCTTAAAGTCCAGGTCATCTGGGTGGCGCTTAACGCGGATGTGGCCCATTTCGGTGTGGCCTTGTTCACCAACGAAGTGCCCGTCAATGACGGCCCCGCCGCCGACCCCGGTCCCAATGGTGAAGTAAACCAGGGAGTGAATCCGGCGGTTAAATAAGGTTGCCATCAGGTATTCCCCGTAAGCGGAGCCGTTTACGTCGGTCGTCCAAGCGATCGGCACGTTCAAAGCCTTCTTGATTGGGCCAACGAAATCCACGTTTGACCAACCCGGCTTCGGCGTGTCGGTGATGTAACCGTACTTCGGTGAGGAGCGGTGAATTTCGATCGGGCCAAAGGAGGCAATCCCGATGGCGGACAGGTTGTCGAACTGCTTAAAGTAATCGATAATCTTGCCCAGCGTTTCCTCTGGCGTCGTGGTCGGAATGTGGATGGAATCCTTGATTTGGTAGTTGGTGTTTCCAACGGCACAAACCATCTTCGTTCCACCAGCTTCGATTGATCCTAATAACATGGTCATGGTAATTCTCCTTTTAGTCGTCCATTTCTTTCTTGAGTTGTTCACCGATTTCTTCAAAGCCCGGCTTGCCCAGCAGGCCAAACATGTTGGTCTTGTAAGCTTCGACCCCTGGTTGGTTGAACGGGTTGATCCCGTTTAGGTAACCGGAAATCGCGATCGCCACTTCAAAGAAGTAAATCAGGTAA
>SKEH01000253.1_pt1 | contig 36126 bp, 33 predicted proteins | sample 4826571 | NCBI WGS metagenome assembly SKEH01 (sample SAMN11008814, study PRJNA524170) | human gut metagenome | biome: Human fecal sample; material: Feces; isolation source: fecal sample from pouch patient p29 | host: Homo sapiens | place: Israel: Tel-Aviv | collected 2016-09-14 | reverse complement strand
TTAGAATTTCAGTAGTAAAATCGTTCATATGGAAGTCCTCTTTTCTGTGAATGTGTTGTGGTAACTCTATTCTACAGAAGGGACTTCCTTTTTTCTATTTACACAAAATATTTTACACTCTCTGAGAGATTCTCATGAAATAAAAAAACATTATTTAAATAGAATGAGTTTTTTCAATCTTTTAAGAAATTGTTTAGCTCATGGAAATGGATTTATAAAATTAGAGTCAAGTCCACTTTCACGAAGGTATTTGAATTATCCAAAAGGTAATATTGATTATAAAAACATAAATGAACAGGATATTGATTTTGAAAAAATTTACGTAGAATTCATTCTTTCTATCTTTGATGTATGCTCAGTTTTATGTGGTTATACGGATAGAAAAGACTTCATTAAGAATTTGTCAGAAGTATAGCAATATATAAATCAATATCTTTGAATTAGTTTCATATGTGTAATTTAGTCAGTTATCAGACTTGATCATAATTGGTCCTATAAATTATTGAGTCAATATTACAAAACCAGACAAAAGTGTTCCTCGCTTTTGTCTTTTTTTATGTTCTTGTAGAGATAAAGGCTTCCTTAGCTGTCGAGAGGATTTGATCCTATAAAAAGCTTTCTTTGACAACTAATAAACAAAAGCATATATTCATAGGGGATGGGGGGTACCCCCATAAAACTATTTTGGAGGGGTTATTGTATGTCACATTTGATCGAACACCATAACGAAGAGTTGATCAAACGCTTGAATAAAATCGAAGGACAAGTAGTGGGTATCAAGAAAATGGTCAACTCGAATAAAGATTATGCTGATATTTTGATCCAATTGAATTCCGCGCGATCAGCGATTCAAAAAATAAGTCAGATTCTTTTGGAAGCTCAAGCCGATCATTCGTTGATGCATGTAAGTGAAGGTGCTGATTTATTGGAAGAGATGGACCATTTAAAACGTGTGATTACCCAATATAATAAAATGAATTGAGTGATGGATGATGGATATAAGAGAGCCAGGATCAAATAACGACTCAACTATTAAAAGAAAATTGATCAAGTTGGCGCTTCCTGCCACGATCGAAAATATATTGGAAACCTCTGTTGGGTTCATCGATTCTTTGATGATCGCACAAATTGGGTTGTTTGCTGTGGCAGGAATAGGTATAGCCAATGCAATATTAAATGTTTATATTGCTGTATTTATTGCTTTAGGGATCGGCACATCCTCCTTGATTTCTAGAAATATCGGAGCGGGAGATAGTGAAAAAGCAACATTGATTGCTAAACAGTCATTATTGTTAGCAATTGTTTCAGGTCTAATCTTAGGTCTAGTAAGTTTTCTGGTAGGACCGCAGCTGTTGAATTTAATGGGTGCGACAAAACAGACCTTTGACTATGCATTACAATTTTTCAGTATTGTAGGTGGCGGATCAATTGCTATTGCCACGATGATTTTATTGGGAAGTATGTTACGAGCAATCGGTGATACGAAGTCCCCGATGAAAATCGGTTTTATCACTAATATTCTGAATATCATCCTTGACTACATATTGATTTTTGGTTTAGGACCGATACCGGCTTTTGGTGTAGTGGGAACAGCTATCGGCACGCTTATTGCAAGAGTCTTAGGAACTATTTTATTGTATCGAAAAGTGCAAGCATCCGTTCTAGCTTTTCCTTTCATGTCACTATTCCAACGCAGCAATTATCTGGAATTACTGAAGCTCTCATTTCCTGCGGCTTTAGAGCGCCTAGTTATGCGCTTAGGACAAGTATTGTATTTTGGCTTGATCGTAGCCATTGGTGCTAAAACTTATTCCGCCCATTCGATTGCAGGAAGCATTGAAAGTTTTGTCTATATGCCAGCCTATGGATTAGCTACCGCTGCCGCAACTTTAGCAGGAAACAGTATTGGAAAAAAAGAGTTTGAAGAAACGAAACTTGTGGCTCTTTATGCTGTTAAATACGGGGTCATTGTATTAAGTATACTGGGTATAGGATTGTTTTTTGGCACACCCTATATTGCTCCTTGGTTTACAACCGACGCTGAGGCAATCAAGCAAATCACTATTGCGCTTAGAATTGATGCATTCAATCAACCAGGATTAGCTATCAGTTTGATATTAGCTGGTGTGTTACAAGGAATGGGAGATACCAAAACGCCTCTCTACAGCACGGCCTTCGGGATGTGGGTCACACGAGTCTTAGGTGTGCTACTGTTGGGGAAAGTATTGAATCTAGGAATTGCAGGTGTATGGTTAGCGATTGGGATTGATTTATACGTACGTTCGCTTTTTTTAACTTATCGTTTCAAACGAAATATCCGAATGTTAAAGAAGGATCAAATGCCTTCGCTATAAAAAATTGGTGGCAAGTAGCAAATCGGAAGAAGACGCACTGGTTGCAAACGAAATCATTGTACAATTAGAAGGGTTATGGGAAAATTATAGAAAAGGAGTGATATACTTGAAAGATGGAATTGAACTAGCAAGGCAACTGAAAAGCAAACAGTTGAGTCATGAGGAGTTAATGGCAGATATCATAAAAAAAGTCAATGAGAAGAATCCTGTACTAAATGCTCTAGTCACTTTCGAGCCTGAGAAGATACTGGATGAGAAGAGACAATTCAATGAAAAATCAGACCATCCGCTACATGGTATACCATTCCCGCTGAAAATGCTTGGTCAAGAGAAAAAAGGCTGGCTGGCAACTTTTGGCTCCAGATTATTTCAAACACAACGAGCATCAAAAAATTCCAACTTTGTCAATCAAGTGGAATCTATCGGTCTTATGCCATTAGGACAAACAAATTCACCAGAATTTGGCTTTAAAAATATCACCGATGCTCAGATCTATGGTCCAGCTAGAAATCCTTGGAATACAGATTATTCACCTGGTGGCTCAAGTGGTGGTGCAGCAGCAGTTGTCGCTTCTGGTATCCTACCATTGGCTGGTGCCAGCGATGGGGGAGGATCGATTCGGATTCCAGCGTCTTTTTGCGGACTTATCGGGTTAAAGCCTTCCAGAGGAACGATGCCTGTAGGTCCACAAGCTTGGCGAGGGTGGCAAGGTGCGGCAATTGATTTTGGCTTAACCGTTTCGATGAGAGATACAAAAGCGTTGTTTACGGGACTACGAGGAATTCACACTGGTGCTCCTTATCAAGTAGCGCCAGCAGAATGGCAAACGCATGAAAAGAAAAAACACTTGAAAATCGCTGTTTGTACTGCATCACCGATTGGATCAGTTATCAGTGAAGAAGCAAAGCAAGCTGTAGCGAACGCAGTGCTATTTTTAGAGCAACAAGGACATGAAGTAATCGAGATCAACTATCCATTGGATGGACGTCGGCTTATCCAATCGTATTATCAAATGAATGGAGCAGAGACCGCGGCGATGATCCAGTCTATCGAGGATGGCTTAGGTCGACAAGTCCGACAAACAGAACTTGAACCGATCTCTTGGACATTATTACAGTATGGAAATAAAGTGTCAGCGTCTACTTATATTCGCTCGTTGCATGTTTGGGATCATGCAGCTATAACAATGGAAGAATTATTCCAAGAGGTTGATCTGTTTCTTTCCCCAACCACTGCCTTTTCTGCTCCTGAAGTAGCAAGAGATCTCCAAAGCGATGCGATTCGAGAAAAAATTGCAAATATCCAAGAATACAATGAAAAAGAAAGCTTAGAAGTCATCTCAGAGATGTTTGAAGAGAGCTTGCAAATTACGCCATATACTCAACTAGCAAACTTGACCGGTCAGCCAGCAATTAGTTTACCAACACATCTGACGAAAGACTCCTTACCGCTGGGTATCCAATTCATGGCAGCTAGAGGAAGAGAAGACTTGCTGTTTCAGATAGGTGAGTTATTTGAGGAACATGGAAAATTCCATTTACCACCTAGCTATCGGTAATAATGCAAGAACGAAAGAAAACACGCAACAGATAAAAAAGAACTAGCACTGTAACTCTAAGTAAGATCGATTGAAGGACGGGAACAAAAGTCACCGCTTGAGGCACTTTGTTCCCGTCTTTTTTACTATTTATATCCAGATAGATTTTTTCTTGGATTTAAGGTACAATAAAAAAAGCGAAAATACGTTCGGAGGTGGGGGTCTTGAAAACTCCTTTGACAATCGAAATGGAATCTTCTCTTTATCAATATTGTATCGAACAAGGTGGGATCGTCGTAGAAGAGGTAACCATGCCAGAAGATCAAGGAATCGTAGATACGTTAAGTTGTCTGACAAAATTCGATGGCAGTAGAGAATGGCGTTGTTATGAATTAAAAGTAACGAAGGCTGATTTCCGTTCAACGGCAAAATTATCTTTTGTAGGCCACTATAATTATTTTGTGTTACCAAGCACGCTTTACGAAGACGTCAAAGATGAAATCCCCACAGACATCGGGGTGTTGGTCTATCGTCCCTATGCGTTAGAGGAAGAAATGCCTGCTTCAGGGACTTTTTTTATTGCAAAAAAAGCAAGAAAAAGAGAGCTGGGTGTGGCAGAGGAGGCATTGACGAATCGTTTCATGGCTTCATTATTCCGAGAAGTAAGAAAAGCGAAACAAATGGAACGTGGCGTGAAGTATTTTCCAACGGATCAATTGTATAAAGAATTAAAAAAGCGCTCTGATAGTCAAAATCCTTTTGCTAAAGAACGGTATTATGAACGTTTTATTGAAGAAACGGAAAATCAAGCGATCCAAGATTTGAAAGAAGAAGTCTATGCCTTACAACAAGACTATGAATATCTACGTCAACAAAAACAAGTCAAACGTTTACCGACGGAACCATTGGAGTGATAAATCATGTATTATCCCTACTTAAGAGGGAAACAATTCGATCTACTGGCGCTCAAAGAAAGTGTGAATCGAGGGCTTCTTTCGAAGAGGATAGAACCGATCATTGAACCGGTTCGTGATTCGGCTACATTAAAAGGAGTCGTTGAATTATTCCAGAAAAAAAAGCATCCTTTGACGATCATCGATAACCCGCAAGTAGGACAATTTAAACTCTTTGACCAACATCTGCATACATGGGAGGTTCTCGAAGATAGTTCATTACGTAATGCATCGATCATTACACCAGAAAACTACGAACGGCTCATCGATCATCCACCTGATATGATTATCTTTGATGGACAACACCAACCACAGGAGATACAAATTTGGAAAGCTCTAGCGAACACACATGCACAGTTTCTGATTCCAGATAATAGCCGTATTCGTATTTGGCTGCCTGAAAATAAAATCGTGATCAAAGAATCGTTTAAAACAAGGAAACATGTAGAAGCCTATGGTGAAAAAATAGATGATTTCTTTAGCGATGATTATCTCTTTTTTCGAGAAGATGGCTATATTGGTTTCTCTGATTTTACCATCGAAGGGAGTCACTACTTTGACAAAGGGTTTCCCAGACGAGCTTTAGCATTGCATGTGACGTATATCGATGCTTATGGAAATTTGCGGGTGAAACACTTTGTTTCTGATACCAATGAATCTGCAAAAGACCAAGCGTTGAAATTTTTTGAAGCGGCGGAAAAACTAGAAAGATGGGTCATGAGGAATCATAATCAGCTAGTGATTACAGAAGGACTCTTAGAGTTATTGATGATTTACCATCAACAGAAGTTTCCAGGGCTAGGTGTACTAAAAAAATGGACGTTGTTGCATCATTTAGAATTGATCAGTCAATTATTGGATCGTCCTCATTCTTTCTTTAGGAATGACAAGAGGGTAGAAGCACTTTATTCCATCGTTGAGGAAAAGTAAAAAATAATCGCTAGAAAAATAGCCTAAACAAAAACAGTTGCTAGTAAGGCATCTTTTTTGTTTAGGCTATTTGCATGGTTTTTTCGATAATTTTGACAGGCACTTTTTTTGCTTCATGAAACTGATGCTATTTGAGTTGTGCATAAAATTGGGTGACTGCATCTGAAAGGTTCCCATCATTCGTCAAGCAGATCAATTTGGGCAGTTTTTGTAACGCGATCAACTCTTCTAGATCTTTTTGGAATAACGCAAGTCGTTGGTTTATCTGTGTGTCGGAGTCGCCGCGACTTCGCAAGCGTTCTTCCAATTTAGTGTGAGAGATCGTGACGAAGACCGGTTGGATCTTTTCACCAAAAACAGCATGAACTGCCCAAAAACCTGGTGCTGTCAAAATCGTGTAGCAATCATCCTGTGCCAGCTTTTGTGTGATTTCTTCTTTGCTAGATCCATATTTGTTTCCAGCGTACTCATCCCATTCAACAAATGCACGATCATTGATCATCTGATTGAATTCTTCTGGAGAAACAAAATAATAATCTTTTTGATCTTGTTCCCCAGTCCGTGGACGTCGAGTGGTATAGGTGATGATTTTTTGGTCTTGACGAAAAATTTTTTCGGCGATCGAAGTTTTTCCTGAACCTGAAGGACCGATAAAAACATAACATTTATTCATCTTTCTACTCTCCTCACGCTTGTAGATAATCCTTGTAATGATTGATACTCCTTAACAAAAATTGCATTTCTAAAAATCGACAGTGCGTATTTTCAGAAAATGCAATTGAATGGTTGCTTATTATACTAATAGACCTGTGACGATAGCACTTAAAAAGCTGACTAAAGTTGCTGTTAATAGAATTTTCAGCCCGTGTTTAGCAACTAGATTTCCTTTTTCTTCATTCAATCCTTTCATGGCACCAGAAATGATCCCAATCGAAGAGAAGTTGGCAAAGGAAACTAGGAATACAGAAATGATTGCTGTAGTCCGTTCAGTGAACTGGAAATTGCCTTTTGCTAATTCAGTCATCGCAACGAATTCATTCGTTACTAATTTAGTTGCCATCAGACTTCCAGCATCAACGGCTTCGTTCCAAGGTATGCCACTGATGAATGCGAATGGGGCAAAGATGTACCCAAGGATTTCTTGGAAAGTCACCCCGAATATCCCACTAAAAATCGCGTTGATCATGGCAATCAATGCCACAAAACCGATCAGCATCGCTGCAACGGTGATTGCTACGTGGAAGCCATCCAGAATATATTCACCCAACATTTGGAAGAAGGTTTGTTCTTTGTCTTCTTCGATGATCAGCTCATCTTCTTTTTCATCCAACTGGTAAGGATTAACAATCGATGCCAGAATATACCCACCAAATAAATTCAACACAAGAGCAGTAATCACATACTTTGAGTTGATCAGTGCCATATATGAACCAACGATGGACATGGAAACAGTGGACATCGCAGAAACACTCATGGTGAACAAACGCTTTTCAGATAAAAATGGTAATTCTTTTTTGATGGAAATAAAGACTTCAGATTGTCCTAAGATGGCAGAGGCGACGCCATTGTATGATTCAAGTTTACCCATGCCGTTGATTTTACTTAGACCTAACCCAACGCCTTTCATAAATAGGGGGAGGATCTTGATATAACGTAAGATTCCAATGATCGCAGAAATAAACACGATAGGCATCAAAACAGTTAAAAAGAATGGTACACTCCCTTTATTTGCTACCCCTGCAAAGACGAAGTTTACTCCTTCACCTGCAAAGGCTAATAGCTGTTCAAATAGTTTTGCCAGTAACGAAACAACCGTCGTACCGAACGTGGTTCTCAATAATACGAAACCGAATACCAATTGTAAGACGAACATCACCAACAATGGTTTCATTTTGATTGCTCTTTTGTCCGTACTAATCAAGAAGGCAATCCCAAAAATAAAAATCAAACCGATAATTCCTAAAATATGACTCAAAAAATCACTCCTAATCAAAATTCCGTTTAATTTTACCTGTTTTACGCTTAAATTACTAATTTTTCTGTTCAATTTTCATCTGTTTTTTAGAGTGAAACGTATACATGAGAAAATCAGGGCCTATACAAAATAAAAACTCTTAAAAGTTTCTGCGAGCATGTTCTTTATGAGCAACATGACACGAAACTTTTAAGAGTTTTTTTGTGGATTCCAGTCCTTGGACTCGAATTATTGATAGTATAGATTTTCAGAAGGGAAGAGTGGTGCGCTAGTGATATCGATTCCTAATTGTTTTAATGTTTGTTCATCATTTTTATTGACCATCACTGTTGAATGGGCTTGAGCGCCATCTAGTTCTGCAAGTTTTTCATAGGCAACTTGTGCGATTGGATTTGTTACAGCGCTGATGGATAGAGCAATCAATACTTCATTCAAACTTAGGGTATCCACAGAAGAATGAAGCGCAGTTGATTTCATTCCTTGGATCGTTTCCAAAACAAGTGGTGAAAGCAACGGGATATCATCAGCGATATGTGCCAAATGTTTCACTGCATTCAAGATGACCGCAGCCGAAGCATCCATCAATGAACTAGTACGTCCGGTAATGATTACTTCATTCGGCAATTGGATCGCAATGACAGCTACAGGGTCTTTCGTAGGGCTTTGGATCGTTTTGGCGTAATCGTGTGCGGGCAGCACCACTTTACGATCTTCAGGACGCAAGCCGACTTCTTCCATGATCAATTTGATTCGATTGACTGCTTCTTCATCGATCAAGCCCTTTTTGAAATCACATTCTGTTTGGAAGTAACGACGGATGATTTCTTGTTTCGATGCTTCTTGGACTACCGCATCATCTACGATACCGAAACCAACACGGTTCACACCCATATCTGTTGGTGACAAGTAAACAGATTCTTTGCCTGTGATTTTTTCAATGATTCGTTTGATCACAGGGAAAGTTTCAATATCCCGATTGTAGTTGACGGCTATTTTGTTATACGCATCAAAATGGAAAGAGTCGATCATGTTGACATCTTTCAAGTCAACTGTGGCTGCTTCATAGGCGATATTCAATGGATGCTTCAATGGAACATTCCATACAGGGAAGGTTTCAAATTTTGAGTACCCGGCGGCATGGCCTTTTTGACTTTCATGATATAACTGATTCAAGCAAGTTGCTAATTTTCCGCTACCGGGACCAGGAGCAGTAACGACAACGATTGGTTTCGTCGTTTCAATATAGTCATTTTTTCCAAAGCCGTCTTCTGAAACGATTTTTTCCACATTTACAGGATAATCCTCGATTTCAGCATGTTTATAGACTTTGATGTTACGTCTTTCAAGTTTATTGATAAATACTTTTGTTGCTGGTTGACCATTATAACGAGTGATCACGACGCTGTTGATGGATAAGCCGTAGCCACGGAGTTCATCGATCAATCGCAAGATATCCATATCGTAAGTGATACCATAATCTCCACGGATCTTGTTGCGTTCGATATCTCCTGCGTATACGCAGATCAAAATTTCTGCTTGATCTTTCAATTTTTGTAACAGTTTGATTTTTGCATCTTCCTCAAAGCCAGGCAATACACGTTTGGCATGTTTGTCATCTACCAATTTTCCGCCAAATTCTAAATACAATTTATCATAGTGATTTACTCGTTCTAAAATATATGCAGACTGTTCTTCAATATATTTCTCTGAATCAAAACCGATTTTTTTCACTAGTTTCCCTCCTTAAGTACTAAAGCATTTTTTCATTTTTTTTCGATTTCGTCAACTACCAAAGGGCAACTTGCGAAAAGTATGCCTAATTTAGCAAAAACTTGCTTGTCTAGTAAAACATTCATTGGTATGATAGTGAGTGATAAGGAAGGTGTCACATGAAAAAAAGACAGAAAAAGAAAAACGCGTATAAACAATATATTCGTTCTATTTTTACCGGTTATGAAAAAATGCTAGAAAATACTGATTTAGAAGAATTGAAATTTTCTTACTTGAATGAAGAAACACTTTTAACTCGTGATGAGAATCAGCGTATCCACTTCACAACCAGAGATCTGCCTAATAAATAAAAACTTTCATTAGTGCGAAAGAGTGGGACAACTCCCGCTCTTTCGTTTTACTTTTACCTTGCAGAAAGTCAAGAGAACTGAACGTACAGCGAAACAAAATGAATTTTACATAGGAGAAGATGCCCGTTGTAACAATTTTTTCTATAAAATGGTACTATTAAAGTATCTATACAGAGTTTTTTTAAGAATGTAAGGAGGTAAGTAGGATGAAGGAATCCAATCCAATAGAACCACAAGAAACGATTGATCAGAATGAAGAAGGAGCTTCTTTTTACGATATCAAAGAAAAAGCAAGCACCAATCTTTCTCAGCTATTAGAAGCATTACAAGCCTTTGAAAAAGCTGTTAGGGAAGAAAACATTCCAGAGATCTATCAGTTATACAATAGTGAATTAACGGAAGAACTGAAAAAAAGTTCAAATGAAAATCATGAAATCGATCAGTTATTGATGCGAAAAATCCATGATCGTTTTATTCAAGAATTTCCTTTTATGGAATTAGTCGAAACGATTTCCCCAACTATGAGCTATTATAAGATTGGCTCTTATTATCATGAAAGACCAACGATTGGGATCGATGCAAGTTTACCAGAGATTTTTGTCCTACCAAAAATCGATGAGGAGTGGGGCTTTTATGCTACACAACAACCGAATGATTTTAGCAAACAGGTCAATGAACTGGATGCCAAGGTGATCACGGCTAAGGCGGAGATCGAAAGACTAGATGAAGAACTAAAAGAAATCAATCGTAAAATCACTAGTTTAGATGATAATAAAGGCTTCTTGAACCGTAAAAAGATTGAAGAGGAAATCCAAGAGCTAGAGAAACAAAAACAAATTTTATCAAATGAAAAATTAGGCTGGCTACCTTATATAGAAGAACCTGAAAAAATCCAGCAACAAAAAGAAACACTATTAAAAGAAGCAAAGTCAGACCAACTTCGAGCGGCAATCGTCGAAAAAGAGCAACGACAAATCAAGCGTTTCTTTGGTGGGAAAGAAGGATTCAGCCAAGCCATCCACCACTTTTTGATGACTTATTTAGGTAGTGAAAATCCTGAACCAACGTTTCAAGAGGGAGGGCCTGAGGAATGAGCCATAAGGATGAAACAAGACCAATAGAACAAGAAAATGAAGCAATCGAATCGCTAGATGGACTGGCTGAACAAGAAAATGAAGAAACAGTAGAAGCTGCTCCTGAGGTAGAAACAGAATCAATTACTGATACCATCGAAGAGAATGAGCCAGTAGAAGAACGTAAACCCGCGGTCGATGAAAATCAACTTTACCTTGATAGCAAAGAAAAAGACCATCTGGATATTGTGAATATGATTGAAACAGCAGAGATAGAATTAGCAGATCTGCGTTTACGGAAATATCTGATTGAAGCAGATTTCTCAGGATTACTAGATTCTTTTGACCGTTATTTACTTAAAGATGAGCCGATTTCCCCAATTGGAAAGACAAGCTTGATCGAGTACTTTACTTATGAATTGTTGAAACCCCTGAACGACATTGGGTTAGAGTTATCGACCACTACCTACGATCGTTGGGAAACCAGACATTTCTCCATCAATTATAGTTTAGATGAGCAAAATCATTTGATCTTTTCTTTTGTTCTACCTACAATCGATCAACGCTACCAAGTAGAATCGATCAATTTATTAGAAGTGATCCCAGAAACGATGGAGGTCACCGTTCAGGATGATCGGGTGTTATCACTGATCCGTTACTGGTCAGTCGATCGGGTCTTTTCTGCAGGACAGATCACGATTTTCAATCACAAGCTGAACCAGCTTTTAGCACACGCAAGAAAATTAGGCTTCATCGTGAATCAAACATTGCTTGATAACACTAAACCACTTCACTTGAATCTACAGAGTGAATTTGAATTTAGCGAATCAGTATTGGATGATATCTTCATTGTTGCAATGAAGAATCCACAGTATGATTTCGAAAAATTGACCGAGGAAAAATTCAAAGTTCTGTTAGACAAAGGTCAATCGTTGACGATCACGAAGAACGAACAGAATCAAACGGGATTGACGATCTCATCTGGCGATTACCATCGATCTGTCATTGATTTCTTTATCAATTATGAATTTTTAGTACCACTGATGGTTCGCAAGAACTAGGTGCTTGAGTTAGAAACATGTGACGGTCAGATTAGCGACCGTCACATGTTTTTTTGTTCCGTATAAATAAGCGAAAGGGGAGTTGCCAAAAAATGACGACCAAAAAAATAGCTCAGTTGAGTCTGTTATCTGCAGCATGTGTGGTTGGCAGGATCATTTTTCAGTTAATTCCTAATGTGCAGCCGATGACAGCCATTTTTCTTTTTGTCGTGCTGTACTTTGGTCTACAAGATGCATTGCTTGTCATGACGCTATCGCTCCTTTTAAGTAATCTTTATTTTGGGATTGGCCCGTGGATGATCGGACAATGGATTAGTTTTAGTCTGATTTTAATTCTTTTTTGGGTTGTACAAACACACCTTAACCGAGAGAAAAAATGGTTGACGGGTAGTTGCTTTTTTTTGGCAGGTTTATTCTTTGGCTTGTTCATGACGATTTTTGATAGTATACTTTATCAGTTAACGAATCCTTTTGTATACTATATCCAAGGACTCAGTTTTGATCTGTTCCATGCGACGGGAAATCTTGTATTTTTTCTACTTGCTTTACCCGTCATCGAACGGTTTGATCGATTAAATGGGAGGAAAAAATGAAAAAAATCTATTTGTTCAGTCTTGTCGGCTGTATTCTTTTGTTGTTGAGTGGCTGCACAACTGTTGATTCATCCAAAGAGGAAAATCAGCAATCTAAGACGGAACAGACACAACAAAAACAGCAAACAACGACCATCATTATCCAGGAAGATGGTAAACAGCTCTCAAGTAAAACAGTGTCTTTTAAGACGGGTGACAACCTTTTGACTGTTTTAAAAGAAAATTTTGCTATTGAAGAAGAGCAGGGATTCATTACCTCGATTGATGGCCACAAACAAGATAAGCAGAAACAAAAATATTGGACATTCACGATTGATGGAAAAAGTGCAACGAAAGGCGCAAAGGAGATTGTGCTAAAGAAAAATCAGCAGATCGTATTTGATTTAGCAAAAATCTAAGCATTTGTAGTCGCACCAACAAGAAAAGGAAATGAGCTTGGGACAAAAGGAAGAAACACTTTTGTCTCATTCTTTAAAAACGAATAAACGGTGGGAGCAGAAGCAACACCTTCTTAAATAAGCCGAAATCCACAAAAATTTGAAAAGTAATTTTCGTTTATTTCTTCTTATTTCTCGGAGTTAAACACTTCTTTCCCAGCCTCTGTTAGAAGAAAGAAGGAAAAACAATGGAAAATTTAAAGAAAAGCGGGATGTTTTCAGTGATTGCTGCGCTAGGAGCGAATATCCTAGTGGCCATCAGTAAATTTATCGGCTATGCGATCAGCGGAAGTGCAGCAATGCTAAATGAAAGTATCCATAGTATTGTCGATTGTAGCAACCAGATACTATTACTTTTTGGAGATAAACGGGCAAGTCGCGGGCAAAGCGAACTGCATCAATTTGGTGAAGGGCGAGCAAAATACTTCTTTAGTACGATCGTAGCAATGATGCTTTTCTTCGGTGGTGGTGCGCTTGGTGTGATGGAAGCTTTCGAAAAACTGACACATCCTTCCCATGAAGTTGGTAATCCACTAATCGTAATTATCATTCTACTTTTCGGCTTGGCAATCGAGGGCAGTTCTTTACGTATTGCGATGAAGGAAATCCATGAGTTGAACACTGAAAAGTTATCGACACTTAAATTTTTACGTGAGAGCCGTCATAGTGAAATCTTGATTATTTTCACGGAAGATTTCTGTGCAGTGATTGGTTTAATCCTTGCTTTGCTTGGAACGATCTTAACGATGGTTACTGGTATTGCAGAATTTGATGCAATCAGTGGCATGTTGATCGGTTTACTTTTGATGGGCGCAGCCATTTTCTTGGCAAAAGAATTTTACAGTTTGATCATTGGAGAAAGTGTCACTGCTAGTGACTTGCTAAAAATCAAAAAAGCTTTTGAGCGACCTGAAGTATCCCATTTGATTGATGTCAAAACAGTTCACTTAGGCCCAACTGAAATACTAGTAGCCGCAAAGATCGATATTTTTGAATCAAGCGAAAGTGAAGCTTACAGGATCGTCAATGAGATCGAAAGATCGATCCGTCAATCTCTAGTAGATAAAAAAGTATATATTTACATCGAAACGGATAAGTATGATCCAAATTATCAACGGATTCAATAAGAACCCTTGGGGATTTTCACAGTATTATTTATGTGGAAATCCCCAGTTTTTTGATGCAATATTTCAGGAATTAGTCGGAAAATGAGAAAAAAATAATTTTGTTTTTAGATAAAACGGCTACATTTTCGTTTTTTTATGTTACAATGAATCCGCTGTTTATTTGTTGTAATTGAAGGAGACATTTTTGATGGATAAAAAGAAAAGTGCGCCATGGCTTCAGTCTTTGCACGCAGTAATGCCACTTTGTTTAAGTTATATCCCAGTTGGATTGGCTTGTGGAGTGCTATTACAAAAAGTTGGCTTTGATCCAATTTTAGCTGGACTGCTGTCTATTTTGGTTTTTTCTGGCGGGGCGCAATTTTTAGTTGCTTCGATGCTTACAACACAAGCATCTTTTGCAACCACACTTTTGATGGTATTTTTCTTGGAATTACGCTATACATTGTTAGGATCAAGTCTTTCCGGATTTATGAAAAAAGAAAAAAAACGTTTTTTAGCTGTTTTTTCACAGTCTTTAAATGATGAAAATTATGCAGTCAATTATTTGAAATATTCAACTGATCCTACATGGAACAAGCAAAAAGCGTTATATGTAAATTGGTTTTCAATGGCTTCTTGGGCAGGTAGTAACATGATTGGGAACTTCTTTGGATCAGTCATTCGTGTTGATGCAGATCTTGTTCACTTTGCTTTGACAGCAATGTTTATCTTTATGTTCGTGATGCAGATGAAAAATGCGCTGCTGATTTTGACAGGTGTCCTTTCAGGTGTTTTAGGTGTCATCTTCATGGTACTTTTCCAAAATACGTTTGGATTGATTGCTGCGACGATCATTGCTTCTTTAGCTGGATTTGGTCTGGAAAAAGCATTTAAGAAAGAAAAAGCGAAGAAGCTAAAGAGACTAAAGAATCGTGGCAAACATGTCAACGAACCGCTTTTCAATTTCCCAGATCAGGAGGTCAATCATCGTGACTAAGACGTATCTGTTGCTTTTAGTATTAAGCTTGTTCGTGGTAGCCTATGTTCCTAGGCTGTTCCCGATGCTTTATTTTACACACCGTAAAGTACCATCTTGGTTTAGCGAGTGGATGAAATATGTACCGGTAGCACTTTTTGCGGCTCTAGCGTTCAAAGATGTGTTCATTACCCATGAGCATTTAGATATCGCATGGAATATCAAAGTCCTAGCGATGGTATTAGTGGCAGGAGTAGCCTACAAATCACGCTCGATGGCTTTGTCGGTATTAACCGGATTAGCTTCTGTATTTCTATTATCCATGTTATAAAAGTTCGCCTTCTCTAAACTTAGAGAGCGGCTTTTTTATTTTCATTGCGCATAAAATTTCAGCAGTGATTTGTCCTCTCGCTTTTTTTTGCTATAATAGGGGAGATATTGATTTAACTATAGATAGTCGAGGAAAATTTAATGAATAAAAAATTGATGCAAGGAACATTCTGGTTAACGTTTGCCAATTTGTTATGTAAGGTCTTAGGAGTCGTTTATCTGATTCCTTGGTTAAGTATGATGGGGAACAACCAAGATGGCATGTTAGCAACAACACTGTACAATGTCGGGTATCTCCCATATGGCTTGTTTTTGATGTTAGGAACAGTCGGCTTTCCAAATGCTATTGCCAAGAAAGTGGCAGTTGCAACGAAGGAAGGAGATCAAGAGGCATGTGGCGTGATTTTCCGCAGTACGATCAACATCATGTTCGTGATTGGGATCGTTTCGGCAGCATTGATGTATCTTTTTGCACCATTGCTTGCTGGAATCAGCCCGATTGCCAATGTGAATAATGGGATTCTAGCGATTCGCAGCCTGTGCCCTTCATTAGTGGCAATCCCGATTCTTAGTGCAATGCGAGGTTATTTTCAAGGAAAGAACAACTTACGCCCTTATGGTAGCTCTTTGATCATCGAGCAAGCTGTACGTGTGCTAGTGATTTTAGCAGGTACGTATTATTTGCGCGTATTAACAGACGGTTCGATCGTTGAAGCGGTATTGATCAGTACTGTGGCATCATTTTTTGGTGGACTCGCAGCGATCATCCATATGTATTTTGTAGGACGTAAAAATGACTACTTTAGATTGAAAGATTTCTTGATTTCAAGTCGATATTTCCAGAAAGAAAATCGTTCTGCTTCTGTATCGATCATTCGAGAAACATTGCCTTTTATTTTCGTTGGTTCAGTTATCACGATCGTTCAAATGATCGATCAAGTAACGATGAAGCCATTGCTCCATTTCTTTCGACCAGCGATTGCAGATCAGCAGTTAGAGTTTTTATTTAGCCGAGCATCTGTCAATCCAAATAAATTGACGCTGATATTGATCTCTATGGTGGGTACCGTGGCAATCAGTAGTCTGCCGATCCTTAGTACTTTGAAGAAAAAAGACCGACTACAAATCGAAAAAACAGTCGGTGACAGCTTTTCGATTGCCGTTTTGATCTTATTGCCGTCGTTAGCAGGCATGTCCTTATTGGCAGGTCCTTTATACACGTTGTTTTTCGGGTATGATCCAGACAGCGTGGGCTATTTCCAATTTGCTCTGTTGGCGTCGTTATTCTTTTCTTTATTTACGATTTTATCGACGATGTTGCAGTCCTTGAACCACCATTTAGTAGCGATTCGCTTAACAGTGGAAGCCATCATTTTGAAATTGGTGTTCCAAGTGATCGGGTTAGCTTTATTAGGCGGATACGGTATGAGCTTTTCAAATACAATTGCTTTTGGGATTGTCTTTATTCGCGGGTACCAGTACATGTGTAAAGAATATCGAATTGCGCCATTTGTGCGAATCAGTCAGTATTTCTTAAAAACATTCCGCTCAACTTTCTTCATGCTGGTGGTATGTTCATTGGTCTTCCTAATGCTGAATACACAACTTTCAATGACCTCAAAAGCACATGCAGTCGTTTATTGTGGGGTCATCGGGATCGTTGGTGGCATCACGTTCTTATTCGCACAATTCGGGAGAAACGGGTTGCAACACGTACGCAACTTCAAAAATCGCCACCAAGAAAACTGATTATGTGGTCTTTTTAACAAATGATTCGACAACTTTTCTGAAAGAATATGAAGAGAGAGGGTGAGAGGAAAGTAAAAGTTGCTTTTTTCTCACCCTCAAAACTTGAATGATATGAATAGAAGTTATTATTTTTAGAAATCAGCTGAAACATTCCAAAACATGAAAAATGGTTTTAACAGATTCCGTTTTTTCACTTGGATCTGCTTTGGTATCTCGATCCAAAGTAGATTCTTCACTTTTTCTTACAAAGGTTCAAATATAAGTCTTCTTATGATATAGTTAGGAAGACTGGTAAAATTCTTTGAAACGAGGAACTTAATTAAATGAAACTTGCAGTAGTTACTGATAGTACGGCATATTTGCCGGAACGAATCAAGAATCATCCAGATTTATTCGTGATCCCAATCCCAGTGATTTTAGATGGTAAGATCTACAACGAAGGAATCGATATTGAAGCGGATGAATATTATGGACTCTTAAAAAATAGCAAAGATTTTCCAACGACTTCACAGCCAGCTGTTGGAGAAGTTTTGGCACTTTACGAAGAGTTGAAAAACAAAGGATACGATACGATTTTAAGCATCCATCTATCATCAGGTATTTCTGGCTTTGTGAATACATTGCACGGGCTGAAAGAAGATGTGGAAGGTGTCACAATCGTTCCGTATGATTCAAAGATCACAAGTATGCCCATGGGCCATATGGTCGAAGCAGCGCTAGATATGAGTAGTAAAGAACATTCTTTAGAAGAAATCATTGCCCACGTAGATCGGATTAGAGATAATACCTATGCGTATCTGATCGTGGACGATTTAAACAACCTTGTGCGCGGTGGTCGTTTGACCAACGGAGCGGCTTTGATTGCTGGGCTTTTAAAAATCAAACCAATTTTGACTTTCTCTGAAGGAAAGATCGTTTTATTTGAAAAAATCCGTTCAAGTAAAAAAGCTTTTGCTCGCGCCGAAAAAATCATCGGTCAAAGAAATGAAGAAATTGCACCACCTGTGAAACTATACGTCATTCATGCAAATAATTTAGAAGTAGCAAAAGAAGAAAAAGCCAAACTACAAAAACAATATCCGAATGCAGAGATTGAAATCGGTCATTTTGGCCCAGTAATCGGCAGTCATTTAGGCGAAAAAGCAATCGGACTTGCTATCTCAGCGCAATAATTCCTCTTTATTCTATTCATTTGAAAAGAGAAGCAAGAAAGACTAGTACTTGAAAGTATCCTTCAATAGAGAGAACTGTTCTCTTGAAATCTCGTAAGTGTTTTGTAAAGAGGCATGGCCTACTCAAATACTTAGCTATTGATTAACTAAGAAAAAGAAAACCAATGATTCGTTCATTGGTTTTCTTTTTTTGTACGATTACGATCATACAGATGAATAAACTAGCGAGACACTCGTTTTTGCTTTTTTATTGCTCCTGTCGTATAATCAAAGACAAATTTTAGTAAACTAGTAAATTACTAATTTAGTAAATTACTAAATAAAGGAGTGCTTAACCAATGGAAATACCAACAAACTTAAAACATAAACCTGTAATCGTTGTAGAAGATTATGATAAAGTAGACGGAAAAAATGCGCTTCATACCGATGCAAAAGGGCTCTCACTGGGATTGGCCCAATGGAATGATCGAGGAAAAGTCGATATATCTGGAAAAGTATGGCGCCATACTGGTGAAAAATGGTCACGCCAATCAGAAGAACTTCCAATCACACGTATTTTGGATCTAGCGATACTGGCAGCACAAGGAAGCTTGTATTTTCAAGATGCATATCGCTATGAAAAATTCTATGATCCGGAAAATCCGATGATCGATATCATTGGCCTTCAAGGAAACCGGATGACTGTAGAAGTCGATACCAAAAATCCTAAGATCGATGAAGATATCATCTTATATTACGATACTTTACAAAAAGATGGCGAACTGATTGGTGAACGTTTCCGTATCTTAAAACGTCTATTAGATGATTTAGGGTATTAGGAGGAAAGTCATATGGATAACTTTTCATTAACAGATCATCGCTCATTTTCAACAATTGAACGACAAATGATCTGGCAAAAGCCTGCAAGTCATCGAACAAGTTCTGTGGAACTAAGGATTGCGGCTGAAATCAAAGAAAACTGGGAAGACCCAGAAATGAAAATCAGTAATATTTTATTAGAAGGTGATGCAGGGTCTGGTAAGACACAATTAGCAAAAGCTTTGTCTGCTGATTTGCAACTTCCTTATACAAAAGTGACTTGTTTTGCAGATATGGACAAATCGGATGTTTTTGGCGCTCTTTTGCCAGTCATTGATTCCGACGAAGAAGAGGACCAAGCTTTGATCGATGCCATCAACCAAACGGATACGCTAAATGCTGTTTTACAAGTTATCAAGGATCACTATCAAGTGAACGACGATCTAGCAAAACAAAAGTTAGCTGACTTTGTGCAACGTATCGATGAGCAAAAGTCAGAAACAGTCCGCTACAAATATTACCCTTCTGAAATCGTACATGCGATCGAGAAAGGGTATTTATTAGAGATCCAAGAACCAACAGTGATCAGAGATGCCTCTGTCCTAGTGGCCTTGAATTCTGCTCTAGAGCCTAATGGGCTATTGAATCTACCAACAGGAGTCGTACCTCGCCATGCTGATTGTGTAATCATCATTACCACAAATCGCAACTATCAAGGAAATCGTCCGCTGAATGAATCTTTGCGTGACCGGATGCAGCATGCTGAAAAAATGGATCTACCCACTCTTGAAGTAATGGTTGAACGTGCAATAGGAAAAACGAATATCCAAGAACCAGAACTGTTAGCTAAAATGGCTGAGATCATCCGACTTCTAGATGAAACTGCTAAAGCAAATGCCATCAAGGGCGTTGCCGGCATGCGTTCCTATTTCTATTGGGCAAATACCTGGAAACAAGGGCAAGATGTATTGGAATCCTTGTATCCCAAAGTACTGTATAAATTAACTACTGATCCAGAAGAATTAAAGATTTTGACCCAACGTTTAGAAGAGAGTGGTCTTTTAGAAGAACTGCGCACACTTATTCAGTTACAAAAATGGGGAAAGCCTTCTGACGTTCAAACGTCTGCTCGTGGAAGAGTGTTAACAGCTGAAGAAGCGGACCAAAGGAATATTGACCAATTAGCAGAAGAAACTTTTTCCCTTTCTGAAAGTGAAAAGAAAATTGAAACAGAAAATGAAGCTACTGAAAAAGCGCTAGAAAAAGAGCACACAGAACTGCAAGAGGAAACTTTGCCCGTTTCGCAGGAAGAACGCAGCGAGGACGTAGAAGGGAAAAGTCAAGACGACCAAGATCAGGCAGAAGATATTTCCAACAAGATGTCTGTATCCGATATGGAAGCTCATGACAAAGAAATCAAGCGTGAACTAAACAAAGAAGCTCGTCAAGCAATGAAAGGAACCATTCACGAAAAAGAAGGGCTGATCATTCATCGACCAACATTTACGCCAAATGATCCAGAGGCACGTAAATTAAGGAAACAAGTGTTACCAGTGGTCGACTCTTTAAGCAGACAGATCCTCGATCTACTTGAAAACGACGAATCAGCGACCTATCAAAAGAGTAGATATGAAGGGCAGCGTTTCGATGCCAGTCGTGTGGCATATGGTGATCTTCGGAATTTCGATAAGAAAAATCCTCCACACGAACAGCCTTCATTGGCAGTTGCTATCAGGGTCGATGAATCTGGCTCGATGATCCGTGATGATCGGATCGAAGCCGCCAAAAAAGCAACGATCGCAGTCGCAGAATTTGCACAGCGCGTAAATATCCCGTTGATGATCTATGGGGATACCGCTGACGTATCTGCAAGAGAGAAAACATCCTTATTTTCTTACAAAGAATTCTCAGATGACTTTAGTTGGTTAACAGATAAGTTAGTAACGATGAAAGCACGACAAAATAACCGTGATGGCGCCACATTGAGGATTGCTGCAACTAAGCTTAGCCAGCAAGCTGCAACGACAAAATTGATGCTAGTGATCAGTGATGGACAACCTAAAGCTTTACCTGATTATACAGGGAAGAAAGCAAAACAGGATATACAAGAAGTCTTATCAGAGTTTGAGCGCCAAGGCGTGGTCTTTGTTTCTGCAGCAATCGGACAAGACAAAGAAGAAATAAAAGTAATCTATGGTGAAAATCGTTTCCTTGATATCACCGACTTGAATGAGTTTCCGAAACAATTGATCCAATTGATCTCACGTTATTTATGAAATACCGTAAGAATGATCGGTTAGGTTTGAGAATTAGAGAAAAAAACGAGGTTGGGACAGAAGTGTTTAACTCCGAGAAATAAGAAGAAATTAACGAAAATTGCTTTTCAAATTTTTGTGAATTTCGGCTTATTTAAGAAGGAGTTACTTCTGCTCCCACCGTTTATTCGAGTGTCTGTGGCAAAACTGATTTTTAGTTTTGTCCCACGCTCGTTTTTTTTTGAAATTTCCGAAGAACTTGACTTTTGGACGCTGCTTATCCGAGAGTCTCTAGCAAAACTGTAGATTTGTCACACATTCGTTTTCGGAACTTTTTTGCCGACATTTTTTAATTTGATTCTTTATCTGCAACTATTTGAATGGCATCAAAAAAAGACCTGCTACAATAAATGCTTTTTCCGAAACGTACTTGGGGACATCTTGAAAATCTTCTTAAAGTATTTGGACAGATAGTATCCATGTTTAAAACCCGTTAGTTCTGCAATCTCTTCCATAGGTAAATTAGTTGAGATGAGGAGATTTTGTACATTTTTTAAGCGGACCTTCAGCAAATATTCTTTTGGTGAATAGCCTGTTTCTTTTTTGAACAAACGAGAAAGATAAGACGCATTGAAAGAATATTTTTCACTGAGTTGTTGGATCGAAAAATCCTCTTGATAATGATTATCGAGATAATGCAACAAGTCGATAATACGTGAATTATGGGTCCGCAGTGGGGGAATCGACTGATTCGGTTTTTGATAAGAAATACTGCTGAATAGAAGTATGTCCATGATGCTATGGGTTCGTATAAAAAAACTGAATCCAGACAGATCATAGACATATTGTTTTAGAACCATTTGATCCATGACTAAACGTTCTTTCGTCAATCGGTGCATCCCAGCGGATAAATTCAAATAGGATTGGTTAGGGACAACATCCAGACGGAAAAAATGAAAGGAAAGAGGGGCAAGAACTTTTCTTTCAAAAACAGTATGGGGTGGACAGATCAATACGCAAGGACTCTTAGCAATCCCAGAAACCTCGCCAATTTTATAGTAGCACTCTCCTTCAACCAATAAATACAATACCCAAAAACTATCTTGGTCTTCTGCCAATAAAAATTCTTCTTTTTCTTCCCACCAGATATGATCGATTATTTTTATCACTTCCATGTTTTACCTCCAAAAGTCAAAAAAAGCCAAAAACAAGACTAATTTGTATATTGTTAAATATATCACAAAAATTATAATAAAACTATCATGAATTAGGGAGCGGTTACATGAAAAAGATACAAAGTGAAATCATCGTTATTGGTGGTGGCTTAGCAGGCATCTGTGCGGCAATTGCAGCAGCAAGAGAAGGAAAACAGGTAGTATTGATTCAAAATCGCGGTGTTCTAGGGGGGAATTCCAGTAGTGAGATTCGTGTCTGGGTGTGTGGCGCCACAAAACACGGTGTAAATCGATACGCACGCGAGACAGGGATCATGGGTGAATTATTTTTAGAAAATCAGTTTAGAAATCCACAGGGGAATGTTTTTCAGTGGGATCTGTTATTGCTTGAAAAAGTCAAAGAAGAGCAAAATATCCAACTTTATTTAAATACGGAAGTCACTGATGTTACAGTAGAAGGACACACGATCACATCTGTGATTGGTCGAACACAAGGAGCAGAAAATACCTATCAGTTTTTAGGAGAGTACTTCATTGATTGTACAGGTGATGGCATAGTTGGAGAGGGTGCAAAAGCAGAATTCCATATGGGAAGAGAAAGTCGAGAAATGTATGATGAATCTCTTGCACCTGAAGTTGCAGATGATCGAATGTTAGGAAGCACATTGCTTTTTTATACAAAAGATACCGGAGAAAAGACTAAATTTATTGCACCATCATTTGCGAAAAAAATCACAGATACTACCATCATAAAAAATCGAACATTGAATCCAACTGATAATGGTTGTGCCTATTGGTGGATTGAATGGGGCGGGGAGCTGGATACGATCCACGATAATGAAAAGATCAGAGATGAACTGTTATCAGTAGTGTATGGTATTTGGGATCATATCAAAAACTCAGGAGAATATGAAGCTGATACATTAGATTTAGAATGGGTAGGGACTCTTCCTGGAAAACGCGAGTCACGTCGGTTTATTGGCGATTACGTGCTTACTCAAAAAGATATCGAGGATCAAACATTTTTTGAAGATCGCATTGCATTTGGTGGTTGGTCAATCGATCTACATCCCTCAACAGGAATGTACACAGATGCAGCCGGCGCTCGTCATGTCGTAGCAGATGGAATCTATCATTTACCTTACCGGATGCTGTACTCAAAAAATATCGAAAATCTCTATTTCGCTGGCCGTAATGTCTCAGCTAGTCATGTAGCTTTTGGAACGATCCGAGTAATGGCTACTTGTGCAATCTTAGGCGAAGCAGCAGGAACAGCAGCAGCAATGGCTAGTGAATTGCATTGCTCGCCTAGAGATATCTATACGTCATATCTCAATGAGTATCAGCAAAGAATGTTGAAAAATGATGCTTCAGTTATTGGACTGAAAAATAATGACTCCAAAGATTTAGCACGTACTGCTCAGATTAGTGCCACAAGCTCTTTGCAAACGATCGATACGGAGGCTGAACAGCTGCAAGAATTTCCACTGACAAAAAGTGTCGGCTTCCAATTTTATCTGGAAAATCACCCAAAAACAGTGAATCTCTTATTAAAAGCAGAAGCAGAGACAGAATTAGAAATTGAATTTTACACGACTGGTAGGAAAGAAAATTACATTCCAAAGAAAAAAGTAGGGGCACAAACGGTTCAACTGTCAGCAAAAGGACGTGCATGGTATCCTGTTGTTTTACCGACACTTGCAGAACCAGAGAACTTATTTGTAATATTAAAGAAAAATCAACATGTAGTAACGTATCTTAGCGAAACAGTTATCCCTGGAGTGTTAAGCTTCATTGAAGACCCGATCCAAGAATTACGTCAACCAGAGTTACATGATTATGTGCGAGAATCACCTATCCTTTATTGGACAAATCAAAAAATCAATCGTAAAAATGTGGTATTCAATGTTCCCACTACGAGTTATTCAAAAGAACAGATCACAAACGGGTATAAACGTCCATTTGGTTCGCCAAATGTATGGGTATCTAAGCTTGGTTCAAAAGAAACGGAAGTCCTTTGTTTCAATTGGGAGACACCGCAAACGATTTCAGAAGTTTTATTGACTTTAAATGATGACGTCAATGAAGACCTCGTGAATCTTCATCATCACCGAACTACTTTTGACATTATTCCTGAATTGATCAAAGATTATGAAATTTGGGCGCTTGTTGATGGAGAGAGAGTACGACTTGCAAAAGAAGAGGATAATCGTAGCAGACAAAAGAATCATCTATTCCGAAAAGTGAAAACAAACCAATTAGAACTACATTTACATCAAACAAATGGTAGCAATTTCAAGTCATTATATGAAGTCCGAATCTATGGAGGAGAATAACATGAATACACTACAAAATGTTGAAAAACCAAAAAATAAGTTTAAAATGCGTTATGTGATTCTAGCTTTAGTTTTTGTTAACATCGTTATCAATTATATGGATCGTACGAATGTATCAATTGCAATGCCCGAATTGGCAAAAGAAATTGGCTTATCGACAGTCCAACAAGGATTGATTTTTTCAGCATTTGGCTGGATTTATGCAGCCATGCAAGTGCCAGGTGGAATCCTGCTAGATAAGTTTGGGTCGCGAATCATGTATTTCATTAGTTTATTTGGTTGGTCACTAATGACACTATTTCAAGCAAGTATCCATAATTTTGGCCACTTTTTAGGATTACGTTTAGGGGTAGGTTTCTTTGAATCTCCAGTTATGCCTGCAAATAATCGTGCAATTTCCTATTGGTTCCCCGAAAATGAAAGAGGAACAGCAATCGGTATTTATTCTTCTGCACAGTTTTTAGGATTAGCATTTTCCATGCCAATCTTATATGCGATCCATAACTCCATCGGTTGGCGAGGATTATTCATTGTCACAGGAGTGATCGGGATCATTTGGGCATTTGTTTGGTACGTTTTGTATTCTGATCCAAAAAAGAATAAATGGGTGAGCCAACAAGAATTGGCTTATATCAAAGCTGGTGGAGCAGTTTTTGAAGAAGTCAGCGATACAGCTCCCAAGGCTAGTTTAACAAAAGAAAATTTGAAAAAATTATTTACAAAAAAGCTGATCGGTATTTACATTGGTCAATTTGCTATTAGTGGAACATTCTGGTTCTTCTTAACATGGTTTCCATCCTATTTGACTGAAGAAAAAGGTATTTCCTTGAACAAAACTGGCTTTTTATCAAGTATTCCTTATCTAGCTGCCTTTGTCGGAGTTATATTAGCTGGCTATGTATCGGATAAATTAAGTAAGCGTGGTTTTTCTAAAAGTATGTCACGCAAAATACCTGTCATCACAGGGTTACTATTGACTCTATTGATCATGGGAGCAAATTACACATCAAATCCATATCTGATCATCACTTTTATGTCAGTTGCCTTTTTCGGAAATGGACTTGCAACAATCACCTGGGTGTTTGTTACTCTTTTGGCTCCTAGTAATTTGCTTGGTCTTGCTGGCGGTATCTTCAATCTATGTGGCGCTCTTTCTTCCATTGTTATTCCGATCGTCATTGGTTACCTTGTAGCAAATGGGAATTTTTCTTCCGCACTTGTTTTCATAGCTGCTATTGCATTAGTTGGTGCATGCTCGTACATCTTCGTAGTGGGTAAATTGGAAACAGAGGAATAATCAAAAGGTAGGTAGCTTAAAAAATACGATGATAAATCGTGAGCCATTGACTCTATCTGAACTGGCTTCCTTCTATATGTTAACGGTAACAGACACACAATTGGTGCAACTTCCTTTATAATGAAAGAAAGTTACAGGAAGGAAGGTCTGCAAAATGACATACGCAAAAGCATGGTGGAAGGAAGCTGTCGGCTACCAAATTTATCCTGCGAGTTTCAAGGATAGCAATGGGGATGGAATAGGAGATCTAAATGGGATCCGTGAAAAAATCCCTTATTTAAAAGATCTTGGCATCGGTTTTATTTGGATCAATCCTATTTATCCTTCACCGTTTATTGATAACGGTTACGATATCAGTGAGTACCAAGGGATTCTTGGTAAATTCGGGACCATGGAAGACTTCGATCTATTATTAACAGAAGCCCATCAAGCAGGTATCAAGATTATCATGGATCTGGTTATCAATCACAGCTCCGACCAGCATGAATGGTTTATTGAAGCAAAAAAATCAAAAGAAAATCCCTATCATGACTATTATATTTGGGTCGATGGCACACCTGAGGAAAAACCGAATGAGTGGCAATCGATTTTTGGTGGATCCGTTTGGGAATATGAGCCGGAAATCAAACAATACTATCTGCATATTTTCGCAAAAGAACAACCAGATTTGAACTGGGAAAGTACACAGTTGAAAAATGAATTGTTCACGATGATCCGTTGGTGGTTAGATAAAGGTATCGATGGCTTTCGTTTAGATGCGATTTCCCATGTCAAAAAAGATAAATACTCCGTGAAAGCTACCGAAAATCCTTTTTCACCTTTTCAAAATGTCTCAGGAATTGAAGAACATTTGAATGAACTAAAAGATGTCTTTGACGAGTACGACATCCTGACTGTTGGCGAAGCCAGTGGGGTGACGGCAGAGGAAGGACCAGAGTGGGTAGGACCTGATGGCTATTTTGATATGATTTTTGAATTTGACCATATCTCGATATGGAAACATGAAAAAGAAGGCGAACTTGATGTGTTGCAGTTAAAAAAATCCTTGAGTGCCTGGCAGACTTCTTTAGATGGCAAAGGCTGGAATGCTTTGTACATGGAAAACCACGATGTTCCTCGTTCGGTTTCTGTTTTTGGCGATACGAGCGAAGAATTTTGGGCGATTTCTGCCAAAGCAATTGCAATGATGTATTTCTTTTTACAAGGCACGCCTTTTATTTACCAAGGACAAGAAATCGGCATGACCAATGCACCTTTTACATCAATTGAGGAAATCGATGCAGTCGACTCCAAACGTCTATTCAGACAATTGATTCAAGAAGGAAAATCAGAGTCAGAAGCGCTGGACATCGTTGCAGACACGACCCGAGACAACGGTAGAACACCAATGCAATGGTCAGCAGAAGACTTTGCTGGATTTTCGACTAATCAGCCATGGCTAATGATCAACCCAAATTATCCAGTATTGAATGTGGAAGATCAGGAAGAAGATCCCGCATCGATCTTACAATTTTATAAGAAAATGATTCGAATCCGTCGTGCCCATATGGGTTTGATCTATGGTTCTTTCATCGAACATCTTGCGGAGCATTCACAGGTATATAGTTACGAAAGAGTCTTAGAACAAGATCGTTACTTAGTGATCGTCAACTTAACGAATGATCCTGCAGAATATACATTCACTGAAGAAGTGAGCCAACATGCTTGGCAATTGTTGCTTACCAACATAAATCAGCAAAATCGATTATTCAAGAGTTCGGGTACATTAGAACCTTATGAAGCATGCTTATATAAGAAATTGTAAAAAAATACAAAATCCACTAAATTATAAAAGTATATTTTTCATGTGATATTGGTTTTGCAGAGTAAGGGATTGCTTTTATAGTAGACCGGAAACATATCGGAAAAAATTCACTTTGACTAAGTTAAAAGAGGTTGGGACAGAAGTGTTTAACTCCGAGAAATAAGAAGCAATTAACGAAAATTGCTTTTCATATTTTGTGAATCTCGACTTCTTTAAGAAGGAGTTGCTTCTGCTCCCACCGTTTATCCGTTTTTAAAGAATGTGAGACAAAAGTGTTTCTTGCTTTTGTCTCACATTCTTTTATTTGTTTATTCAATGACCAAACCCCGAAAATTTTTTGTCTTGTCAAAAATACTTGTTGTATCAGATAGCTGTAAATCTTTATATGAGGTAGATGGGCTTGTTTCTTTTTTGTGCTGATTGATCTATGCTTGATGCGTTTCGTTATACATAATCGGATACTTGGGAATATCTATAGTTATGTCATAGCTAATTATCGAGATACTATTCAGATTTAGCACTTAGGAGTAGCATGAAAAAATTTGTGAAAATTTTATTTATTTCATTGCTTTATGGAAAGTAATGGATTAAAATAAATTAATTTTATAAGAAGAGAAAACCTTCAAACCGTCCCCCGAGAAAGCAGGTGTTACCCGTGAATTATTTTACAACTTTATTTTTGACAGAACGCAAAAATCCAAAGTTTCTCGTCTTCTTTTTTATGATTATCAGCTTGACATTGATCAGTTTCGTAGCTACTTTAACAGCAAAAAATGATTTTTTGTTTGCTGAAATTCGAGCCGATCGTGGTGGAGTAAAAAATACGCTAGCAAATTTTCAGCAAGATACATCGACCTCTACAAATGATAAGATATTGGTTAAAAACCTCAATCAACAGACAGAATTATTGGCTCGTATGGAGCAGTCCCTTTTGTTTGAAGACAATGATTTATTTAATCAAGCGGCGGTAGAAATGACTGCGGTTCGGGCTGAATTCTTCCGTTTACCACAAGCAAAAAAGTATGCTACAAATTTTCCAACTCCGCAACAAAACGCATTGAAACAAGTTTTTTATCAAAATATTAAAGCCACTAAACAACCATTGTACGCAAAAAATGATCGCGTGATTTTGGCGGTCTTAGTTTTTTTTAATTTTTTCAGTTTTGGATGGTTTTTACTAAATTCGCTACTGAATTGCAATATTTGGCTGAGCGATCAGTTGCATCTACGAACAGTACAAGGATTTCCCATTTCAAAAACTCAACGGATTAGTACAAAATTGATCTTTTACTTGACGGTTAGTTTGATTGGTCTCCTGATTCCTGTAATCATTGCTGGAGCCACCAGTCTATTCGTACCTAGTGGAAGTTTGACTTATCCAGTCGCAATCTACCTGAACACTTATAAGACCGTTCCTTTTTGGCAATACACTGGCTTTTTGCTAGGACTAAGCTTCTTGATTGCTCTTTTTTCTGCAATATTTTCTTATAGCTTGAATCTTTTGACCAAGAATCTATATTTATCGATTTTTCTCTCCTTCGCAGCTTTCTTTATACCATATTTCTTAGGTGATACTACAAAAATGCTATGGTTTTTACCTTTTAATTATTTGAATCCAGTAGCTGTTTTAGAAGGTTCACACTTAGCTACTTCACAATTAGGGAATTATTGGTCAGGAATTGCTATTTTATTTTTATGGGCCGGTATTTTATTAGGGCTAATCAGCTGGAAGTGGCCAAGGAGGATGAAAAAATGAAAAATTATTTTAAGCTTGAATTGAAATTTTTCTTTCACGACCGAAAAAATCAAGTAATTTTTATTGTTACTTTTTTTGCCAGTCTGTTTTATGCATGGCACATATTTCCCCAAGAAACTCCTATTGAAGTCGTCAATCCGTCAGCAATCCAAGTTCGTTTTCAAGAACGCCAAACCTTTTTAGATCAACTGGATGTATCTGAAAATTCCCATCCGCTAGTTAAATTTGCTCAGCAAACTTATCCTAAATGGAACCAGCTAGACAAGAAACGCTTGGACAGTTTGGCAGCTAAGAACTATCAAGCATATGCGGAAACAACGGCGAAATGGTACGCTTTTAGCGATAAGATCTACCGACAAAAACTCGTCGACAGCTTACGTTATCCTGATCAATATTATGCCGAACAGAATCCATATGGGTTTTACGATGGTCATTTTGCCTTTCAACGAGAAATTGCCAAGTATCAAGCTCTAGCTAAAAGCAAAAATCCACTGACTATCAGTATCTTCAATGAAAAAACTGCTTGGCAAACTATTTATCGATTGAGCCAGAGCATTCTGCCTTTGTTATTATTAACGATAACGGCTTTTTTTGCTGGTAATTCTTTAGTGAAAGACCGTGAACGACAAAGCATCGTGGATGGCTATCCATTGGGGAAAATTCAGCGATTATTCATTAAAACACTTGTAATTTTTACGGGTATCATTGGTATACTGCTATCTTTTCTCCCAAGTTTCTTGTTGATTGGATTACAAAAAGGGTTTGGAAATCTTTCACTACCGATTCCAATCCATACCAATGACTTTTTAAATAATGGACACTTCCACACCATATCTCTGGGAAATTATTTATTGATTTGGAGTGGCTTCCTGATTTTGTGGTTACTATTTTTGATTAGCTTAAATTTTTGTTTGAGTTTTTTCTTCAAAAACGAAGTACTTAATGTGATGATACTTTTATTACTGATTTTTTCAGAGCAGAGCTATTTCCGTCGAGGGATCGGTAGTTATTATCACTTTGATTGGCTACCCACTTCATATGTCCGGTTCGGGGAGATCATTACCGGCTATCGCAGTTTTCTCTATAGTTCCATTAGCTATACGTTACAAAGTGGATTAGTTACTTTATTTATTAGTAGTGCCATCATGATTTTGATCGTGAGCATTTTTTCTCGAAGAAAGGGGAGGTTATTATGATTGAAGTTAAAGGACTGAATGTCCAATACCAGGATAAAAAAGTTCTAACAGATTTATCGGTCATTTTTCCAACTGGTTCGATTACTGGTTTGGTGGCGCCAAATGGAACAGGCAAATCGACTTTACTGAATACATTAATGAATTATGTACAGCCTTCTAGTGGCACACTGACTTTTGGTGAGGATAAAATAACTTATCGATCCGTAAAAAACGAGCCAAAAATTCATCAACTGATTTCCTTGATGCCTGATCAAAGTGACCTTTACGATTATCTTTCCGGTTTGGAACACTTAACAATGTATCAAAAAATGTGGTCAGAAACCTCACTTGACCCGCAACTTATAATAGAAAAACTACACATGTCCGGTTACGTCAAAAAGAAAGTCGCCCAATATTCTTTAGGGATGCGTCAACGTTTATGTTTTGCGATGCAGTTAGTTGCTAATACCCGCTATATGTTGATGGATGAAGTAATGAACGGTCTGGACCCTACCAATGTGGAATTGATTTCTCAGATGCTATTAGAAAAACGAAGGGAGGGGAAAACCATTTTACTTGCTTCTCATTTACTGGAAAATCTCGAAAAATACAGTGATACAATTCTCTTTTTGCGAGATGGAGGCTTCATTTATCGTCAAGAAAAAGAAACAGTGCAAGAACAAGTTCTATTATTTCCCAAATTAACCCCAGGCTTACAATTGTGGCAAAAAGAAAATCAGTTGGATTTGATTCTAATTCCAAACGGTAAAGTTTATTTACCTTTGACGAAACAATCAGCAACGATTACCGTTCTGCTAGATTCATTATTAGCGCAAGGTATTACCGATTTTTCCCTTGGACATTTGCCTTTAGCGGATCGCTATTCCCTTTATTATGAGTGAGTTTTAAAATGAGAAGTTGTTTTTCAATTGTTATCATAACGTGATGCATCAACATTTCCAGCCTAAAACAGTGAAAATCATATTTTGTTTTTTTTACTCATTTTTTACATTCATCTTATAGATAAACGGAAGAGAAGAATAACAGAAGAAAAGAGTTCAGGAATTTATCTACAACATACAGCAGTTAGCTACATTGAGTAGGGGATTTGAGCAACAAAATAAAACCACGTATTTACTTGATTAAACATTCGCTATCTTCTATCATTTTAACCAAAATTTTTTGATAATAGCGATTGATTTAATAGGTTAAATAGAAAAGAGGGCCATATGATTCGAAAAGTATCTATTAAAGATGCAAAATATCTAAGAGATATAACAGCTGAAGAATTAGGGTATGATGTAACACTAGAGTTGATGGAACGTCAGATAAAAAAATTGGGAGTGGATGAAGAAAAGCACTTTATTATCGTTTATGAAAAAGAGGAGATAGGGATTCCTATTGGCTATGTTCACGCTGAATTGTATGAAAGTATCTATTCAGAACCAATGTTTAACGTTTTAGGTCTAGCTGTAACGAAGCACTGTCAAACTTCTGGGGTAGGCAGAGCCTTGATGGAGGCACTTGAAGAGGAAGCTAAAAGAAGAAACCTTGTTGGAATCCGGTTGAATTCATCGGAGAAGAGAATGAATGCTCATCAGTTTTATGAGCATATAGGTTATATATCCGACAAAAAACAAAAAAGATTTTTAAAAGTTTTTTGAAGTGAATAGATGAACCTTATAACTAATCAACTCAATTAAACAAGTGGCTGGGACAGAAGTGTTTCTTACTTTTGTCCCACGCTCATAATCATGCAGTAAGTCTACCGCGGCCATCAGTTGGTCAGCTTGGTAGATACCAAATACTTCTTTTTGTGTTAGTTGAGCATGTGCTGGTATCGATAAGAAAAACTCTTGTTCGATTTCCTCATCACTAGGGGAATACATTTGATACTCAGTGAAGTAATCTTTATTTGCAAATAGAAAATCCCGAAATTCCGTTTGATCCTGTGGCCAATCTAATTTTCGCCACTTCATGCAGTCACCACCCAATAAGTTTTCCCATCTTTCGTCCGTTGCATAAAACCGTATTCGATCAAATAGCGGCGAAGAGTGACAAAATCAGCAATAAACCGTTTCAGGATCTCATTGACTGCTTTTTCTGAATAGTTTTTAGCAGGTTCAAATTGCTTTGCGATTTCTCCTAAAACGATAATCTTGCGCTTTTCTTTGCTAGGAAATTGGCGGAGGCGGCCACCCTCAGTAAAGTAATTGGCGATGATGGTTGCTTTTTCGCTAGCAGTGATCTGGTAGCGCTCATCTACCATTTTTGCACCGATATGTGGTGGCAAGTAGTCCTCACTTTCCAATAAATTCATCATACTTAAAAAAACACGAGCTTGTCGTTCTTTTTCTCTCAATTTGAAGCGATGGTTGCGGACAGTTGAACTAGAAATTCCTAGACGTTGTGCAATCACGGTGTCACTCAATCTCTGGGCAAATAAATTCAAGATAGTTTGTTGGATATCTGTCAGTCCACTAATTTCGCGATTCTGTTGTAACAAAGCAAAAAGAGGGCCTTGATGAACCTGCTGTAAATGTTGTTGCATCGCTTTTTCTGCCGTTTTCCAAGGATCAGTTGCTGTCTCACTAGGATAAATCAAACCATTCTCAAATTCTGCTTCACAATACAAACAATGGAAGTGATCCTGGTCCTGATAATACCCCCGAGCATAATCAGCTATTTCATAAACAATATCATTTTTCATCTAACTCACTCCAAACAAAATTTATTATGTTTGAAATAAGCTTAATATTTTTACTATTGTTTGTCAAATGGCAAACATTACATTATTTTGTTTATATAAACACAAACAATAATTAATTGTTTACATAATCAGAGATTGAGGTGTTTTCTGTAATGCTGAACTGGGCGCTTTACGGTTCAGCAATTCATTGGAGGAACCATCAACAGATCAAACCAGAAAATTATGTAGTACAAATGTTTCCTTTGGTTGATACTTTTAATAAAGACTATGCCAATCAACTATAAACATCATCTTTAGGGAAGGATTGCATCACTTATTTCGAAAGTGTGTGTAACTCCAACACCATTTAGAACTAAAAAATTTTAGCACCAAATAGCACCAAAAATTGTATATTAGAGAATTAGTAGTATTTCAGGAGTACTTTCCTACCAATTCAGGATCTTTAGGAACAAAGAAAGCGTTTTTTGGTAAACTATATATAATAATAAAGAAAGTAGGAGGGGAGTATAGTGAATCTTTTTGATTTTTGGGGTTTAATGTTTGGCGGTACGACGAAGGATTCCTATGATAACAAAAACGGAGAACAAAAGTTATGGCCTAGTGTACTCCTGATTGTATTAGCTGTGAGTGGTATATTTATCCTTCATCTGCTCCTATCCGTTTTATGGAAATAGCTGCAATAAGCTGATCCAGATTAGTGTCAACTACTTTCTATAAAGAATCGTAACGTGGCAAATCGGGAACAGCTAAATTTTTGCCTTTTCATTAATCAAAATTTATTAAATAAAGTGAAATCTAATATATGTTTGTAGCAACAACTATTTCACTCGTTGTGGTCCATCTATTCTTACTGATTTCCCCACTTTATAACAGGTGATATGATAAGTATATTCAATGGAATAAAAATTCGATTGAAACTTTGTTTATCTATTGATATAGTTGAACAAACACTGTTGAACTGAGGTTAGAATAGTATGTTCCAGATATTTGGTAAAGAAAACCAAACGTGTGGATTGATTATTTATGAAGGAAGCTTTACTAAAAAGCATTTTGAGACACCGTACTTTATTCTTCATTTGGTGCGAGGCAAGTTGAAAGTCCAGATACATGGTTTCGATATGACTATACAAGATCAGGGTATCATGGTCTGTGGTACCGATGATATCCAAATTGAAAGTATTGACCAAGAGACATACTTGATTATTTACCAATTATCAAACAAACTTTTGAATACGCATTCAAACAAGTCCACTATCCAACTCGAAACAAAAATCATCGATATAGAGGAAACATCAGGTAGATTGCTAATGGATAAGTTGAATGACATCATTCACTATATTAGGCAGAATAAAGGACAAATGGATTTTCATTTATCCGCATTATCCTTGGAAACTCTACAGATACTCGTAAATAATTTCTCCGTTAAGCGATTTTTCCAGAATAGTAGTTCAAATGAATGTATTTTTGACATACTGCTGTATATAGAAAATCATTATTCTAGTGTGATAACTCTTGATGATATTTCTGATCGCTTTGATTTCTCGCCAGCATATTTTTCAAGATATTTTAAGAAAAAAACCGGAAGTAATTTTTTGGAGTATCTAACATATTACCGATTAGAGCAAGCAACTAAAAGTATAATAGACTCCTCTTTGAAAATTTCTGAGATTGCTACTCAAAAGGGGTTTAGCAACATCAATAGCTTTAATAAGAAATTTAAAGAGAAATACGGTTGTACACCTAAGGAATATCGGAAAAAATTTTCTCAAGATGAAGGAAATTTAGCTAAAAATACTATAAATAATCAGATTGAACATATTCCTGATCAGGTCATGCTCCAGACTAACGTTCAACATTTCAAAGTATTTCCCTCCCAATCGAGTGAAATAAATCGCTGGCCATGGAAAAATATCATTAACATCGGCAGTGCAGAAGATCTTTTACGAGTTGATTTGAGAAAACACATGACATATCTGAAAGAAAATCTTAGATTTAAATATGTGCGATTTTGGAACCTGTTTACAAAAAATATGAATATGGATCCTTCTATCACTACAAAATATAACTTCGAGAAAATCGACAGTGTCTTGGATTTCATTGTTAGTGAAGAGATGTGCCCGTTTATTGAACTTAGGTATAAAATTCGAAGGATTCATCGGTCAGTTCGAGAAACATTGATACTTGAAAATGAAGACTTCAAGTTTATTCTGAACAGCACGGAATGGTTCGATATGATTAATCAGTTCATGAAACATGTAAATAATCGTTATGGCCGAAAAGAAGTTAATCAATGGATGTTTGAGTTTAGTTTTGAACATTATCAGAATGAGAAAGAGTTAGATGAATTAATCTCTCATTATAAGAAGACGTATCAAACTATTCGAAAAAGTAATTCTTTTGTTAAAATCGGCGGACCGGGAACGATGGCTCAAAATGACGAGTTCTTTAATTACAAGAGAAATTTACACTATTTTAATCAACAAAGAGTAACAT
>SKEH01000248.1_pt1 | contig 36705 bp, 28 predicted proteins | sample 4826571 | NCBI WGS metagenome assembly SKEH01 (sample SAMN11008814, study PRJNA524170) | human gut metagenome | biome: Human fecal sample; material: Feces; isolation source: fecal sample from pouch patient p29 | host: Homo sapiens | place: Israel: Tel-Aviv | collected 2016-09-14 | reverse complement strand
CAATGAAAGAAGAGCAATTAGGATTTTTATATTTTTACAAAGTAATTGAATACTTCTTTTTAATTAATAGAAAAGATGAATTCATCACCAATATCAGTAATTATAATAAAAATGGTGATATTGATAGTTTTATCAAAAAAGTTACTGATATTTATTATAAAAAAGAGAGTGAACAGCTCAAACTGGTATTAAAATCTATAGAAACTTCTTTAAAACCCATTTTAAAATCTGCTAAAGAAAGCAAAAAGATTACTGATGAAAACAATACAAATGAGTTTGCAAATGCTTTATATAATTATAGAAATAGTATAACCCATGGAAAATCTGATACTAATCTCTTTTTGAAACTCCCCACACCCCTTTCTATCTCGGACACAAAATTTTGGAATAGTACTACACTTGAAATTAGTAAAATTTTGATAAATAAATATTGCTTTACAAAGTAGATAAAAGTTAACACGATAAAGGACTACTATTTTTGATATTAGTAGCCCTTTATCTTATAAACTTTAAGTATCTAAATCCTAAATTTATATAAATAATGATTTACCTATTATTTTCAAATTGCCCCCAATTTGCCCCATTTTATTTTTCACTTTAAGAGCTTTACTATAAAGAACATTTTAAGAGCCTTATAGAGCCTGTATTTAACTTTGAAAGCTATCTAAACAATCCTACACTCGGAATTAAACCACATATTCTTAATAATTTATAAAATAAAAGGTCACATCATCACTCATATTCATAATTAAAAAAAGCACCAGTTGTTATAACCAGTGATTTTCATGTTTTTATATCTAATTTCTCGATAATGCTACTAGTTAATTCTAGGAAAACTGATGCAATCTCAACTATTCCAAATAGGTAGCAATGCAGTTGATAGTGCAATACCTCGTGTTAAACCATTTGTCGTAATATTACTTTGATACAGATTAGAATAAAATTCACAAAGTGGTTTACTTAAACTCCTTTGTACTGGGCCAAGTCTAAAACCGTTCATTAAATCATTTATTAATTTAGGAAAGTTACCCGTTTTTTTAATTCTTATTTTGTGGAAATTAAAAAATTTCAACTTCCTATTTTCTATAACCTTAGGAATTATTGAACCAAAGCTTTCCATCCATTAATTTCCATTTTCGTGTCTAATTATTTGACATTAGTCCAAAGTTTATTTAACACAAAACTACTATCCTTAGAGCTATTAGTCGTAAAAACTTTATAATATAATGTTAGTCATCAGGGAAATTTATGTTTTAGAATTTAAGATAATATCTTTTTATTTTCCATCATACAGACTCCCAATATCTTTAATTTTATTAAACTGGTTAACATCTCTTCTAAAAATATGCTCACTTAATGTCTTACTGAGTATGCTACTTATGCTACGATGCACAATTGAAGGAGTATTGGGGACAACGTAATAATAGATCCCGTTCTCTTTGTAAATTGGGGCGCCAATTTCTGTAAAATGGCTCCCTTGAATAGCATTGTCAGCATCTGCTGCACAATCTATTATAAAAGTTCCTTTTTTCAAGTGTTGTTGTTCAGATAGAGATAAAATTGGAGAATTCTCCGTTCCCACCTCTATTCCATTTATAATTACGTCATATTCTGCATAAGTTTTCTCAAAAATAGGCATAGTTCTTCTATAAAACATTTTCACATTTGTTGAAAACTTAGATATTGCATTAAATGCTCCCTGGGAAACATTTCCCGAACCTAGAATTGCTATCTTTGTTTTATTATCTGGTACCAGTCCAAATGCCAAAAGAGCATTTATTGTGCCAGCAAATCCTGCGTAAAAACTATTCATCTGAAATAGGCCTTCTGGTAGTGGTGCCCTTATCACTTCTTTTTTATAAAAAATTTCAGGAAGATTGCTATCCAAATCTACAACAACCAACTCTTTGGGATATGCTTGTTCTTTCATAAATCTTTTTCCAGACCCATAAGGGTGTGTCCAACCAATAATAAGCTGTCCAAATTTTATTAATGGATAATCAACAGACTGAATTAATTTTAAAGAAAAAATAGCATCTGATTGTTCAAAAACGCCACTTCTAGATAATACACGGCAACCAGCTTTTTCATACTCTGCATCATCAATATCCAGTGAGTCTCCAAAACCTTGCTCTATCAAAATCTCATTTTCAAAATTATTAATGTCTTCTGGCAACAAGGCCACACGACGTTCTCCTGGAAAATTAGATTTAATTAAACCTAAAATCATTGTACACTCTCCTTAAACTTTTTTAACAATAAAAAGTTAAAAACAAAAGGTTTTTATAACCTTGAATTTCCCAAAAGTTCGTGCATACTGTTCTTATTAAAATATTCAAATAAATATTTATCTATAGACAGTTTGTCTTGTTTCTTTCGATAACAATCTTCTCCAATGACTATAATGATTTTTTGAAGCATGGGCACTTCTAGTTAACTATAACACTTTATATCGTAAATAACTATAGCTCAAACCTGCTTATTTCATTTTAGTGCCTTCTGGGAAACTTTCAACTCCTGTCGATACAGTAAGTTAAATATAAAATATAAAATCCAAGAACTTCCAAAAAATGACATATATCACATTTAGAGACATAATCTGTTTAAGTTCCCAGATGTGGGTATACCATATATTGGAACTGTTTTGTAAAACTTATATATCTTAAATGAAAAAACCACCCTTACGAGTGGCCCTAATTTAAATCAAGGGAAGTGTGAGTTTCCTCTTGCTGGCTAAGTATATCATACTCTCTCATAATTGCAACTGGATATAAAAAAAACTGAAGTAATAACTCCAGTTTTTGCACGATTTTCAGATATAATTATGCTTTTGTGATATTAACTGCTTGAGGTCCACGTTGACCTTCTTCAACATCAAATTCAACTTTTTGACCTTCATCAAGTGATTTGAATCCATCAGATTGGATTGCTGAGAAGTGAGCGAACAAATCTTGACCATCTTCAGAAGTAATAAAACCAAATCCTTTAGTAGCGTTAAACCATTTTACTGTTCCATTTGCCATAATATATTTATTTCCTTTCGACAAAATTGTAAATCTTATTTTGCGAAAAGTGAATCTATAAAACATTTTACTCATGACAAAATCTACTTCTTCATAGTAACACTAATTATACTCAATGTCAAACTACTCTCTCATTAATAAAATCCATATCGTAGTGACATGGATTTTATGAACTGTAGGGAAAGCAACTAATCTTTCCCTCACTCAGTATAACATTTTAATTCGTTTTTGCAATAGCAATAAATAAAAAAGCAAAGGACACCCCATGCTTTAACTCATTTATCTTTTATGTACGTTTGAAGCATAACGACCACGAGACGTCATTTTGATATCAAAAGTAACCTTTTGACCTTCATCGTATTTTTTAAAATCATTTCCTTGAATAGATAAGAGATAAGCAAACACATCTTGCATATCATCTGCCATAATAAAACCATAGCCTTTGTCAGCGTTAAACCAATTTATTGTTCCTTTATTCATATAATACATCCTTTCGCATCATCTGTAAATCCTATTTTGCGAAAAAGTGCATTCCTAAAACATTTAAACTCGAGACAAAACCTACCTCTTAATAGTAACACCTATTCTTACTAAAGTCAAATTGGTCTATTTAAAACTTATTGATTTTCTTGTGATTCCCCAGATTTTCATGAGGATTTGCTTTAGCAAGTGTCAAGGTTTCTCTATCAACCACCCTGACATCATGGTTTTCTAATTCAACAATTAGTGCATACTTATAGAGATTAATATCTCCAGAAACGACTATTGCTTGTTCCCCATTAGATAATGTAATTTTATCTCCTATTTTCATTTTTCACTTCCATTCTAGGCTCCGCCTATTTAACGAAAAAATTTCACTTTAGGGTGAGTTTTTTATAAGAAAAATAAGGGCTCCCTAAAGCCCTTAAAATATTGCGGGAATAGGATTTGAACCTATGACCTTCGGGTTATGAGCCCGACGAGCTACCTAACTGCTCCATCCCGCTTCGCAAGTATAACACTAATATCAATTACAGTCAATTTAACATTAGAGGTCGTAAATTATTTTACAAATGTGTTACCTTACCCGAACAGCATTTTTTCTCACATCAGTAAAGTTATTACTAGGTATATAATTAATATACCTACTACAAACCCAAAAAACAGTAAGCTTATAATCGCCTTTTTCTCTTTATTTTTATTCGTTAGATGCCCCTCCCCTATTATCAACTTATTTTTTTGTTTATAATTACATATTTTAAAAAAAGCTACCCCATTTGAGTAGCTAATGATGGAAGTGTGGTGCTTTCGCAAAACCACGCCCTAAGGTAAGTATATCACTTTAATTCTAAATTACAATATCAATCAAAAAATAGAAACCATATTTGGTTTCTATTCCACAACAGAGACTGTGATCTCATAAAATTAAGTATAGCACCTTGTTAAGCTCAATACTGATTATTAGTTTATAAAGAGAAAAACATATAGCTTAAAAGCATCAAACAAACTTAACATAATAAAAAGTCATTAATTCAATTCTTAATGACTCTTTAATTTATTTTTTGTTCAAATCTTCCAAAATAATATGCTTATTTCCTTAACTTTATGAACTCAAAAATTCAATGAGATTAAATCGTAGCTATGATTTTATACCATAATTGCCCCAAATTTGTCCCATTTTATTTTTCAATTTAAGAGGTTTTCTATGAAACAGGTTTATAAAGGCTTATAGAACCTGAATTTAACTTTGAGAGCGACCTAAATAATCCCCTCTTCTCCTTACAATATATATCTTTTTTTATAACTATTTTGTATTTTTATAATTTTACACTTGTTTTTTAAGTAAATATAAAATTATTAAGAGTTTTTCTAGTATCGATTTATTCGGTAAATTTTATTTTAATTTTTATAATACACTGTTACAAAGGCAGTCATGAATATTCCCATATTTGAAATAAACGCTCAACGCGTTTGCTTAATATTAAAACACATAAAATAAAAAGTCACTAAAGTTTAGTGGCTCTTTATTTTATAAGTTTTCTATTGTTTTCAATAATGGCTAGTTGATTTATATATTTTAAATTTTACCCACTATTTGCCCACTAAATTTTATTTTAGTTTCTATAATGCATTGCTACACAGGCATCCAATAATATTCCCATATTTGAAATAATTTTGGGCATTTCAACTTTTCTTATTCTAAATAAGATAATACATAATTTGTGAAATACTGCCTTCCAAAGTAAGACCTAGAAATTTACTTTTCTCATACTTAAATTATTAGGTATTTAGCATCACTAAAAGAACTTTCGATTATGTTGCAAAAAGTTAAAAGATAACAAAGAAATGAAACTTTTTTATAGTTGTAATATTGCCTTAATATTTACAATTACCATTATATTTTGTTGAACTACATGCTAGAAATATATAGATTTTATATTATTATTCTTTTGTAAATAAAGAATATGCTAAATAGAAATTTCCTAACGTTGCTGAACCATTTTCTTTGACAGTTGGTAAGCGAATATACTTTTCTACAGAACAAGGCAGATCTATATAATTATTAAGCATAGAAATGAATTGTTTTTGTATAAGTGATATCATATTTGGTTTTTCCATTACACCACCTCCCAAAATTATACACTCGGGAGCTAATGTCAATGTTGCATTAATAGCCGCTTGAGCAATATAATAGCTTAAGATATCCCAGATAGGATCATCTGAAGAAATTTTTTCCCCAAGTATTCCTGTTCTAGCTTCAAGACTCGGACCCGCCGCAACTCCTTCAAGACAATCACCATGGAAGGGACAGATTCCTTCAAAAGTAAGATCATCTCTATGACGATTTATTCTTTGGTGCCCCATTTCCGAATGCCCAATGCCACCAATAAAATATCCATTTTGAATTGCTCCCCCTCCAATACCTGTACCAATTGTTAAATAAACAAGATTTTTTATTCCTGTATTTTTCATTTCACCATAGGCTGAGGCGTTTACATCAGTAGTAAAATATATTGGAATATCAAGTGCTTCTTTTAATTGGCCAACTAAATTTATATTTTTCCAACCAACTTTTGGCGTCGAAGTAATGTAACCATACGTTTTACTTGAAAGGTTTAGATCAATAGGCCCAAATGATCCTAAACCAATGGCAGAAACTCGGTTTTCTTTAAAATATTTAATCGTCTTACTTATAGTTTCTTGTGGCGTAGTAGTAGCAAATTTGAATTTTTTTATAATATTAAAATGTTCATCTGCAATAGCAAGTACAAATTTTGTACCACCAGCCTCAATTGATCCATAGTATACGGACATAGTTCGCTCCCTCTAGTTCAATAATAGAATTTTTTCTCCAACTTTGATATCAACATTTTCACTCAATGGCAAAATCTCATTGTAACTTGCTGAATTTGTAATAACAATAATTACAGTATCATCGAATCCACTCTTCTTGATTTCTTCTTTATCAAAAGATCCTAGTAAATCCCCTGCTTTTACTTTCTGGCCAACTTTAACATTTTGTATGAATCCATTACCATTCATTGAAACAGTATCTATTCCAATATGTAAAAGAACTTCACCTCCATTTTTTGTTTTTATACCATAAGCGTGACCTGTTTCATAAGCAATAATAATTTCTCCGTCGGCTGGTGAGAAAAGTTCTCCAGATTTAGGCTTGATTGCAATACCTTTTCCCATAATTTCTTTTGAGAAAACAGGGTCACTTACATCAGATAGAGGAATCACAAATCCATTTATCGGAGCAAGGAGTTCGCCACTTTTAACTGGATCGATAATAACTTTCTCAGGTTGGTATTGAGTTGTTGCATTCTGTTTATTTTTTTCTTTCGTAATAGATTTAGCTTCCATCCGCCGACCATAGATTGAGGTAACAACAAAGGCAATAAGAAAGCTAATAAATATCGAAATCATAAATTGTAAGTTATACCCAGCTTTAATAGAGATAAAGCCAATTAATCCTGCGGATCCCAGACTAACCGCAAGGACATGGAATAATCCCATAAATAATGAACCAATTGCTGAAGCCCCAAGAGCAATAAAGAACGGATATTTTAGTTTTAGATTAATCCCAAATAACGCAGGTTCTGTAATACCTAGAATAGCAGATACACCAGCTGGAGCTGCAAGAGCTTTTGTCTTAATGTTTTTAGTAACAAATAAAATTGCAAAAGTTGCACCAGCTTGAGCCATATTTGCGCAGGCCGCAACTGGAAAAATAAAGTCTCCACCAATACCACTGTGTTGATAGTTTGTGATTAACATTGTTTCAATGGCCGGAAAACTCTGATGTAATCCAGTTACTACTATTGCCGAGTAGAAGCCTCCAAACACAAGCATTCCTAGTGCCCCTAATGTGTTATAAAGTCCAACCAAACCATCTGTCAAGCCATTTGATACAAAACGAAGTGCTGGTCCCACAATAGTGAATGTGAGAAATCCAGTTATGATGACTGAAAGTAACGGAGTAAATGTGAAGTCTATAGCATCGTTAAGGTATTTATGAAAGAATCTCTCAAGTTTAGCAAGGATAAAAGCCACTCCAATTACAGGAAGAACTTGTCCTTGATATCCAGCCTGGGCAACTTTAAAACCAAAAATATCCCAATAAGTCATTGTATGATTAGAGATTGCTTCAGCAACATTATATCCATTAATAAGTCCAGGCATCACCATAATCATACCTACAACAGCACCTAAATATGGATTTCCGCCAAATCTTTTTGTGGCAGAATAACCTATTAAAATTGGCATAAAGGTAAATGGTGCGGCACTCATAGTATTAACAATATCAGCAAATCCTTTCCACATCGGAAACATTTCAACAAGTGATTTCGTCGCGAAAAGATGTTCAGCTGTTAGCGCATTATTAAGAGCCATTAACAGACCACCAGCTACAAGAGCTGGTATCAAAGGAACAAAAATATCAGAAAGCAGCTTTACAAGTGCCATTACTGGATTTTGTTTTTTTTGACTTCCTGCAATCTCTTTGAGATCTGCAGTTGATGCCTCACTTATTCCTGTAAGTTTAATAAATTCTTCGTATACAGTGTTAACATCACCTGGCCCTACAATAATTTGATATTGACCAGCTGCTTCAAAAGTCCCCTTAAGATCTGGGTCATTATCTAGAGCCTCTTGATCAATAACGCCAGTATCTTTTAGGACTAAACGTAGTCGTGTCGCACAATGTGCAGCTCCTTGAATGTTATCACGCCCAACTGCATTTAAAATGCGTTCAGCTACCTGCTTATGATTCATAATTTTCTCCTCAAATAAAATGATTTCGCTTACAGAAGTTATTTTATCATTTTTCTGATATATGTCAAGCGATTGCCATGTTTTTTTATTTTTTTATTTTTCCGCGCTTGTTTATATTGATTTTTTTATAAAAAACGTTTATCATAAATATATATAATTTAGTAAATGAGGAAAAAAAATGAAATGGTCTACCAAACAACGATATCGTACCTACGATAGTTATTCTGAAAATGATTTACAGAGTTTACGCAAACTGGCACTAAAATCTCCTTGGAAATCAAATTTTCATATTGAACCAGAAACTGGACTTCTTAATGATCCAAATGGATTCTCTTATTTCAATGGAAAATGGCATTTGTTCTACCAACATTTCCCTTTTGGGCCAGTACATGGTTTAAAATCATGGGTACATCTAGTCTCAGATGATCTCGTCCACTTTGAGAAAACAGGGCTAGTCCTTTATCCAGATACAAAATATGATAATGCTGGAGCTTATTCTGGGTCCGCTTTAGCTTTTGAAAACTCCTTATTTTTAATATATACGGGTAATCACAGAGGCAAAGATTGGGTTAGAACTCCATATCAACTCGGAGCAAAAGTTGACAAAAATAATCAGTTAGTCAAATTCACTGAACCACTAATTTTTCCTGATTTTTCTCAAACAACCGACCATTTTCGAGATCCTCAAATTTTTTCATTTCAAGGACAAATTTATTGCTTAATTGGTGCTCAAAGCTCTCAAAAAAATGGTATAATCAAACTTTATAAAGCAATAGAAAATGATTTAACTGATTGGAAAGATTTGGGAAACTTAGATTTTTCAAAAGAAAAAATGGGTTATATGATTGAATGTCCGAACCTTATATTTGTCAATGGTAGATCAGTATTAGTTTTTTGTCCACAAGGACTAGATAAATCGATTGTTAAATATGATAATATATATCCTAATATGTATGTTATTGCGGATGACTTTACTACTGGTTCAAAAAATCAGCTAAAAAATGCAGGACAACTAATTAATTTGGATGAAGGTTTTGACTGTTATGCTACGCAGTCATTTAATGCACCTGATGGCTCTGCTTATGCCATTTCATGGCTAGGTTTACCTGAGACATCATACCCCACTGATAAATACAATGTTCAAGGTGTCTTGTCCATGGTTAAGAAGCTTTCAATAAAAGACAACAAATTGTATCAATATCCAGTTGAAAAAATGAAAGAATTAAGACAAAAGGAACAAGATCTCTTACTAGCAGATAATAACATTATTACATCTAACTCTTATGAACTTGAGGTCGATTTTCGTCAGCAAAACTCTACACTTCTATCTTTAATGACAAATGAAAAAGGGGATAGTGCACTTAAAGTTGAAATAGATAAAGAAAATAATACTATTACACTTATAAGAAATTATGAAAAACGTTTGGCACATGTTAAAATAGAAAAAATGAATGTATTTATTGATCAATCAATTTTTGAAATTTTTATTAATGATGGTGAAAAAGTATTATCAGGTCGTGTATTTCCAAATAAGAATCAGTATTCGATTAGAAGTCAAAATCCGATAAAAATAAAATTATGGGAGCTAAAAAAGTGATTAAACTTGAAGATGTTGCAAATAAAGCTGGGGTTAGTGTAACGACAGTTTCGCGTGTTATAAATCGTAAAGGATATTTGAGTGACGCAACAATATCAAAAGTAGAAAAAGCAATGCAAGACTTGCATTATATTCCAAACGCAGCAGCACGTTCTTTGCAAGGAAAATCCTTAAAATTAATTGGGTTAGTATTTCCAACTATAAAAAATATTTTTTATGCAGAATTGATTGAAAAAATTGAGCAAGCTCTTTTCAAACGAGGTTACAAAGCTATGTTAGCAACAACAGAACATGATGAACAAAAAGAGCGAGACTATCTTGCCTTACTACTTTCTAACCAAGTTGATGGAATTATTTATGGTAGTCATAATTTAAAAGCACATGATTATATAGCAATTGAAGCACCCATTGTTGCTTTTGACCGTTTATTAACCCCTGAAACGACTGTTGTTAGCTCTGATAATTTTGAGGGAGGAATCCTAGCTACTAAAGCTTTGATTAACTCTGGAAGTAAAAAAATCGCCATATTTACTGGGAACGATAATACTAATTCTCCTACATATTTAAGGCGTGATGGATATTTGCTTGAGCTAGAAAGAAATCAATTAAAGCCTCATATAATAAAAATTCCTTCTCAATGGACTCTTCTTCGCAAAAAAGTTGAGATCAAAAAAATACTAGAAAACAATGATTTTGATGGGGTGTTTTGTTCAGACGATTTAACAGCTATATTAGTAAAAGATCTGGCCTCAAATTTAAACAAATCACTTAATGTGGTAGGTTTTGATGGAACTGAATTTATAGAGAACTACTACCCTAACCTAACAACGATAAAGCAACCAATAAATGATTTAGCGGAACTCTTAGTTGATTTAATCATACGAAAGATTGATGGAGATAATATTGATATTACATATCAACTTCCTGTTCAGCTACATTATGGTGTAGATTAAAAATATATTTTACTCCTTCAAAAAGACACTGCTTTAATTCTGCAGTGCCTTTTATTTTATATACTTTTCTATTTTTTATGTCAACATGATATATACTATTTCTTTTTTAATATGAAATGGCCTTTGAAAATATCGAAGAGTAACTTTCCAATATTGTTACCCTTCTCTTCTCGAATAGGTAATTCACTTGACGCTACTGCATATGTTTGAGTAATTAAATAAGCATATTGTTCGTAATTTAATGAAGTAAAAATTAACCCTATGTTTGTTCTCTCTTTTTTTGATATAACTCACCTGATAACATTCTCTAATTCATAGCCATTTACGGAAAGAATAATCTTTTGCTCTTCCTTTAGTTCCATTTTATTATTAGACTCTATTCTAATGATTTTAACTTGTCAATTTTAGGCTAATGAAGAGTGACGGTATCGTCGAGGTGTTTAAAGAATAATCCAACTTCTGTTTAATTTGAAACATTCAGAACTCAATCGTTTACAATTACTCATGATAAGTTCACTTGTCCCCCCTGTAAATATTTATTTATCTATCTATTTGTTTTTGTCATTTTAACGATTGGATAATAACAAAAACACCAAAATAGTAAATACTATCATGAGACTCAATGACTGAGATACATTTGATAAGGTCACTGCTGGACTGACGGTGATTTAAATCTAAGTTATTGGCGTCAAACTTATGAGAAATTCCTTAAAACACATAGTATTTTTAAACCCGATATGCCAATTATTTGTGAAGAATACAAGCTTGTATACAAAAAGGGAATGAAACAATAAAAAAATCCAAGTATAAATACCTGGATAAAAAGTCTAACTTTTGGAGTGAACATCAGTTCATTTATTTAGACTATCTCACTTAAGAGTTGTTTGTAAATTTACTTTAATATTTTAAACTACAAAACCTACTATAAATTTTACAGTAGGTTTTGGATAAAGTAGATGCTGTATAGTTTTGCTTTGGTTAGTTCTTTGGTTCATTTTATTTTTATCAACAAAACATCTTTTAAAACTGGGTTAAAACGCACTTTATATGTGTATCAAAAATTTCCATTATCTTATTTGAAATTCCTTCTCCGTAATTTTTTAAGCAAAAAATTTTCCAATTTATTACTAGAGTTTTTTCTCTTTTTTATTAATCTGTCATTGATTAATTAATTTTACTTTTATTTAATCAACCCTAAAACATATTTTCGTTTTTTTCCAAGACAAAAAAGTCAATAAGCATTTATATTATAACATATCTGTATATCTCTTTCATCTCTTCCTAGACCCCTATATTATTTTTTAATGCTTTCTATAGATATCATTCTGATAAAGCAGCTTGACAAATGTCATATAAAAAAATACAATCGTAAACAGGAGGAAGAAAATGGATAATTCAAAATTATTTGGAGAAGCTGCGAATGAAGAACAACTATTGAAAAATGATTATCGTAAGTATCGCGGTGAAAACATGGATATTTATTACAATGTAGCAATTTGTGAACATGCAGGTGAATGTGTTAGAGGAAATCCTTTAGTATTTGAAGTTGGCCGTAAGCCTTGGATTATCCCCGATAATGGCGATGTCGCTTCCAATCAATCAGTAATCAATAGATGCCCTTCTGGAGCACTAAAATATTTGGCGAAGGAGAAAAACTAATGAACATTATTGAAAGAGAAAATCTATTTGAACTCCTGTCAGATAAAGGAGAAGTCATTGGCGAAATGGCCTATATGCCTATGAATAATTCAATAATAATCACTCATACTGGCGTTTCACTTGACTATCGCGGTCAAGGCCTAGCCGAAAAATTAGTTCTTGCCGGAATCCAAAAAGCAAGACGCGAACAATTAAAATTAGGAGCCACTTGCCCCTATGCCGTCAAATATTTCAGAGAACACAAAGAAGAATTAACTGATGTTTTGAAATAAGCTAATTTTTAAATATAAAAGACCTTTTAGCGGGGTCTTTTTTATGTATTCTAAATTAAGCAAGAGAAAAAATTTTCTTCAAACTTTACTTTAACTCTGAATTTACTTGGTAATTTAAAAGGCTTAATAAAATCAATCGTCATGTTTTCTATAAAATTGTGTTGTAAATTCACAATTTTTTTGCTATAATAATTCATTATTTTATCTATCAAACAAATCAATTATAAGGAGTATTTATGGAGGAAAAATTAGCTGGTAAAGATTACCTCTTTATAGGGTCAATGTTATTCGGACTTTTCTTTGGTGCTGGAAATTTAATTTTTCCAATACATATGGGTCAAGAGGCCGGAGCTGCTATTTCACAAGCAAATTTTGGTTTTTTAATTACAGCAGTCGGCTTTCCCTTTTTAGGAATTATCGCCCTGGGAATTTCTCAAAGTAACGGGGTTTTTGAATTAGCTTCCCGAGTCAATCGTATTTATGCTTATATTTTTACAATTTTACTTTATCTCGTTATTGGCCCCTTTTTCGCTCTTCCTCGATTAGCAACCACTTCTTTTGAAATTGGAATTTCACCTTTTTTAAGTCATGAACTCCAAGCTCCACTATTGGCTCTTTTTAGTATCCTTTTCTTTGGAACCGCCTGGTTTCTGTCTAGAAAGCCAACAAAACTCTTAGATTATATCGGAAAATTTTTAAATCCCCTCTTTTTGGTTTTGTTAGGTATTATTTTGGTCATTGCTTTCACTCATCCATTAGGAAAAGTTAGGCAAGCAGAAATTGGTAAAGCCTATCAAGCATCTCCTATTTTGACAGGTTTCACACAAGGTTACAATACTCTTGATGCCTTGGCCGCCTTAGCTTTTGGAATCATTATCATCACAACTATTCGCCAACGTGGCGTAAAAAATCCTAAAATTATTGCAAAAGAAACCATAAAAGCTGGCCTTATCAGTGTAGGACTAATGGCTATCATTTACACCTGCCTTTCTTACCTAGGTACTATGAGTCTTGGGCAATTTGCTATTAGTGAAAATGGTGGAATTGCTCTCGCTCAAATTTCCAACCACTACTTAGGAAATTTCGGCATGATTATCTTAGCACTCATTGTCATCATCGCTTGCTTAAAAACAGCCGTTGGCTTAATGTCTGCCTTTTCTGAAACCTTTGCCGAATTATTTCCTAAAAAAGAATACCGTTTTTATCTCCTCATCGTAAGTATTCTTCCTTGCATCTTTGCAAATATTGGTTTGACAAAAATTATAGAACTTTCAGTTCCAGTCCTCATGTTTTTATATCCCTTAGCCATTATCCTTATTTTATTAGCTTTATTAAGCCCGCTTTTTAAACATTCTAGACTCGTTTATCAGATAACAACTGCTTTTACACTTTTAGCGGCTATTATCGATGGACTCAATGCTCTTCCAGCCAGTCTTCACACAATTACTTTCATATCAGTAATAATTAATTTTGCTAAAGACTTTCTACCCTTTTTCTCCCTAGGAATGGGTTGGATTCTTCCAGCGGTTTTAGGCTTTATCATCGGATGTTTATGTCAAATCGCGATTACTGTATATAAAAATAAAAAATCTTCAACACTTTCATAAAAGTTGAGAGCCTACAATATATAAAAGGAGTTTCAAATAATTGATAACTCCTTTTCTTTTACATCAACTCAGATAACTAAATTTTTGATTTTCTCCTAATATAAATCATTCCAAGACCCCCAGAAATCAATAGAAGTATTCCCAACACTTTGAAAAAATTCCTTGGGCTATCCCCCGTTTTAGGCAACTCTTCAGAAGGTTCTGATTCCATTGAAGAAGACGAAACCGACATTACTTGTGAGGATGAACTAGGAGTAATAATTGGTTGGTCGGGTTTTTCAGGAGTTTCTTCTTTAACAGGGATGATTATATTTATAAAATTATACCCCTCCTGTTGACTCGTGTAATTACTAACAGGCACCTCTTTTACATCATAATCGTAAAGTTTCCCACTCTCATCATATTTATCCAAATTGGTAAACGAATATTTCCAATTTTCTTTAGCCGTCACATCTTGTGAATCAACTTTCTCTCCATTCCGATATAACTCAATACTAATAAAACTTGGTCTTAAACCACGTGCATTATTATCATCAATCCAAGTTTTCTCTCCAGAAATAGAAAGTTTCATACTTGCATTTCCATTTCCACCATTGTTAGGAGTATGAACTTCCACTACCTGTTTTTCAATATTTTCTCCCGTCAATTCTCCTCTATTTTCATACTGTTGAGAAAGCCCCCCATCCGTTGCCCTCGTTGAATAATCGACAATAATCGTATTTGAAATATCACCTAAATCCACGGTAAATCCGTTCACGCCATTTTCTAAAATACTAGCCTGAGGATAATAGCTATCAACACTATAATTCTCTCCATCACTACTATAAGTCACATTAGCTACCGAAATCGAACCAGAAACTAAATTCTGATTCCCACCAATAATATCAGTATAAATCGCTTTCTGGATATTTTCTTTAGCATAATTGATCCGAACCTGCCAATGAATTAAGGTTGAATCATTCTCGTCAACCCATCCCCATTTATAAAGTACCTCATCTTTATCCGGTCCTGTTGCCGGACCAATGTTAACCTCTGTTGTTCCTCCATCTTTCCAATCAACTACTACCCTTGTGTCTTCCTCTACTTTTTGTTCATCCCAATTAACCCAAACGGAAAATGAACCTTTAATGTCTGAAGTTGCATTTTCAACAAGTTTTGAAAAAGTAACAGTTACCACCCCCGTAAGATGATTAGCAACCGCCGTTCCGATAATATTTCCAGCTTCATCTTTTATTTCAAAAGTAATGTCTTTTGATAAAGTTAATAAATCAGGAACATTGACACTCATTGTATCCCCCTGAGAAACGCTTCCCACTGGAATATCAAAATCCCAATGAGCCTGAACATCATCATAAATACCAAAATCTGTTTTCGGATTTCCCAAATCATCAGTCAGTTCATGTCCCGTTATAAATTTATTTCCATAGTCAGCAGCAAATACATTTGAAGTTGTAAATAAATTAATTCCAACCAAACACATCAATAAACTCAGAACCATTAATAATTTAAATGACTTATTCTTCGCCTTCATGAATATCTCCTTCTTATTTTCTCTTATTATTGTGCCCCTTCACTTAAGAGCCAATGTTTGATAGTTTTCCAATTATCCTTCGTAACAATCAACCTAGGAATATTACTATATAGTGTTTCATTAGTCACTACACCTGGAGATAGTGTGAATATTCCTTGAATTCCATCTTGTAACATATAATCTTCTAAGTCTTTATTTTGTGCTCCATAAGGATAAGCAAAAACTTTTCCTTTTTGATCTAACTTCTCATCAAATGCTTTCTGACTTTTTTGGTAATCTTTTTGCACTACTTTTTTTGAAATATTAGTAGATAAAATCGGTTCAAAGTTTTCTTGATAATGTAAGTCATTCGTATGTAGTCCTGAAGTAACCAAAGGATTTTCATTCATTTTCTTTATTTCTTTCCAAGTCGACATTTGTGAACCATCAATGGTTTGTCCAACTTTTCCCGTAATAATGAATTGTGTAAAGGGTAAGTCTAACTTTTTCATTATTGGATAAGCGTTCTCTGGCAAAGATTTATCAATATCATCAAAGGTAACCACTACTGCCTTTCCAATCACCTCTTTTTTATTAAGCTTCTCTATCAGTTCTGAACTAGTCAAAACTTTAATATGATTTTTCTTTAAAAATGTCATTTGCTGTTCAAAATCTTGCAAGAATACATTATATTCATGGAGTTGAGAATTATGCGAAATTGAATAAGCGAAATTTGTAACCACCGTATCTTTTAACACACGATGATAACAAAGAACAATAATTCCATCATTGTCTTTAAGCAAACTCTCATAAGCAAAATCTGGCTGCTCCTTTTTTCCATCCTGTACATATTTTTTTGTTTCACGTGTGGACATAAACACCAATATAGCAATAAGCCCAAACATCAATATCAAAAAAATATTCTTTTTACTAAATTTCATATTATAAATCTAAGCCTCCTTCGTTAAAATATAAAGACTAGGAATCGTTAATATTGAAAGAAGACAAAACAAATCATAAATTATATCTTCCCAATTTGTTATTGGAAACCCAATGATTACAAAAACAGAGATAATTCCATCACTATATATCCCCAGCAAAGAGATTAATAAAAGAACGAAAACAATTAATATAAACAGCCAACATAGTGAAACAGCCAAGAATTCCAAAAAATGTCGTTTTTTCATCTTTTTACGTATTACTAATTCCATTATTACACCCCTCTATCAGGACTTTCCCATTTTCCTTTATTTGTCCGATTAGTTAAGACAACAATTTCAGCAGAAAGAGCACTAATCAAATTTAGAAACCAATAAGCAACAAGATAAGTTGGAAATATTAATTTATCAGTCAAAGATAAGCGGCTCTCCCCTTTATCATTATTAAGTCCTAAAAAGAATACAAAAAATGAAATAAGAACAAAAATCACGATAATTTGACCCGATACTTTGAATTCTTGATTTAACAGCATTTGGAGAAAATACTGATAAGATTCTATTAAGAAAAACCAACTCCAAATATGACTACAAATCATTTCAATCAAAAGAAACCGATGTTTAAATTCTCCTCTTTTAAAAACCCATGATAAATTTGAAATTAATACTTCTACTCCACCAACTGCCCATCTTCTCCGTTGCTTTAAAAGAGATTTTAAATTTTCAGGAACGAGAATATAGCTTAAGGCTTTAGGGACATATTTGACTTTCCATTGATTACGCTGAAGTCGCCAAGTAACATCAATGTCTTCCGTCATCACTTCGGTATTAAAGCCCCCAATTTCTTTCAAAGCCTCTACACGATACATAACAATCACACCTGATACGGTCATTATTGCACCTAGAAAAAGACTTTGTGCTCTCTTAATCGCATCAATCACACTTAAATACTCTAAGGTTTGTAATTTCCCCAATAAAGTTGTTCTGTTTCTAACAATAGGTCGTCCAGTCACAGCCCCAATATCTGAACTAGAAGTTAATTCGGCCAATAAATAAGATAGAGCATCTTTAGAAAGATATGAATCCGCATCAATAACAAGCATATATTTGCTGGTAACTTGTTGCAAAGCAACATTTAAAGCCGTGGCTTTTCCCTTATTTTCCTTTTGCTCAAGAATAGTTAATTCTTCCCAATCGTCGAAAGATTTTTTTACTTCATAAAGTTTCTCCAAAGTGCGGTCACTACTTTTATCATCAACAATAAAAATTTCTAGGGAAGGGTAATTTAGATTACGTAGTGATAATAAAACTTCCTCAATCGTTTCTTCTTCATTGTATGCAGAAATAACAATACTAATTTTTTCAAATTCTTTTACTTCATCAATTGCTTTCTTATCTCTTTCTTTCCATCGAGATAAAAAAGCACCACTTGCCCAAACGAAAGACAAGATAATCGGATAATAAACAGCATAAACATCTACCATTGTTGAGATTATCATAGTTTTAATTTTCCTTTCTTTCTTTTTCTCTCTTAAAAGGAAAATTTAAAATTTTTCCCACAAAAATTCCTAGTAAAGCCGCACTAGTAAAGGCAACTGGAATAATAATCGGTCCTGCTATCACTCGTTGACTTAAGTTTGGAATTTCATGCTTAAAAAATCCATAGACAAACTGATCTGTTAAATCGGATATAAGATAGATAGTCAAAGTGGCGGTAGATAGATCCTTTAGCAGCCTAACGCTCCATTTTGGAATGGGAATTCTCCACAAGATTGCTATAACTAATACTGTCATTATGGCTGTTTGATAACCAAAATAATCATTGTGGTCTAGCCACTGAAATTCTTGATTCCAACTTGCAAAAGTGTCCGTCAAAGTAAAAATCGTAAGTGCACTTAAGAATGCTGTAACAAGTTTTCCTATTGAAATTTTCTTTATTTCATTTTGATAAGTATAAAGGTAAGCTCCAATAAAATAATAACTAACGGGATAACAAATTTGCCAATAGTCTGGAATAACTTTTCCAAAACTATTTAATAAAGAGGGTAAGAATGTTAGCAAACTTGCGATAAAGACAATATATAAATGATAATTTTTTATTTCTTTTTTATAATTCCAGATAATATTTAATAAAGGGATAAAAAGATAAAGTCCTAAATACATTTCAACATACCAAGAGTAAGAATCTGTTGAATAATCAAAAATTCCATTTATGGCTGCAGAGAAGTCGCTTCCTTTTCCAACAAGAGATAGAACTCCCCATACTAATAAAGATATGCCTATATATGAAATGATGACAGGAACTATTCCCAGAACATATTGAGCACTTAATTCTTTTCGATTCATTAAAAATCCAGTTGCTACTAAAAACAAGGGCACACAAGTAATTAAAATTGTTCTTATCCCAATCCAAAAAATTCCTAAAGTGGAATGAATTGTCATATCATAAAAGCCCGAATTTAATAAAAAATGGACCGAAATAACAAAGAATATTGCACAACTTTTCATTAAATCTATTGATGAATTACGTTTCATTTTTTTATATTTATAGCAGAAAAATTTTGCTCCTATAAATCCTTTCTCTAATTTGGGTTATAAACCGCTCAATTCAAACTTTTTAATTATTTTTCCTTTACATCACTAAGTTGTCTCGAAATCATGTTATTCTCCTAACTTTAATTTAGTATGGATTTATAACCATCGAAAATCATTAATTTTTGATTGCAATCCACCAATTTATCACAGTATAACATAACAAAAAGAAATATTGTAATATATAGTTTACAAAAATCACTTGATATCACTATATTCTTCATTTTTAAGTATTATTAAACCCTATAAAGTAAAATATCAATCAATAAAAAAAGCGAAATAACCTTTATAAATTAGTACTTACGAAGATTTTAAGTACATTAGGCAATACTCTAAATTGCAAATTTAGAAATCAAAAAAAAACATCCGTTTGTAATTAGTAACATACAAAAAAGCACTTACTCAAGTAAGTACTTTTTTGCATCGATTTACCATATTTTTATTTTAAAAACTTCTTTTATTCCTGACAATATTAATGTAGGTAGAGCAGGAATAAAAATCACAAGTAGATATACAGGTAATGTTAACTGAGCAGTTCCCATCACACTATTGAAAAACGGAATGATTGTTACTAAAAATGAAGAAACTCCTGCAAATAACACTGCTCCAACAAGTCTAATATTCCCAAAAGGATTACGTCTAAACAATGTTCTTGAACTTCTCGCATCAAATACATGCCATAATTGTCCATAAACTAAAGTCAGAAATGCAACTGTTTGTGCTTCACTAGCGTTCAATCCATTTTGAGCAGCCAGGAGAAATCCAAGATAAACCATCGCTCCCATAACTGTTCCCCTAATCAAAACCCTAGACCACGTGTGGTTAGCAAGAATAGATTTATTAGGGTTCCGTGGTTTTTCTTTCATCAAATCTGTTTCTGCAACATCATATCCCAAAGAAAAAGAAGGAATCGCATCACTCACCATATTAACCCAAAGAACCATTAAAGCAGTCAATGTTGGAGTCATTGCTGCTACATTTCCAACACTACTTCTAAATAAAACTAAACCTAATACAAGGGCCAAAACTTCAGCAACATTTGTTGTCAGTTCGTGTCTCATAAAGTTTTTTATATTAGCATAGATAGCACGACCGCTATAAACTGATTTTTCTATCGTTGTAAATTTATCATCTAGTAAAATGAGATCTGCAGAATCTTTAGTTACTTCTGTACCAGTAATTCCCATCGCGACTCCAATATCAGCAGCTCTTAAAGCTGGAGCATCATTTACTCCGTCTCCGGTCATAGCAACAACTTGTTGATGATTTTGGAGCTGTTTAACAATACGTTGCTTATGCTCCGGTGTCACTCTTGCATAAACATTAACATTTTTTACTTCTGCATAAAGCTCCTGATCTGACATTTCTTCAAGGTCAACTCCCTTTAAAACTGTTGCATTTTTTTCCTTTACAATCCCCAAATCATAGGCAATCGCACGAGCTGTTTTTTCATGATCCCCTGTAATCATAACCACATTAATATTTGCATCATGAAGTTGTCTGATAGATTCTTTCACTTCTTCTCGTGGAGGATCAATTATTCCTGCAACTCCCGTTAATATAAAATCTTTTTCTACGTCTTCCGTGGCTCCATATAATGCCTCTTCTTCATCAACTTTTTTGTAGGCCACAGCCAAGGTTCTTAGTGCTTCATCCGCATAATCATCTACCACTTTAATAAAGTTATCTTTTGACTGCTCAGATTGGTCAACTGTATCTCCAATCAAAATCCCCGAAGCTTTTTCCATTAAAACATCTGGTGCTCCTTTGGTATAAACGTAAAATCCTTCATCATTTTGAACAATGACGCTCATCATTTTTCTACTGCTACTAAAAGGAAGAGTTCTTATAATTTTATTGTTTTTTAATAACTTATTCTTACTATAGCCAGCTTTACTACCAAGAACGGTAAGAGCAACTTCTGTAGGATTACCAAAAGTTTTTACTTGTCCCTCAACTTCTTTGACACTTGAATCATTACACAAGACGATATTTTTCATAAATTGAGCAAAATTTACATTTTTTTCACCTTTTGATACTGAGTTAATTTCACCAATGGAACGATATCCCAGACCATCCACATTATACAGTTGACCATTAGCGTAAAATTTTGTAACGGTCATCTCATTTTGGGTCAATGTACCTGTTTTATCAGAACAGATGTAAGAAGTACTCCCTAAAGTCTCTACACTACTTAGTGTTTTAATCAGACCTTTATTTTTTGACATTTTGACTGCACCGATTGTCAATACTATTGAGAGAACAACTGGTAAAGCATCTGGAATAGAGGCAACTGCGAGAGCGATTGAGGTTGAAAATACTGAAGTAATTGAGTTAATTGAAAATTCTCCAGAACTGATTAATCCAAATACAAAAGTTAATAAAACAATCCCAGCGGATATTTTCATCAGGGTTTTAGTAAGTTTTTTTACGGTTTCTTGTAATGGAGATGATTTTATTCCCTCATCTTTCATCAACTGAGAAATTTTCCCAAGTTCTGTATTTTCTCCTGTGGCTACGACTATTCCAATTCCTTGTCCATTTGAAACGATTGAGCCAGAAAATCCCATATTCGTTTGATCACCAATTTCGACGTTTTCATTAATGACCTCTATATTTTTTATTATAGCATCAGCTTCACCCGTTAAATGAGACTCAACTAATTGAAGTTCATCAAGCTCTAACCATCTTATATCGGCCTCCACAAAATCACCTACTGTAACTTTTACGATATCACCAACAACTAGCTCATTTGATGAAATTTTTTCTAAGGCTCCATTTCTTAGTACTGATGCAAAACGATTGTTCATTTCTTTTAATGAATTTAAATTTTTACGAGCACTAATTTCTTGCCAAAAACCTAAAAATGCATTTATAATAATCAAAATAGCTATAGCAATCGCTTCATATAAAGATTCTAAACCATGTTTTTTATCTCCAACTATTTGGAATGAATAAAATGAACTAAAAAATGATAGAGCGACTGCCCCTAATAAAACAATGATTATTGGTTCTTTAAAACTTTTAAAAAATACTTTTAAATAGCTTTCTTCCTTTTCTTCTGGAAGTTTATTTTCACCATATCTTTCTCGATTATCAGTAACCTGAGTACTCGAAAGTCCTCTATCTATCTTAACATCATAACTATTTAGTAATTCTTCTTTGGATTTTTGATAAAATTTCATATCATCCCTTTCTAGTAAAAAACGACAAAAAAGAGCGCAAACCTCAAAACAATCTCCTCACCCTTGGAGATATGTCTTGAAGCTTGCGCCCAACCTAGTCGTTTATTTAATTAATTACATTTTAACATTATCCATATCGTAAGTCAATCCATTTTATATTGTTTTGACTACAACACAATATATAATTATATTAAAACTTAAATTCTCCCTCCGTTCTCAAAACAAATAAGTTCCAGTAGCCCCTTTAGTAAGTTAAATGGTAAAATATTATTAGAATGTATGAATTCATATTATGTACTATATAAATGAATTTTCCATTATTTTAAAGCTAGAAAGAATATCATGACTAAAAATTACTTAGAAATCCCTGAAGAACTTTATAATAAATTAAGTGATTATGCAGAAAATGACCAACTATCAATCCGTTTAGAAAATCAACAGATATTATTAGAAAATCGGAAAATTAATCATACCAATAAACAAAATTTAGCTTTACACTATTTTATAGTACCTAGTTTAGCATCTGGAATAATTGCATTGCTTATCTTTTTAAGTACCAATCAACCACAAATCGCATTTACGGGGAGCCGCCACCTCTCTGTTGCAAGTTTGAGCATAATTCTATCAACCCTTTTTGGTTTTTTTGGTTTCATATGGACTTATCTTCGCAAAAGTTGTGACTTATCCAAATCTAAATTTAAAATTTTTAGAGAAACTTTAACTCTATCGGTAGCCTATACAAGTATTTCTTTCGCTGTTCAAATCATTTTTTGGTACATAATTGGCAAAACATTTAGCGGAGTAACTTTTGACCCTTTTACTGCAGGGTTTCTTGTCTTAGTATTTGTTGGAATCATCTTTTATTTTCTTATTTCAGCAGCTCTTTCCGTCACTTTACCTAATCTTATTTTGCTACTCTTTACCACTTTCATAGGAGGTATTCTTGTTTCAATGGCAACAAACAATCAAAAAGATTGGTGGCAACATAACTTCAGCTTCTTAGGAACTGGTGAAGCCACACAGCACTGGCAGTTCAATATTACCTTAATATTTTCTGCTCTTATTCTTCTTACCATAACTGATTTTCTCTTTGCTGAGTTTTCTAAGAGTAGCCTTTACACTTATAAATTTAAAATAATTCGTATTTTTATATTCTCATAGCATTTTTGATCGCTTTCGTCGGAATTTTTCCAGCCCAATCATGGACAATGCCTATACATAATAATTCTGCATTTGGTCTGGTTGCGGTTGTTCTTATTATGATTATCTTTCTTAAATGGTTAGTTCCCACCATTTCTAAAGAATTTTTAGCATTATCTTGGACTGCTTTGATAGCATTAATTTTATCTGCCGTTGCCTTTATGGGAATTCACTATCTCTCATTAACGGTCTTTGAAATTATTGCTTTTGCTATAGCTTTTACCTGGCTCGTTATGTTTATCAATTCACTCAGGGCAATTATTCAAGAAGGAAACGAATGGCAAGTAAAGCTCCTTCAAAAATAATTACCTCAAGCATCAGATAAGAAAAACAAAAAGGTTGAATTTTCAGAAAATTGTGTTATAATATCTTCACAAATACATTTTGGTTGGAGGTTTATCATGGAATTTAAAAGTCTACTGCTCCTTTCACTTGCTGCAGTTTCTGCAGTTGATCCATACTTACCCACAATTTTTATTTCAGCCACAACACTTGATGATATTGAATTTGAAGGATAACAATAACCATAAAATATTTTTTAATTCATTTTCTTTTATTATCCAATAACAATTACTATGCACTCAACAAAAAACCATTGTTCCCTTCTGGCAGTGGTTTTTTTCAATAAAAAAAAGACGCAAATGCGTCTATAAAAATTCCAATAAATGAATATTTTAATTATTAATTAAATTGCTGAACGCAAACGAGCGCCACCATTTTCTAAAACACGAACTGTACGAGGTAAAAAAGCGCGAATTTCTTCTTCATTATACCCAACATGAAGACGTTTTTCATCCATAATAATTGGACGGCGCATGATTTGTGGATTTTCAGAAATAATTTTGATTGCTTGTGAAAGTGAAATATCTTCAAAATCAACACCCAAAGTCTTCACAAAGCGATTTCTACTTGAAATTAATCCTTCAACACCATCGTCGCATTTTTGTAGAATTTGACTAATCTCTGTTGTTGATAAAGGATCCGCGATGAGATTTCTTTCGTTAAATGGGATGTGGTGATATGAAAGCCAAGTTTTAGCTTTTTTACAGCTCGTACAAGAGGGTGCTGTATAGATTGTGATCATCGTCTCTCCTTCGTGTATATTTATTTATCTAATAGTATTAAACATCAATGATTGTACAATTATACCATATTTATAGACTTAAAAAAAGACCTTTTCAAAATTTTTTCACAAATTTTTTCAATAAAAAAACCACTGAAATCAGTAGCTTTTTTCACTGCTTTAGATATTATAATGTTGTTTTTTCAACATCGATGGATAAACATTTTTAGCCTTTTGTAACTCTCGTTTTTTTGCCTCAATATCATCAGTAATTTCGACAGAAAAATTCTCGAAAATTGTACGAGACTCTTTGAAAATGTATCCCCCATTTTTCAAGTCCTGCTCGTCATCAAATACAGCTAAATGGTGAGAGAGTTTTTTGAAAAATGTATTCAAAAAATAAGTTGGAATGTATAAATTATACATTGAAGTATAGTTTTTCAAAAAATTATAATCGTAAAAAGGAACTTTTACATCACTTTGAGGATTAATTAATTCTTTATCACTCCCAGTAATTGGGCGATTAAGAATTTCAATCACTTTTTGATTAAGTGTGTTACGAACTTCAATTTCACGAAGTAATTTTTCAATTGTTAATCGTTTCTTATAACGATTTTCATCATAAATTTTGTAAATGTAGATGCCTGCAACCATCAGCCACGCGCCAATAATCAGACCAAAAATCATTGCAATAATAAGTTCTGTATTCATGTCATAATTATAACAAATTTGAAAGCGTTAAGAAAGTTTAAACTCTTTTTTTATCAAGTTTTAGGAAAAGTCATAAAAAAAGACAATATTCTTTGACCTTTTTTGACCAATGAGTTATAATATAGAAAAATAAACAAATGAATTCAATTTTATCTAAAATTAAATTCATATCTTATTTATAAAGGAGATTCAATCTATGGGTTATTTAGTACCTACCGTTATTGAACAATCAAGCCGTGGCGAACGTGCTTATGATATTTATTCACGACTTTTAAAAGACCGCATTATCATGCTGACAGGACCTGTTGAAGATGGAATGGCAAATTCTATCATTGCACAACTTCTTTTCTTGGACGCACAAGATAACACTAAAGATATTTATCTCTACGTAAATACACCTGGTGGTTCTGTATCTGCTGGTCTTGCCATTGTTGATACAATGAATTTTATCAAATCAGATGTTCAAACTATCGTTATGGGAATGGCTGCTTCTATGGGAACAATCATTGCCTCAAGCGGAACAAAAGGCAAACGATTCATGTTGCCAAATGCTGAGTATCTTATTCACCAACCAATGGGTGGTGCAGGTCAAGGAACTCAACAAACTGATATGGCTATTGTTGCTGAGCAACTTTTGAAAACTCGTAAACGTTTGGAACAAATCCTTGCTGATAATTCTAACCGTTCACTTGAACAAATTCACAAAGATGCCGAACGTGACCATTGGATGGATGCCAAAGAAACTTTGGAATATGGTTTCATCGATGAAATTATGGAAAATAATTCCTTAAAATAATGATGTAAATTTTAAAAGCCCTGATTTCAGGGCTTTTTTTATTTTTCTGATTATCAATCTATTTTTTAATATGTTTTTATAAAATCAATCAAAACATCGGAAAATTTTGAAGTTGAAAGTTTTCCGCCTAAATCGGCTGTCAAATTTCCATTCCTGAATGAAAACGAAAGAGCATGTTTGATTAATTCAGCTACCTCTTGCCAACCTAAATACTCAAACATCATCACTCCAGATAGAATTAAACTTGAAGGATTTGCTATATTTTTTCCAGCAATATCTGGAGCTGTTCCATGAGTTGCTTCAAAAATAGCATGACCACTTTTATAATTAATATTCGCACCTGGTGCAATTCCGATTCCTCCAACCTGTGCGGCAAGTGCATCTGAAATATAATCACCATTTAAATTAAGAGTGGCAATTACTTCAAAATTTTCAGGATTTAAAATAATCTGTTGGAGGAAGTTGTCAGCAATTACATCATCTACATAAATTTTTCCTGATTTTAATGCTGCTTTTTTCTCATTTTCAGCTTGTAAACTTCCTCTTTCATTTTTGATTTTATCGTATTCTAGTTTTGTAAAAGTGGGATATTCCTTAGCAACCTCATAGGCCCAATTTCTAAATCCTCCTTCAGTAAATTTCATAATATTTCCCTTATGAACAAAGGTCACTCGTTTTTTGTTCATTTTCAGAGCGTATTCAAAAGCCGCATTAACCAGTCGTTTACTTCCTTCAGGACTAACAGGTTTTATTCCTAGTGCTGAAGTTTTTGGAAAGCGAATAGAATGGACATTCAATTCTTTTTCTAAAAATTTTAATAAGTTGTGAGACTCATTTGTTTCACTAGCAAATTCAATACCCGCATAAATATCTTCTGTATTTTCTCGAAAAATTGTCATGTCAACTTTTTCTGGTGCCTTAACTGGGGATTTTATCCCTTTAAAATATTCAACTGGTCTTACGCAAGCATATAAATCCATTTTTTGTCTTAAAGTAACATTAATTGAACGAAAGCTTTCACCGACCGGGGTCATTAGTGGTCCCTTTATCGCAATTAAATTTTCATTAATATGAGCGAGAGTCTCTTTGGGCAGATATTCTCCACAAGTCTCAAATGCTTCTCCTCCTGCCAATAATCTTTGCCATTCTATTTTCTTTTTTTGGCCATAAATTTTTAGAACCGCAGCATCAAAAACTTTCTGCGCCTGAGGAAAAATATCTTCGCCAACACCATCTCCTCTAATATAACCAATTACTGGATAATCTGGCACAACTAATTTTCCATTTTTCATCTCAATTTTCATAATAATTTTCACCTGTTTTTTTATTTTTTACGAATCACATAAGGCATTATACCGTCATTCGCATAGTAATCTAAATCTGCCTGAGAATCAAAGCGTAAAAGAACCTCAAAGTTTTTTTCGGCAGTACTCACAGTAATTTTTTCATGAATTTTGGGATTTTCTGGTAGATCTATAGAAAAACTTTCATAACCACTTAATCCTAAAGTCTCTGCATTTTCATTATCTAGAAACTGTAGAGGAAGAACACCCATCATGACAAGATTGCTTCGATGAATACGTTCAAAACTCTCAGCAATTACAGCCTTGACTCCAAGTAATTTTGTTCCCTTAGCCGCCCAGTCTCGACTGGATCCCATTCCATAATCCTTACCAGCAAGAACAATTAATCCTTGTCCTTGTTCTTTATATTTTTTAGCTACCTCATAAATAGGTAATGTTTCATCATTGAATAGAGAATAACCTCCCTCAAGAGGAGCAACAAGCTGATTTTTGATACGGATATTAGCAAATGTTCCCCTTGTCATTACTTTATCATTTCCTCGTCTTGACCCAAAACTATTAAAATCCTTATAAGCAAGACCTCGAGAACTTAGATAATCCCCAGCTGGGGATTTTAAAGGAATATTCCCTGCTGGACTAATATGGTCAGTTGTGATAGAATCACCAAATTTTGCTAAAACATGTAAATTTGACAGTGAAGCTATCGGTTTATTTATCATAGTTAAGCTTTCAAAATATGGTGGATTAGAAATATAGGTAGATTCAGATTTCCAGTCATAAACTTCACTTTTCTTTGTTTTGATATTATTCCAGACTGTATTTTCATCAAAAACCTTAGCATAACTTTCAGCATATAAATCACTTGTTACGTATTTTTGTACTAAATCATTCACTTCATCAGAAGTTGGCAGAATATCTTTCAAATATACCTTTTCACCTTCTAGATTAGTCCCCAAAGCAACAGTTGTTAGATTTTTACGAACAGAACCCGCTAAAGCATACGCAACTACTAATGGAGGACTTGCTAGATAGTTCGCTTTCACTAATGGATGAATTCGACCTTCAAAATTTCGATTGCCACTCAAAACACTCGTTGCAATCAGTTCTTTATTTCTAATCTCTGTTTCCATTTCACTTAAAAGTGGCCCCGAGTTACCTATACAGGTTGTACAGCCATATCCTACTACATAAAATCCCAACGTTTCAAGATAAGGAAGAAGACCCGCCTTCTCTAAATAAGAGGTAACAACTTTTGAACCAGGAGCTAATGAAGTTTTAACCCAGCTAGGAACCGTAAGTCCTTGTTCTACTGCATTTTTTGCAAGTAATCCTGCCATCATCATAACATGTGGATTACTCGTATTGGTACAACTTGTAATAGCAGCAATTGCAATTTTTCCATCCTCTTCTTTCAGAGGTTTTTGTTTTTTAGCAAAGTCTTCAAAGTTATTTGCTAACTCAGACAATTCAAGCATATCTTGGGGACGAGAGGGGCCTGATAATCGTGTTGCTACTTCACTTAAATCAACATTAATTATCTTATTGTAGTATGGTTCATGTTTTTCGTCATAAAATAACTTATTTGCCTTTGCATAGGTTTCTACTCGCGCAACCACTTCCTCAGAGCGATTTGTCGCTCGAAGATATTTCAAAGTTTCATTATCAATCGGAAAATATCCACAGGTGGCACCATACTCAGGAGCCATATTTGAAATTGTCGCTCTATCTGCTAAACTTAAATTTATTAGTCCTTCTCCAAAAAATTCAACGAATTTTCCTACCACTTTTTCATCTCGTAAAATTTTTGTGATTGTCAAAGCTAAATCTGTTGCAGTAGCAAATGCTCCTAACTTACCTATTAATCTGACTCCTACTACTTCTGGAACAGTCAATGAACTAGGCTCTCCTAGCATTACTGCTTCCGCTTCAATTCCTCCTACTCCCCAACCAAGAACACCAAGGGCATTAATCATTGTTGTATGACTATCTGTACCAAAAACACTATCTGGATATAAAACGCCATTTTTTTCGGTAATTACTTCACTTAAATATTCAATATTAACTTGGTGAATAATACCTGTCGCTGGAGGGACAACTCTAAAGTTATCAAAAGATTGCTCTGCCCATTTTAAAAATTCGTAACGTTCACGATTACGTTCAAATTCTTTTTTTGAATTTAACAGAAAAGCTTCTTCATTTCCTTGAAAATCTACTTGAACAGAATGGTCAATTACTAAATCTACTGGAATTTCTGGGTTAATTAATTCAGGATTCTTTCTTAATTCAACCATTGCGTCTCTCATTGCCGCAAGGTCAACAATAGCTGGAACTCCTGTGAAATCCTGAAGAACAACACGGCTTGGTAAGAAAACTGTTTCTTGACCAACTTCCCCTTTTAAATAGTCTTTAACGGATTGAATATGAGCCTGATTGATATTCTCATCATTTTTCTGTCTAATCAAACTTTCTAGAAGAACTCGTAAACTATATGGAAAGTCTTCAATTCTTTCAGTTTCTGAGATATCATAATAATGGTATATTTTATTAGAAATACTTATTTTTTTCATCTTTCCCCCAACTTTATATATTTTTTTGATTCTAAGACACTTTCATAGGCTGGACGGATAATCTTATTCATATTAATTAGTTCTTCTATACGATGTGCTAACCAACCTACAATTCTAGCAATCGCAAATAATGGAGTAAATAATTCTTGTGGAATTTCTAATATTCTATAGACAAAGCCAGAGTAGAAATCAACATTTGGACAAATCGTTTTATATATTTTTCGATTTTCCGATATTACTTTAGGTGCTAGACTTGCAACTTTTTCATATAACTTGAATTCCTCTTCCAATCCTTTTTCTTTTACTAAAATCTCGACATAGGATTTAAAAACCTCAAATCGTGGGTCGCTTACACTATAAATGGCATGACCAATACCATAAATTAATCCTTGCTTATCAAAAACTTCTTTATTTAAGATTTTATGGAGATACTTTTCTATTTCAGCGTCATCTTCATAATTAGAAATATTTTCTTTTATATTTTCCAACATTTTTGCTGCCTTAATATTAGCTCCACCGTGTTTAGGACCTTTCAAACTGGAGAGGGCAGCAGCAATTGTAGCATAAGTATCTGTTCCACTTGAGGTGACCACATGAGTCGTAAAAGTCGAATTGTTACCTCCACCATGTTCCATATGAAGAATCAAGGCAATATCTAATACTTTAGCCTCTACCTCTGTGTAATGGCAGTCTGGGCGAAGCATTCGTAAAATATTCTCAGCGGTCGTCATTTTTGGATCAGGATAATGGATATAAAGACTTTCTTTTTTAAAATAATGAACATAAGATTGGTAACTGTAAATCGCAAGAAGTGGAAAATCAGCAATAAGTCCAAAAGATTGTTCTAAAACATTTTCAATCGAGATATCTGAAACTTTCTCATCGTAACTAGCAAGAGCTAGTATACAACGGCTCATCGAATTCATCACGTCACTTGAAGGGTTGGTTAAAATAGTTTCACGGATAAAAAATTCTGGTAGAGTTCTCCTACTGGCTAAAAGGTTTTGAAATTCCTGAAGTTCATTTGCCGTGGGAAGTTCTCCAAATAACAATAGATAAGTCATCTCTTCAAAACCAAAACGATTTTCTTTTCTTAAATCATTAATAATATCTTTAATATTATAAGCTCGATACTCTAAAATACCGGGAATTTGGTTTCCATCTTTATCAAAAGAATGTATCGCTGATATATTGGTTAAACCTGCTAAGACCCCTTTCCCATTAATGTCTCTTAAACCTTTTTTAACATTGTACTTTTTGTAAAATTCACTAGGAATTTGTGAATTTTTTATCATTTTTTCTTCTTTACTTAATAAATTCATAAACGCCTCCATCTATTTCATTATTATACACTTTTTATTCCGAAAATTATATATTTTCTGAAAATTTGAATACTTTTTTGAAGAAAAATAAAAAACCTACCCAAAAGGTAGGTTTAATTTATATTAATTAATTTCGATTAACAAGTCTTGAGTTTGAATTGCCTCACCTTTAACCACATGAAGGTCAACAATCTCACCATCAAATGGTGCTTCAATAGTTGTTTCCATTTTCATGGCTTCAGTAACCATCAAGGCTTGACCTTTTTGAACTTTGTCTCCAGCTTTAACTAATATTTCAAGAACAGAACCTGGCATAGTAGCTCCAATTTGGTTTGGATTTCCTGTTTCGGCTTTGCGTTTAGCCACAACTTGAGTTTGTACAGATTGGTCATTAATTACGACTTCTCGACGTTGACCATTTAGGTTAAAGAAGAGAACACGATTTCCAGCGAGGTCAGGTTCTCCTATTTCATCTAAACGAATGCTGAGTGTTTTACCTTTTTCAATTTGTACTTCGATTTTTTCATTGAGACGCATTCCATGTAAGAAAGTAGGAGTGTCAAGTAGTGTAACTGCTCCAAATTCTCTTTGCATTTTTTGATAATCAAGGAAAACTTGTGGATACATGATATATGAGATAACTTCGTGATCTCCTGGTTCATAGCCAATTTTTTGTTCTAGGTCAGCTTTAACAGTTTCAAAATCAACTTTTTCTGCGTGTAAGCCTGGACGGTCAGTAATTACGGCTTTATCTTTCACGATAATTTTTTGTAATTTTTCTGGGAAGCCACCCACTGGTTGTCCTAAATCTCCACGGAAGAATGATACTACAGATTCTGGGAAATTAAGTTCGTTACCACGGGCATAAACATCTTCTTCTGTTAAATCATTTTGAATCATAAAGAGAGCCATATCTCCAACTACTTTTGAAGAAGGAGTTACTTTAATAATATCTCCAAACATCATGTTAACTTTACGATACATTTGTTTGATTTCATCAAAACGATGTCCAAGACCAACTGCTGCTGCCTGAGATTTTAGGTTAGTGTATTGACCACCAGGCATTTCATGCATGTAAACTTCTGTCTGAGGACTTGTAATACCCGCTTCAAATGGCGCATAATATTTACGCACATCTTCCCAATAATGGTCGATTTGTTCAGCATTTTTTACATTAATTGAGGCATGGCGAGGGCCGTGTTCAAGTGCATAATAAATAGATTGCATTGATGGTTGAGATGTTCCGCCAGCAAGACTCGCTGTTGCTACGTCAATAATGTCTACACCTGCTTGAGTTGCACCAGAATATGTAATAATTCCATTTCCTGAAGTATCGTGTGTATGCAAATGAATTGGCAAATCAACGGTATTTTTTAATTCTGAAATCAAACGATAAGCAGCTTGAGGTTTCAATAAACCTGCCATATCTTTAACTGCCAAGATATGAGCACCTGTTGCTTCTAATTCTTTTGCTAAGTCTTTATAGTATTGAATATTATATTTTGGTCGGCTTGGGTCTAGAATATCACCCGTATAACAAATTGTTGCTTCTGCAATTTTCCCATTATCTCGAACGGCTTGAATGGATTTTTCCATTTGGGGTAACCAGTTGAGACTATCAAAGATACGGAAAACATCGATACCTTCATGCGCCGCTACTCGGATAAATTCTTCAATCACATTATCTGGATAGTTTTGGTAACCAACTGCATTTGAACCACGGAAGAGCATTTGGAACATGGTATTTGGCATGAGCTTACGTAGTTTACGCAGACGATACCATGGTGATTCATTCAAGAAACGATAAGCTACATCAAAGGTTGCACCACCCCACATTTCAGCTGAGAAAAGTTCTGGTAGTCCTTGGTCAATTGCTTGGGCAATTCCTTTCATGTCTTGTAGACGTAAACGAGTAGCAAGGAGAGATTGGTGGGCATCACGTAAAGTTGTATCTGTTAATAATACTTCTTTTGTATTTTTTACATAATCAACAACAGCATCAGCGCCTTGTTCATCTAAGATATTTTTGGCTGTCTTTTTCTTTTCAAGATTAAGAAGAGGTTGACGTGGTTCTTCAAAATGACGTTTTTCAGTATTTTCAATTCCTGGAAAGCCATTGACTGTAATCATTGATAAATAGTGCAGAGTTTTTGTTCCACGATCACGTAAGCGTGGGAAGTTGAACAGACTTGGTGTATTATCAATAAAGGTTGTTGTTGCTTGACCACTTGTGAAGTTTTCATTAGCAATAACATTAATCAAGAAAGGAATATTTGTTTTGACGCCACGAATACGGAATTCATGGAGAACGCGGTCCATTTTTCTTACGCTGTCACTAAATTCATTGGCAAAAGTACAAACTTTTACTAAAAGTGAATCAAAATATGGAGTTACTTCATATCCAGCATAGGCATTTCCGACATCTAAACGTATACCAAAACCACCTGGTGAACGGTAGGTGTCAATTTTACCTGTGTCTGGCAAGAATCCATTTTGCGGATCTTCTGTTGTAATTCGACATTGAATTGCTGAACCCAAAAGTGGAATTTCAGACTGTGCTGGAAGTCCAATTTCTCTATGTAAGTCTTTACCTTGAGCAATCAAAATTTGGGCTTGAACAATATCTACACCTGTGATAAGTTCCGTAATTGTATGTTCAACTTGAACACGTGGGTTTACTTCGATGAAATAAAAATTATCATCTTTAACAAGAAACTCAACTGTACCGGCATTAACATAGCCAACATTTTTACAAAGTTTGACTGCTGCTTCACATATTTCGTTACGGAAGTCCAGTGAAAGTCCCACGGCTGGCGCAATTTCAATGACTTTTTGATTACGTCGTTGTACTGAACAGTCACGCTCATGGAGGTGAATAATATTTCCATGACTATCTCCAAGAATTTGGACTTCAATATGTTTTGGATTTTCAATATATTTTTCAACATAGATTTCGCCAGAACCAAAAGCTCCAATTGCTTCTGATTTTGCTCTAGCATAACCATCATGCATTTCAGCATCATTACGCGCAACTCGCATTCCGCGACCACCACCGCCTAAAGCGGCCTTAATCATAACTGGATAACCATAAGTTTTAGCAAATTCTAAAGCACCGTCGATATCTACTGCTCCATTTGTTCCTGGAATTCCTGGCACTTTTGCTTCATCGGCAGCTGCCTTAGCCTTGATTTTATCACCGAAAATATCCAAATGATGAAGTTCAGGACCCACAAAAACTAAACCTGCTGCACGAACTTTGGTAGCAAATTCGAGATTTTCAGATAATAGACCATAACCTGGGTGAATAGCATCTGCTCCTGATTCAAGGGCAACTCGAATGATATCATCAATATCCAAATAGGCGTCAATTGGTTTTTTTCCTTGACCGATTAGATAAGATTCATCTGCTTTAAAGCGATGAACAGAGTATTCATCTTCTCTTGCATAGACGGCTACAGTAGAAAGTCCGAGTTCATTACAGGCACGAAAGACACGAACGGCGATTTCTCCACGATTGGCGACGAGTAGTTTTTTCATTTTGACTCCTTAATGAGGCTTGCTTGGAAAGATAATTGGTTATTACCTTTCACTCTTTCATATATTATAAAAATCTTTTATACACTTTTAAACGACTGACAATTGTCAATCGTTTTCATAACTTGAGACACTGCTACTATAATGATTTGAGAGCTCAGAAATTTCTCTTCGTTTCTCATCAGCTGAAATATTTAATGCAAATGCAATTCCCAACGATAAGACAAGGAAGGACGACCCTCCTTGTGATAGGAAGGGGAAGGTTACTCCTGTTTCTGGAATAATCCCAATTGCTCCACCCACATTGACAAAGACTTGAACTAACAATAAACCAGATACCCCAATCATAATGAGTGAGTTAAAGGCACTTTTAGCACGAATTCCAACAATTAACATTCTGCTTATCAAGAAAAAGAGAATAGCTAGAATAATAATTCCGCCAATGATTCCTAATTCTTCCACGACAATTGGAAAGATAAAGTCAGTTTGAGCTTCTGGTAAGAAACCATTTTTTTGAATCGAATTTCCTAAGCCACGCCCTGTCCAACCGCCATTAACTATAGCATAGTATGAATTAGCAAGCTGGTGTCCAGAATTGGCTAAGTCTGTAAAAGGATTAACAAAGGCTTCAAATCGTTTATTGATGTAAGCGATGGGTAAGAAACTTGGAATAATATTTCCACCTACAATGAAAAGAAATCCTAAGAAAATAGCCATCGAAGATAGAATTAATTTTGAATAGCCAGAATACCAACGCCAAGATATACCGCTGGCTCCAATCATTATCAAAGCAACTGCAGCAATAATCAAAGTATTACCTAGGTCAGGCATGATAAGGTCAACCAATAAAATGGCAACTACGGGTAATCGCCAACCACCAAAAAGTTTTTGAAAGAGCGTCTTTCCTTTAAAAATCTCATTTATATCACTTTTTTCAATTTCTTCTTGTTTTGTTGAAAAAACTGAGGCTAAATACCAGATAATAAAAACTTTGGCAAATTCTGCTGGCTGCACAGTTCCGATTCCTGGAATATGAATCCAACCTCTGGCTCCATTTACGGGTGCTGTCAGAGCAAAACTGGAAGGCATTATCCTACAAAATATTAATGACAGAATCAAAATAACCATTATTGTTCCTATCATTTTTCTATTCTTAAGGGCTCTAAGTTTCAGACGGTAAATCACTGCAATCATAATGAGACTCAATAATACGAATGCTGTTTGGTTAATTACTAATTTATAAGGATTTAATCCTTTTTGTAACTGATCAGGAACCGTGGTTGAAAAAACCATCACAATACCAATTCCTGCAAGAATTAGGTATGGAATCAATATAGAGTAGTTTAAAAAATTATTCTTATTTAAATTCATTATCTTTTTTTCCTCATTCATATTATTATAGCATGAGTTGAATAATTTATAAAGATTTTCAAAGTGCTTATAAGTTTCTACCACCCAAAGATAAGGTATTTCCGAATATATTTTTTAAACTGAATTTTTTCTTTTATAAATAGTCCACAAAATTATGATTAAAATTTTTATCTGTCTCCATCAACTGCTATTATAATGAAAAAATAATGTCTTTTTTTGCATAAAACACCTCTAATGAAATATTG
>SKEH01000247.1_pt1 | contig 36738 bp, 32 predicted proteins | sample 4826571 | NCBI WGS metagenome assembly SKEH01 (sample SAMN11008814, study PRJNA524170) | human gut metagenome | biome: Human fecal sample; material: Feces; isolation source: fecal sample from pouch patient p29 | host: Homo sapiens | place: Israel: Tel-Aviv | collected 2016-09-14 | reverse complement strand
TCCTAATACCCACTTTAAAACTTTTTTAATAGAATTCATCCCAACCACATTGAGCCCCCCACCATGCTACTGAAGCCCAACCCACTCCAGGTAATGCAAGATTTGCAAGTTTCTTAACAGCTAAACTAGCAACTTTCTTAGGTGCATATTTCATAATTGCCTTTACCATTAGTGCTGATGCTTTCTTCCATGCATGAGATTTTAAATATCTTACAGTTGCAGGCTTAAAAATTACCTTAGCTAAATTCTTTAATTCTCCTAATCCTATTTTATTTAACATACATTTACCAAATCTATCAGCCGAGAAAGCATTTGTACTGTACCTTCCACCTCTTGATAATCTTCTTAATGTCGTTTCTTGAGCATCTCCTGAAGCATATGCCATAACTCCTCGTGCCATCTCTTCGACATCGACATTAGGCGCTGCATTATACGCTTCTTCTAGCTACTCAGCTAAATTATCAATTGCAGCATTAACCTCAGTACTAGAAAGATTATCACTTTCATTTTGTGTAGTTTCAGATGCATAAACAGCTGATGTAAAAGTAGGTGCTGTTACTGATAATAATGACACTGCTACAGCAGTTGATACTGCTAACTTACTAAATCTGTCCATAATAATTTCCTCCAATTATTCTTGTAATCAACACAACCCTGCTAAAGAAAAAAGAGCGATACGTCGACGCTATAAAGGGCGTGCCCTGAAACTACTCAATTCGTAATTTCTGCTCAAAGGTGATTTTCAGCTAAACTTTCGTTGTTTCTTTGCACCAACCAGAAACTCTCTGTAGTACTTCAGTAAAACTTACTTTCCTTATTAAAGCCGTTATTATTTTTTGTTGAACATAATATTACAGTGATAAAAATTAAAAGTCAATAATAATTTGAATTTTTAGTTTAATTAACCTGTACTTTTTTGGCATCTCATTCTAATCATTTTCGTGAACTGACCACAGCAAAGCCACGGATATTTCTTGACCACAAAAGCCTTGCCGCTTTTCAGAAGCAGCCTGGCCTTTCTTGGACAGCACGGCATCAGCGGCTTGCCGTCCCTGTTGAGCAGAAACACCCGATTGGCATTTTCATGCTCCATTTTTTCTCCTTTTCCGTAATGCAGGAAACCGTGATTCCTGCCGCTTGTCCAAACCAGGAGACCCACAATCTGGATTTGCGTTGATGCCCATCGACAATGTTATCCATGCTTGCCAACGCAGTTGACTGTCACGTTAACCTCATGACTGTTTACAGAGCTGCCACAGAGCCAAAGACTTGGGCATCATCCTTGGGTGTGATACATGGATAACGTAGCAATCCTGTTGGCCGAAGCCGACTGGATTGCTTAGTCTAGACAATGAAAGCTGGATTTCCCCAGCTTCCCTGCTAAAGATAAGAGACCTGAAGCTTGCGCTTCAGGTCTCTTACTTCAGTAAGGTGTTACCATTGACTTTTGCCTTACTGCTGGTAAATCGTGGCCAGTTGCTGGGCCAGGTCGGGCTGCTTGAGCTCGATCTGGGGCACCAGTTCCATGGCGTCGATCTTCCCGCTGTGGATCCGGGAGATGTTTTCCGGCGTCAAGCCTTCCGTCTCGATGATTTCCAAAGTGGTCGGCAGCTTGTGGTACTTGTACATCTTTCCCCGCAAAGCCTCCTGCCGGGTTCCGTCCAGCATCCGTCTGAGCAAGTCCCGCAGTTCATCTTCCTGCTCGTCCGTTACAGTGAAGCCGATCAGGCGCAGGGACCGGGGCACGGCGTTGATGGTCTCTTCCACCGTCTTGCCGTAGCTGACCGAGTGCAGCTGGGTCAGCGCCTCAAAGAAGGCTTCTTCCAGCCGGTCGTCGCTGAGGCCTGGATTGCTGTCTTTCAGATACTGGCGGTACTCTTCCGTCGCCGTGGTCCGTTCATAATACCATTCGTTTTCCCGGCGCAAAAATTCATCCTTCTCCGGCACGTAATAGAGGCGGTTGTGCTGGAGCTCTTTGATCCGCTTGAAATCTTGCGGCAGGTCCATCAAGACCCAGTCGCCGTAAAGGTAGAATTCCTCATCCTCATCTTCGCCCCGCTCTTCCACCAGCAGTTCCCTTTCACCGGCCACATTGTAGTCCTGGTCGCTCTGGTCCAACATGGTGAATTCCCAGAAGTCGTCCTCGTCAATGTTGAGCAAGGGGTTCTGGTGGCTGAAAATATGGTACGCGTGTCTCAGCGGAATAATGCCGTACATGTTGATCATGGCGTAAAGATAGCGCCGGATCAACAACTTGTTTTCTTTACTAATCATCTGTCTCACCTACCATTTTCGATAGATCTTTCTCTACTTCTCCCTACAAGCTATTATAGACCAGCAGGGCAAAAATCAGTACATCGGCCGGCCAAATTCTTCCAGGCTGACCTGGCCGTTATCATCGACATTCAAGACCGTCATCTCGTTGTGCTTAGGCAAGTCGGTTCTGAGGTGCTTGCCACCGTAGATGCAGGCCAGGCAATGGATGACGCAGGCATGGCCAACCAAAAGGATCCGCTCTGACTCATCATGGTTGACCAGGTAGTCGATCCCCCGCTTCAGGCGACTTTCAAACTCGCTCCCGCTTTCAGCATCCCCCTCCGGGTCAGCCGCGTGGAATAAGTCCCCGATTTCCTGCCAAGTGTAGCCGTCCTTGACCGCGTCGACCAGGCGGGGGTACTTGGTGGACTTGAAGGCCGCCGCTACTCCTTCCGTATCATGAAAGGCCTCGTAGTAGCCAAAAAATAGCTCCCGCAAGTCAGCGGTCTGGGTCATCTCGGTTGACTCCCAGTTGTCATTTTCCGAAACGATGATCTTCCGGGTGTCAGCGGCCCGCTTCAAGTCGCTGGAGGCCACCAAGTCAAAATGCTGGTCCTTCAAGGCCTTCCCCATCCGGTGGGCACCCTCGATCCCTTCTTCAGTCAAAGGAGCGTCAGACCAGCCCTGCAGGCGCTGGTACTTGTTCAAATAGGTCCGGCCATGGCGAACCACATAGATCTTCTTCATTGTTTACCCTTCCTTGGGCAGCTGCTTCATCATTTCCGCTGCCAGCAATTGATAACCGCGCGGGCCAAAATGAAGGCCGTCGTCAAGTTCTCCCCGGCACAGGGCTTTCAGGTTTCCCTCCTTCAGCATGGCCGTGAAAAAGTCGGCATAGGCAACCTGGTATTCAGCCGCTACTTCCTCCATTACTTTAGCATACTTTGCCAGTTTCGCGTTGGTCCGCCCCCTCTGCTTAGCTTCATCCACCGCCGGACCGGAGACCAGGACGGTTTTGGTCCCCGGATAAAAGCAGACCAGGGCGGAGACAATAGCCTGGAGGTTCTTCCGGTACTGGTCTAGTGGTACTTGCTTATGGCTGGCCGCGTCATTGACTCCGACCATTAAGAAAAGCTGGTCAGCCCGGGGCCGCTTTAAGGCCAGGTCTCCTAATAGGGCTAAAAGGGCGCCGGAATTGATGCCGGACACCGCCGTATTGTCGATTTCCAGGTCAGGCTTTTTCTCTTTCAGGGTCCAGTTGATTCTAGGCTGATCCAGCCCTTCCTTGCGGGCAAAGATGCTGTCACCGAGTAATAAAATTCTCATTTCTATCTTTCTATGCCAGGAAAGCATCAAGTCTGCCATCGACAAGGCGAGGGAGGCCCTCCAGTACACCGGTGATGACTTAACTCAACTGTATCACGTTTTTGACGAAAGCGTCCGGGAAAAGTACGTCAATCGCGACTATGTCCTGACTCACTTCCAGGAGGCCCTGGATAAGCTCTGGATCAAGCCTTACTACCAGATGGAGACGAGAAGACGAGAAGTAAAAAATCAGCACCCGGACCGGTGCTGATTTTTTACATGCTAAATTTCTACTCCAATCATCAGCCCGCCCGCTTCAGCGTAGAAGCTGCATAGGGCGCGGCAGGTGCCCAGGTCAACCCTGGCCTCTGGACGCTTTTTCCTGATCAAGTCGTGGAGCTCAGCCGCGCTGTCGAAGTTGTCAGCGTGGTCGATCTTGACCCGGCCGCCCCTGTAGCCCTTCTCTTCCAAAGTTCTCAGCAGGGCTGCCAGGGTCTTCTTCTCCCCTCTGGCCTTGCCCAGGGGCTTGATTTCGCCTTCCTCTGCCCAGCCATAGACCCAGATTTTCAAAAGTCCGGCGATCTTGGCCACCGCCGGGCTGACCCGGCCATTGTTGGCCAGATTGGTCATCGACTTTAAGGCAAAAAAGAGGCGGACATGGTTTTCCAGGTAGTCGCTCACTGCTTCCACCAGATCCGGGAACTGCATCCCCTTTTCCTTCAGTTCCGCGATCGTCTCCGCCGCCAAAAACTGGGCCGGACCCGCGCTTTTACTGTCAAAAACGTGAATCAAAGCATCCGGGTATTCTTCCTGGTAAATCTTTGCCGCCTGCACGGCTGAATTGTAGCTGCCGGACAAGACCGATGAGATGGTCACGACATAGATCTCGCTGCCCCCGGCGTAAGCGTCCAGCCAGGCTGAAATACTGGGGCAGGATGAAGACGCCGCGATCCCGTCCTTGGCTCTTTGATTGAATTCCGCCTGGTCAAAGCTGGCGTCGTCCAGCCAGGTCTTGTCCCCTTGAATCAGGCTCAAGGCCGCTACTTCCAACTGGCAGCTCCCCAAGTTGCCCGCTGTCATGTTAGCTCCGGAATCAGTTACTATCTTAATTGGCATATTTCATAATCCTCGTCATCGGTTTCTTAAAAACTTTTGCTTAAGTCTATAGCAGGAAAGTCCTTGTGTCAAGTTTTTTGAAAACCGCTAAGCTGCTTTGCTATAATGTGGATGATCGAATTTTATTTTGTCTTTATTTTTTGTATCAGCTGACAGGAGGTTTTTATGGAAAAAATTGCCCGTTCCCTGGCCGGCCTGCACCTGCCCCGCTACCAGGAACTGCCCCAGATGGGCCTGTACCTGGAGCAGACCGCGACTTATATCAATGAGGCCCTGGCCCCCTTGGAAAACGTCCACCTGACCAGTTCCATGATCAGCAACTATGTCAAGCATGACCTGATCGCCTCACCTAAAAAGAAGCTCTACAGCCGCCAGCAGATCGCTGAGCTGGTCTTTATCGCCGTGTCCAAAAACGTCCTCTCCCTGGCTGACCTGTGCGAGGCCCTGAAGCTGCAACGGTCCAGCTACGACACTGAGACGGCCTACAACTACATGGTTGATGAACTGGAAAACGTTCTGGCCTACGTCTTCGGCTTTAAAGGCGAGCTGACCGACGTCGGCCACGAGCATGGCGAATACAAAACCATGCTCCGCAACGTCATCATGACCGTCAGCTACAAGGTCTACCTGGACAAGTACTTTGCCCAGTTTACCGGCCAAGAAGAAGAGTAAAAAAGTAGAAAAAAGCACTAAAAAAGGACATCTGCCGGGATGTCCTTTTTATATTTTATGTTTAGGCCGTTGTCATGGTCTGGTAGACCAGCTTCCCGTAGAGGGGATTGTCAATCATGCTGAAGTTGGCCTTGACGGCGATTTCCTGCTCCTTCAAGCGCCACTTCAGCTCTTCATCGAAGCCCAGGCGGTTGTTGATCTGGGTCAAAGCATCAACCGTCACCTCCTTTTTCAAAAAGCGCGTATGGGCCAGACGCAGAACCAAGACCACTGTCAGGCAAAAAATCAGCAAAGCCAGCAGACTGACATAGGCAGTCATTCTCCGGGCTTTAGCCTCATAAGTCCAGCCGGTTTTCGGTAAAATATAGATCTTCCAGCCCCCGCTGGAAGTAGTTGGCTTAAAGCTGCAGGCCACTGGATTGACAACGCCCGCCTTTGAAACCAGATAGCTTCCCTGGACATAATCGATCCCCTATAGTTCCTGGCTTCTCTTGGCAAAATTGGTCACCCACCCCTGGTCATTGACCGTTGTCTGGGCCAGCTCCCGGCTGACGCTGTCCGCCTGCAGGGCCCGGTCTTCCTCAGCCCGTTTGTAATACAGCTTGCTTCTATCCGCCACACAGGCAATGATCGTGGCTAATAAAATAAAAACCGCAATCAAGATGCCGCGGTCCTGCCAGCGTAATTTGTACTTCCTGCTCATTAATTGCTCCTTCATTTCAGTGCTACTAATCATTATACAAAAGTTATAATAATGGCACTGCGAAGTCTTTACTGCCCGAAGAATAATTGCTATGAGATTATAGTTTCCCAAAAAGAGCCGGCAAAAATAAAAAGACCGGCCTTAGTCGATCTTTTTAACGTCTTTAATATTTGATTCACTGGAAATGTAGTGGGGCCGGCGCTTGCTTTCCATGTAGATCTTGGCCAGGTATTGCCCCATCACGCCCAGGCTGAGCATGACCAGGCCCCCGATGAAGATCACCACGCAGATCAAGGAAGCCCAGCCGGCTACCGGGTCCCCTTTGATCAACTTGCGCAGAACGATCACGATCAGCATGATAAAGGACACCCCGGTCATGAGAAAACCCATCCAGGAAGACAGGTTCAAAGGCACCAAGGAGAAGTTGATGATCCCGTCAATGGCGTACTTGAACAGCTTCCAAAAGTTCCACTTGCTTTCCCCGGCTACTCTTTCCACGTTCTCATAAGGGAGCCAGTAGGTCTTGAAGCCAACCCAGCCAAAAATCCCCTTGGAGAACCGGTTGTATTCGCTCATCTCCACGATCGCGTCGACCATGTCCCGCTTCATCAAGCGGAAGTCCCGGGCCCCGTCGACCACGTCAGCATCAGAGATCTTGTTGATGATCTGGTAGAACTTGCGGGCAAACCAGCTTCTGACCGGCGGCTCACCCTTCCGGTCCTCCCGCCGGGTGGCCACGCTGTCATATTCACCGGAGTCCAGGATCTTGATCATTTTCGGCAGAAGGGCCGGCGGGTCCTGCAAGTCGGCGTCCATCACGGCCACATAGTCCCCGCTGGCATTGACGAAGCCCGCGTACATGGCGGCTTCCTTGCCGAAGTTTCTTGAAAATGAAATATAAAAGACGTGGGGATCCTTGGCGGCCAAGTCGCGCAAGATTTCCAAAGTCTTGTCCTTGGACCCGTCGTTGACAAAAATCAGCTCGTAGTCGTCGGGCAGTTTTTCCAGCACCTCATGCGCTACCGGATAAAAAAGGGGCAAGGCCGCTTCTTCATTGTAGCAAGGCACGATAATTGAAATCTTTTTCATTGCTGCTATGCCTTCTTTTCTTCTCTCTTCTTGAAAAAATCGCCGCGCCAAAGCAGGCCCCAAACGACCGCGGCAAATTGCCCCAGCAAAGAGACCGCGATGGCCAACTTGATCCAGAACGGCGTCTGGAATTCCAAGTAGGCGGTGTTGGTGCCCTTGGTCTTTTCGGGAACCGTTGGGGCGCCAACCCGGTTGCGCTTGTACTTGGTCAAGACCCGCCCGTTGACGGTCAGCTTGGACTGCTTGTAGGTAATGACTGGCAATTGCTGCTTGTGCTTGCCCTTCTTGGCCTTCCAGGTCAATTTCAAGCCGTGCTTGACCGCCTTGACCTTGACATTGCGGTTGTGGTTCATGACGGACTTGCGGTAAGCGGCGGTAATCTTGGAGTTCTCCATCGTATAATACTGCTTCCACTTGTAAGTGTACAAGTGGCTTGGCACGTCAGGCTCTGGATCCCACTTGTAGACCGGCAGGTAGTCCGGAATGGCCTTCTTGGTCATGTCCAGGAAGGCTTGCAGGTCATGGGCGTGGGTGGCCGCGTTAGTGTCCACCAGCGCCTGCTTGCGCCGGTCGTCCAGCTTGACTGGGTGATAGGCACCGTAGTCTTCCATCGCCTTCTTTTTCTTCTTGCCTTTCTTCTTGCGGGAGCTGGTCTTTTGGGTCTCTTCGCCGAATTTGGTGTTCCGGCTGCGGCCAACGTTGTTTTGATAGCCAGCCCAGGCATTGGAGGTCAAGGTGATGACCAGGCAGTCGGCTGCCGCGAAAGTCAGCAGACCGAGCGAGGCATAGACCGCGATTTGGACCCACTTTTGCTTGTGATGCAGGATGTGCTCAAACGAAAGACCCAGCCCGACGATCAGCAAGGGGTAAGCGATGCAGACGAAACGGGATGGGAACTGAATGAAGCGGGCCAAGGCCGGCAGGTGGTTAGTGATCCGATCCCATTCAACCAAGCGGGAGGCCAGAAGCAGCCAAAAGCCGCCATAAAGCGAGACGACGACGTTGGCCTTGCTTTCCTCGCGCGTCCAGATCGCGTAGATAACCTGGGCGATAAAGGCGTAGGCCAGCCAGTAAGTCAAGCTGGCCCGCAGGTTGTGGGTCATAATTCTGAACGGGTGGAAGGCCACCGTGGTGTGTTTCAAGTGGACCGCGTTTTCCAGCATCCTCATTGTCGCCGTTGGCGCCAAGTTATTGGTCTTGGACATCCAGTACAGAGGCAAGAGGGTGTTGATCGTCAAGAAGATGGTCAAGAGCACCGCCTTCAAGGTGTTCAGCAAGATCCCCCGCTTGCCTTCGCGCTTAATGATGGCATAGAGCCAGGCTGGCACCAGGAAGGCCATGTACATCAGCGCCGTGAGCAGGTGGACTTCCAAAGCGACCGTCATCAATATGGTCAGCTTGATCCAGTGGATTGGCTTCTCTTTATCATAGAACATGTCGTAGGCGACCAAAATCCCGTAAGGCATCAAGGCAGCGCCGATGCCGGTGAAGTTGGAGCCAGACTGCCAGCGCGGCAGCCAGCCGATAGTCATGTAGATGATCGTCACCAAAACGGCAATGCTGTCGCGTACCTTAAAGCGGTGCACGGCCCTGTACATCCCCACGCCCCCGGTCACGAAGACCAGGAAGCTGGTGATAATTTGATATCGGTACCAGGTCCCGACCGCCAGCAGCAACAGCCCGTTCAAGTAGGCAAAGGCCGGGCCGTAAAGCGCGTTGATTACCCGGCCTGACTGGTTGAACCCGTACAGGGTCATGAACCAGCTAAGGTTGCCGTTTCTAATTTGCTCCTCGGTTTCATAGAAGCGGCTGAAGTGGAAAATCGTATCGGAACCGATAATGATGTTCCCTGTTCGCATCTGCCGGTAGGCCAAATAGGCGGCAAAAAGAACGACCGCCAAATACGGCCAACAGGCCGCATAGTTGATCTTTTTGAGCTTTTTCATATTTATAGTCTTTTCTCTTTCTTTCCCTTTCATCGTTAAAAACGGGCTTTATGTTTACACTTCACCTAGTTCAATATCCAACTAATACAAGTAGCACTATTTCAAGGATAAACATTTTCATTTTCACGTGCAAGCCTTTTCAAAATCTTTTAATGTCATTTTTAAAAAACTTTACGCATATATATTATAAAAAAGCCATAACGGCTATTTTGTACAATGAAAAAATATCTCTGGATACCAAAAAAGCAGCTGTTACTGACTAGCTGCTTCTTAGGTAGTGTATATGTATGTTGTGTATATCAGGGAAAGAAAAATATAAGAAATATGAGTTATAGACAAGTTCTTTCAGCTTGTCTATGCTTTTTATACTACACAGTAAATTTGAACAAAATATGATACTAACGTTGCTCTTCGGTGAATTTTCCAGCTGCCATTACAGGGAAATTTCCTCACCGTTGACGCTGATCTGGTAAGTCAAGGCAGCCAGGTCCACCCGGAGAACCGCTTCCCGGTCCCCAGCCTGGTTGATCCGCTTTAAGACAATCTCATGCTCGCTTGGAGCAGCAACTTCCAGCCGGCCATCCAGGTCAAAGGCCGCTTCAGTATTTCTAAATTCCAGCAATTTCAAAAGCTTGGCAACGACTGGCCGCTTAACTTCCTGGTCAATTTCTTCCAGGCTGTAGTAGTGGCGGTTGATGTTCCGGCCTTCCTTGGTCCGTTCCAGCAGGTCCAGGTCGTTTTCCCCGGCCAGCAGGCCAACATAGTAGATTTGCGGAATCCCCGGGGCAAAAACTTGCAGCAGCCGGGCCAGGAAGTACTTTTGGTCATCATTGCCCAGGGCTGAGTAATAGGTCGTATTGCTTTGGTAAATGTCCAAATTGTTGTACTCAGCTGAAGAGTATTTCCGCTTGACGTTAGCCCCGACCTTGTATAGCTCCTGGGTCGTGTAGTCAATTTCCTCATCAGTCAAAATATCCTTGGCGTCAACCACCCCCAAGCCGTCATGGGTGTCCAGGGTAGTAAACTGCTTCATCGGGCACTGCTTCAGCCAGGCGGCCAGCCTTTGGCTCTTGCCAGTATACAGGGAATAGAGCAGGACCATCGGCAGGGCAAAGTCATAGATAAAGTAGCCATGCTCGCTGACCTTGCGCGGCAAGCTATAGTGTTCATGGATTTCCGGTAAAATTTGCGCGTCTGTTCCAGCCAGGTCCTGGCGGACTTCATCCAGCAGGTCCCAGATTTCAGGTTCAACGAAGAAGTCGCTCGTGTCCAGTTTCTTAACCGCGTAGGCAAAGGCATCCAGCCGGATCAAGCTGGCCTGGTGCTTGACCAGCTGCTGGAGGGTTTCCTTGACAAAACGCTTGGTAACTTCGGTCCGCACGTCCAGGTCGATCTGGTCGGGGCCAAAAGTATTCCACATTTTCTCGCGGCTGCCGTCCGCGAATTCCAGCTCTTCCCAGGGTGCCTTGTCCTTGCGTTTGTAGATCAAGTCAACATCTGCCTGAGTCGGCCGGCCGGCTGGCCAGAACTTATCCCAGCTTAAGAAAAGGTCCCGCCAAGGACTCTTTTCCTTGTTCTTTTGCAAGTCCAAGTAATAGTCAGAGTGAGCTGAGATGTGGTTGATCATGAAATCAAACATCAAATAGTATTGCTCACCCAGCTTTTCTACATCAGACCAGCTACCGAATTCCGGAGCAACCTTTTCATAAGTCATCGGTGAGAAGCCCCGGTCTCCATGAGACGGGAAGAACGGCAGCAAGTGGATCCCGCCGATCGCCTTGGAGAAGTAGCGGTCCATCACCTGGGACAGGTCCTTCAAGTTATGGCCAAGACTGTCCGGGTAAGTAATCAACATAGCTTTGTTTTGCAATTTCATTTTTAAACCTCTTTTGTTTTTGTTAAAGCGCTTTATTTTCTTGCTGTCTCCAGTTTACAAAGTCCTGGCCGGACTTGGAATTTCCCCCTGTTTTTTTGCAGAAAAAGTCTAGCGAAAGCCTTATAATATCTGGTATCAAAGCAATTATTTCTTGCAGTTTTATTAGAAAAGAGGACGCATGAAAGTCACCTTTACCGAAATCGCCAAGCTGGCGGGAGTTTCCGTGCCCACCGTTTCCCGCTACTTCAACCAGCAAACCGTCAGTCCCCAAAACCAGCTTAAAATTGCCCAGGCGGCCAAGGCCCTGCACTACAAGCCAAATAAAGCTGGCTCCAAGACCGTCCTGGTCCTCCTGCCCACGGTTACCAACCCGCTCTACGCTGAATTTTACGAAGCCGTCCAGGGGAATCTGGCGCAGCTGGGCTATGACTGCCAGCTGCATGTTGGTCAAGATGACAACTTCCTGGCCAGTTTAAAAAGCAATAAATTTAGCGGTCTGATCACCAGCCTGCCGGAAACGCCCCTGTCCTTGACCAGGCAGCTGCCTACTGTCTCCTTTGACCGGCCTATTTCCCGGGAAATACCCCTGGTCAGCTGTGACAATTATGGCGGCGGACACTTGATTGCCCAAACCGTCCTTAAGAGGGGAGCCAAGGAAATTCTAATCTTCTGCGGCAGCCAGCAAGACCTCTCCCCCATTAATGAGCGCCTGCGGGGCATGATGGATTGCTTCCAAAAGCGGCAAACCAAGTTTTCCACGGCCTACCTGGACTTTACCGCGGGCAACCTCTTTAAGCAGGTCCAGCTGGCCAAGCTGCTGACCGGACAAAAGTACGACGCCATCTGCTGCAGCGATGACATCACCGCCTTGCTGGTCAAGCAGCGGGTCCGCCAGCTGAGCTACCAGCCTTTGGTAACAGGTTTTGACGGCTCCAATTTTGTCCGCAATTTTTTTCCGGACCTGCTGACCGTTAAGCAGCCGATTAAGGACCTGGCGGCCCTGACCTGCCAGTTGCTCGACCAGCGCCTGCGCCGGGGCCATTTCCCCAGCGGCCATAAACAGGAATTACCGGTCACTTTGCTAGATTTGTGAACGATTCACTTACTTTTCCCTAGAAAGTTTGTTAAATCTGGCGATAAAAGCGCATTCATGCTCAAAAAATCACGATTCCCTATATCTTTTTGCCGGCTATAGGTATATAATTATTAGCTGTTATGTACCTTAAAAATTATCTACTGCAAGGAGAATAGGATTTTGATGCACAACTTGTTAAATGAGTTCCTGTCTACCGGGCTCATGATTCTTTTCGGTGTTGGCGTGCACTGCGATGACGTTTTGAACAAGACCAAATACCACGGCTCAGGCCACATTTTCGCCATTACGACCTGGTCATTCGGGATTACCGCTTGCCTCTTCATCTTCGGCGGCGTCTGCATGAACCCAGCCATGGCTCTCTGCCAGGCTATCCTTGGGATCATCCCATGGTCCAGCTTCATCCCTTACACTCTGGCTGAATTCGCCGGTGCCTTTGCCGGTGCTCTTCTGGCCTACTTCATGTATGCTGACCACTTCAAGGCTTCCGAAGACACCATCGACGGCGTGGCTACCCGGAACATCTTCTCCACCAACCCTAACCTGCGTAACCTGCCACGGAACTGGATGGTCGAAATGATCGCCACTACCATCTTCTTGACTGGTATCTTGGCTATCGTTGCCAACTACGAAAAGTTCGGCTTCACTCCACTCCTTGTGGGTCTCTTGGTATGGGCAATCGGTATGGGCCTTGGCGGTACTACTGGCTTCGCCATGAACCAAGCCCGGGACCTTGGTCCTCGTTTAGCCTACCAAATCTTGCCAATCAAGAACAAGGCTAACAACGACTGGCAATACGGTCTGCTTGTTCCTGGTACTGCCCCATTTGTTGGTGCAGTTTTGGCCGCAGCCATTGTTAAGTACTACTTAAAGCTGCATCTTTAATAGAAAAAGCGCTGAATTTCTTCCAGCGCTTTTCTTTTTGCCTTCGATGGCGTGCCCCCTGACGACGTAGCCAGAGCCTTTTTACGAAATTTTGGGGAATCGATAGCCTAAAAAGGCCTCAACCTACAAAATTCGGGGGAATCGAACCCCAAACACAGCTTCAATAGTTTCTGGCGTAAGTTCTCCTGTCCGAACCTGGCCGCCTCTCACCAGCAGGACCTGGTCAGCCAGCCTTTGGGCCAAACGCAGATCATGGATCACCAGGCAGATGGTCAGGCCCTGCTCCTGGCTAAGTTTTTTTACTAAAGTAAAAAATTCTTCCTGAAAACGTAAGTCCATGTTGTTGGTTGGTTCATCTAATAGCAGTACTTGCGGCTCTTGAGCTAGGGCACAGGCCAGCCAGACCCGCTGCTTCTGCCCGCCGGACAGGGCCGCCATTGGCCGCTCCCGCAGGTCGGTTAAGTCAAGCTTATCCAGCACTTGTTCTACCGTCTGGTCCAACTGGTTGTTAAAAATCGAATAATAAGGCAAACGGCCTGCCGCCACAGCCTCTTCCACGGTTAGGTCCCCATAGAGCTGACTTTCCTGCTCCATCAGGGCCACTTTTTGGGCAAAATCTTTAGGTGAAAAAGCCTGATAGTCCTTGCCATCTAGAAGAAGCTGACCACTCTGCGGTTTTAGCTGCCGGGCTAGCAGTTTCAATAAGGTCGACTTGCCCGAACCATTTTCGCCGACAATGGCCGTAATCTGCCCTTCCGGAATTTCAAAGGACGCCTCGTTTAAGACGGGGCGTTTTTTGTATGAAAAAGTAACCTTATCAGCTGTAATCATGCTTTTCCCTCCCTGATCAGCAGGTAGATTAAGACTGGGCCACCCACAATGGCCAGTAGTAAAGTCGCAGACAGGTCGCCCAAGGCCAGACGACCGATTGTATCGGCTGCGGCTAAAATGGCGCTGCCGGCCAGCAGAGTCAGGGGCAGTTGATTTTTCCCCTTGGAATCCAGCAAGCGGGCTAGTTGCGGAGCTAAGATGCCTAAAAAGGACACCGGGCCCAGACTAGCTGTCGCCGCTGCCGCCAAAAAGGCCGCAATGGCTAAAAAGCCCAAGCGGAGCTTCCCCGCCTCCAGCCCCCAGGACTGCAATTTACTGTCGCTGAATTTCAAGTAGGTCAAACTTGGCGCCAAAATGGTTGCCGCTGCCAAAAGCGGTACTGCCAAGAAGACTAATGTTAGACTGCTGGTCCAGTTGCTGGTGGCCAGGCTCATCCCATTTTGCCCCGTCACTTCTTCCAAGGCGCTAAAGGCTGCGTTCAAGCCCAGGCCCGCCAAAATCAGCCGGTCAGGAGAGATCTTTTGCGAAAAATAAAATAACAAAACAATGGTTAAACCGTCACCGACAAAGGCAGCAATGATCTTGCCCAAATAGAAGCTGGGAAATAATATCCCAAAGGCCAGGGCAAAAAAGTTGGCCGAAGCTGACACCCCAATGATGCCCGGGTCAGCCACCACATTGCGGAGAGCCGCCTGTAAAAGCAGGCCGCTAACCCCAACAGCCGCACCGCCAATGAGGGCCGCCAAGAGCCGAGGCAGACGGAGGTTGACGACAACCAAAGAGGCGCTAGTCCCTAAGTTCAAAAAGAGGGCTGCCAGACTGGTCAGGAAAATCGTGACTAATAAGGCTAAATAAGGCCAAAAATCTTTATTTTTCATCATTATTTCCCGGGAAATAACCACTGGCTGACCTGGCGTAAAGCCTTGGGCGCGTTGACATTCGCCGAGGCATTAAAGACTGGCTGCTGCAGATCATAAACCCGCTTATTCTTAACAGCGTCCATCTTGGGCCAGAAGGCATTCTGCTTAAATTCCGTCTTGAATTGCGGCAGGGTCACGCTTGGCAAGGCGTGCTCTAGTCGCAAAATCACATCCGGATTCTGCTGGGCCAGGGAGTCGCTGCTTGGGGTCAGGTAGGCCTTAGAGGACTTATAGATGTTCTCTCCGCCCGCCAAGGTCACCAAGCTGCCGATATAGGACTTGGCGGTCATGATCATGTAGCCAGAGCCCGGCACCCCCATCAAGATCAGGACTTTTGGCTTCTTTTTAGTCTGCCGCTTTTTGGCATAAGACTTGGCCGACTCAATTTCCTGAACGAAGCGATTGGCCTCTTTTTGCTTCTGGTACTTACTTCCCAGGCTCTTAACACTGGCTTCTAACTGGCCAACTGAGTCCAATTTCAAAAAAGTCACCGGAATGGCCTGCTCTTTAAAGGCGGCGCTGTACTGACTCTTCAAAGTAGATACGGCATAAACCTGACTAGGGTTCAGCTCAGCGATTTTTTCTAGACTCGGCGCCATGGGGCTGCCCACCTTGGCTACGTTTTGGTAGCGCTTAGGCAAGGCCGCCTTGGTTTTCGGCACGCCGACCAAGTTGATGTCCAGCTTGGCAAAAATTTCAGCCAGGGCATTGCTGGTCACGACGACTCGCTCCTGCTTGGCCGCCTTTTGGTTAACATATTTTTTGGCAACCAGGCCGCTGGCGGCCACAACCAGGATTAAGCCTAAAAAGGCGAGAATGATTTTTTGACTTTTTTTCATTGACATACCTAGGGCTGATTAAACAAGGATACCCCATGATTTCAATCTGGGGAGGAATTGTACTTTCAGCCCTTTTTCCTTTCTACTATATTCACTAAAACAAAGATGATATAATTGCAATTGAAAGAATGGAGGTGAAACCATTGGAACAATCAATTACCATCAAAGCAAAATTACTCAATATTGATGATGAAACTGCACAAGCCTTTGCCCAATCTATGGAAAAGTACAAAGACGCCTGCAACTTTATCTCACAGTATGTCTTTGACAACAATTTTGAATTGTCACAATCAAAACTGAACAAAGCTCTCTATCATGAAATTAGAGACCAGTTCGGCCTTAAAAGCCAGATGGCACAGTCGGCAATCAGAAATGTTATTGCCCGCTACAAGACTGTCAGAACACAGCTTAACCAAAAGCCATATCGCTTTGATACTGGCAAAAAAGACAGTAAAGGTCATGCTATCTGGTCTCAATTTTCCCGTGATCTTGATTGGCTTTGGAAGCCGATTGAATTCAAGAATCCGCAACTTGACTTGCAACGTAGCCGTGACTGGTCTTACCTGTCTTCTACCCAGCAGCTGTCTTTAAACACCTTGCAAGGAAGAAAGAAAGTCTTATTTGTATGCCAAGGCTTTGATCAATATCTTGATGCTGACAAATGGAAGTTTGGATCAATCAAGCTTCTTCAATCAAAGCAGAATTGGTACGTTCACATTAGCGCTACTACCTCGTTACCGGAATATTCTCCAGAAGAGGCAAAACATGTCGTCGGAATAGACCGGGGATTGCGCTTCTTAGCAGCTTGCTATGATGAAACAGGCAAAACTCTGCTTTATAGTGGCGAGAAAGTATTACGCACTAGACGCAAGTACAAGAAATTGCGGGCAGAGCTTCAGTCAAAAGGTACTAAGTCTGCCAAGCGTCGTCTTAAGCGAATTGGTCAACGAGAGAACCGTTGGATGAGTGACGTAAATCATCGCTTAACTAAGACACTCATTGACCATTACGGGGCAAAAACTATCTTTGCCTTGGAAGACTTAACCGACGTACGTTTTGCAACTGAACAAACTACTAAAGACAGGCGCTATGAGATGGTATCATGGGCTTTCTATCAGTTTGAACAGTTTTTGACTTATAAAGCTAATCTGAACTCCTCAATAGTAGTCAAAGTTCCGGCCAAATATACCAGTCAGCGCTGCCCGAAATGTGGGCGTATCCGCAAGGAAAACCGGGATCACAACCTGCACTTGTATGTTTGTGATCGTTGTGGCTACAAGTCAAACGATGACAGACTGGCTGCAATGAACATCCAGCTTTTAGGGACGCTCTACCGCAGTGGTGAAGAAGCTCCCCAATTTAACAAACAAGCATCTGCTGAGTAGTACTTGGCAGGTAAACGGGCACCATCAACTGCCCGACGATGCGGTCTCACAGGTGGGAGTCGCAAGACACTATAACCACTATCTAGCAATAGATGAGACTGCAAACCTCAGAATTTATTCTGGGGTAGTTGATGATTACTGTTCTTTCTGCTGCTTACTTTTCCGCATTAAATAAATCAAGCCCAAGATGTCCAAAACAAACAGGCTTAAGACCAGGATGCCGCCAAAAAGGAGGAAAAAGAAGTTGCGCTGACTAGCCGCATTTACGGCTTGACTGCGCTGGTTCAGGGACTGGGCCCGGGCGGCTAAGGTATCTTCTTTTTTGTCCAGCTTCTTTTCCTTAGCCTTGACCTCTTTTTCCAGATCTAGCACCTGCTTGGCTACGGCAGCGTCAGAACTAGAATTGTTAGTTTGACTAGCCTGACTGGTCTTTTCTTTGCTGGTCGAGTTTTGACTAGCAGTTTTTTGAGACGCAGAAGCCTTTTTCAAACTCGGCAAGGAAGCTTGATCAAACTTGAAACTAATTTGGTGGGTGGCCTGGTAAGTGCCGGGCACGTCAATCTTGATCTTGGAGGACACAACCTTGGACAAATCCTGGCTGTAGAAACTATAGGCGTAGTAGTAAAAATTGCTGTCCTTGGTCTTTTTCACGTTGGACGGCGACTGCCCTGCCACCGACAAGACGGTGACTGGCCAAGCGGTCAGGGCCTTCTTGGTCTTGATCGTCATGGTGACCAGGTACTGGCCGTTTTGCACGGTCACCTCCGCCGGCCGGGCATAGTAGCCCGAGGCCATCGAGTTTTCGCTAGTGCCGTATTTATAAGTCTGGTAGCTGACTGATTGGGCGCCCACTTTTTCTCCTGAAAAAAGGCTCAGCCAGATCAAGGGGAGCAGCCAGACGATTTGCCATTTTTTGTTAGTCATGTTTTTTAATCTTTCTCTTGTAGAGGTAAAAAACGAGAATTCCTAACCCTCCAAGGTTGGCCAAAAGCAACAGGCTAATTAGGGGCAAGTAAGGATATTCCGCTAATTCTTGCTGAACCAAGGTGCCGGCCGGAGTCGCCTTAACCTGGCGAACGCCAGCCTTAGCCTCTTTTAGCGCCTGGGCCGTCTTGGACATTTGGCTGACTTCAGCGGGGCTGGATGATGCGAACGATGATGAACTTGTTAGCTCTGCGTCGCTAGTTACTGGATCACTAGTTTCCACTTGGCTAGCATCCGCGGTTTCAGCAGAACTTTCGCTAGTGGCTGCAGCTGGTACTGAAGCAGCAGGGGCAGAACTACTGCTTGCCACTTGGCCAGCAGAAAAACTGAAGATCACGTTAAAGAGCTGGTTGCTGATGTTGGCGATCGGCACGCTCATCTTGATCTGCCCTGACAGCTGCTTTTTAGCTAAATTATCCATGTAAAAGCCGTACTGCCAGTAATCGTAGCCGCCTTGCTGGTAGTGACGCTGATTCACCACGGCCTGCCCGTTCATGTTGACGGGGGTAAAAGTTGCTAGCTCGGACTTAACCTTGACGGTCATGGTCACTAGATAGCGGCTGCCCTTTTTCGCAACGGCCGCTCGGTGGGTGTAGTAGCCATCAGCGATGGAGAGGCCGGAACGGTCGCTCTTATACACCCGATAGGACAAGGAGTTAGGCGTGGTCGCCTTTTGCTTTTTAGCTGGTTTAGCCACTTGCTTTTTAGCAGCGGTTTTTTGACTAGATTGACTAGCTGACTGCGGCTTTTTAGCCGCTGAAGAACTAGAAGCTGACTGATTGTTTTCGGTCCGGCTGGTCCCCGTTTTCTTCACGCCCTCCTGCCAAGGTGCGAAGTAGTAGTCGGCTTTTTCACTGAAAACCGACCCATTCATCGCCAAATCGACCGTCAAGACGCCCAAATTGGCTTTTAACAGATAGGTCTTTTTGTCAAAAAGGAGGTCAAAACTATTGCCATCCTTAGACGCGTTGGCCTTCTGCCCCTTGACCCCCTGCAAGCTGACGCTCTTGACGACCTGGCTAGTCGTAGCCTGCGCCATGGCCAAAAAAGCCTTGGCTGCCTGGCTGTCAGAATTAACGTGCACCGCCACTTGGGTCACCTTGTCATCATTGACCGTGATTGTAGCCTGCTTGATAAAGCTGCTGGCTGCCGACTTGTCCGCCGTGCCCGTCTTGAGCAGGGTCATGTCGACGGTATAGTCGTCAGTCTTAACTGTTTGTGTTTGCAAAAGGAGCATCCCTGCTAAAAAGCTCAGGATGACCACGCACCATTTTTTCTTCATTGCTCTCCGTCCATCATGTAACCGCTTATCAACACTATAATTATAAGGACTTAGCCGTCGTAATTCAATAGTCTTCATTGATTAAAGTATATCAACTAGACATTTTTAAATTCTTTATTGACATATTTAACAGCTTATCAGATAATGATGGTAAATACGGGAATATTCAAATTTTGATTGAAGAGAGAAAAAAAGAAATGAAGAAAACTGCAACTATTCTTGCCTCATTATCACTTGCTTTGGGCCTGGCCGCACCGCTAGCACCAGCTGCATCAGCCTTTGCGGCAACGACCCAAACTCAAACCGTTAAGTCAGCCACTGTTGGCTTTAAGCTGTACAAGACTGGCACTACTGACGCCTCATTAGCCAGCAGCTTTTTGCCAAGCTCAGCCACTGTTTCCGGCGATACCTTGTCCCTCACTGTTTCTAAGGAATCAGCAGCCATGATCAAGTCCATGACCATCAACGGCGTGGCTGGCATAAGCACGACTAACTCTGACAGCTCAGTAACTTTTGCTTTTGCCAAGGCCTACAAGGCTGGTCAAGGCACGGTAAGCTTCGTGGTTACCACTCCAATGGGCCAGATGACCAACAGCGCCGACATCGTTTTTGATGCTACGGACGGCGCCTACACAGCCAGCGCTCAATACCTGAACGCCAGTGACACCACTAAGACTTCAATGGCTGGCTCATACCTAGGCAAAAACGTTAGCGTAACTGTTACCGGCGGTAAGGTTAGCGCTGTAAAGCTGACTGTTTCCGCAGCTGGCGCGGCTGTTTTGGACAAGGTCACTATGAACGGCGTAGCCGGCACTCGCACTAACAACGCCGACAAGACTGCAACCTACACTTTTGCCGGTGGCGCCTACAAGGAAGGCAAGGGCGAAATCAGCTTCGAAGTTAGCGCCCACGCGGGTTCTGCCGTTTCAGCCGTTCTGGTTTTGGGCAGCTTGACTCCAGACACTAGTGCGAAGACCGCCACTGACACTAAGAAGACTCCAGACACTAGTGCGAAGACCGCCACTGACACTAAGAAGACTACCGACACTAAGAAAGCCACTAGCAAGAAGGCTACCAAGAAGAGTACTAAGAAGGCTTCAAAGAAGTCAACTAAGAAGAGCACCAAGAAGGCTTCAAAGAAATCAACTAAAAAGAGCACTAAGAAGAACGTAAAGAAGACTACGAAGAAGTAGTTCTTCCCGAATAATCCAAGTCCGACATGGACTTGGATTATTTTTTGTCTAAAATCCCCCTGCCGACGTAGCCACGACTCTTTTTACGCAATCTATGCCCCCCAATGACGTAGCCAGGTGATTTTTAGACTTGACTAACAAAGGTTAGGGGAATATGACGACTTTCTTGCTTTTCTCCTATGAAAACTTTTATTTTTTACCTTGATTGACTCCCTAAATCTGCCCTTAAACAGTCGTTCTTACATTTTCTTCGAAGTGTAAAGGGCGGAAAATCGGGCTTGCTGCCTCCTTGCTCTTGGTCAGCACTCCTTTGGCAAAGCCCTTAAGCTAATACTTGCAAGGCGCCGAGCAAGAAAAAATTAAGGAGTGCGAAAAAATGAACATGCAAATCAATCAAGCAATGGACCAAGCCTGGGAAAGGCGGAAATTAGTCGCCGGAGCCTTGAAAACGGCCCATGTCTACCGGAAGTGTGCCGATTACGAGGACCTTTTTCAAGAAGGCCTGATCGTCTACGCCCAATGCCTGCAAGAAATGGCTGACCAGCCGCAAGAAGAAGCTGACAAGCTGGCCTTCCGCAAGGTCTACTGGCGGATCCTTGACCTGCTCCGGCAGAAAAAGCGGCAAAGAGACCACGACGAACCACTGCTGGCTGCCGCCTTTGTTGGTCAGGCCGACCAGCACAATCTGCTTCTTAAGGAAGCCTGGAAGAAGCTGTCGACTAGCGAAAAGCTACTTTTAGGCCAGAACATCCTGGCTGGCCGCAGCCTCAAGGAAACGGCCGACTTAATGAATATTCCCTACCGGACGGCCAGCCGGATTAAGAAGCAGGCCCTGGAGAAACTCCGCCGGCAGTTAGCCTGAATTATTATAAAGAAACAAAGCAAAGCCCCCGCGACCGCGGGGGCTTTTCGTTATATTCTGAATAAGAGCTTTTTCTCAGCCTGCTTTAAGGCATAGTCTAAATCATCTGGTAAAAGAGGCAGGCCGAGTTCATCCAGCAGGATCTGCTTTAAGACTGCCTTCTCCTCTGCCTTGATCTCAGCCAAAAGCTGCCTTAAAGAGGGAACCCGGCCAGCCAGATCGGCTTCAACCGCCTGCTGGTAGCTGGGGCCATAGAGCAGGTTCCAGTCACCCTGTCGGCAAACCGGGCAGCCCACCTGCCCAGCCAGGCCATGAAAAAGGCTGCAGTAAAGGGCGTTGTGCTCAACCGCTTCTTTCACTTGCCGGCTGACATTGGCATAGCCGCGCTTCACCTGAAAGAAATAGCAGTTGACCCCGGCCAAGTCGGTCATGAGCAGCCCTCCCTGGCAGGCTTCCATCCCCCGCATCCGCTGCAGGGCCACCAGGTCCACCAGGCCGGCGTGGAAGGATTCCGGGGAAAAAATTGCCCCATGCCCCGCCGAAATCACGTGCTGCTCCCGGATCCCCAGGAGCTTGTAGAGCTTGTCCTGCAAGGGGTAGCCGCCGGGCAGGTCCTCGTTGACGAAGTGGGCCAGCAGGGTCTTGGTCGTGGCTCTTAAGACGATCTCTCCCTGCTTCCGGTCGACTAGCAAGGTCCGGTAAGAAGCAGCTGGCCCCAGGTCATAAGCCAGAATAAAGTCCGGTCCCAGCCGGTACTTGTCCAGCTTTTTGGCCTTGATTTTTCCTTCGGCTAATCCTGCCTGGTAATACTCCCGGCTGTAGACCGTCATCATTTGAAGGCCTCGTGGCAGACTAAATTCCGCCTTAGGATCGTCTTTAAAGGAAGCGCGGCAAAATTTTTCGATCTTGCTTCTGGCTCTTTATCCTTGAGCAGGTAGCGCAGGACATAGTAGATCCGGGGATCTCTTTTCCCGCTAGAGATTTGAAACCCCGCCAGTTCCACGCCTGGTCCGTAGTGTTTGCCGAAATATTTCTCTTCATACAAGGGACCGAAGAGGTCAAGCCAGCTTCTGAGTTCTTCCCCATCCACTTCTTCTCCCTGCAACAAGGCGGAAAAAGCTGCAGGCTGTCCTTTAAGCCCGGCAAGGTCGTTGATATGGACCAGTTCTGCCGGGAAAGTATTGGTCAAAAAGCAGGCGTTGTTGCGGAAATAGACCCGCGGCCCGTGAAAAAGGACGTATTTCTTAGCCTCTTCAGTCTGCAGGAGAGCCAGCTGGTCAGCCGTCAAGTCCCGGACCCGCTTCCTTTTCTTGGCAAAAAGCTGCAGGAGCAGCCAGGCCAGCCGGTCAGCATCAGAAGCCAGCTCCGGCTCAGTCAGCAAGACCCGTTTGACTTCTTCCTGGAAATTCTTTTGCAGTTCACCCAGGGCCTGGCGGATTAAAGGGACGTCAGCTGGCTTGATCACATTCTTTCTTTGCTTGTCCAAGAGCAAATCGCTCAAACAGATTCTCTTGCTCTCCAGCTCCCGGCCCAAACTGGCCGACCAGACCCGGCCAGCCAGCAGCTGCTTAAGTGCCGCTTCAACTTCTTCCATTTTTCCTTTCCCTGTATTCAAAACAACCTACTTAACTGTGGATAGCCCTTATATTATGAAGAATTGAGGGCATCCATTCCAAGTTAAAAATATAGCATACTCCCGCGTTAATTAAAAGCGCTAACATCTGTTTTTTTAATCAATCCCTTTTACTCTGCTTAGCCCTATTGTTAAGGCAGATGAGTTATTATATTAATTAAGGAACATGTCGTATTTTATAGGGAGAAAGCCATGCAACTTACTAGAGCATTTGCCTACGCTGTCTCAGAGTATTTTGTGTAATTATAATATTATTGTTGTTGCGTTCACCACTGCAGATCAAGCGCCACAACCGTGGATAGGACCGATGCCAGGGGAGGGACCGGGCAATTTCGGCCAGTTATGAAGCCGGCGTCCTGGAATTTAAGATCAGAATGCGCTGGCTGGCCAGTCAGAAAAAGAGCTCATTCGTGTATATCGTTACGTCGGAACATTATCAAGAATAAAACCCATAACAAAACCAGCTCAAGCTGTCGCTTGAGCTGGTTTTTTAGTACTATTATCTTGTTTTTCTGCTTTTTACTTAAGCAAGTCCTTGGCCATTTCAAAGCAGCCCAAGGTAGCTGAACCGTTGTTAGCCACGATTGGCCGCACGATCAGTTCATCCAGGTCTGGCAGAGCAACGTAGTCGTTGTTCATTTCCGCGAAGTACTTTCTGACCGTTGCCATGTCACCTTCGTTCAAGACTGACCCGCCGACAACCATGACGTCTGGCCGGATGGTCAGGTAGATGTTGTAGAGCATCTCAGCCACGTAATAGGAAATCAAGTCAAAGACTGGGTGGCTGCGGTCCAGGTCTTCACCAGGAATCCCGGTTCTGCCCTTGAGCGTTGGACCAGCAGTCAGGCCTTCCCCACAGGCATCGTGGTGGAAAGGACAACCGCCTTCATACTTGTCGTCCGCCCGCTTAGGAATGCGCATGTGGCCCATTTCTGAGTGGTTGGTGTAGCCGATGAAGTGGCCTTGCTGGATGGCACCGGCCCCAACGCCAGTCCCGATGGTAATGTAAAGGTAGGTCTTTTCATCATCCCGGCCGCGTGCAATGTATTCCCCATAGCAGGAAGCGTTGACGTCAGTCGTCAAAACGGCTGGCACGCCCAGTTCTTTTTCAAAGTAGCCCTTCAGTTCAGTATTTGACCAGCCAGCCTTTGGGGTCTTGGAAATGTAGCCAAAAGTTTCTGACTTCGGGTCAATGTCGATCGGGCCAAAAGAGCCGATCCCGATAGCCTTGACCGGGTTCTCCTTGAAGAAGTCCCGGCAGGCTGCCAGGGTTTCCGCCGGAGTCGTGGTTGGCACCCGCTTGGTTGCAGTGGTTTCCCCAGTCCCAACGTTTTGCACGCCCAAGATAAACTTGGTGCCGCCGGCTTCAATACTGCCTACAAAAGTATCTGTCATGTTCTCACCTATGCTTCTGTTAACTCTCAATTTTGTCTTTTAAGCTTCATCGCCTGGTTTGGAAGCGATGATCGTAGCTTGACCATCTAAAGTATAACAGGAAATCGTCGATGGCAAAATCAGATGATCACCTTTTTTCAGCGGATAAGTCTGCCCGTCGACCGTCAAGTCGCAAGATCCATCCAAGACTGACAGCAAGCGGTACTTGCCATCCTTAATTTCAAAGTCCCCCTTGCCGCGAACGTCCAGCTTGAAGACGCCGAAGTATTCCGCCATCACGAACTGAGTCACGTGAACGCCGCCAACATCCCATTCTTCATGGTTGAGCTTTGGCATTTCAAACGGCACCTGCACCGTGTCGATTGACTGCTGCAAGTGGAGCTGGCGCAGCTTGCCTGTCTTCTTGTCTACCCGGTCAAAGTCGTACATCCGATAGGTGGTGTCGCTGGACTGCTGGGTTTCCAAAACCATGATGCCGCTGCCGACAGCGTGCACCATGCCATGTGGCACGTAGAAGAAGTCCCCTTCATGCACCGGGACAGTCCGTAAGAGCTTCTTCCATTCCCCGTTCTTCACCATTTCGGCGAATTCTTCCCGGGTCTGGGCATTGTGGCCGTAGTAGAGCTTGGCGCCTGGCTTGGCCTTGATCACGTACCAGGATTCAGTCTTGCCCAGTTCCCCTTCGTGGATTCTGGCGTATTCATTGTCCGGGTGTACTTGGACGGACAGGTCCTGGTTGGCATCCAAAATCTTGGTCAGAAGCGGGAAAACGTCCCCCTTGGCATTGCCGAAAAGTTCCCGGTGCTGGTCCCAGAGCTCGTTCAGCTTCATCCCCTTGTAAAGGCCGTTCTTGATAGTTGCCGGGCCATGCGGGTGGGCGGAAATTGCCCAAGCTTCACCGGTGTGGTCGCTGGGAATCTGGTAGCCAAACTCGTCTTTTAAGCCAGTGCCGCCCCAGATTTTTTCATGAAAAACTGGTTCCAAAAATAATGGTTCTGCCATCTCTTTTGATTCTCCTTGAAAAACATGTTTTTTCTTTACAGCTTCCATTGTAAACCTTTACGGCAAGGCTTGTCGATGCGCTTTCTTAATCGGCGTCGAGTTCGTTAGTATCGCTCAGCTTCCGGTACCAGTAGGCGGACTTCTTCAAAGTTTTCTTCTGGGTGTGGATGTCGTCGCGGATCAAGCCGTAGCGGTTCCGGTAAGCGTTCATCCAGGACCAGTTGTCGATGGCGGTCCAGAGGAAGTAGCCCTTGCAGTTGCTGCCTTCGCTGATCCCCTTGTGGAGCCACTTCAAATGTTCCCGGATAAAGTTGATCCGGTAATCATCCTGGACTTCACCCTTATCATCCAGGAAGCGCTCTTCTCTAGAAACGCCCATGCCGTTTTCTGAAACAAACCATGGGAAGTTGCCGTAGTTTTCACGCAAGTTGACGGAGATGTCATAGAGAGCCTTCGGGTAGATTTCCCAGCCCTTGTCGACGTTCATGATCCGGCCTGGCATCTCGTAGTTATCGAAATGGATGTCCGGCATCCAGTCCTGCAGGCTCTTTGGAGAGATGGCTGGTGCTTGAACCCGCATTGGCTGGTAGTAGTTGACGCCCAGCAGGTCGATCGTGCTTTCCTTGATCAAGTCCAGTTCTTCCTGGCTAGCATCCCAGAGAACGCCGTCTTCGGTCAAAATCTTGACAATTTTTTCCGGGAAAGTCCCCTTAATGGCAGCTTGCAGCCAGAGGTCAACGCACCAGAGGTTGGCAAATTCCGCTGCTTCCAGGTTAGCTGGCTCATTTGATCTCGGGTAGGCCGGGGTCAGGTTCAAGATGATCCCAACCGTGTGCTCATCGTCATTGAAGCGGGCACGGAACTTTTGGATAGCCTTAGCGGAAGCCAGGTTGATATTATAGGTTACTTGAACCGCCAGCGGGCCGTCAACCTTGAGCGGGTAGTGGAACTTGTACAGGTAGGCCCCGTCAACGATCACCTTTGGCTCGTTGAAGGTGAACCAGTGCTTGACCCGGTCGCCATAGAGCTCGAAGCACTTGTCAGCAAACTTGGCGAAAAGGTCGCCGACATGCTTGTCTTCCCAGCCGCCGTACTTCTTTTGCAGTTCGTAAGGCATGTCAAAGTGGCAGAGGTTCATGTAAGGTTCAATGCCGCTTTCCAGCATGCAGTCGATCAGGTCGCTGTAGAACTCGGCCCCTTCTGGGTCAACTTCCCCCGTCTCAAAGTCAGCGATCAAGCGGGACCACTGGATTGAAGTCCGCAGGTGCTTGATCCCGGCTTCCTTCATCAAAGGCAGGTCCTTCTTGTAGTCATTGTAAAAGTTGGACGCTGTGTCCGGTCCGACCCCGTTGTAAAAAGCCTGCGGGTCAGTGTCGTACCAGTAGTCAAAAACGTTGCGGTGACGCTTGTTAAAGCGGCCTTCAGTCTGCGGGCCTGAGCAGGCAGCCCCCCAGGCAAAATCATCTGGAAACTTCAGCATTATTCTTCTCCATGTTCTTGTTCAAAATCATATACGCAGCCGCGCAAGTTGGCTTCGCCGCGGTATTCACATACGGCCAGGGCCGGCTTGACGGTGGCAATGCCCACCTCTTGCCGGATCCGTTCAATTTCTTCATTCAAAAGCCCCAGCAGGTCAGGGTTGTTGGAAATCGCCCCGCCGATGATGATCTTTTCCGGGTCAAAGCCGTGCTGGAGGTTGAAAATAGCAGCCGCCAAAGCGCTGATTGACTGGCTTCTTTCTTTAAGAGCCAGAGGATCGCCGGCCTTGGCCAGGTCATAGACTTCCTTGCCGGAAGCCTGGTGGCCGCTGGCTTGGCTGTAGCGTTCAGCCATCTGAACCGGGGAAGCTGCCTGGCTCAAGGTCATGCCGGCTTCAGCCGTAGTCTGGTAGCCAAACTCGCCCCCATAAAGGTGGGCGCCGTGCCAGATCTGCCGGTTGAAGATAAGGGCCCCGCCGACGCCGGTACCGATGACCATGAAGGCCAGGGAGGAATTGTTTTTGCCGGCACCGTCAGCCAGTTCGGCCAGGGCCGCGCAGTTGGCGTCATTTTCGATGCTTACTGGCAGACCGAAGATCTCTTCCAATTTCGGCACGATCGGGAAATTATGGATGTAAGGCAGAGCGCTGGCCCCTTCAATGACCCCGCTTTGCTTGTTCACGGCACCTGGTGAAGAGATGGCTACCCCGGTCACGGCGCTTTCCGCCTTGATCTTGGCCACTTCCCCGCCCAAAAGGGTGTAGAAGTCTTCCAGATTGTCCGGGGTTGGCAGTGCGTGCACTTTTTGCAAGCGGCCGTCTTCCCAGGTCGCGAATTTTATGCTGCTGCCGCCAATGTCGATTGCTGCTAAATTCATTATTAGATCACCTTGTTATTTTTCAGAAAAAACTTTTTCAAAAGCCGTTAAAGGAGAATCAAGCTCATTATAAACCGCCAGATCCGGATAGTTGGCATAGCCGTAGCGCAGGCCAAGGGCGTCATTCGGGCAATCCAGGCTGACTTCCTGCCCCTTGACTTGAGCCTTGACTGCTTGGTATGGCAGCCAAGTTCCTTCCTTGGTCAAAAAGCTGACTTTGACTTCATTCTTGACTTCCAGCAAGAAGCTGTTGGTCACCTTGAAGCTGAGGTGGTCACCCTCCTTCTTAAAGGCAACTGCTGTTGGCGTGGCCGGGTAGGATAACCCGGACATGCAGAGTGCCAACCGCTGGCCGGCTTCCCGCTTGTGGGTTGGGTGAATATTGTGGGCCTCGCCCAGGTCGGCAATGGAAACCAGGTCGACGTATGGCCGGCTTGCAGCTGTTTCCAGCTGGGTTTGCCGGATCATGGCCACGCTGTTTTCCGGATTGTCGGCATAGCCAGGCAGCTGAATCAGCTTGACTGGCAGAGACGGGTCAGCGAGCACGCGGCGCCAAGTATTAAGCAGTAAGTTGAGGAGTTTGGAGTAGTGTCTTGGCCGGTCGGTGTCGTTTTCACCCTGGTACCAGACCCAGTCGGTCACGGTAATGTCCTGGATCTGGCTGACCATGGTCTCGTAGAGAGCACCGGGACGCAGGTAGCTGTCCGGCCGCATTGGCGGCGGCCATGGCGTGTGGCCCACAATATTTTTGGCCTGGCTCAAGCTGCTTTCCGGATGCTGGTCCAGGTACTGCTTGAGGTCCACATTGTGCTGGTCGACGGCTGCCTGCCACTTGGCGGTTTCAGCGTCAAAATCAGCCCAGCTTTTGCCCTTAACAGCCGCTTCATATGGGTCAATAAAGGCAGTCTTCAATTCTGGATCAGCCTTTAAGAGGTCAACCGGCAGCCAGTTGGAGGCTGAGGTGCCGCCTTTGAAGCAGTCCACTGCCGCGTAGATCTGGCTTGGGTCAAGCTCTTGCAATTTAGCTAGGCAGTAAAAGCCGATGGCCGACATATCGCCGGCCGTTTCGGCATTTACTTCATGCCATTTTTCTTCGGCCACATCCGGCTTTACCGCCCCGGTTTCCGGGTCACGGTAGTCGATCTGCGGGCAGTTGTAATAGTAAAGCTTTAGATGGCTTCCAACTGCTAATTCAGCCTTAGCTTGGGCAAATTCCGCGTCATCTTTCAGCCGGTATTCGATGTTGGACTGGCCGCTAAAGAGGATCACCCGGCCAAAGTGCAGATTTTTCAAAGTCTGCTTCTGCCCGTGGCTGGCCACCGTCAGTTCGTTCAGTTCCTGTTTGTCATAAGCCGGCAGAAGGATCTGCCAGTGGCCTTGTTCATCGGCCTGGCTTTGGTAGTCGCGGCCGGCAAAACTGACCGTAACTACTGCTCTGCTGGCGGTTTGCCCGCCTAAACGGAAGTCCTTGTGAATCGGCAGGACCATGCCGTCTTGAAAAATATCCGCTAAAAGTTTGCCCGTCATTTTTCTTCACCTAGTCCAGTTTTTCCTGTAAAGCTTTGACTTCTTTTTGCAAGTTGAGTTGCTTTTCAGCAACGGTCATCATGATGTCCGCGGCCATAAAGTGGTCTTGTGAGTGGATCAGCAAGAGTGACTTTTCCACTTCTTCACCACCCATTTCAGCTGACATCCAGGCAGTTTGAATGTTGTGCGCCTGGTGCAGAGAATCATGAGCCTGCTTTAAAAATTCTTCTGCTTGGTCGAAATCGCCATCTTCAGCGGCCTTCATCGCCCGGATTGAAGCCGACTTAGAGTCGCCGGCAAAAGAGATCAGCTGCATTGCCTTAGCAAGTTGTTTTTCATCCATGATTAAAATCCTTCTATTAATGTCTACAAATCCTAACCGTCGTTTGTTGCTTTATATATTCTTATTCAGCAACAGTCTTAGCCATCTTGTCCATCGGTTCGTCTGGGTTCAAGCGGTTGTCCATTCTGACAAATGGTACGTAGAGAGCCGTACATACAAAGACGATAACAGCTTGGACGATCAAGCCCTTGATACTGCCAGTGTAAAGCAGGCCGGAGATTAAGGTTGGCACCGTCCATGGCACATTGTTGACGATTGGCCCAATGAAACCGATCTTGGTAAAGAAGAGACCGATGTAGAAGGCTACTGGTTGGCAAAGCAGCCATGGGATAAAGTAGATTGGGTTCATGATAATTGGCAAACCGAAAGTGATTGGTTCAGAAATGTTGAAGATGGCCGGCATCAAGGCGATGTTAGAGATCTTCTTAGCTGCAATTCTCTTGGAGAAGAGCTTGATGGCCAGAACTGGGGCTACAGAACATGAACCAGCAGCGATAGTCGCGAAGTTCATAAACAAAGTTGAGTAGATGTGGTGAGCCTGGCCCAGCATGTTTTGCGTGTCGTTGATGTTCCAAGTCAAACCGAAGATTGGCCCCCAGATTGAAGTTGGGTGAATACCAAACCATTGCAGCAGGCTCCAAGTGAGCTGGGAAACAAAGGCGAAGGCGCCAGTTGAGGAAATTGCCAAAGCTGGCTTTTGCAGCAAGGTCAAGAGCAGGGCTGGCATGGTTTCCCCAGTCAAAGTGGTTGAAAGACCAGTCAAGATAATGTAGACACCCATGGTGATGGTCCCTGGAATCAATGATTCAAAAGACCGGGCAACAGCTGGCGGAACTGAGTCTGGCATCTTGATAGTGATGTTCTTGGAGAGCATCTTGTTGTAGATCCAAACGGCTGAAGCAGAGATCAGCAAAGCCGCGAAGACCCCCTTAGTCCCCAAGTAAGAAGTGTCGATGTAGTTCAAAACATCGATTGCCTTTTTAGAGCCAGTTGGCGTGTAAGAGAAGTTCCATGGCAAGCAAATGAAGAAGGCCCCTAAAGAGTAAAGGACGTCCGTCATGTGTTCCTTGGACTTCGGGTAGTACTTTCTTGAGAAAGTATTAGCAAAAATCACAACTAAGAGAAGCGCGAAGACGTTCAGAGAACCGTTTGACACCAAACCGATTAGGTTGGCAAAGTTCTGCAGAGCTTTACAGAAACCGTTAGCCTCCCAAGCTGACCAAGAACCAGCAATCATACGGCCAAGTTGCAACCCTTGCTTACCAAAGATCAGACCATTGACTGGATCGATAAAGACATTTTGCAGCATGATCGCAAAGCCGGCAATCATGGAAGTTGACGCTACGATGATAAAGGAGTCACGCAGAGTCAACAGAAATTTGTTGGCCGCGATCTTACCAGCTACTTTGGTAAAATTGGCCTGGAATTTTTGTAAACCAGTCATTATTAGATCCCTTCTTCTTTCAAAGCCTTAACGATCGTTGCCCCATCCATTGAACCAAATTGCTGCATGGTCAAAGCAACCACCTTGGTGTCCGGGTGTTCCTTCTTCATTGAGTCTTCATCCCAGGCAACTTGGGGTGCCAGAACGATTGCGTCTACGCCGTCACCGAGTTCGTCAGCCATGCCCAAGTCGTAGGCATCAACCTTGACGTCGGCACCTTCAGCCGTGTAGACATCCTGCATCTTCTTAGCTACCAAACTGGTTGAGAAACCACCGCTGCAGAAAAGCGCAATCTTCTTAGTCATAATACTTATTCCCCCTAAAAAACATTTGTACTAACAAATTCGATATTTGATAACGGTTACACTTTATATTCTAGCAAGCCCTTTCATAATGTCAATACCTTTTCTAATTTGTTGTTACAAATATTTTGCCAAGGAACAAAAAAAGACCCTCAAAGGCTGATCCTTCAAGGGTTCACAGGCATTATACAAATTTCTGCATTTTTCTATTTATCTTTAGTTGTTAGCCTTGGTCGGCTTGTAGCGGAGGATTCGCTTGATGCTGAAACCAGCAGTCTTGAAGTAGGTTTGGGCATACTCGAAGATCTGCTGGGTAGCCAGGTAGGACTTCTGCTCGACCATCAGCAATTTATCATGAATGGAACAAGACAAATCCTTGGCCAGTTCTTCATTGGCATCAACAAGAGTGTACTCCCGCTCAGCCGAGCTGATGTTAAAGTCCTGATCATTTTCTAAGATAGGGTAGATCGACTGGGTCAAAGCGTCCATGCCCAGCCCTTGGACGACCTTAACTGGCATGGCCAGCTTTTGGATACCGATCAAGTCATCATGATAGTAAATTGCCCGCTTGATTTGGTAGCAAAGGTCAAACTTGGTCAATTCCAGGCTATCCTGCAGGTCCTTGGTCGGTTTAGCTACTCTAAAGTCCAGTAGCTTGACCTGGTCCCGGTCGAAATCAATGATTTCAAAATCATCATAGTCAAGCTGACTGGCGCTGTTTGCTTCAGAGTCCTTGACGAAGGTCCCGGCCCCTTGAATGCGGTAGATCAAGCCGTCATTTTTCAGCTGCTGCAGGGCATTGCGGACCGTGATCCGGCTGACGTTAAAATCGTTGGCAATGGCCATTTCCTGGGGCAGCTGGTCGCCTGGAGTATACGTGCCCTCAGCTATCTCCTGCCTGAGCCGGTTGGCGATCAGGACGTATTTCGGGGTCTCTCTCATCTTCTCTTTCATCTCCCGCTTACAGATTAGCGAATTTGTCTTTTCAACTATTAACCACTATAACAATTATTCAGCAAAAGTGCCAAAAAATCAGCAGAAATCGTTAAAAAAGTTTTCAATAAAGCAAAAAAGAGCCAGACTTCCGTCTGACTCTTGTCTCGCGCGGCAGCTTCCTATCCTCGCAGGCAGTTTCCCACCAACTACTTTCGGCGTTAAGAAGCTTAACTACTGTGTTCGGCATGGGAACAGGTGTATCCTTCTTGCCATTGCCACCGCACTCTTGCTTGAGCTTGCACGCTCAAAACTGAATATCTTTTACCAAGTCAAAACCTCATTGCTTTGCTCTTTTGGTCAAGTCCTCGACTGATTAGTACCGGTCCGCTCCAAGCCTCACGGCTCTTCCACTCCCGGCCTATCTACCTCATCGTCTCTGAGGTGTCTTACTTTCTTGAAGAAATGGGAAATCTAATCTTGAGGGGGGCTTCGCACTTAGATGCTTTCAGCGCTTATCCCGTCCGCACATAGCTACCCAGCGATGCCTTTGGCAAGACAACTGGTACACCAGCGGTGCGTCCATCCCGGTCCTCTCGTACTAAGGACGGCTCCTCTCAAATTTCCTGCGCCCACGACGGATAGGGACCGAACTGTCTCACGACGTTCTGAACCCAGCTCGCGTGCCGCTTTAATGGGCGAACAGCCCAACCCTTGGGACCGACTTCAGCCCCAGGATGCGACGAGCCGACATCGAGGTGCCAAACCTCCCCGTCGATGTGAACTCTTGGGGGAGATAAGCCTGTTATCCCCAGGGTAGCTTTTATCCGTTGAGTGATGGCCCTTCCATGCGGTACCACCAGATCACTAAGCCCTACTTTCGTACCTGCTCGAGTTGTCTCTCTCGCAGTCAAGCTCCCTTTTACCTTTACACTCTGCGAATGATTTCCAACCATTCTGAGGGAACCTTTGGGCGCCTCCGTTACACTTTAGGAGGCGACCGCCCCAGTCAAACTGCCCGTCAAACACTGTCCTCGGCCTGGATCACAGGCCTGAGTTAGAGCATCCGTCAAGCAAGGGTAGTATCCCAACAGCGCCTCAGATAAGACTGGCGTCCTATCTTCTCCGGCTCCTACCTATCCTGTACATGCTTGACAGATACCCAATATTAAACTGCAGTAAAGCTCCATGGGGTCTTTCCGTCCTGTCGCGGGTAACCCGCATCTTCACGGGTATTATAATTTCACCGAGTCTCTCGTTGAGACAGTGCCCAAATCATTACACCTTTCGTGCAGGTCGGAACTTACCCGACAAGGAATTTCGCTACCTTAGGACCGTTATAGTTACGGCCGCCGTTTACTGGGGCTTCAATTCAAACCTTCGCTTGCGCTAAGCTCTCCTCTTAACCTTCCAGCACCGGGCAGGTGTCAGCACCTATACTTCATCTTACGATTTTGCAGATGCCTGTGTTTTTGATAAACAGTTGCTTGGGCCTTTTCACTGCGGCTGATCTTGCGACCAGCGCCCCTTCTCCCGAAGTTACGGGGCCATTTTGCCGAGTTCCTTAACGAGAGTTCTCTCGCTCACCTGAGGATACTCTCCTCGACTACCTGTGTCGGTTTGCGGTACGGGTGCACCGTTTCTGGCTAGAAGCTTTTCTCGGCAGTGTGACGTCGCAACCTTCGCTACTTTAATTTCGCTCCTCATCACGCCTTGTCCTTATGAAAGCAAGCATTTGACTCACTCTCAGACTTGACGCTTGAACGTGGTATCCAGCACCACGCGCTGCTAGCCTCCTGCGTCCCTCCATCGCTCATAACGATTCGGTGCAGTACAGGAATTTCAACCTGTTGTCCATCGACTACGCCTCTCGGCCTCGCCTTAGGTCCCGACTTACCCTGGGCGGACGAGCCTGCCCCAGGAAACCTTAGTCTTGCGGCGGACAGGATTCTCACCTGTCTTTCGTTACTCATACCGGCATTCTCACTTCTAGAAGCTCCACATGTCCTCTCGGTCATGCTTCACCGCCGCTAGAACGCTCTCCTACCACGTGCATAAATGCACATCCACAGTTTCGGTATCATGCTTAGCCCCGGTAAATTTTCGGCGCGGCGTCACTCGACTAGTGAGCTATTACGCACTCTTTGAATGATGGCTGCTTCTGAGCCAACGTCCTAGTTGTCTGCGCAACTCCACATCCTTTTCCACTTAGCATGAATTTTGGGACCTTAACTGGTGATCTGGGCTGTTTCCCTTTCGACTACGGATCTTATCACTCGCAGTCTGACTCCCGCACATAAATGTCTGGAATTCGTAGTTTATCTGAATTCAGTAACCCTTGACGGGCCCCTAGTCCAAACAGAGCTCTACCTCCAGCATCCTCTTTGCGAGGCTAGCCCTAAAGCTATTTCGGAGAGAACCAGCTATCTCCAAGTTCGTTTGGAATTTCACCGCTACCCACAACTCATCCCCGCAATTTTCAACTTACGTGGGTTCGGTCCTCCAGCGCGTTTTACCGCGCCTTCAACCTGGTCATGGGTAGGTCACTTGGTTTCGGGTCTGCGTCAGCCAACTGCTCGCCCTCTTCAGACTCGCTTTCGCTGCGGCTCCGTCTTTTCTGACTTAACCTTGCTGACTAACGCAACTCGCCGGTTCATTCTACAAAAGGCACGCCATTACCCGTTAACGGGCTCTGACTACTTGTAGGCACACGGTTTCAGGTTCTCTTTCACTCCCCTCCCGGGGTTCTTTTCACCTTTCCCTCACGGTACTGGTTCACTATCGGTCACTGGTTAGTATTTAGCCTTGCGAGATGGTCCTCGCGGATTCAAACGGGATTTCACGTGTCCCGCCCTACTCAGGATACTGATAGGCCTTCTTTGGATTTCGCTTACGGGGCTCTCACCCTCTCTGGCGCGTTTTCCCAAACGCTTCTGCTATCCTCTGAAGTGCCATGTCTCAGTCCTACAACCCCGGCAGATAAATCTGCCGGTTTGGGCTCTTTCCTGTTCGCTCGCCGCTACTTGGGAAATCGATATTTCTTTCTCTTCCTGCAGCTACTTAGATGTTTCAGTTCGCTGCGTATTCCTTCCTTAAGCTATGTATTCACTTAAGGATAGCATGTCTGCACATGCTGGGTTCCCCCATTCGGAGACCTCCGGATCGAAGCCTACTTACGGCTCCCCGAAGACTTTCGCGGTTAGTCGCGTCCTTCATCGGCTTCCAGTGCCAAGGCATTCACCGTGCGCCCTTCTTCACTTGACCTTGCAAGTTTGTTCTTTCGAACTCTCTCGGTCGCTTTGCAATGTTTTCATTGATCTCAATGATTCTCGGTTTTTTCTTGGAATTAAGATATTCAGTTTTCAACGTACAAACTTGGCCTTCCGGCCAATGGAGGCAAACGGGATCGAACCGATGACCTCCTGCTTGCAAAGCAGGTGCTCTCCCAGCTGAGCTATGCCCCCGTAAAATATCAACTTTTAAGATGTTACTCCATCTTGCCTGAAATGTAAAGAGCTTTCTTTGCATTTCAATGGGCCTGGATGGACTTGAACCATCGACCTCACGCTTATCAAGCGTGCGCTCTAACCAGCTGAGCTACAGGCCCAAGTTCTTATTGTTGGTACTCTCAAAACTGAACAAAGTTTCTTTTGCAGTGTGCTTCCGTAACTGGTGGACTTCTCTTAGCATTTCTGCTCTCCATCCACCGTTTTCCTTAGAAAGGAGGTGATCCAGCCGCAGGTTCTCCTACGGCTACCTTGTTACGACTTCACCCCAGTCATCTGCCCTGCCTTAGGCGGCTGACTCCTATAAAGGTTATCCCACCGACTTTGGGCATTGCAGACTTCCATGGTGTGACGGGCGGTGTGTACAAGGCCCGGGAACGTATTCACCGCGGCGTGCTGATCCGCGATTACTAGCGATTCCAGCTTCGTGCAGGCGAGTTGCAGCCTGCAGTCCGAACTGAGAACAGCTTTAAGAGATCCGCTTACCCTCGCGGGTTCGCTTCTCGTTGTACTGCCCATTGTAGCACGTGTGTAGCCCAGGTCATAAGGGGCATGATGACTTGACGTCATCCCCACCTTCCTCCGGTTTGTCACCGGCAGTCTCTCTAGAGTGCCCAACTTAATGATGGCAACTAAAGACAAGGGTTGCGCTCGTTGCGGGACTTAACCCAACATCTCACGACACGAGCTGACGACAGCCATGCACCACCTGTCTCTGCGTCCCCGAAGGGAACCACCTATCTCTAGGTGTAGCGCAGGATGTCAAGACCTGGTAAGGTTCTTCGCGTTGCTTCGAATTAAACCACATGCTCCACCGCTTGTGCGGGCCCCCGTCAATTCCTTTGAGTTTCAACCTTGCGGTCGTACTCCCCAGGCGGAGCGCTTAATGCGTTTGCTGCGGCACTGAGGACCGGAAAGTCCCCAACACCTAGCGCTCATCGTTTACGGCATGGACTACCAGGGTATCTAATCCTGTTCGCTACCCATGCTTTCGAGCCTCAGCGTCAGTTGCAGACCAGAGAGCCGCCTTCGCCACTGGTGTTCTTCCATATATCTACGCA